>Ga0182024_10002674_pt1 | contig 43793 bp, 41 predicted proteins | sample P32metaG_FD_120480 | JGI IMG/M metagenome (GOLD analysis project Ga0182024, IMG submission 120480) | Permafrost microbial communities from Stordalen Mire, Sweden - P3-2 metaG (Illumina Assembly) | ecosystem: Environmental > Terrestrial > Soil > Wetlands > Permafrost | place: Sweden: Stordalen... | reverse complement strand
TCGTCGCCGGCTACCGGCGCTGACGGCGGCCCCTCGCCTTCTTGCAGCTATCCGCGGCTGGGTCAGGTTACCGACCACCTTCGTGACTAACTCGTCAGCGTTAATGACTTGTACCCCGGGCTGTTAGCCGCGCCACACTAAGCTAAGCGGCATTCAATGCGGCTATCATCCGCGCGCGTAAACGCCCGGACGCTCACGCAGCCCACGCGACAATTCCTTAGGCCGATAGAGGGCGCCTGCGGCAAGGCGTAGACTCGCTCTTGAGTGCCTGGGGCGCGAGGCTCCCGAGCCACTTGAGGCGACGGCGAGCCACGCTGGGGGGACGACATGACGGGTTCTGGCGTCGACGCGCGGCTGGTCGGCAGGCGGCTGTTGGCCGCGCCGGTCAAGACGCGCACGCGTCTTGTGCTTGCCCTGCTCGCCCTCGCGCTCCTGATCATTGGAGGCGTTGAGGGCGGCCCGTATTTGTGGTGGGGGATTCAGGTTGTCCTGCACGCGCGTGTAGCGGCGGCACGAGAGCCTGCCGCGCTGGCGGCCTGGCAGCAGACCTTCGGTGATCCAGAGGCGCTCGAGGCGCGGTTCCTGCGCGCGAGCGACAATGCCACGGCCGAGCGGCTCGTCGTACTCGCGCGGCCTCTTGGCATCGAGCTCGAAGGCGCGTCGCCGGCCTTTCCTGAGTGGAGCGCCATCTGGCAGTATGTGGCGCAGGCCGCGCAGGTCAGCGCGTCCGGAGACCTGAGCGGACCCCCGGCGAACGTCGCGCTCTATCTCGACGCCCACCGCTCGGCGATCGCCGCGGTCGCGGACCTATTGGCCGCGAGCGACACGCCGGCCTGGAAGTGCACTGTCTGGTCCCAGCTACCGCTACCACGCTCAAGTGCAAATTTGTTCAGCGTCCTGGTCCTGAACCGGGTACTCGCCGTCGAGGCGCTGGTCGATGCGCGTGACGGGCGGGCCGCGGAGGCCGACCGGATGATGCAAGCGGCGTGGCAAGTCGGACGCTCGGTACGCGACCAGCCGCAGCTCGTCGGGCAAGGCATGTCGCTGGCTCTCGCCGCGGCCGACCTCGGCGTCGTTCGGTGGACGGCTGTGGATGCAGGCCTTTGGCGCAGCCGCGTGGACGAGTACGACGATCTCGCCGGCATGGACCGCGCGATCCAGATGGAGGTCGTGAAGCACATCCCCGCGAACGCAGCCAGGACGCTCTTCCAGCGCGCCTTTCTGGCGGATTACCTCGACGGGATGCGCGCCGACCTGCAACGGCTACGCGCCGTCTCGTTCACGGATGATCATCCAGTCGCGATGCCGACGGCAACCCTTGACGAGCGTCCGATCGGCGCTGGGATCGCCGTGGTTGACATCGGGAGGGCAGGATTGGACCGCGCGTGGCTGTCAGCGATCTGCGCCAAACTCGATGTGGAATTGACGGACCGGGCCCTCGGCGCGAGACAGGCGAGGCTGGCGACCGGACGTTGGCCGGCGATGATGCCGGATGTCTCGTCGACGGTCGTCCCGAGCGCGCGCTGGATCTATGGCCTGCGCGCCCCTGACGAGATCTCGATATCCCTCAGTCGTCCGTTACGGTTCTGTTCGGCGCCTCTACGCTTCGACGCGCGCCGCTGACAGATCTTCAGGCGTGGGCTGGGCCTCGGTCGCCGCCCAGAGCCGCTGCGACCGTTCCGTCAGTACCGAACCGCCCGGCACCTGACGTGCGAACGAGCTGGAGTTCAGGGCTTGCACCTGGCGACCTGCAGTGCGAGTCGCCAGCCGGCTGCCGACCTGCACGACGTCCGGATGGTCCTCGGACACACCGAGATTACGACCACCAGCTACGACGTTCTGAGTGCGCCCCTCGCCTATGGCGAGCCCTCGCGCGGTCGGAAAAATCCGCCGGATTCGCACACGATTCGCACAAACGGCCCGAAAGGGCCCACTGGCGGGGCCGATTTCGAACTCAAAAAATAACCGTAAGTTATTGACTTTAAAGCTGGTGCGGAAGGGGGGATTCGAACCCCCACGCTCTTGCGAGCGCCAGCCCCTCAAGCTGGTGCGTCTGCCAGTTCCGCCACTTCCGCGAGGGGTCTATTCTGAAACAGCCTCGGCGCCCTTACCGTCCGCCGCCCTTCTTGGCGCCCGGCGCGACCGGCGTCTTGCTCTGAGATCCCCCGGCCACCGGTGCCGATCCACTACTCGCGCCAGACGTGCTCGGTGCAGCAGCCGGAATGGGCGGCGGCGCTGACGTCGTCGGCAATGCCGGGACGGCACTCTTCGAGGTCGCAGGCGCCGCGACGCCGCTCATCACGGACCCGCCAATGCCGTTCTTCTCCATCAACCCGAGGCCGAGCGATCCGATAACGAACAGCGCCCCAAGGACCGCCGTGGCCCGCGTCAAGAACGTCGCGCCCGATCGCGCGCCAAACGCCGTCTGGCTGCCCGCGCCGCCAAACGCCGCCGCGATATCGCCGCCCTTGCCCTGCTGCAGGAGCACGACGACCAGCAGCAACGCGCAGACAAGGATGTATACCGCGAGGAGCAAGTAGTACAGCATAGCAACCCAGTATACGGCCCGGTCGGGGCTGGACGCAAAACCGCGCACAGGGAATCCTTTCGATGGTGAACAAGCGCTTGCACCGCACGCGTCGCGTCCTGTTCGCGCTCGCTCCCATTTGCGCGGTGTGGGCCGCAGCCATAAACGTGACGGGCGGCTTCCGCTTCCAGATCGCTGGGTGGCGTCTCTCGTCGAGAGATCCCTGGGTAGCCGGTGAGATCGCCGTGTTCCTGGTGCTGGCGGCCCTGGCCATGACCCCGTGGACCGGGGGGCTGTCGGGATTGCGTGATGAGTGGGAGTGGTGGTCCGCGCAGGCGCGACCGTTTTGGCGACGGTGCCGCCTGATCCTTCCAGCGCTCCTCGTCGTCCTCGTCGTCGGCGCGTTCGAGATCCATCGATGGCTCGGCGCCGAGCCCCTCTGGCTTGACGAGGAGACCATCGCACTCAACGTGCGGGACCGGTCAGTCGCGGGCCTCGCCGGCTCGCTCTGGCTCGGCCAGAGCGCGCCCCTCGGTTGGCTGATCCTCATGCACGGGGTCGTCCGCGTACTCGGCACGAGTGAGATCGCCCTGCGCTTGGTTCCGCTGATCTTCGGGCTCGCGATGCTGGCGGCAGCTCTCTGGGTCGCCCGGCGTTGGATGGGCCTCCTCGGCGCCGTGACGTTCACCTGGCTCTGTGCGTTCAGCCACTGGCTGTCCCACTACGCGTTCGAAGTGAAGCACTACACGGCCGACGCTTGCTGGTCGCTAGCCCTACCGGCTCTGGCCGTCTGGGCGATCGAGGCCGACACAGCCCCGGCGAGACGACGACGCGTCGTGTGGTGGTGGGCGCTGGCCGCGCTCGGACTGTGGTTGGCCAACGGTGCGACATTGACCACGCCGGCGGTTGCCGTGTTGCTGGTGATCGCCATGTGGCGCGTGGGCGGTTGGCGGGCGGGCGCCTTCACGGCGGTCGTCGGTCTCGTCTGGCTGGCATCGTTCGCCGTTCACTATGAGCTCTCCGGTCGGTACACGCTGGCCAGTCCTTACCTTCAAGCGTTTTGGGCACCGAATATGCCGCCAGCCGCGCTCGGAGTCCTCGGCCGCGTGCAGTGGACGCTCCGCCGGCTTCAGCCGCTCGCGCTGAACCCAGCCGGTACGGACTTGTGGGTGAGTCTCTGGGCGTGTGCGGTCACTGGTTTCGCCTTGAGCCGGCGCCGGTGGCTCGGCTTGGCGTTCGGCTCGACGCCGCTGTCGGCGCTCGCGTTCGGCGCGCTCGGCCTCGTCCCGCTGTCTCAGCGGCTGGCCCTCTGGACCGTTCCGGCCCTGTACGTCGGCGTCGCGCTCCTCATGGACCAGGCCGCGCGCAGCGCGCGCGACGCGATTCAGTCGCGGCGATGGCTGCTCGGGGCCCTGGCGGCGGGTGTCCTGATCGCGGGAATCCGCGTGGCAGGAGATGTGTTCGACCACGGGACGGACGAGGTGCTGTTTCCGGGTGCGCTCACCACGAAACAGGCGCTCGACGATCGCTCGGGCGTCGAATGGTTGATGCGGCGCCGTCAGGCAGGCGATGTCGTGATGGCAACCCACATGGCCTGGCCGGCCGTGTGGTGGTACGGCGACTTGCCGCTCGGGGATCCGGCCGTCGCCCAGGGCACGCTCGCCGACGGCACAACGCTCGACGAAATCGACTACAGGACGCCCGGGCCGGACTGCGGGCCGAACGAATTGCGCGAGGCCCTGCGCGGCCGGCGCCGTGTGCTCGTGTACCTGGGTTTCCACGACGTGCCGGACGGGTACGAGGAATTCCTCGTCGGCCGTCTGGGTGAGCTGGGCGAGCTCACCGAGATGCGCCATTTTGCGGGCTATAGCGTTGGCGGCGTCGTCGATTTGGCGAGCGGAGTGAGGCTGAGCGCTGTACCGGTCCGGCCCGGAACTCCGTCGGGCGGCGGCCCAGCCCTCGAGGGCTGCGTCGGCGTGCAGCCCGCTCATCGATGGTAAGCGACTACTGGGTCTTCAAGCGCCTCACGATATTGGCGAACGTCGCGACGTCGAGGCTCGCGCCGCCGACGAGCGCGCCGTCGACGTCCGGCAACGCGGCCAGCGTATGGATGTTGTCGGCCCGCACGGATCCGCCGTAGATCACGCGACACGTCTCGGAGGCCGTCGCCCCGAAACCCTGGCGCAGCCGCCCGCGCACGTGCATGTGCACCGCGCCCGCCTCGGCGGTCGTCGCGTTTCGGCCCGTGCCGATGGCCCACACCGGTTCGTAGGCCACGACGAATCCGGCCACCTGGTCGGCCGTGAAGCCGTCGAGGCTCTCGGTGACCTGGCGATCGATGACGGCGAACGTCTGGCCGGCCTCGCGTTGGTCGAGCGTTTCGCCCACGCAGACGATCGGCCGCAGTCCCACCGCCATCGCCGCGCGAACCTTGCGATTGACGATGGCGTCTGTCTCGCCGAAGAGCCGTCGGCGTTCGGAGTGGCCGATGATGACCGACGCGGCGCCGGTCTCCTTGATCATCGCCGCGCTCACCTCGCCCGTAAATGCGCCATCGGGATCGGTGGCGACGTTCTGCGCAGCGACGCCAATGGTCGTGGCCCGGGCGGCAGCCGCGACGGCGGACAGCGCCGTGAACGCCGGCGCGATGACGACCTCGGCGCCCCGGAAGGTCGGAGCGAGCGCCACAAGCTCGCGCGTGTAGGCCACGGCGTCCTGGATGCCTTTGTGCATCTTCCAGTTGGCGACGAGCAGCGGCACTCGCATGTCGACTCCTCGCGGTATCCGACTGGCGACTAGGACTGGGCGATCAACGCCTGAACGCCGGGCAGCGTTTCACCGGCGAGGAATTCGAGTGAGGCGCCGCCGCCCGTGGAGATATGCGTCATGCGGCCGGCGACCCCCGCGCGCGTCACGGCCGCGACCGAGTCGCCGCCGCCGACGATCGTCGTGCCGTGCACGGCGGCCACCGCCTGCGCGATGCCGATCGTGCCCGCGGCAAACGCGTCGATCTCGAAGACGCCCATGGGGCCGTTCCACACGACGGTTCGCGCACCCGCCAGGACGTCGCGAAACCGCGCGACGGTCTTCGGCCCGATGTCGAGGCCCATGCGATCCCCGATGGCTGGATCGCCGACATCGAGCGTGTCGGTCGCGGCGTGCGGATCGATGGCCGCGGCCACCACGTGGTCGACCGGGAGTTCGAAGAGCACACCGCGCGCACGCGCGCGCCCCTGGAGATCCGCAGCCGGCCCAATCTGCGCGTCCTCGACGAGCGATCGGCCCACCGCCAGCCCCAGCGCCTTGAAGAACGTGTACGCCATCGCGCCGCCCACGAGCAGGCCGTCGACCTTCGACAGCAGGTTTTCGATGACGCCAAGCTTATCCGAGACCTTCGCGCCACCGAGAATGGCAATGAACGGTCGGTCCGGATGGGTCAGGGCGTTGCCCAAGTACTCGACCTCGGCCGCCATCAGAAAGCCAGCCGCCGCGGCCGACACGTGATGGACGATGCCTTCGGTCGACGCGTGCGCGCGATGGGCGGCACCGAACGCGTCGTTGACATAGACGTCGGCGAGCGCCGCCAACTGGGCGGCAAAGGCTGGGTCGTTCGCTTCCTCGCCGGCGTGGAACCTGAGATTCTCGAGGAGGATGACGCCGCCCGGATGCTGCGCGATGACCTCGGCAGCCGCCGGTCCGACGCAGTCAGGAGCGAACGCGACCGGCCGGCCGATCAGGGCCTCGAGATGCGTCGCCACCGGCCGCAGGCTGAACGCCGGCGACGCTCCGCCTTTGGGGCGTCCAAGGTGCGACGCGAGGACGACCGTGGCGCCCTGCTCGAGCGCGTATCGAATGGTTGGCAGCGCCGCTCGAATCCGAGTGTCGTCCGAGATCCGTCCGTGCTCGAGAGGGACGTTGAAGTCGACGCGGATGAACACGCGACGGCCGTGGAGCGGCACGTCGCGAATATCCCGGAGGGTGCAGGCCACTACAGCCCTTTGGCCGCGACGTATCGCAGGAGATCCACGCACCGCGACGAGTATCCCCACTCGTTGTCGTACCAGGCGATGACCTTTACGAAATCGCCGTCCATGACTTTCGTGTAGGGCACGTCGATCATCGCGGAATGGGGATTGCCGCGATAGTCGATCGAGACGAGCGGCGCCGTGACGTACTCGATGATACCGGCGTACGGACCATCGGCCGCGGCCTTGAACAGCGCATTCACCTCGTCGGTCGTCGTGCGGCGTTCGACGACCGCGGTGACGTCGATGAGCGAGACGTCCGGCGTCGGCACGCGCACGCTGAAACCGTCGAGCCTGCCCTTGAGCCGTGGCAGCACTTCGCCAAGCGCCGACGCGGCGCCCGTCGTCGTCGGAATCATCGACAGCGCGGCGGCCCGCGCGCGCCGGAGGTCCCGATGCGGCAGGTCGAGTAGCGATTGGTCGTTGGTGTAGGAATGGACGGTCGTCATCCACCCCTTCTTGATCGTGAAGTGTTCGTCGAGCACTTGGGCAACCGGCGCCAGACAATTCGTCGTGCAGGACGCATTGGAGATGATCCGGTGTTTCGCCGGGTCGTAGGCGTCTTGGTTCACGCCCATGACCACCGTCACGTCAGGCTGCTTCGCTGGCGCGGTGACGATGACGCGTTTGGCGCCGGCTGAGAGGTGCTTGGCCGCGTCGTCGCGCCGGGTGAACTTGCCGGTGGACTCGAACACGGCTTCGACGCCGAGGTCCTTCCACGGGAGCTGCGCGGGATCCTTGATCGCCAACACCCGGAAGGTCCGCTCGGCGAGCGTGATGCCGTCGCCGTGGGCCGCGACGGGGTGGCGCAGGTTGCCGAGAATCGAGTCGTACTTGAGAAGATGGGCGAGCGTCGCCGCGTCCGTCAGGTCGTTGACGGCCACGACCTCGACGTCCGGATAGGCCATCGCCGCTCGCATGATGTTGCGGCCAATCCGGCCAAAACCATTGATGCCGACCCGAATGGGCATTGGGAGAAACCTCGGGGCACACGGACAGCGCGATCCTGATCCGCGTATTCTAACAAGATCGGCGGCCCGTCGGGCGATTCGTGCAAAGTGCGCGATATAGTGTTCGGTGGTGCACGCGCTCTACACGCTGGCCATCCTCGTCTTGGCGGTCGTGTTGTCGCCATGGTTTGCGTACCAAGCGATTCGGTATCGGAAATACATCGGCAGCCTGGCGCAGCGGATGGGCTACCTGCCCGTCACCTTCAATCTGGACGGCGACGACTCGATTTGGATTCACGCGGTGTCGGTCGGCGAGGCGCTGTCGGCCCGCGCGCTCATCGCGGACCTGCGGGAGCGCTATCCCGGTCTCCGGATCTTCCTGTCCACGACGACGCTCACGGGCCAGCAGGTGGCGCGGACCCGGCTGCAGGGCATCGATGCCGTGTTCTTCTTTCCGTTCGACCTGCCGCCGTTCGTGAATCGCACGCTGCGCCTCGTAAGGCCGCGCCTGTTCATCATGATGGAGACGGAAATCTGGCCCAACCTGCTCCGGGCCTGCCGCCGGCTGGGCGTGAAAACGGCGCTGGTAAACGGTCGGATCTCCTCGCGATCGTACCCGCGGTACAAGGCCGCGCGCGGCCTATTCAAGCGCGTGCTCGCCGATGTCGATCGGTTCTGCATGCAGAGCGACGAGTCTGCCCGCCGGATCGTCAAGATCGGTGCGGATCCGGCGCGCGTCATCGTGACCGGCAGCTTGAAATTCGATTCCCTCGAGTCGCCGACGAGCGCCGTGGGCCGGGGCGTGAATCGCGTCGTGCGATTCTTCCACTTCTCGTCGCCGCGGCCGGTGATCGTCGCCGGCAGCACCATGAAGGGCGAGGAGAGTGCTGTCCTGGCCGCCTTCGCCGCCGTTCGCCGCGTGCATCCGACAACGATGCTCATCGTCGCACCGCGCAAGCCCGAGCGCTTTGGCGAAGTCGAGGCGCTGGCGCGCGCCGAAGGCTTGCGGGTGGTTCGCCGAACGGAACTCGCGGTCGACGCCGAGCCGCGCGCCGATGTCGTCATCCTCGACTCGATCGGCGAGCTGGCGCACGTCTTCCAGGTGGCGACAGTCGTGTTCATGGGCGGCAGCCTTGCCGACCATGGCGGGCACAACATCCTCGAGCCGGCCGTCCACGGCAAGCCAATCGTCTTCGGGCCGCACATGCAGAATTTTGCAGAGATTGCGGCGACGTTCCTGGCGCAGCAGGCGGCCGTCGAGGTCGCCGACGCCGCGGAGCTCGCGGCGGTGCTCGTCCGGCTGGTGGGGGACTCCGTCGAACGTGCGCGCCTGTCGGCAGCGGCACGCGCGCTCGTCGAGGCCAACCGCGGCGCCAAGGACCGCACCCTCGACGCCCTCGCTTCCCTTCTCCCGCTGCCCTCCGGCCGGGGCGTCGTCCGGCCCTTCAAGCGTGTCTAGCGGGGTGGGCGTAGTGCACAGCCGTGGGTCGGGTCTCGCGTGGCGCGAGCAGGATTCGACCCCCTTCTGGGCCCCACGTCCCTCGCGGCTGCAACGCCCCGTCATCAGCATCGGCAACATCGCACTGGGCGGTCGGGGAAAGACGCCCCTCGTGGCGCTCGTGGCGAGAATCCTGATGGCGCACGGCGAACGGCCGGCCATCCTCTCGCGCGGCTATCGCCGCCGGCGGCCCGAGGAGGGCGTCGTGGTCGTCAGTGACGGCATCGCGATTCTCGCCGATGTCGACGGCAGCGGCGACGAACCCTTGATGCTGGCCGAGTGCCTGCCGGGGGCGCCAGTGCTCGTCTCGGACATCCGAACGACGGCCGGAGCGCTCGCTGAGCGCGTCTTCGGCGCGACCGTCCACGTTCTGGACGACGGGTTCCAGCACCGCGCACTCGCGCGCGACGTCGACGTCGTGGTCGTCGCACCAGAGGACCTCGCCGGTCGACGCCTGCCGTTCGGCCGTCTTCGCGAGGTTCCGCGAGCGCTGTCGCGGGCGGACGCGGTCATCGTCGATGCGTCCTCGGACGACCCGAGACCGCTGGAGGTCCCTCGGTCGGCGGACGCCAGGCTCTTTCGCATGCGTCGGGTGATCGGCTCGCCGGACGTCGTGGGCGGAGCATCTGTGATACTCAATCGGTCCCTGCCGGTCGTGGCGGTCGCCGGCATTGCACGACCCGAACGGTTCCGCGTCGCGCTCGAGGCCGATGGCTGGCGCGTGGGTCAGGTGATGACCTTTCGGGATCATCACCGGTTCACGACGGCCGACTGCGCGTCGATGGTGCGCGCGGCTCGGGACATCGGCGCACAGGCGATCTTCACCACAGCCAAGGACGCCGTGCGTCTTCGGCCGCTTGGCCCGCTGCCTGTGCCCCTGGCCGTGATCCCGCTCGACGTGGTGGTTGAGCCGCCCGACGGTTTTCGGACCTGGCTGCTGGATCGTGTCCGTGGCGCGCGTGAGTCCAGCGCGTGACCCGGACCGCCGTCCGGCATCGCGCCGAGTACGCTCTGGTGGCTGCGGTGCGCCTGACCGTCGGTCTGCTGCCCGATGGGCTGGGTCGCGGCCTCGGGACGCTCGTGGGCGGGTTCTTCTATCTCGTCGACGGTCCCCATCGTCGTGTGGCCATCCGGCAGCTGCATGCCGCATTTCCGCTTCGGACGAGGAGCGAATGCCGTACGACCGCACGCGCGACGTTTGGTCACTTCGGTCGCGCCCTGGTCGCGCTCCTCAAGTTCAGCACGTTGTCACGCGACGGCATTCGGCGGCGCGTCGAATACGAAGGCGGAGAGCGGATGTTGGCGGCCCTCAAGGGCGGTCGAGGCGTGCTCATCTTCTCCGGTCACTTCGGGTTCTGGGAGTTGCAAGGGCTGGCGCATCCGCTGCGCTTTCCCCCGATGCACGTCATCGTCCGGCCATTGGATAACCCGTGGCTCGATCGGTTCCTCGATCGGCTGCGACGCGCGACGGGCAACGGCGTCATTGCACGGCAGGGTGCGGTCCGGCGCGCCATGCGTGCCCTCGCGGCCAATGAGTGCGTCGCGATCATGATCGACCAGCACATTCAGCCGAAGGACGCCGTGGCAGTGGAGTTCTTCAACCGGCCGGCGGCGGCGACCGCCGCGCTGGCATCGCTCGCGCTAAGAACCGGCGCGCCAATCGTGCCCGTCTTTTGCCTGCCGCTCCCCGACGGCCGGTATCGCATGATCTATGAACACCCGGTTGAGTGTCCGGCGGCCGATGCGGCCGATCCGGTTCGGGAGTTGACGCAGCGCTGTACGGACGTGCTCGAGATGTACGTGCGCCGGCATCCGGACCTGTGGCTGTGGATGCATCGCCGGTGGCGAAACGGCGAGGAGCCGGAGACGAAGGGGCGGGGCATGTTTCCCGCCGCCGCAGCTGACGTCGAGGAGCCCGGCGCATGACCGCAGCGGCACGGCATCCGCCAGGACGCGTGCTCGTCCGTGCGCCGAATTGGCTTGGCGACGCGGTCCTGGCCCTGCCGACCATCGAGGCGATTCGCAGGCATTTTCCAGGGGCGCACTTGGCGATCGCGGGGCCCGCGCCGGTGGCCGCGGTGTTTCGCGAAATCACGGCCGCGCAGCCGGACCAGATCATCGAGGTGCCAGCGGATCGGCGTACAGCCCTGACGACGATTCGCGCCGGCCGCTTCGATCTCGGCATCCTCCTGCCGAATTCATTTCAGTCCGCGTGGGACTTGCGGCGCGCTGGCGTGCCAGAGCGGTGGGGCTACGCGACCTCCGGTCGCGGTGTCCTCCTCACACGACGCAGTGCGCCCGATCGAACGCGCGGAATCCGCCATCATGCGGACTATTTCCGCGCGCTCGCGCTCGGTCTTGGCATCACGGTGGACGAACGTCCGCCGCAGGTCACGGCCTCACCAGCCACACGGGCGCAGGCCGACGCGTTGCTGGCCCAGCTTCGCGTGCCGGCGGGCGCCGCGGTCGTCGGCCTGGCTCCCGGAGCCGCCTACGGGGAGGCCAAGCAGTGGCCTCCGGACCGGGCCGCCGCGCTCGCCGCGAGGCTCGTGCGCGAGCGGGACGCGACGTGTCTCGTGCTCGGCGCGGCCCATGATCGTCCGGCCGCGCGGGCGATGGAATCGTGGCTCCGCGCGCACGCCCCGGACGCGCTCCCGCGCGTGATCGATCTGGCGGGCCGCACGAGCGTCAGCGGACTCGTCGGGGTCGCCGAACGGTGTCGGGCTTTTGTCTCGAACGATTCGGGGGCGATGCACGTGGCCGCGGCGGTGGGGCGGCCCGTCATCGCCATCTTCGGTCCGACCGATGAGCGCTCCACCCGTCCGATCGGCGATCAGGTGGTCCTGACCGCGCCGGTGTTCTGTCGGCCGTGCCTGTTGCGCGATTGTCCCATCGACCATCGCTGCATGAAGCGGATTAGCGTGGATCAGGTCTTTGACGCGGTCTCGACCGCGATGGCGCGCGCGCGATGAACGCCGCGGTGTTCCTCGATCGCGACGGCGTGCTCCTCTACGACGCCGGGTATCTGGCCCGCCTGGAGGACCTGCGCTGGTACTCGTGCGCGATCGAGGCGGTCCGATTGCTGAACCGCGCCGGGTTTCTCGTCTTCGTCGCGACCAACCAGGGCGGCATCGGGCTGGGATTGCAGTCGGAGAGGTTTGTCCGCTCGACCCACGACGCGATGGCGAAGAGCCTCGAGGCGGGCGGTGCGCGCGTCGACGAGTGGTTCTTCTGTCCGCACCATCCGCGGGCCGTCCTCGATGCCCTTCGCGTCGCCTGCGACTGCCGGAAGCCCGAGCCAGGCATGGTTCGCGCTGCGCAGGCCACGCACGCAATCGACCTGCAGCGCTCGTTCGTCGTCGGGGACAAGGCCACGGATATCGGATTGGCCGACCGCGTCGGCGCTCGCGGCGTGATGGTGCGGACGGGACAAGGTGAAGCGGAGCTGGCCCGTGCGGGTGGTACGATCCGGCCCGCGTGGATCGCGGCGGATCTTATGGCGGCGACATCGTGGATGATCGCGGCCGACCGGGATCGCTCCGGACACGACCCCACCGGCAGGGATGGGCCCGGAAGGGATCACGAACGATGACCGAGCCGACCGTCGATCGCTGGCGCCAGATCATTCGCCGCCTCGGAAAGGCACACGTCGCGGTGGTCGGCGATTTGATCGCCGATGAGTTCATTTACGGCCGAGTGGATCGTGTGTCGCGAGAGGCGCCGGTCCTGATCCTGCACTACGACTCGACGGAGATTGTGCCGGGCGGCGCCGGCAACGCCGCCAACAATGCCGCGGCCCTGGGCGCTCGCGTCGACGTCATCGGCGTGATCGGGCGAGATGACGGGGGCCGGCGCCTGTTGGACGCGCTGCCGCCGAACGCACGAACCCGTCACGTTCTGCGGGCGTTGGGGCACACGACGCCGACCAAGACCCGCATCCTCGCCGGTGGTGTGCACTCGGCGAAGCAGCAGGTCGTTCGAATCGACCGCGCCGGCGGGCGAGTCCGCGCGGCATTCGCCGGGCACGTCGAACGGGCTCTCGCGCGGGCCCTCGCGGCTGCCGATGCCGTCATCGTCTCCGACTATGGCAGCGGCCTTGTCACGCCGGAGATATGGCGGCGCGCGCAGAAGACCGTGGGGTCCAAGGAGCGCGCCATCACCCTGGTCGATTCGCGGTACGCCCTGGCGAAATTCGAGGGCATGACCGCGTGCACGCCGAACGAGCCAGAGGTCGAAGCCCTGCTCGGCGTTCGGATTGGCGATGATCCGCAGGCCCTCGAGCGCGCCGGACGCGAGTTACTGCGACGCCTTCACTGCGCCGCGGTGCTCGTCACCCGCGGCAGTCGAGGCATGGCGCTCTTCGAACGCGATCGGCCCACCGATCACATCCCAATCGTCGGCACCGATCAGATTGCCGACGTTACCGGTGCGGGCGACACCGTGATCGCGACATTCGCGCTCGCGCTGGCCGCGGGGGCCTCGTACCCCGAAGCCGCGCGACTCGCGAATCACGCAGGCGGTCTCGTGGTCATGAAGCGCGGCACCGCCACGGTCACCGCCCAAGAGCTCCTGGCGTCCGTGTCCAGAAGATAGTCTCCGACGTCACTTCTCATGGGACGCGTCGTCGATGATCAGGTGTTGGTCGCGCTCGTGGCGGCTGATCGGGCCGCGGGGCGGACGATTGCGTTTGCGAACGGCTGCTTCGATGTCCTGCACGTCGGACACGTTCGGTACCTCGAGGGCGCGCGGTGCGAAGGCGACCGCCTCATCGTGGCGGTCAACGACGACGAGAGTGTGCAGCGCTTGAAGGGGTCGGGCCGGCCGATCCTGCCGGCGCCGGCGCGCGCCGAGCTGGTCGCCGCCCTGCGTGCCGCCGACTACGTCGTCATCTTTGCTGACACGACGGTCGAGCGGCTGCTGAGACTGGTGCGTCCCGACGTGCATTGCAAGGGCACCGATTACACGCTCGAGAGCGTGCCCGAGGGCGACGTCATGCGGGCGATCGGCGGCCGCATCGCGATCGTCGGCGACCGCAAGGATCACTCGACGCGTGCCCTGCTCGCGAAGCTTGGCGCGCGAGGCGTAGGAGCCACCCAGCCTCCCGGCCTCCCAGCCTCGAGCCCCGAGCCTTTTGTCGTGTGGCTGCTCGCGCACCGCCGCGTGCCGCTCGGGTTTCTGGCGGCCGTGCTCGCGTACTGGCTCGCGGCGCCGACCGTCCCGTCGATCGCCCTCGGTTGCCTCGTTGCTTTGCCGGGCGAGGCGCTCCGAATTTGGGGCGCCGGACACTTGCAGAAGGCGCGCGAGGTCACGACCTCCGGGCCATACCGGTTCATGCGCCATCCGCTGTACGTCGGTTCGTCCGCGATGGGCCTCGGCTTCGCGATTGCGTCCGGGACGCTGGGATCCGCGCTCGTCGTGCTCGCCTATCTCGCCCTCACGATTCCGACGACCGTGCGCCGCGAGGAGGCGTCGCTCGACCGTGACTTGGGCGGCGCCTACTCGGCGTATCGCGAGGGTCGAACGCCGGGGTCAGACCGCAGGTTTCGGTGGTCGCAAGTGCAAGCCAATCGGGAATACCGTGCGCTCGCGGGCTTCGCGCTGGCCGTCGCGCTCCTCGTGCTCAGAGCCCGCTTCTAGCTCAAGACGAGTTCCGAAGCTCGGACGCGGGCTTCGCCGGCATGCGAGCGACCGCATCCCACACCGCGTCGACGCCGATGTCGTTCATATTCTTCGTCGGGCTCTGAACGTAACGGCCCAATGGGCCATACGGCCCGTTGCGGTCGCCCCGCGTCGGACCGAATAGGCCGAGCGACGGCACGTGGCTCGCCGCCGCGACGTGAATGGGGCCGGTGTCGTTGCCGACCGCGAGGTCGACTCGGCGCAACAGCCCCACCAGGTGAGGGATGGGGCCCGGCGCGACCGCGAACGCGCGGGCCGGCGCGGCGTCGGCGATGACGTCGGTCAGGCACTGCTCTTCGCCGGGGCCGCCGAGCACGAGCACGACGGTTGACGGATGATCCAGAAACCGAGCCGCGAGCGCTCGGTACGACGCGACGGGCCACAGCTTCGCCGCGCCCCTCGTCGACGGCAGCAGCGCCACGACCCGACATCCGGCCAGCCGATGCGCGTGCCACCATGCGGCCGCCCAGGTCTCAGCCTCGGCAAACCGAGGCAGCGGAAACTCCGCCGGATCGCTCGTGCGGATCGCCAACGGCCCGAGGAGGGCGAGATTCTGATCGACGATGTGTCGCGCGTCGGCCGGAGGCGTCACGCGCTCGGTCGTAAAGAGTGTGGCGAGCGGGTGACGGGCAAACGCCCGGCTGAAGCCAATTCGCAACGGCGCGCGCGAGAGCCACGCGAGGGGAGAGGTCTTGTGCGGCCAGCCCTGGACGTCGAGGGCCGCGTCGAGTTTCAGCTCGCGCAGCACGCGCCGAAGGGCGCGAAACTCCCGATTCGCCTGTCGCAGTCCCGACGGCCGTCGCGCCATTTCGCGCCACCGCCGGAGGGGCACGGCGATGACCTCGTCGACGACCGGGTTGTCATCGAGGACGATCCGCTCGCGCTCCTCGGCCAGCCAGATGACCCGTGACTTCGGCTCCTGTCGCTTGATCGCCGCGGCGACCGGCAGCGTGTGGATAACGTCACCGAGGGAGGTGAGCCGGACGATGGCGAGGCGCCGCGCTCGCGCGGGCGTCGTCGGCCGCGCCGTCATCAGTACGGCTTTCGACCGAGGAGCCGCTTGACGAAGCCCGATCGACGATGGCGGGTGAGTTCGCTGTCGGCCTTTTCCTGACTCGTCACCCAGTTGAGTTGCACGACCCGGCGTTCGCCCTCCGCGGGCAGATGGCCATGCCAGGAGTGATCCGAGCGCTTGAACGCGAGCATCGTGCCCCACTTGGGCACGACCTCGACGGCCGTTTGCTCGATGTCTTTGCCGCGGAGCAGTCGCAGCCGGCCCCCGGCGCTTTCCCACGTCGGGTTCAGGTAGAGCAGGACGCTCAGAATCTTCCACTTCGCGTCGGTGTGCACGCCGCCGTCGTGCGAGCCCACCCGGCCGCGCACCGTGATGATCGACACGTACTGCGCGAGGTCGACGTCAAAGCGGCTCGAGAACGCATCGCGGACGGCGGGACCTGACAGCTCGGCGATCAATTGGTCGAACGCTGGACCATACGTCAGCTCTGACAGCGGGAAGCTGCCGGTCGTCGTGATTCGCGGGTAGTCCTGACTGATGCCGGCGACGGCGTCTGGCGGCACGAACGCGTCGACGATCGTGTGGTCGAAGGGGTCGTGCAGAACGGTGGCGGTTCGAAGGGCGTCAAGATTCAGCATGCGGCAGGGCGGCGAAACCTACGGCCAGAATTGTTCAGGCGGCCGCGGGAGTCAAGCGGCGGGCGCCACGGCGGAGCGCACCATGACTGCGGCCGCGCTTGTCAGACAGCGAGGGTCGATGCCATAATCATGTGCTGCCGGTCGGGCGGTTAGCTCAGCGGTAGAGCACTGGCCTTACACGCCGGCTGTCACAGGTTCGAATCCTGTACCGCCCACCATGCGTCGGTCTTGCGCGTCGTGGTCCACGACCTAGCGGGGTCGTAGTTCAGTTGGTTAGAACGCCGGCCTGTCACGCCGGAGGTCGCGAGTTCGAGTCTCGTCGACCCCGCCATTTTTTCGTTTGATTCCCAAGGGCTTGCAAGCGCCGCGATGCCCCGTGGCTCACTCGCGGCACGACCTGTTGTGGATGGATCGATCTGACCCTCAGCGGGGTCTCAGGACGAGCGGAAGGGCACCGGATCGACGGCCGTCGGGATTGGAGATGGACACCAGGTACGTGCCCGGCTCGACACCGGTGATCGCGAGATCAACGACGTGCGCGCGGGAGGCTGTCAAGGCTCCGCGGCCGAAGGTGTACACGTAGGCGTCACTCTCGAGCCTCACCGACGCCCCTGCGGCGATGCGATCGACTCCGAGGCTGACGATGGTCGGCCGATCGGGATCGAGCATCGCTTGGGATGGAACGTGGGTGAGCACCGGATTCGTTCCGATCTCGGCGGGGACGCGCCCTGCGACCGCCGCCGGAGCGGCCGGCGTTGGGCGCGCAACGGCCGCGATCCCCACCACGCTCATCACGAGCGCGCCGCAAATGGACGTCGTCCTATGCGTCATAACCATGCCAGTGACCGTGTCCACACGACAGGACCTCTTTAGCTGGTTGCTTCAAGAAGCATTCCAGCCTCGGCCCACGTGCGAATGGCCTCGGCCACGAGCCGTCGGTCGGCCTGGCGTGAACAATTGGGTCCCCAAGGTAAGATGCGGGGGATCCCGCTAGGTGTGCCATGGCACGAACGCGTGTCCGCACTCGCCGCGCTGTCCGCCAGCCGAAGGCGGCCCCCTCGTCAGGGAGTCTGTGGCGAACGACCCGCGCGCGCCTCGCCTGGTTGCTGGGCGGCGTCCTCGCGATCAAGCTGGTCGTCGTGTGGCAGCTGAAGGACCACGTGCTCCTGCAGCCAGCCACCACCATGGACACCGGTGTATACGTGGGACTGGCGAGAAAGGTCCTGGCCGGCGACTGGGGACTCGGTCCCGGCCTGTATTACGTCTCGCCGCTCTACATTTATTTCCTCGCGCTGATCGACGGCGCGTCAGGTTCGCTCACGGCCGTCCGTGTGGTGCAGATCCTCTTGGGCACGGTGTCCGTCGGACTGATCTTTGCGACCACTCGCGAGTGGTTCGGCGAGCGAGCCGCATGGATTGCCGCGCTCTTGGCCGCCCTGACCGGACTGTTCTCGTTCTACGAGGCGGTGTTGCTCCAGGCGTCGCTCGATGCCGTGCTGACGTCGGCGGCGCTTCTGTTGTTGACGCTGGCGCTGAGACGTGGCGCGCCGCGCTGGTACGTGCTGACGGGCGTCGTGTTCGGCATCCAGTCACTCAACCGGCCCAACATGCTCTTGGCCGCCGCGGCCATCGCCACGCTCCTGTTGCTGCTGCGCCGGGTCAAGCCATTCGTGTGGGTCACCGCGGGGCTCATCGCCGGCCTGGCCCCTGTCGCAGCCCGCAACGTCGTCGTGTCCGGCGAATGGTCGCTGCTATCGTCGCACGGCGGCTTGAACTTCGATGTCGGCAACGACGCGCAGGCCACCGGTTGGTTTCGCCAGGTCCCGGGCGTGGCGCCGACCATCGAAGGGCAAGAGCGCGACACGCATACGGTCGCCGAGGCCGCAGTCCACCGGAAACTGACGGACGGGGAAGTGTCGTCGTATTTCTCCGGCCTGGCCTGGACATGGATCCGGCACCATCCGATGGCCGCGATCCGCTTGCTGGGGCGCAAGCTCTACTACGTCCTCAACGCTCAACATACCGCGCTGCCGCTGAGCTACCCCTTCTACGCGTACGACGCGCGCACGCTGTTGCGGTTCCTGTTCGTCGGACCGTGGCTACTGGCACCGCTCGGTTTGGTCGGTCTCGCGCTGGGCGTCTGGACCATACCCGCCGGCCGGCGCGTCGAGTACTTGGTCTGGCTCGCCTTCGTTCCGGCCTACGCCCTGGCCGTGGCCGTCTTCTTCGTCGCGGAACGCTATCGCCTGCCCCTACTCGTCCCGTACGCGATCGGCGCCGGCGCCGCAATCGACAGGGTCGTCCGGGACCTGAATGCGCGTCCAGTGCCGACGCAGCCACTCCTCTTGGCCGGGGCCGGCCTTGTCGTGCTGTTCACCGCCGTCAACTGGCCGCTGGGCATCAAGGACGGCGATGGTCGGGCAGAAGAGCGCGTGCGCCTGGCTGAGAATCTGGCTTTGCTAGGGCGCGTCGATGAGGCCGAGCGCTGGCTGGCGCTCGCGCTGCCCACAGATCTGAATCCGGGGATGGCCCAGTACCGCGTGGGACTGCAGTTCGTCAACTCATCTCAGTTGGCGCCGGCGATCGCGCATCTGAGCGCCGCTCTCGAGATCGCTCCCGGTGAGCCACATGCCGAGTTCGCGCTTGGGCAAGCGCTCGCCGGCGAGGGCCGGATCCCGGAAGCCATTCCGCACCTGCAGCGAGCCGTGGATGCCGGGGCCGATATCGATCTGGCCGGCTACGATCTGGCGGTTGCCTGCATGGAGGCGGGGGACTTCGCCCGGGCGGCGCGGGCTCTCCGTTCCGTGACGCCGTCGGCCAGCGTAGCCGTCGATGTGTGGCTGGATCTCGGACGGCTGGCCATGAAAGTCAACGCGCCAGACGTCGCCGAACGGTTTCTCCGGCACGCGGCTGAGATGTCGCCGGGGGTGGCCAGCGCCCGCCAGGCGTACGGCGTCGCGTTGCTCACGCGGCACGAGTACGACGACGCGAAGCGCGAACTTGCGGTGGCTGTGCAGCTCGACCCGAAGAACGCCGACTCCCTCGCGGACCTCGCGTACGCTGAACTCCAGCTCGGCCGGGTCCCCGACGCCAGGGCCCACGTCGACGCGGCGCTCCATCTCGATCCCGCGCATGCGCTTGCGCGCCAACTGCAGGCGGCCCTCGGGCGGCGATAGGCGACCTCCGATCACTTCACGACGATGCCCACCTCGCGCGACGCGTTGTGATGACCGTCGGTCACCGAGACGCTCAACGTATAGGCCCCCGGCGGTACCGCTGCGAGTGACAAGGTCGCGTCGACACGCCCATGTTGATTGGCCCCGATCTCCTGGGCCACTGACACGACCGGCCGTCCGTTCGCACCGGTGATCGAGGCGGTGGCTTTGACGGGGACGGTCAAGTTCGTTCGCGTGACTTCCGCGTACGTCCTGAGCGTGTCGGTCTGGGCGAACGTGCGATCGAGCGACGGCACGAACGGCAAGCCCAGATCGGCCTCTGGCGTCTCTGACGAAGCGGTAGCCACGTGCGGACCGTCGGCGTACCCAACGGCCAGACCGCTGACGGCAATCGGCGCGACCGAGAAATCCGGGACGTCGACGGTGAGGTACACGCTGCCGGCCTTGCCCGCCAGAGTGCTCGTGGCCGATGCGCGGAGTTGGTACGTGCCAGGCGCCAGGTTGAGCGAGGCGGGGATCTGGTACGACACGGAACCACCCGACGGCGGGGGAGTCCCGGCCGGCTTCAGGGCGAGCTTCTCTTCATTGGCGACTCGGGCCGCCGCCTGAGCCTTCTTTTCCAGGACCGCGACGACCTGCCACGTCACGTCGTCGTGCAGCAGGCCTTGCGCGTCGAGCGCCGTTCGCGGCGCCGAGACCTCGAGGACGACCGACACGCGCGCGTCCGCCGACCCGTTCGTGGCTGGCAGCGGCACGGCGATCAGCCGCAACGGCAGGTCGGTCTTCGGCGTCACGCCAGAGATCAGGGGGTCGGAGCCGTCGTGCGGCGCTGGAGGTCCGCCGGGAAGGTAGCCTCGTCGGAAGCGCAGCACCCAATCGGGATGTCCCGTGACCGACACGTCGAGACGCCGGTACTCGGACCCGCCCGGATCGCTCGGGTTGAAGCCAAGCAGGTAATAGTGATTCAGGTCGTCGGCGATCATCTGGATGCCGGCGTCGAAATCGTCGGTGTTGGTCACGGCGAAGCCGCCCGTGGCCTCCGCCATGATGTTCATGCCGTCCTCCGCGACCCGCACGGGATTGAACTGGCGCAGGGGCGAATCCCCGCCGCGAGGCGCGGCGGCGGGGCCGGACCGGCCTTGGGTCGTGACCCCTCCGCCCCGCGCGCCCATCTGGCCCGGAGCCGGAAAGTTCTCCTTCGCCAAATCCTGTTCCGAGACGGCGCCTCTCGGATCGACGATATACATCGTCACATTCGAGCGGCGCATGTCTTCCATCATCTGGTGAAGCTCGGTGGAGGCGCCGCACGGCACAACGGGCGACTGGCCGGCCACGGTCGGCACTGGGCCGTGCGCCTCGCACGGCGTCATCGCGTAATCGAACATGCCCGTCATGTTCTTGTTCACGCCCTCGGAGAGCATCACGAACGTCTTACGCCGCAGGTCATCGGACGCCAGCATGTGCGCCGCGTCGGCGATCGTCTTGAAGGCCTGGATGTTCTGGAAGAAGGCCTGACCGTTGTTGCCACGGCCGCCAGGCGTCTCCGGGACGTTGATCGGCCGGCGTTCGGCCTGACCCGCTTTGAGCGAGTTCACCGCGGCAAGCAAAGCCGTGTGATCCTCGGTGACTTCCGTGCTGTGGTTCCGGCTCGTGAAGAGCACGGCCATCGACCCGCCGGCGCCGATGCGGTCGATGACCTGTTTGGCCAGGTCCTTCGTCCGATCCTCGCGCGGCTTGTCGATGTGCAGGTCGTCGATCACCATGACCACGAGCCGCTGCGAGGACGCCGTGCGATTGTCCGCCACATCCGCGTGCACGGCCGGCACCGGTGCCGGCGCGGCGCCGGCGGCCGACGACGTCTCGCGCGTGACCTCCTCGAAGACGGTCACCGCTTGCGGCTGGCGACGATCGAAGATTCGAAACGAGTCCTGCGTCAGCCCATGAACGGCCTGACCGTTGCCGTCCACCACCACGACCTCGACGGGCACCACGTTGACGCCGCCTCGGAAGACGGGTTGCTGCGGATTGGGGGCCTGCCCGGCGGCGGTCGTCATGCCGGCGCCGAGGCAGCCCAAGCCGACCCAAAGGGCGCGCGCACGAACCCACCGTGGCATGAGCAGCATCGGCCCCTCCAATACCCTGAATCTTGAATGCTCCACCCGCCGGCCGCAAGCCCTCGCCGACGGCCCCTCTGGGTTAGACCGGCCAGTCTCGGCGCCGTCGCATGCGGTGGTCGTGTCCCGGAGTTATCGGGCGCCGCCCCCTCTTACTTGAGATAAACCGTTGCGTTGACCGACATCCCGGGCCGGAGGACCGCCGCGACGTTCTGGCTGTCGTCAATCACGATCTTGACGGGTACGCGTTGCACGACCTTCACGAAGTTGCCGCTCGCGTTGTCGGGTGGCAGCAGGCTGAACGTCGCCCCCGTTGCGGCCGCGATGCTGTCGACGTGACCGGTGTAGTGACGCCCATAGGCGTCGACCGACACGTCCGCCCGTTGCCCCACGCGCATGTCGTCCAGTTGGGTTTCCTTGAAGTTCGCCGTGATCCACACGCTCGCGAGGGCGGTGAGCGCCATCAGGGGCTGGCCCGCCTGGACGATCTGCCCGACCTCGACGCTCTTGCGGGAGACGATGCCCGCGGTCGGCGCGCGGACCGTCGTGCGATCGAGGTTCAGCTTGGCGACGTCGACGGTCGCGCGAGCCTGGAGAACCTGGGCGTCGGCCGCCTTGGCCTTGGCTTCGGTCATCGCGACTTGCTCAGGCGCGATCGACGCCGCCATCGCCTGTGACTTCGCGTCGTTGACCATGCCGGCGGCCTGCACGCGTTTCGCCTCGGAGACGTCGAGGTTCGCTTGCGCCTCGCCGATCCCCGCTTGCGCCGATTCCACGGTCGCTTTGGCCGACTGATCGGCCGAGACCGCGGCGTCGTACTGCTGCTTCGACACTTCGTCCTTCGCGACGAGCGGCCGGAGGCGCTCGAGGTCCTGCGAGGCCTTCGTCGCGAGCGCCGTCGCTTCCGTGAGCTTGGCCTTCGCGACCGCGAGCTTCGCGCCTGAGGCGTCCACCTCATGCTCGGCCGCGTGAAGAGCGGCTTCGGCGTTGGTGGTGCCCGTGCGCGCGACATCCAACTGGCTAGTGGTGGTGGCCGACGTCACCGGCACGGTCGTGCGCGCGGCGCTCGCCGCGGCTTCCGCGGCGGCCAGATCCGCCTCGGCTCGCGCGAGCGCGAGTTGATAGTCGTGCGGGTCGATTTCCACCAGGACGTCCCCGGCCTTGACGGGCTGGTTGTCGTCAACCGCGACGGTGGTGATGGTGCCGTTGATGCGTGCGGCGACCGGACTCACGTGCCCGCTGACCTGGGCATCGTCTGTCGACTCACGCGGCGACAGATGGCGCCACACAAAGAAAGCGGCGACGGCCAGCGCGATCGCCAGCCCGCCGATGATCCAGGGCTGCTTGCCCTTCATCGTCATCGTCCTCCCAAGATGTCAGCCAGGCGATCCTCGACGACGCCCATGGCGCGCGCGAGGGCCGCCTTCGCCAGGTTGTGGGCATAGATCGAGGAGATGAGCGAGTCGGCGGCGGCGGCCACGGCGTCCTGCGCTTGGGCGAGCTCGATCGTGTTCGCCACCCCAGCCCGAAATCGATCTTGCGCCTGCTGCAGTTCCTCGTTCGCGAACTGCGAGGTGCTCTTGGCGACGTCCACCGCGGCGGCCGAGGTCTGCAGATCGAGCAGCGCCGCGGAGACCTCGAAGGACACGCCGACCTTGAGGTCCGCGAGTTCGGCCTCGCGTTGCTGGAGTTCCGCGTCGGCCTGTTGGACCTTGGCGCGCGTCTCACCGCCCTCGAAGATCGGCACGTGCAGGGTGGCCGCGGCCGTGTACGTGCTCACGGAGGAACTCGCGGTGTTCCCGATGGCACCGTAGTCGGCGTCGAAATGCAGGGTCGGCAGCCGGCCGGTCGTCGCCGACTGCCTCGAGGCCTGGGCCGCGTCGACCCTCGCGCTCGCGCTCTTCAGATCCGCGCGTGCGGTCATGGCGGACGCGGTGGCGGCCTCGAGAGAGGGCACCGGCGTCGCGACGTCCTGCATGTGATCCGAGAGATCGAATGCCTGGTCCGCGGAGAGGCCGATGGCGCGGGCGAGCAGGAGTTTGTCCTTGGCCGCGGCGTTCTCAGCGGCAATGAGCCGCTGGCGAGCCGACTGCAGTTCGACCTGCTGTCGGAGTGCATCGACGCCGGCGATGATGCCGTTGGCTTTTTGATCGTCGGCGAGACGGGCGAGGGCGTCGGCCGTCGCGACTTGCGCGCGGACCGCATCGACGCGGCTCGCACTCGCCAGGGCGTCGAGATAGAGCTTCGCGACCGCCAGCATGACGAGTTCACGCTCGTTCTGGAACGAATGCTGCTGGCCGGTGAGCGAGTCGCGCTCGGACTCGAGGTGCTGATGGGCGCTGAGATCGACGATCGGCGCCGAGAGCTGCACGCGGGCATCGAACACGTTGAAGGGGCCGATGCGGTTCGGGATGCCGGGGAAGCCGCTGAAGCCGAACGCCGTCGTGCTGATGATCTGCTGCGACTCGCGCAGGTACCCCGAGAGGTGCGGGAGGAGATCGCTCTTCGCCAGCGTGTGGGCGCCCTCCGCGTCTTCGACGCGTCCGGCCGCGAGCCGCATGTCCAGGTTCGTCTCGAGCCCGCGCGCGATCGCGTCCTTCAGGGTCAGCGCGAGGCCGGCGGCCGGTGAGGTCTGGACGGCCGGGGTTGGCGGCGCGCCCGATTGCGCGCGCACGCCGGCGCCGAGGGCGCCGAGGGCCATGAGGACGAGCGCCGTCGTCATGAGTGGCTTCATGAACGAGCCAAGCCTTTCCACAAGAGGGCGCTGGCCTGCGCGATGTCGGCCTCGAGCGACGCGTCCGTCCAGCCGCGGAGGCGCTGAATGGCCAGCCCGTGCGCGAAGCTCACAATGGCGAGGGCGGTGTGTCTGGGGTCGATGGCGCGCACGGCGCCCGTGCGCACCGCTTCGACGAGCGCAGCCTGCCAGGCTCGTGTTTGCGCGGCGTAGACCTCGCCGACTTCGTGACGGATGCGACGCCGCGCCTCCGGGCCGACTTCCATCTGGCACAGATCGATGAACCCGCGCTGCGCGTCGAAGAAGGTGAGCATGCCGCCCAGGAAGGCGCGCAGCCGGTCCTCGATGGGCCCGGGCCCGGCCACGCCGGGAATGGTCTCGCGACCGAGCGCGTCGAGATCTTCGTGGACGGCGTGCTTGAGGATTTCGTCCTTGGATCGGAAGTACAGATAGATCGTGCCCTTCGCGACGCGGGCCGCGCGGGCGATGTGGTCGACGGTCGCGCCTTCGAGCCCGTGGCGGGCGAACGTCCGGCGCGCGGCCTCGAGGATCTGGGCGCGCCGGAAGTCGGACACGACGGTCGCCTTGGTCGACCGCGTTAGGTGCCGGGCCGAGAGGACTGAAGAGTTCATTGTAATGACTGAACAGTCAGTCACGCCATCAGTCTAGCACGGCTGGGCGATCGGTGGGGCAGGGCGCCGCCGCCCCGGCGCCGGCTCGTCGGGCCAGGGCCCGTGGCATCATGAAGCCACGATGCCGTTCGCAGCGATTCTCGGCCATCGCCAGGTCTGTGACGTGCTGCGGGCGGCCGTGGCCCACGGGCGCGTGCCGCAAAGTCTCCTGTTCTCCGGCCCCGAGGGCGTGGGGAAGCGCACCATCGCTCTGGCCCTGGCGCAGGCCCTCAATTGTCCCAGGGCCCGCGACGGCGACGGGTGCGGCACGTGCCCGACCTGCCAGCGCATTGCGCGGGGCCAGCACGCCGACGTCGTGTATCTCGACCAGGGGGAGGCCTCGTCCATCAAGATCCAGGCGCTCCGCGACCGCGTGCTCGACGTCGCCGGCTATCGGCCGTTCGAAGCCGCGCGCCGCGTGTTCATCATCGATCCGGCCGACGCCTTGACGCCGCAGGCGCAGGACGCGTTGCTCAAGACGCTCGAAGAGCCGCCGAGCACCACCCTCCTGGTTTTGATCACGGCCTATCCCGACACCCTGCTCCTGACCGTGCAGTCGCGGTGCCGGCGCCTGCGATTCGGCCCCCTGTCGAGTGCCGACGTGGCGCGCGTCCTCGTCGAACACCGCGTCGAGCCGTCCGCCGCCCGAGCCATCGCCGCCACGTCTGGCGGGAGCGTCGCCGCCGCCATCGCCGCGCAGACGGGTCACGCGGAGGACGATCGCGAGGCGGCGGTTCATCTCCTGGAATCGGCGGCGCGCGACGCCCCGGCCGGCCGGTTGCGCGCCGCCGACCGTTTCGTGAAACACGGGTCCAAACGCCGCGACCGCGACGCGCTCGGTGCGCGGCTCGCGCTCGTGACGTCGCTCTTGCGCGACCTCGCGGCCGCGCAGGCGGGCGCCGAGGGCGTCGACCTCGATCAGGCGGTCGCTCGGCTGCGACCGAACTATGACCTCCAGCGTGCGACGGCCGCGTTCCTGGCGCTCTCGGAGGCCCAGACGTGGCTCGAGCAGAACGCCGGGGCCAAACTCGTGGCCGATTGGGTCGCTCTCACGCTCTGACGCCGATGTCCTTGCCGGTCATTGCCATCACCGCCGGCGACCCGGCGGGCATCGGACCCGAGATCGCCGTCAAAGCCCGCGAGGACCCGCGCGTCGTCGCGGTGTGTCGTCCGGTGATTTACGGGCCGCACACGCCGTCCGCCATTGCCGCGTTTCCCGTGGGTCGCGTCGACGCGGCCGCCGGCCGGGCGGCCTACGACGCGATCGTCCTCGCGACGACCGATGCGCTCGCCGCGCGCGTCGCCGCCGTCGTGACCGCCCCGATTAACAAAGCCGCCTTTGCCGCCGCCGGGTATCCCTGGCGCGGCCATACGGACCTGCTCGCGCACCTGTGTGGCACCCCTGATGTCGCGATGATGTTCTGGTCGGATCGGTTGCGCGTCGTCCTGGTGACGGTGCACATTCCCCTGCGAGAGGTGCCGACCGCCGTGTCGCGCGACAAGGTCCTCGACGTGCTGCGCCTCGCATGGCGCTCGCTCCCGGCGTGTGGCCTGTCTCAGCCGCGTCTGGGCGTCGCCGGTCTCAATCCGCACGCCGGTGAGGACGGACTCATGGGCACGGAGGACCGCGAGGCGCTCGCCCCCGCCGTGGCCGCGGCGCGCGCGGAGGGCATTGATGCGAGCGGCCCATTTCCGGCCGACACGATCTTCGTCCGAGCGGTCCGCGGCGAATTCGACGCCGTGATTGCCGGATACCACGACCAGGGGCTGATTCCGGTGAAGCTGGTCGCGTTCGGCCGCGCGGTCAACGTCACGCTCGGCCTGCCGATCCTGCGGACGTCCGTCGATCACGGCACGGCGTTCGACATCGCGCGGAAAGGCATCGCCGACGAAGGAAGTCTGGTTGAAGCGATTCTGCTGGCGGCACGATTGGCGGCGAGACCGCCGATTGAGAATCTCTGATCTTCAATCTTCAATCGATCGTCAATGACCCGGTCGTCAATCGACAATGCCGCGCGCGCGAGGGCTTACGGGTTCTTTGATAGGCGCGCCAGGTCCGCATCCACCATCATGGTCACGAGGCTACGGAAGTCCACGCTCGGCGTCCAGCCCAACGTGTGGCGCGCCCTCGCGGGATCGCCGATCAGGTGATCGACCTCGGCGGGACGCAGGAGCGTGGGGTCGAGTCGGACATGCTTTTCCCAGTCCAGGTGGGCATGCCCGAAGGCGATCTCGACGAGCTCGCGCACCGAATGGCTCTCGCCCGTCGCGACCACGAAGTCCTCGGGCGATGATTGCTGGAGCATGAGCCACATCGCCCGGACGTAATCGCCGGCGAAGCCCCAATCGCGGTGGGCGTCCATGTTGCCGAGCGAGAGGTGGGTGGCCAGCCCGAGCGCGATCCGCGCGACGCCGTGCGCGACCTTGCGTGTCACGAACTCGAGGCCGCGGCGCGGCGACTCGTGATTGAAGAGGATGCCCGAGACCGCGAAGAGGTTGTAGCTCTCGCGATAGTTCACCGTGATGTAGTGCGCGAAGGTCTTCGACACGCCATACGGGCTGCGCGGATAAAAGGAGGTCGTCTCGCGCTGCGGCGTCTCCCGCACCTTGCCGAACATCTCCGAGGACGACGCCTGATAGACCTTGATCGACGAATCCACGACGCGCACCGCTTCGAGGATCCGCGTGACGCCCTGCGAGTTGAACTCGCCGGTCAGCATCGGCTGGTCCCACGATGCCGGCACGAACGACATCGCCGCGAGGTTGTAGAGCTCGTGCGGTTTCACGCGCTCGATCACGCGGATGAGCGACAGTTGATCGAGCAGGTCGCCCGGAATGAGGGTGATCCGATCCCGGATGTGCTCGATGCGCCAGTAGTTGTCGGCCGACAGGCGCCGCGTGAGCCCGTAGACCCCGTAGCCGCGCTCGAGGAGCAGTTCCGCCAGGTACGATCCGTCCTGGCCGGTAATGCCAGTAATCAGCGCGCGCTTCGACATCGCCAAGGACGATAGCACAGGCCCTTCGGGCCGACGCGCGTTGGCTATACTCTCCGCGGCATGATCGTCATCGTCGGCGCCGGTGTGTCGGGCCTCGCGTCCGCACGAGCGCTGGCGAAGCGCGGTCGCCCGGTGTGCGTGCTCGAGGCCGGGGCCCGGGCCGGGCAGGCCAGCTCCACTCACAACAGCGGCGTCATTCACGCCGGGCTCTACTATCCGGCGGGCACCCTGAAGGCGCGGCTGTGCGTCGAGGGCCGTGACCGGTTGTACGAATTCTGCGCGGCGTTCGGCGTGCCGCACCTGCGATGCGGCAAGCTCATCGTGGCTCCGGCACACGCGGGCTCGGATCGGGACGACGACGCGGTGCTCGAGCGCGTGCGGTTGACTGCCGACGCCGCCGGCGCCAACGTCGTGCCGGTTGACGCGGCGTTCATCGCTGCCCGGGAGCCGCACGTCGCAGCCGGTCGCGGCCTGTGGTCACCGGACACCGGCTGGATCGACGCCGACGCGTATGTTCGAGCGCTCGAGGCGGACGTCCGGCGTCATGACGGCGTCGTCCTCACGGGCACGCCCCTCGTCGGAATCGAGCAGGCGCCAGGCGGGGATCTCATCGTCGTGACGCCGCGCGAGCGGATCGACGCCTCCTGCGTCGTCAACGCGGCCGGGCTCCAGGCCGACGAGGTGTCCGCCCTGGCCGGCGGCGAGGCCTTCCGGATTTATCCGTGTCGCGGGGAATACGCGCAGCTCGCGCCCCGTGCGCGCGGGCTCGTCAGAGGTCTCGTGTATCCCGTCCCTGACCCGTCGGGGCACGGCCTCGGCGTGCACTTGACGCGCACGATCGACGGCGCGGTCTGGATCGGCCCCACCATCCGGTATCAGCACGACAAAGGAGACTACGAGCGCGACCGGTTGCCGCTCGATGCGTACGTCGATCCCACGCGTGTGCTCTTACCCGAGGTCACGCGTGACGACCTTCGGCTCGCCGGCAGCGGGATCCGCGCGAAACTCCATCCGCCGTCCGAACGCTTCGCAGACTTCCTCATTCGGCGGGATCACAGGAACCCGCTCCTCGTCCACGCCGCCGGCATCGATTCGCCGGGTCTCACGGCGTCGTTGGCGATTGGCGAGGTCGTGGCCGATCTGGTCGACGGGTGATAAGTCAGCTCGCCGCAGCGCCCGAGCGCATGCGGTAGTAGCGCGATAACGCCTCGGGCCAGGGCGGCAGCGTGATTCCGGCCGCCCGGAGCTTGTCGTTCGCCAGGGCCGCAAAGAGGGGCCGTGGCACTCTCAGCTTGGCGTCGGCCTGGCGCACCGCGTCAATCGGGGCGTCGGGCCGATCGGCCAGCCTCGCGATTTCCCGCGCGACGTCGACCCACGTCGCATAGCCGCTGTTCACGCAGTGGTAGAGGCCGGCGGCAGGCCGTTGATCCAGCAGCGCACGGGTGGCGGCCACGACGTCGTCTACGTAGCTGGGGGAGACGATCCGATCGATGAAGGCGCGCACTGGTCGCCCAGCGTGAATGGCGTCGGCGATGCCGTCGATGCTGCTTTTCGCTCGACGTCCGCCGAAGAGGCTCTCGACACGGAGCACGTAGTGCCGCTCGGATCCGGCAGCGAACCACTCGCCCAGCAGCTTGGACATCGCATAGACGCCGCGCGGGTTGGGCGTGTCGTCCTCGGTGTAGGGGCGGGACGTCTCGCCGTCGAACACGAAGTCAGTGCTGAAGTGGACCAGCGTCGCATCGACCTCCGCCGCCGCGCGCGCCATCGCACGTGGCGCCCAGGCGTTCACCGCCAGTGCGACCCTCGGGTCATCCTCGGCGCCGTCGACGTTGTTGTAGGCCGAGCAGTTCACGATCGCGTCAGGACACATGGCGGCGATCTGCCGCCGGACCGCCGCGGCATCCGTCACGTCGAGGTCGGCCCGGGTCCGGCTGATGATTTCGTGGCCGGCACCCAGGCCGTTGACCATCGCTTCGCCGAGTTGCCCGCCGGCGCCGACGACGAGGACGAGCAGCCTCATGCCGTGACGGCGTAGAACTCGGCGATGCTGGCGACGACGTGGCGTTGCTGCGCGTCGGTCAGCTCGCCGTAGATCGGCAGGGCCAGCGAGGTGTCGGCGGCGCGATCGGCGTGGGGGAAGGAGCCGACCGCGCTCGGCACGGTCGCGAAGCAGACCTGGCGATGGAACGGGACGGGGTAATAGATCTCGGTCTGGATCTGCCGCCGCGAGAGGTGCGCGCGCAGATCGTCGCGGCGCGGCGTCAGAATCACGAACTGGTTGTAGATGTGGCGGAAACCGGCCGGCTCGCTGGGGAGGCCCACCGTCGAGCCGAGACCCGATTCGGCAAAGAGGACCCGGTAGCGATCCGCGTTGCGGCGGCGCGCCTCGGTCCACCCATCAAGATGGGGGAGTTTCACGCGGAGCACAGCGGCCTGCAGCGCATCGAGGCGGAAGTTGCCGCCGATCCGGGAGTGAAAGTACTTCGGCTCGGCCCCGTGATTGCGCAGCAGTCGCAGCTCCGCCGCGAGCGAGGCGTCCTGGGTCGTGATGAGGCCGCCGTCGCCGAATGCGCCGAGGTTCTTCGACGGAAAAAACGAGAAACAACCCATCAGGCCCATCGTGCCGGCCGCGCGCCCGCGGTGTCCGGCATCGATGGCCTGGGCGGCGTCCTCGATCACCGGCACGCCAGCCTCCGCGGCCGTCGCTAGAATCGCGCCCATGTCGGCACACAGGCCGTACAGGTGCACGGGCAGAATCGCGCGCGTACGCCGCGTGACGGCTCGGGCAATCGCACTCGGGTCCGCGTTGAACGTCACCGGGTCGATGTCGACGAAGATCGGCGTGGCGCCGAGCCGGCAGACGCATCCGGCCGTCGCAAAAAAGGAGAAAGTCGGCGTGATGACTTCGGTGCCGGGCCCCACGCCAAGGGCCATCAAGGCCGCGAGCAACGCGTCGGTGCCGGACGAGACGGCGATGGCGTGCGCCACCCCGATGCGCGCCGCCAGTTCGCGTTCGAGCGCCTCGACCTCGGCGCCCATGATGAAGCGCTGGCTGTCGCACACGCGGGTGATCGCGCCGAGGATGTCCTCGCGGATGGGGCGATACTGCGCGCTGAGATCCAGAAGCGGGACGACGACGTCGGACGCGGACCGGGTAGGCATGCCGAGCCGCGTAATTATACCCGCCGGGTCTTGATGGCCGCGCGCGTCTCGCGCTCGGTTTCGCGCCGCCGAATTGTCTCGCGCTTGTCAATCGTGTTCTTGCCCTTGGCGAGCGCGATTGCCGCTTTGAGTCGGCCGTTCTTGAAATAGATGCGTAGTGGCACGACCGTCAGGCCTTTTTCTGTCGTCTTGCCGTGCAGCTTGTTCAGTTCGTGCCTGTGCAGCAGCAGCTTGCGCGGTCGCTCCGGATCGTGCGTGGCGTAACCGCCATGACTGTACTGGCCGATGTGCGCGCCGAACAGGTACGCCTCGCCGCGCTCGAACTTGCAGAAACTGTCTCGGAGCTGGATCCGGCCCTCGCGGGCGGCCTTGACCTCCGTGCCGCGAAGCGCGAGGCCGGCCTCGAACTCCTCGAGCAAATGGTAATCGTGCCGGGCCTTGCGATTGTCGGCGACGAGGCGGTCGCCGGATTCGCGGGTGACTTTCGGCACGGATGCGCTCGCTTGCGATTAGAACACGGGCGGCACGATCACGGTAAGCCTGGCGACATCGCTCGCGCAGCCGCGGTCCGACGAAACGACGCGAAAGTCGAGGCGGTGCGGACCCGGCGGGAGGTCGCCCGCGGGCACCGTGGCCAGCACGCCCGAGTAGCGATACGCCGGCAGCGACGCGCGCAGCGCGACGTCCGGGCGGTTGACGCCGTAGAAGGTCGCGCGCGGCCGGTCGTCGACCGCGAGGTCCACGTCGCCCGCCAGCGCGCGATTCCCGTCGTCCACGGCCCAGCCGCGGACGACGTAGCTCGACGCCGGCTCAACGGTGAGCGGGCCCGAGACCGGCGCCTTCAGCGGGCCCACGCTGTCGATGTGCGCCGTGAGGGGCGCCGCGCACGGCGGCAAGCCCGCACTCGCCGGATCGAAGGCCGGCGTCCAAACGGGCAGATGCACGGCGCCTTCGGCCGACGTCGCGACGCGGGCCATGTCGAGCGCGACGTAGCCCGGCGCTTCCGCGAGGACAGGCGGCCCTTGGCCAGGCAGGGTCAGATCGGCCACCAGAGACTCCGCGCCGTCGGCATACCCGGCCCGATCGATGACGATGGCACGAAAGCCGGCGTCGCGCAGCGCTCCGGCCATGGCTCGCGGCGGGAGCCTCGCGACGGCGTGCTGCCACCGCACCACGGCGTTGTCGAGCGCCGGGTAACTCCAGTGAAGGGTCGACGAGGACAGATAGGGCTTGATCTCGTCGTAGGTCCGCATGCGGCCAGCGTTCTCATCGTTGAGGTAGGTCGTGAGCGGAAGTTGGAAGACCATCGCGCCGCGAGGCACCTGCTGTTCGAGGTCACGCACGAAGGCCTCGACCGTCGTCCACTCCGTCCGCGTGGCGGCGTAGGCGGCGTCGAGCGGCGCGAGCGCGCCAATTTGATCCCAGACGCCGAACACGAGGACGCCAAATAGGACCACGGCGCGCCACAGTCGGCTCGGCCTGAACGTGTCGAGCCGCATCGCGACCGCAACCCAGGCGAAGAAGGCAATGAAGGGGCACACGCGGTTATAGGCGCGGATCTCTGGGGAGATGAGCAGGCTGAAGAGGCTGCCGAAGCCGCCGATGGTGCCGAGAAGGACCAGGGCGAGCGTGAGTCCAGCAGCCGCGACAAATACCTCCGGAGTCGCCCCCTGGGGCCGGACGCCGGGAACCACGAGCGCCCCGAGCAACGCCAGGAACCCAATCGAGGCCATGAGCCCGAGTCGCGACGAGGTGTTCTCGGTTTCGGACGGGAAGGCTGCGCGGCGTTCGAGCGTCGCCCATCGAGCGAAGGGCGGGAAGGGATGATCCGGCACCGGGCTGACGAGTTGCCGAATCTTGAGACCGTAGAGCTCGGACTCGGCCGCGGTCTTGGCAGGGATGACGAGAGGCTTGCCGTCAACGGCCCACAGTCGCAGGCTCGGCGCGAGATTGACTGCCGTGGCCATCACGACCGCGGCGGCGAGGAGAAGGCCGTGACGCCAGCTCCGTGACCGCCGGTCCCGCGCGACTGCGATGGCCGTCGCGACAAGGAGCACGAACACGGCAAAGAACGCGTAGTACGTGTAATCGAGTCCCACGAGCACGCAGCCGCCTCCGAGAGCGAGGAGGCGACGCGACGACAGGGCCACGCGACCGCTGGCCACCGCCAATGCGCCGGCGCACGGAATCGGCACCAGGAAGATCGCCAGGCTGAAGTGGTGGATGTTGCGCGACAAGGCGTACGGCAGGAGCGCGTAGAGGACGCCGGCCACGGCCGCCATCGGCCGCGAGATGCCGACGAGCCGAAGGCAGCCGGTTGCGACCAGTGACGAGAGCGCCACCATCAGCATCCAGCTCACGTTGAGGTTCAAGCCGGGTTGCGTCGTGAAGAGGCGAACGGTCCAGACAATCGCCTGGTCGACGTTGGTATTCGAGGGGTAGCTGAGCTGGTGGAACACGCCCGGCGCACCCAGCATGGGGTGCGTCCACCACCAGCCGTTCTGAATCGTGCCCTGTGCCTGCATCAGGTACTCGAGGGCGTCCTCCGAATACTGGAGGGGCACGTGGAAGTCGCGTTGCCACCCGCCGAGCGCCGCGTACAGAATCGCCAGCACTAGGCTCCCTTGACCCACGGCCCAGGTCGCGCGCCCCGCCCACCGCTGGATCACGGGGTCGCCGTCATCCGCCGCCCACGAACGCAACGATCTCGACTTCGGCGCCGTCGTGCACGTCGGTCTCCGCGTAGCACGCGCGCTTGACGACGACGCGATTGAGCTCGACCGCGACGGTGCGGGCGTCGAGCCCCAGCCGACAGAGGAGCGCAGCGACGGATTCGGGCTCCGGCAGCTCTTGTGGATCGCCGTTGACGAGAATACGCATGGAAGCGGCGCGACCGGGGACGAGTGTACCCGACCCTTTCCAATTGACTCCCATCGTACACGTTGACTAGGATTTGAGCTTGTTCCTGTTCGGTACAAGCGCCCAGTGCGCGGTGCCGACTCCAGGACCCCCACCCATGCCAGGCTTTCTCCCCATCCTCATCATGATCGGGCTCGGCGTGGGGTTCGCTGGCGGTAATATCGTCTTAAGCCAGTTTCTCGGCCCCAAGCGACCGTCGGCCGAGAAATCCGCCCCGTACGAGTGCGGCATGCCAGCCGTGGGGGACGCCCGCGAGCGGCAGTCGGTCAAGTTTTACCTCGTGGCCATGATTTTCCTGCTGTTCGACATCGAGGTGGCGTTCCTGTATCCCTGGGCCGCCGCCTTTCGAACGCTCGGCACCACGGGCTTCTGGCAGATCGTCACGTTCTTTGGCCTGCTCCTCACCGGCTACATTTACGTGTGGCGCAAGGGAGCCTTCGACTGGAGCGGCGAGCGCCGCCGGTAGGTCACGATCATGCCTGACTTCGAAATTCCCATTCTGACCACGACCGTCGAAAAGGCGGTGCAGTGGGCGCGCCGATCCGCCATCTGGCCCGTGACGTTCGGCTTGGCGTGCTGCGCGATTGAGATGATGGCGATGAGCTGCGGCCGCTACGACATCGCGCGCTTTGGCGCCGAGGTCTTTCGCGGGTCGCCGCGTCAGTCGGACCTCATGATCGTTGCCGGCCGGCTGTCGAGGAAAATGGCGCCGGTACTGCGGCGCGTCTACGACCAGATGCCCGAGCCCAAGTGGGTCATTTCGATGGGCGCCTGCGCGAGTTGTGGTGGTGTGTTCGACAACTACGCCATCGTGCAGGGCTGTGATCAGATTGTCCCGATTGATGTCTTCGTGCCCGGGTGCCCGCCGCGGCCCGAGTCGCTCATCTACGGGATCGTGCAATTGCAGCGCAAGATCAAGAACTCTCGGATGAGTGCTTAGTCCGCAACCACTGTTGATGGCTACGTCGTCTGTCCTCGACTCGCTCTCGGCCGCGATGCCAGGTGTGTCTTTGGTCGATGCACCGTCGGCGGATGGCATGCCGTCGATCCTGGTCGATCGCGGCGAGCTCGTCGAGGTGTGTAGTACGCTCCGCGATCATCCGGCGCTGCAATTCGCCCTGTTCGTCGACGCGACGATCGCCGACCTGGCGCCGGCGACGCCGAGGTTCCACGCGGTCTATCACCTCGCGTGTCTTGGGGCCGCGTTCATGCAGTCCGCCGGCCCGGCGGAGGCTCGCCGCCTCCGTCTGAAAGTTCTCGTGCCGGACGAGGATCCGCGGCTGCCGAGCCTGACCCCGGTCTACCCAGCCGCCGGGTGGCCCGAGCGTGAAATGTACGACCTGTTCGGCGTGACGTTCGATGATCACCCCGATCTCCGCCGCATTCTGATGCCGGACGACTGGGAGGGCTATCCGCTGCGCAAGGACTATCCCGTGCAGATCCGCAAGGAGACGAGCGGCTGGGAGCCGCTCCAAGTGACAGCGGAAGAGTTTGCGGCGAGTTTGCGGGCCGCGCGGGAGCCGGGGCGGCGGCCGCCTGGGGCATCGTGACCGAGGCCGCTCGAGTTCGAGCCGCGCTCGAGCAAGCGGCCGATCTCCATCGGCGCATGGCGTCTGACGGCGTCGCGGCGATCGTTGAGGCCGCGGCGGTCCTGAAGGAGGCGGCCAAGGCGGGGCGGTTGGTCCTGGCGTTCGGCAATGGTGGGAGCGCCGGAGACGCGCAGCATCTGGCCGCCGAGTTCGTGGGGCGGTTTCAGCGCGACCGGCGGGCAGCGGCGGCGGTGGCGCTCACGGCAGACCCGGCCGTCGTGACGGCGGTCGCCAACGATCGCGGCTTCGAGGAGGTCTTCGCCCGGCAGATCGAGGCGCTCGGCCGGCCCGGGGACGTCGCCCTCGGGATCACGACGAGCGGCACGTCAGCCAACGTGAACGTCGCGCTGGAACGGGCACGGGCCGCCGGCCTGAGGACGGTGGGTCTGACCGGCGCGGATGGCGGCACGACCGGGCGAATCGTCGACGTGCACGTGAATGTGCCGCATGATCGGCCGGCGCGGGTGCAGGAAGTCCACCGGACGATCCTGCACGCGATTTGCGAATTGGTCGAAGAGGCCTTGTAGACGATGCCCGAGTTGCGCACCGAAACGATGACCGTGAACATGGGGCCCCAGCACCCCAGCACGCACGGCGTCCTCAACCTGGTGCTCGAGCTCGATGGCGAGAACATCGTCTCGGCCCGTCCGGCGATCGGCTTTCTCCACACCGGCATCGAGAAGACGTGCGAGGAGAAGAAGTGGCAGCAGATCATTCCACTCGTCGAGCGGATGGACTACCTCAGCGCGCAGTCGAACAGCCTGGCGTTCTGTCTGTCCGTCGAGCGACTGCTCGGCATCGAAGGCCAGATGCCGGACCGGGTCACCTGGATCCGGGTGCTGCTCGCAGAACTGCAGCGCCTGAACAGCCACCTGTTATGGCTGGGCACCCACGGCATGGAGATCGGCGCAATCTCCGTGATGATGTATTGCTTCGGCGAGCGCGAGCAGTTGCTCAACATCAACGAGATGATCGCCGGCTTCCGCATGTTCCCGAGCTACATTCGCGTCGGCGGCCTGCGGGAAGACCTGCCGCGCGGTTTTCACAAAGCCGTCACCGCCTTCCTCGATATCTTCCCCGAGCGGATCGACGGCTACGAGAAGCTGCTGACCAAGAATGACGTCTGGCTGCGCCGGACGAAGGGCGTTGGCTATCTCTCGCGCGAGGAGACGCTGGCGATGGGGCTGGTCGGCCCGATGGCCCGGGCCGTCGGCATTCCCTACGACGTGCGGCGAGTGTTCCCGTATCTCAAGTACGAGACGTTCGATTTCGTCGTGCCGCTCCAGCAGGACGGCGACGTCTACGCCCGGTACCTGGTGAAAATCGAGGAGATGCGGCAGAGCGTGAAGATTTGCCGCCAGGCCCTCTCGCGGATCACCCCGACCGGTCCGTTCGATTGCGCCGATTACCGGATCGTGCCGCCGCCGAAGGATCGCGTGTACACGGAGATGGAAGCACTCATTCAGCACTTCCTGATCTACTCCCAGGGCTTCAACGTGCCGAAGGGCGAGGCCTACGTGCCGATCGAAGGGCCGCGCGGGGAACACGGATTCTATGTCGTCTCGGATGGCACGAACCGGCCGGTGCGCGTGAAGTCGCGCGCGCCGTCGTTCTTCGCCTGTCAGGCCCTTCCGAAGATGATCGTCGGCGGCCTCATCGCGGACGTCATCGCCGTGATCGGATCGACGGACGTCATCATGGGAGACGTAGACCGCTAATGTCATTTCATCCTCGCATGGACTACGGCCGCGGACACCATCAGTCCGCGCGCGCGGTCCCGGAGATTGGACCGCCGTTCGTCTACACGGCCGAACACCGCGCGGCGCTCGAGGAAATCTGCGCGCGCTATCCGCCTGAGGAGCGTCGGTCGGCGATCCTGGCCGCGCTCTATCTGGCGCAGAAACAACAGGGCTATCTGACGCGAAACGCCATGGCGCACGTGGCCGAGGCGATTCGCTGCACGCCGGCGGACGTCGAAGACGTCGCGTCCTTTTACACGATGTTCTACACGCGGCCGGTGGGGAAGTGCGTCATCCAGGTCTGCCGGACCCTGTCGTGCGCGCTCATGGGCGCCGAACGCGTGACGGCGGAGCTTTCGAAGGCGCTTGGCTTGAAGCCAGGCGAGACGGACGAGGCGCGTGAGTTCACGCTCCTCGAGGTCGAATGCCTCGGCGCGTGCGACCGCGCGCCCGTCGTCGCCGTCAACGACGCGTGGCACGAATGTCAGTCGCCAGAGGCGGTCCGGGCGCTGGTCGATGGCCTCCGCGCGACCGGCGAGGCGTCGCTCTCCGGGTGTCACCTGAGAGTCGAGAAATGAGGGGGCTGTGCCGGCCACGAGGCGGCCCTGACCCCCTCACGGGCGAGAGCAACCGATGACCGATCTGTTCCTCACCAAGCACGTGCGCGAGCCGGACGGCTACACGCTCGACTTCTACACGAAGACGGGGGGCTACGGAGCGTTGAAGAAGGCGCTCGGCATGACGCCCGAGCAGGTGGTCGACGCCGTCAAGCAGTCGGGCCTCCGCGGTCGCGGCGGCGCGGGGTTTCCGACCGGCCTGAAGTGGCAGTTCGTCGACAAGAAATCGCCGAAGCCGAAGTACATCTGCTGCAACGCCGACGAGAGTGAACCGGGCACGTTCAAAGATCACCTGTTGATGGAGCGCAACCCGCATCTGATGTTCGAGGGGTGCCTCATCGGGTGCTACGCGATTGGATCGCGCGCGGCCTACATCTACATCCGCGGCGAGTTCTATCACGTGCAGGAAGTGCTCGAAGCCGAGTTGGCGAAGGCGCGGGCCGCCGGCCTCGTGGGCGAGAACATCCTCGGCACGGGCTTCAGTTGCGACATCCACATCCACCGCGGCGCCGGCGCGTACGAGGCCGGGGAAGAGACCGCGCTCATCGAGTCGCTCGAAGGCAAGCGGGCGCAGCCGCGGCTCAAGCCGCCGTTTCCCGCCTCGCACGGCCTCTACGGCTGCCCGACGGCCGTGAACAACGTTGAGACCCTCTGTAACGTGCCGCTCATCATCGAGCATGGGGTGGACTGGTTTACCGCGATCGGCCCCGAGAAGAACGGCGGCCCGAAACTCTACTGCGTCAGCGGCCACGCGAAGACCCCCGGCGTGTTCGAGACCTCGATGGACGTCTCGCTCAAGGATTTGATCTATGACGACCGGTTCGGCGGCGGCATCCGCGGCGGGCACGCCCTGAAGTGCGTCATCCCGGGCGGCTCGTCCGTGCCGGTGCTCCTCCCGCACGAAATCGATATTCCCGCGAGCTTCGATGGCATCGCGAAGGCCGGCTCGCTCCTGGGCTCGGCCGGCATCATCGTCATGGACGAGACGACGTGCATGGTCTGGGCGGCGCAGAACCTGCTGCATTTCTACAAACACGAGTCGTGCGGGAAGTGCACGCCCTGCCGCGAGGGCTGCGACTGGCTCTATCGCCTGCTGAGCAAAATCGAGTCCGGCGACGGCCAGATGAAGGATCTCGATTTGCTGCTGTCCATCAGCGACAACATCCTGGGCAAGACGCTGTGTGCGTTTGGCGATGCGGCCGCGACGCCCGTGCTGTCGACGATCAAGCTGTTCCGCGCCGAATACGAGGCGCATATCCGGGAGGGCCGCTGCACGGTGCCGGCCCCCTGGCGGTCGGGCGCCCTGGCGCTCGCGGCCCACTAGACGCGCATGCTGTTCGGCATCTCCCGCGAGCTCATCGTCCACCTCGTCATCATCGGGGTCGTGTTTTTTGCGCTGCAGATCACGGCGGCCGTGCTCGTCTACATGGAGCGGAAGGTCGCGGCAGTCATCCAGGAGCGGTACGGGCCGTATCTGGTCGGGCCGAAGGGCTTGATGCAGCCGCTCGCCGATATCCTCAAGCTCATCATGAAAGAGGAGCTGCGGCCGAAGGGCGCCGATGTCGTGCTCTTCTATGCGGCGCCCATCTTGTCGGCGACCGCGGCCTTTGCGGCCTTCGCGGTCATTCCGTTCGGCGCCGACACGACGTTCTTCGGGTTCCTCGATTCTCCCATTCACCTGGCTGCGGCCGACGTCAACGTCGGGTTGCTGGTCATCTTCGCGATCTCGTCGATGGGCGTCTACGGCGTGGTGCTCGCCGGATGGGCGTCGAACAGCAAGTATTCGCTCCTCGGCGGCCTCCGCTCGTCCGCGCAGATGATCAGCTACGAGCTGGCGTACGGATTGTCGTTTGCGGCCGTCATCCTGCTGGCCGGATCCCTGTCGCTCCGCGGCATCGTCGACCTGCAGGACGGCTACTGGTTCGGCGTCATTCCTCGCTGGTACCTGTTTCTTCAGCCCTTCGGCTTCCTGATCTATCTCATCGCGGGTGTGGCCGAGACCAATCGCGCGCCGTTCGATTTCCCGGAAGCGGAGCAGGAGCTGGTCGCCGGATATCACACCGAGTACAGCTCGATGAGCTTCGCGCTGTTCTTCCTGGCCGAATACGTGAACATGGCGACGGTCGCGGCCGTGGCGACGGACCTGTTTCTCGGCGGCTGGCACGGGCCGTTCCCCTTGCCGGCGGGCTTCGAGTGGATCTGGTTCCTGGTGAAGGTCTTCGCGATCCTCTTCTTCTATATCTGGATGCGCTGGACGCTGCCGCGCTATCGCTACGACCAGCTCATGGAATTCGGCTGGAAGTGGCTGCTGCCGGCCGCGGTCCTCAACCTTCTGGTGACCGCCGGCGCGGTTATCTACATGGGGTGGTAAGCGTGGACGCCATCAGCTTCTGGATCCTCGCCACCATCCTCGTCCTGGCGTCGGTGCTGGTCGTCGGCCAACGCAACCCGATGCACAGTGTGTTCCTGCTCATCCTCTCGTTTGCCGCGCTGGCGGGGCTCTATATCCTCCTCGGCGCCCCGTTCGCGGCGATGATCCAGGTCATCGTCTACGTCGGCGCCATCATGGTCCTCTTCCTGTTCGTCGTCATGTTGCTGAACGCGCCGACGGAAGAGGCGACCTCTGGCGACCGGATCAGGCGAATGTTCGGCGCCGGACCGCGCCACTTTGGCGCCGTGCTCTCGGCCGTGTTTGCGGTCGAACTGGCCCTGGCGCTCATCCGCCTTGCTTCGATGCCGATGCCCAGCGCCGATCGGGGCGCCCCGGTGGCGACGGTCTACGACATCGGCTTGCGCCTGTTCCACGACTACGGCTTCGCGTTCGAAGCGACATCCGTCCTGATTCTGGTGGCGATGGTCGGAGCCATCGTGCTCGCTCGCCGGGAGGCGCGCTAGTGCCCGAGCCGACGCTGAACTCGTTTCTCCTGCTGTCAGCCGTGCTGTTCGCCATCGGCACAGCCGGCGTGTTCCTGCGCCGAAACCTCATCACGATCCTCCTGTCGATCGAGGTGATGTTGAATGCCGTCAACCTGACCTTCGTCGCCGTCGATCGGTTTCGCGGCACGGTGGACGGGCAGATCATCGTGTTCTTTGTCATCACCGTGGCCGCCGCGGAAGCGGCCGTGGGCCTGGCCATTCTGATCGCGCTCTTCCGGCATCGCGAGTCGCTCAATCCGGACGCCTTCACGTCCCTCAAGTGGTGACCGCGTGAGCCTGCTGCTGATTCCGCTCCTGCCCTTTCTGGGCTTTCTCGTCAACGCGACGATCGGATCGCGCCTGTCCAAGTCGACATCGGCGACCGTCGCGGTCGCGGCGATCGGGCTGTCGTTCGGCGTGGCCTCGTCGGTCGTCTGGTCGCTAGTACACGTCGCACCGGTGGCCGGCGTGCGCGCCCTCGACGCGGTCGTCTTCACGTGGATTCAATCCGGCGGGCTGACGATCCCCGTCGAGTTCCGCGTGGACCCGCTCTCGTCCGTGATGATTCTGATCATCACCGGCATCGGGTCGCTGATCCATCTGTACTCGACCGCGTACATGCACGAGGAAACCGACAGCGAGTACGCGCGCTATTTCTCCTACCTGAACCTGTTCGCCGCCTTCATGCTCGTGCTCGTGCTGGGCGCAAGCTTCCCGCTGATGTTCGTGGGGTGGGAGGGCGTCGGCCTCTGCTCGTACCTCCTCGTGGGATTTTGGTTTACGAAGCAGACGGCCATTGAAGCCGGCAAGAAAGCGTTCGTTGTCAACCGGGTGGGCGACTTCGGCTTCATCCTCGGCATGGCCGCGATCTTTGCGACCTTCCATACGCTGGACTTCCAGCAGGTCGCCTTTCGCGTCGCGCAACTGCCGGTCGAGACAACCGCCGGCGTCCTGACCGGGATCACCCTGCTTCTGTTCCTCGGCGCGACGGGCAAGTCCGCGCAGCTCCCGCTGTACGTGTGGCTGCCGGATGCGATGGAGGGGCCCACGCCGGTCTCGGCCCTCATCCATGCGGCGACGATGGTGACCGCGGGCGTGTACCTGATCGGTCGGAACGCTGTCCTCTTCGGCCACGCACCCCTCACGCTCAACGTGGTGGCCGTCGTGGGGTGCCTCACGGCCCTCATGGCCGGCACGATTGGACTGGTGCAAAACGACATCAAACGCGTCCTCGCGTACTCGACGGTGTCGCAGCTGGGCTACATGTTCCTGGCCATGGGGGTCGGCGCGTTTGCCGGCGGCATCTTTCATCTCTACACGCATGCCTTCTTCAAAGCGTTGCTGTTCCTGGGATCCGGCGCGGTGATTCACGCGCTGAACGGCGAGCAGGACCTCCGCCGCATGGGCGGCTTGAAAAAGGACCTGCCGATTACCTACTGGACGTTCCTGATGGGCACGCTGGCGATTTGCGGCGTGCCGCTGTTCTCCGGCTTCTTTTCGAAGGACGAGATTCTCGGGAAGGCGTTCGCCAGTGGCCACACGGTGCTCTGGGCGATCGCGGTCCTCACGGCGTTCCTGACCGCGACCTACATGTTCCGTCTGCTGTATCTCGCCTTTTTCGGCGAGCGCAGGGCAGCGCCGGTGACCGCCGGTCAGGCGGACGATCACGGCCACGGCCATGTCGCCGCACACGGGGCGCATCTGCGTGACGCCCCACCCGCGATGGCGATCGCCCTCGTGGTGCTCGCGATCGGGTCGGTGTTCGCCGGCTACGTCGGCGTGCCGGAGTCGCTCGGCGGCGGAAACCGCTTCGAACACTACTTGGCGCCGAGCTTCCAGGCGCCGACGATGGCGACCATCGAGGGCGCGCTGACGGTGGCGGCGCCAACGATCGAGCCCGCACCCGCCGAAGGGCAGGAGAGCCCGACCCCCGAGATGGCGCTGATGGGCGTCTCGGTCGTGGCGGCGCTCTCCGGCATCGGCCTCGCCAGCTTCATCTATCTGAAACGGCCTTCGGTCGCCGACGCCTTGGCCGAGCGACTGAGCGGCCCCTATCGGTTGCTGGTCGGCAAGTACTTCGTCGACGAAATCTACGACGCCGTGTTCGTGCAGCCGATCAAGCGCGTCTCGACCCTGTTCCTCTGGCGCGGCGTGGATGCAGGTCTCATCGACGGCACGGTCAACAGCGTGGGGTTCGCCGTCCGGGGACTGAGCGCGGTCCTTCGACGCCTGCAGACGGGCTCCGTGCGGGCCTATGCGATGTCCCTCTTTGCCGGCGTGGTCGCGATCGTGGGGTATTTCTTGTGGCGATGACCGGTATTCTGACGACCCTCGTCCTGGTGCCGCTCGCCGGCGGGGTCGCCGTCCTCATGGTGGGCCGGGACCGTCACGCGCTCGTGCGTCAACTGGCCCTCGGCATCTCGCTCATCACCTTCGTCCTGAGCCTGGCGCTGTGGATGAAGTTCGACCCGGGGTCGGCCGACTACCAGTTCGTCGAGCGCTACACGTGGCTGCCGGAGTTCGGCATTTCGTATCACGTCGGTGTCGATGGCATCAGCCTGCTGCTGATCATCCTGACCACATTTCTGACGCCGCTGGCGTTGCTATGCTCGTGGGAATCCATCGAGTCGCGCGTGCGCGAGTTCGCCTCCTTCATGCTGGTCCTCGAGGCGGCGATGATCGGCGTGTTCATCTCCATCGACCTGTTCCTCTTCTATCTCTTCTGGGACGCGATGCTGATTCCGATGTACTTCCTCATCGGCATCTGGGGCTACGATCGCCGCATCTACGCCGCCGTCAAGTTCATTCTCTACACAATGGCCGGC
>Ga0182024_10002673_pt1 | contig 43802 bp, 30 predicted proteins | sample P32metaG_FD_120480 | JGI IMG/M metagenome (GOLD analysis project Ga0182024, IMG submission 120480) | Permafrost microbial communities from Stordalen Mire, Sweden - P3-2 metaG (Illumina Assembly) | ecosystem: Environmental > Terrestrial > Soil > Wetlands > Permafrost | place: Sweden: Stordalen... | reverse complement strand
CTTCTTCGCTCACTTCCAATTGGAGGCTGCGGGCAGGAACATCGAGAACTATGTAGTCCCCGTTCTCGACCAATGCGAACGGGCCTCCTACGGCTGCTTCCGGAGCGCTGTGCAATACCACCGTTCCATAAGCGGTTCCGCTCATGCGCGCGTCTGAGATGCGCACCATGTCAGTAATGCCGCGTTTCAGCAGTTTTGGCGGCAAGGGCATGTTGCCGACCTCGGCCATTCCGGGATATCCCTTCGGTCCGCAGTTCTTCAGAATCATGACGCAGGTCTCGTCGATATCCAGGTCATCCGCGTTGATCCGGCGATGGAAGTCTTCGATGTTTTCGAATACGACGGCACGTCCTCTGTGCTGCAACAAGTGCGGACTGGCCGCTGAAGCTTTGATGACCGCGCCGTCCGGAGTTAGGTTGCCATAGAGTACGGCGATGCCTGCTTTTTCCGTACACGGGTCCGAGACGGGGCGGATGACATCCCGGTTCCAGCATGGAGCGTCGGAGACGTTTTCCCAGATGGACTTGCCTGTCACCGTAAGAGCATCGCGGCGCAGCAGTCCGGCTTCTCCCAGTTCGCGGAGCACGGCGGGAACACCGCCCGAATAGAAGAAGTCCTCCATCAGATACTGACCGGATGGCTGGAGATTGACCAGGCGCGGAAGGTCCGACCCGATATCGTCCCAATCTTTCAGGTCCAACTCCACGCCTAGCCTTCCAGCCAGAGCCAGCAGATGAATGACAGCATTCGTTGAGCCGCCCACGGCGGCGTTGGTTACGATGGCGTTTTCAAAGGCTGCACGGGTAAGCACGTGCGACATGCGCAGATCCTCTTTAACCATCGCGACGATTCTTCGACCGGCAAGCTGCGCTTGCCGGTTTTTGCGCGCATCGACAGCCGGCGTAGCGGCATTGCCGGGGAGGGACATACCCAGCGCTTCCACCATGGCTGCCATTGTGGAGGCGGTGCCCATTGTGTTGCAGTGTCCTTTGGAGCGGTTCATGCAGCTTTCGGCTTCTGCAAGGGTGGTGGCTGGGATCAGGCCTCCCCGGACCGATTCTGACATTTGCCAAAGATCGGTGCCGGAACCAAGTTCTCCACCGCGAAATTTGCCATTGAGCATGGGACCGCCGGAGAAGCCAATGGTGGGTAGATCACAGGAAGCCGCGCCCATCATCAGCGACGGAGTGGTTTTATCGCAGCCCATCATCAATACCACACCATCGATTGGATTGCCGCGAATCGATTCCTCAACGTCCATGCTTGCCAGGTTGCGGAAGAGCATCGCTGTGGGACGCAGTAATGCCTCGCCGAGCGACATTACGGGAAACTCAAGCGGAAATCCGCCGGCTTCCCATACACCGCGCTTCACAAACTCCGCAAGTTCTCGAAAGTGCGCGTTGCAGGGCGTAAGCTCGGACCAGGTATTGCAGATTCCAATCACCGGCCTGCCGTCGAAGAGGTCTTCCGGCCAGCCCTGATTCTTCATCCAGCTGCGATAGACGAAGCCGTCTTTATCCTTGCGTCCAAACCATTCTTTACTTCGAAGTTTCAACATGAGTCTTCCGGCACCTTTGCTTCCCTGTCATCATTTCGCCGCTGCCGTTGAGAATCATCCGTCCAGCGCCATCGTTTTATCAGGCGTTCCAGAGCGGCGATCCGCACCTATGTCGATCGGTAGGAGGCATGTGGATTCACTGCTTGCACCGTACAAACTACTTCGTTGTTTTACTCTCGTGCGGGCTTGCGCGCAGAGTCAGTACGGCAATCATCTCCGGACGCAACACAACCCGATCGCTCTCCAGTATGTTCGACCTCGCCGGACTAAAGTTCGTGGTCTGATCCACATACTCGATTGAAGCGCCCTTCGCTCCAGGCACATCGACCGGCGTGTCGTGATTGCTCATATTCAGCAATAGGATCTTGTGCCGGCCGGCCGCAGTAACAAAGGCGTGCGCATCGAATCCATCGCCCGGGTGAGAGGCGGAAACCAGCCGGTCGCCGGGATGAAAATTATCGTTCAGCAGCCGCATGGCCCAATAGCGCGCATTCGGCCGACCGGTATTCCAGTCCACAAGGGTGGTGTCTGCGGCCTGTCCTGGATAATCGATCAATTCTGCCGCTCCGATGTAATCGACACCCTTCTCCACCAGGCGTGGATACAAATAAGCAAACAGGCCTGCCGTAAGTGTCCAGTAGCGATCGGGGAAGGTTGATGCAGGGCTGACCAGGGTGTTGGAAAAGCTTCCCAATTCATTGATGAACAGCTTGGTATTCGGCGAGAGCTGCCGCCGAATATCGTCCATGTGCTGAACGCTGACCATCAAGGTATCCGCTTGATTGAAGATGGTGTGTTGCTGTACGTCGAGGGACTCATCGGATTTCGGCTGTGAATAGAAGTGAAAGGAGTACATATCCAGCGGGATACCCGGTGCATGATGCGCGGGGTCCAGGAAGTAACGGATGAATGCAGTATTTCGAAAGGCCAGCGCGGGACCGCTGAACTTCAAGGAAGGATCGAGTTGATGCAGGTCGGCTACGATCGCGTCGTACATGGCGGTGTACTGAGCCGGCGTCAGGGTATGTTCCTGGTCGACTTCGTTGAGGACTTCCCAGTAGTTCAGTTTGTAGTGATGCCCTGACGCGTGCCACATTCCGTATTCGTCGGTAAAGCCGCCTTTCAGGTACCAGCTGAGAAAGCGATGGTAGTATCCCACCAGTTCCTTCATGGAGGGATCGCGCAGCTCATTGCCGACCCCATAGTCATTGTCGATCTCATCGGGATCGCTTGGGTAGCCCACCGGCTTGCCGGTTACAAACATCCACTGAGGAATGGTGCTGAAGTTGAGCATGACCGGCCTGCCCTCAGCGGCATTCATGAAGTCTTCCACGATGGGATCGATCAGCGAAAAGTCCCAGGAAGTCTTCCCGTCTTTGGGCGGCTCCAATTCCGCTACGCCAATCCTGGGATAGGGAAACCATGGCTGGAGCCTGGCCATATCCACCTTGGCATCGCGCATCGCGGCCCAGAGAGGATCGTGGATGGAAGCGCCGCGACGCAGCGGAGGCTCCGGGCAGACCTGAATGCCGAAAATTGTCTTCGACGCAGTGATTGTCTTATCCCAGGCAACGGTGACCGCAGGAACTGGAGACTGCGCGGCAGCGAGACTGACGTTGATTAGGAGCAGGAGAAACGAGCCAAATGGGGCGATTTTCATTGTGGGTCCTGTCTGGTCTTACCATATGAAGAACTGGGCAATGTGTCAAAGTCTTTTCAATCCTGGCCGTCAGCGGGCTGTTTTTCCCAGATAAAGCGAGCTCGAGAGCAGATCGCGAAAGCATAGCAGGAATTATGAAGCAGGTGGCTACGGCGAATTTCGGCCAGGCTGACAAAGCTGATTCGTGCAGGCAGGAATATCTTTTACTGAGGATGTATGGTGAGCTGGCGGATTTGTTTCGGAAAAGTCGAAAAGCGTGCGCCGTAGCGGCAGTAAACTATTTATTTTGAACAGATAGCAGTGATCGCATTTAAGATATTGGTAGCTTTTCAATCAGGCTGTTTTTTGTTTTCAATCCAGCGGGAATTGATTTTCATCAGAGGCTGGCTTGAGAAATTCGCCAGAGATGCGGCTCGTTCCGCCTGAGGTTCAGGAAACAGATCCAACCTACGCGGGGGCAGCCAAAAGACGGCCTGGGGTATCCATCTTCAAAAACCACTTGACAGCGCAGGTCAAGTTCCGAAATAGTGATCCTGCGTGGTCAGACCGTACCGATCCATTCCTGATCTGGAGATCGATTTGGTTTTGGGTAGCCGTTTTCTATCCCATTCCTGTCTTGATCGCAGCACCTTATGGCTAACCCCTGCGTGGGGGACTCGACGTATCGAGAGACAGGCGAGGGGTGCGATGGATGGAAGGTTTCGTTGGGGTCCACATGCGCTGAATTGGTCATTACGTAGTCCCGGAGATAACAAATGAGAATGTCAATCCGATTCTTGAAGTGTTTTTGGAGAGCCGCAGCTATCTTGATCGTCATGGTGGCGCTGCGGGGAGCGATGCAGGCCCAGGGCGGCGCGCAGGGCACGATTCTGGGCTCAATGACCGACAACACCGGGGCAGTGATCCCTGGCGGTGCGGTTGTGATTACCAACATTGGAACCAACATCAGCACCACAACTGCAACGAACGGCGATGGTTCCTACTCTGTTCCCTATTTAGGACCAGGCTTATACCGGGTGAGCGGGGAAAAGAAGGGCTTCGGTGAAATGATCGTCGATAAGCTCACTCTACAGGTTGGCCAGAGCCTGCGCGTCGACCTCACGATGCAACCCGGCCAATTGACACAGTCGATCTCGGTTGGCGCCGACGTGCTTCATCTGGATACCGAGAATGCCGCGGTCAGCCTACTAATCGACGAACGGCAGATCGTGGATCTACCGCTCAATGGCCGGCAATTCAATCAATTGATGTTCCTCGATCCCACGACCACTAAAAGCTTTACTGCGACCGACGACCAGCCGAACGGTGGCGGCTCGGTCAGTGTGGCTGGTGCGCGTTCCACCTCAAATATGTATCTGTTGGACGGGCAGTCGATCAACGAGGTGAGCTATCAGAGCCTTGGCCTCTTGCCGTCAATCGATATGATCCAAGAGTTCAGCCTCCAGAGCCACGGCTATTCCGCTGAGTTTGGTGGAGCTTCGAACCAGGTGAATTTGAGCACCAAGTCGGGCACCAACGAGTTTCACGGATCCGTATGGGAGTTTTTGCGCAACGACGCAATGGACGCCCGCAGTTACTTCGATGGGCCTACAATTTCCCCCTTGCGCCAGAATCAATATGGTTACGTTTTAGGTGGGCCAGTATGGATCCCGAAGCTGTACAACGGCAGAAGCAAGACCTTTTTCATGGCAAATTACGAAGGCGAGCGAGTGCGTACCAGTGGAATCGGATACTTCACAGTGCCGACCCAGGATGAACTGAAGGGAGTATTCTCGACTACAGTCGTAGATCCGCAGACAGGCATCCCGTTCCCAAATAACACCATTCCACAGGCGCTCTGGTCGCGCGTCGGAACTCAGTTTGCCCAAGAAGTTGGCCAGATCACGCCAAACTCGAACTCATCAATCGGCAATTACGTCACGCATCTGCCAGGTCCGACTAATACCGATCAGCAAACCTACCGCATCGACCAGTACGCCGGTGCGAACAACAGGTTTTTCGGACGCTACACCTTTGGCGACTACCAGACTTCCGGCTACGCATACGCTGATCCGGACAGCCTTACCGGCACGTACTTTCCTACCTCGGCCCTTGCGGCCGGTTTCACGCATACGTTTACGCAGAACATTGTCAATCAGCTCCGTTACGGCTGGTTCTCAGACTCAGAAGCCTATTACGGCAAATCCCCCAGTCAGGCTTCGCTTGACGCGTTGGGACTAAAAGGCAATTTCCAAAACGTACCCGGAACGGTTTTCCCCCTCATCGGTCTGGTTGGCTACGGATCGTTTGGCGGAGCGCAGTTCTATCCCGGAGCATCAGCCCAGACCAACTGGGAAGTGTCCGATATGTTGTCTATCAACAAGGGCCGTCACACAATAACGACGGGAGGCACTTATCGCCACTACCGGATCTACGACACCACCAACGGTGATTTCTACGGCGACTGGATTTACTCGGGAGCCTTCACCGGTGACGCGGTGGCGGACATGCTCCTCGGCTATGTCGGCACGCTCAGTGTTCCCAACATGCCGTCCAGTGTCTCCACTGCGCCTGCCACCGTCACGGACATTTATTCTTACGTGGCGCCATTTGTCGAAGACGACTGGAAGGTCGGCCGTAAGCTGGTTGTGAACGCCGGGTTGCGCTACGACTTTACCTCCATGCCTTCAGAGATCCACGGGCTGAACGCTTGGTGGGACTACTCCAACAAGCTCGGTGGACTGTGCGTCGCCAACCAGCCTGTTGCCCAAAAGTACGGCTCCGACGTCTACCGCTACTGCGGCAAGACCCCTGGCAGCGCACCGAGAAATGTCTATGCGCCGCGCCTAGGCTTGGCCTACCGGCTTGACGACAAGACCTCCGTTCGCTCCAGCTATGGCATTTTCTACGACGCGAGCGAACGCGAAATGTCTGGCGCTTACGTCTACTACCCCTTTGGTGTGGGCATCAATGAGATCGGCGTTCCGGGCGTGAGCGTCGTGAGGAGCGATGACCAGTTCCCGGCTATCAGTCCCGGACCGGCGGTTCGCTCCCAGGTCATGAGCTTTGTTTTCGCTGGGCCCACCAAGACCATGGCTCCGTACAGCCAGCAATGGACGTTGTCCGTTGAACGGCAGCTCCACAGGTCAACGATCCTCAGCGTGAGCTATATCGGTAGCAAGGCAACTCACCTGTTGGGGCGCGACAACATCAACCAGCCCTACCCTTACGATCCGGCCAATCCAACTTCGGTGGCCTCACGTCTTCCATACGCCGAAGTGGGCACAGTCCTCCTGGATAAGTACAATCTCAACTCCAACTACAATGCTCTGGAGGTCAAGCTGCAGCATCAGTCGGGACCTCTGAATTTGGGGGTAAACTACGCCTGGTCGAAGTCGATCGACGTCAAGTCGTCGGCTGCGTTCGCGGGTTCGGATCAAGGCTGGGCTGGAGTTACGAATCATTACGATCCGAATTATGATCGCGCCGTTTCAACCTTCGATACTCCCCAGCGGGTCGTTGGGTCCTTTGTCTACGACCTTCCCATTGGCAACGGCAAGCAATTCCTGACGCACCTTAACAGGGCGGGCAATCTAGCGCTGGGCGGCTGGCAGCTCAATGGGATTGTTACTTTTCAATCGGGTCAGCCGTACTCAATTTACGGTTACGACTACAGTGGCTTGCTCGGTTTGGCCAGCCCCACAATGAATCGCGTCGATCTCGTGGGCAAGCCCAATTCTGGGTTCCAGAAGAGCCTGTCCGAATGGTTCAATACTGCTGCGTTCGCAAACGCAGCGCCCGGACTTTTCGGCACGTCCGGGCGAGACATGCTTCGGGCTCCGGGCGTGGACAACTCGGATATGTCTCTTTTCAAGAATATTCCGCTGCATGCTGAACATACCCGGCTGCAAATCCGGGGCGAGTTTTTCAATCTCTTCAATCGTGTTCAATTCGGAGGAATCGGCAATTACATGTCCAATCCTAATTTCGGCGCGATCACCAATGCTGGCCCCGGCCGCACTATTCAAGTAGCGGCTAAGGTGATTTTCTGATGCTCTTCGCTTTTGGCCCGTTCTCTGGGAAGGACGGAGGCGGGCTGACAAGTTTATATCTCCGGCAACAGTTGCCAAAGATGTTGACCAAAGTTGCGGGCGGAGGCTAACCAGACAATATGCGCCTGAATTCTCCTGCGCCGGGAGCCATCGGCATCGGTAAACTTTGCTGCCAGTAGACCGTTGCCGGGTTGCGAACGGAGACCGAGAATCGACGTTGGCACAGGGAGTAATTTACCTTGCGCTCTCCTTGTTGAACTTCGCGAAAAAGGAATCAGTGTGAAGAGTCGAAACGGCCCGGAAGGAGATAGATTTCTGCTGTCACGGCGTGAATGGCTGGGAAAGCTGGCTTTGCCCACAGCCGGCGCGTTGGCCGGAGCGGCTTTGCTCGGAGAAAATGCCGCAGCCGTTGGGAGCAAAAACGGGCAGGCTGCGCGCATTGTCTATAACTGTCGTGATTGCGGGGCAAAAGGAGATGCCGCAACACTCGACACTGCTGCATTCAACGCGGCCATTGCGGCTTGTGCCGCAGCCGGAGGCGGAGTGGTGCAGGTGCCGCCGGGCCGGTATATTACGGGCACCATCCGCTTACGAAGCAACATCACACTCCTGCTCGATGTGGGCGCGGAGATCGTCGGCACTCCGGACCTCACACAGTACGCGGCGTTCACGCCGCCGAAGGGCAACCCGCTGGCGGAACTTCCGCCTCACTGGCATCGCGCCCTGGTGCTCGGCATCGACGTAGAGAACGTTGCAATTGCCGGACACGGTGTTATCAACGGCTGCAAGACCTTTGATCCGCAGGGCGAGGAGAATATGCGCGGGCCGCATGCCGTGCTCTTCGGCAACTCCCGCAACGTTGCATTGCGCGACCTTTCCATCAAGGACGCAGGCAATTACGCCGTGATGCTTGAGTTCACCAGCGACGTGGAAGTGCGCGGAATTAAAATCACCGGCGGCTGGGATGGAGTGCACTTCCGCGGCTGGAAGGATCGTCCAAGCCGCAACGTGACCATTACTGATAGCGAGTTCTTCACCGGCGATGACGGTATCGCGGGATGCTTCTGGGAGAACACCCTCATCAACCGATGCACGCTGAATTCCTCCTGCAATGGAATCCGGTTGATTGGTCCTGCGCAGCGACTCATCATTCACGACTGCCTGTTCTTCGGCCCGGGGCGATTCGAACACAGAACTTCGCGCGAGCGGCACCGCAGGAATATGCTGACAGGCATCCTGCTTCAGCCGGGAGCATGGGACCCGACCGAGGGTCTGTTGGATGATGTGCAGATATCGAACGTCACGATGCATGATGTTGCTGTGCCGTTCAACGTAACACTTACGCCGGGCAACAGAGCCGGCCGGATTGCCGTGAACAGGATGACGGCGACTGGGATATATCAGGCTGCGGCTTCCATCGAGAGCTGGGCAGAAGAGCCCATCGAGAAAATGACGCTGAGCGACGTGAACCTCGAGTTCCACGGCGGCGGTCGCGCCGAACAGACGCTGTTGCCGATTCGGCAGCCTGCACAGGATGCGAGAGAGCTTCCGGTGTGGGGGCTGTACGCGCACAGAGTCAAGATGCTCGAGTTGCAGAATGTGCGGTTGAATCTGATAGAAGCGGATGCGCGTCCGGCGTTCATGGCTGACGATGTGGGGCGCATCGAGCTGGATACGTTCAAGACTCCGCGGAGTGAGGTTGCCGCGCTGGAGCTGTCCAACGTTCAAGAGTTGAACCTGCGCGATACAGACCTGCATGCCGTTGATGGCAGTTGCACAGGTATCGAAACCAGTAGCGATCCGCTCACCGTCACTGCAGCGATCAAAAACCAGTCCGCGAGTGGACTGGTCAGGGTGCAGGTAGGCCTGGACGATCGGCTCCAGACGCGCTGGGTCAACATGCAAGCCAATGAACATAAGAGAGTCGCCTTCTCCGGCTGGGGAAAGCTCGCACCCGGCACGCACACCGCGCAATGTGGCGATCTGCGGGAGAAACTGCACATTGCGCAATGATGCCGATGTGAGCATTGAAAATTACACAAGGCTTTGTCCTTCATGTAGGAACACAACGGAGAATATGGCAACTCTATGAACCCTGCCCGCAACAACGTCCATGTCTTATCGAGGTGCGGTGCAGTGCTTGTTGCATTGGCGCTGTTCACTGCGGCTCTGCTGGTCCTCAGTGTTGTAGATCCGGAGGTAGCGAAGGCCGGTTCGGCGCAAGAGAAGGCGCCGGACGCGGAAGATTCCAGTTTGCGAGAGAAGCTCCCGCTGTACAAAGTCATTCCGGCTGCTAAAGAATCCGAGCTGACGCCAGCTTCACGGAAAGATCCAAGAGACGAGACAACATGGTCGAGATCGAATGCCAATGCAGCCAATACGCGCTATTCCAGGCTGGCGCAGATCAATCGCAACAATGTAGGTAAGCTTGAGGTTGCGTGGGTCTATCACTCCAAGGATGGCAAAGGTAATATTCAGGCCAATCCGGTCATTGTCGATGGGGTTATTTTTGCGCCCACGGTCGGCGAAAACATTGTGGCGGTGAACGGCGAAACGGGCGCGGAGATATGGCGATTTCGCCCTCAAGCGCAGGGATTGGTGGGGCCTGGTGGCTTTGGCCCAGCCGAGCGCGGACTTACCTACTGGCAGGGCGATACAGAGCATGGTCCGCGTCTGCTTTTCATGGCGAATGGATATCTCGTCGCACTGGATGCGAAGACTGGAAAGAGTGTCGACACGTTTGGAAATCACGGCGTCGTCAGCTCATCGAAGGGAGCAGGGAAGTCCTCTTTCCTGGGAGCGGTAGCGCCGGCAATTTACAAGAATGTGATCGTAGCGCCGAACCAGAATGTAATCGATGCATTCGATATCGTTACCGGCGCTCGCCTGTGGCAGTTCAATGCACTGCAATATGCCGTCACGAATCCGGATGAAGACAATGGCGGCAATGTTTGGGGCGGCATCGCCATGGATATGGCTCGTGGCATCGCTTATATCGCAACCGGCGATCCTCATCCCAACTTTATAGGCACCGATCGCATCGGCCCGAATGAGGGCACCAACAGCGTGATTGCCCTGGATGCGTGTAGTGGGCATGTCTTGTGGTCGTTTCAGGAGGTGGCTCACGACTTATGGGACCACGATACTGCAGCTCCACCGATGCTTATAACGGTCATGCACGGCGGAAAGCCCGTCGATGCAGTTGCGCAAGTTACCAAGCTGGGCAATACGCTTCTACTGGACCGCTTATCGGGTAAGCCGCTGTTTCCCTATCGGCTGCGGCGCGCACCGGTGTCCCGGCTACCAGGAGAGATCACATCGCCGTATCAACCTGATCTGGAGCTGCCTCAACCGTTTGCGCGTCAGAATTTCACTGCAGACGACGTTACAGAGATCACGCCAGAAAGCCGTGCATTTATTCTCAAGCAGGTTCAAGATGCGGCATTCGGATGGTTTGAACCGCCCCGAGCAGACAAGCCGCTTATCTTTTACGGCGTTCACGGCGGCGCGGAATGGACGGGTGCTACTTTCGATCCATCCACTGGCTGGTTGTATGTCAGCGCCAATGAGATTCCCTGGATCGAATCGCTGTCGCGTACTGTTCCCGAAGCTGGGCACGACGCGCAACACGCGCCGTCGCAAGGCGAGGCGACATACCAGCAACGCTGCGCTCTATGCCATGGGGAGAATCGCCAGGGGAAAGGTATGGTACCGTCCGTCGCGGGCCTGGGTGCGCGATTCTCCGAATCGCAACTTGCCGCGATACTGAAGACGGGCCGAAATTCCATGCCACCGATTCCCATTGCCGACAGCGAGAAGAGCGCACTGTTTCACTTCCTCCTGGATCGCGAGCTTAGCAAGCTGGATGTTGGACCAAATACGGCTGCTACCGGTGCCGTCTCGTATCAGGCTTCCGATTTTGCAAAGCTGTTAGATGGTCAAGGGTATCCGGGATCGAAGCCGCCGTGGGGAACGCTGAACGCCATCGATTTGAAAACGGGAAAATTAGAGTGGAAAGTGCCTTTGGGTGAGTATGAAGAACTCAAGCGGCGAGGGATTCCCAAGACCGGTACCGAGAACTTCGGTGGAGCGATGGCGACGGCTGGTGGCCTGGTGTTTTGCGCCGGAACGCGCGATCTGAAGATACGTGCGTTTGACAACCGCAACGGCCATGAGTTGTGGGGCTACAAGTTGCCCTATGGTGGTTATGCGCCGCCGGCGACGTATGAAATCCATGGCAGGCAGTACGTTGTGATTGCGTCCACTGGCGGCGGAAAATTGGGCGGCGATCTTGGCGATGCCTATGTCGCCTTTGCATTGCCCAGATAGCGAAGTGGGAGTCGCAAAACGGATCGGATATTTCGGTAGAAAGAAGATGAGCGTATGCAGTTGAAGAAATTCGGAAGAGTCCTTGTCGCGATGCTGATGTCCCTTGGATGCATGCTCCCCGTTGCCATTGCCGCGGAAAAGCCGGCGAAGGACGCCAGCAAAGGAGACGGCTCTAGCATATGGGCCCACGAGAATCTCTATGCCTGGTGTGTCGTGCCCTTTGACGGCAAGAACCGCGGACCCGAAGAACGGGCGCAGATGCTGAAGAGACTTGGCTTCAGGCAATTTTCCTACGACTGGCGTTACAAGGATGTTCCAACCTTCGACGCGGAGATCGATGCGCTGCAAAAGCATGGAATTGATTTGCTGGCGTGGTGGTTTCCCCTGGATGCGAGTAATCCGATGGCGAAAGCGACCCTCAACGTTTTCAAGCGACACAATGTACATCCGCAGCTCTGGGTTGACCTGACGACCGTTGACCTGGGCGGGGAAGTGAAGCTGCCCAAAACGCCGGAAGAGCAGGAGCAAAAAATCAAGCGGGATGCAGACCGAATCAAGGCGATCGTTCAGTTAGCCGCGCCCTACGGAAGCAGCGTCGCGCTTTATAACGACGATGGCTGGATTGGAATCGAGGAGAATCAACTGGCAGTCATCAACCGCCTGAATGCGATGGGAGTGCATGGTGTCGGCATGGTTTATAACTTCAGCCATGCCCACGATGACATACATGACGATACGGCCAACTTCCCTCCGCTTTGGAAGAAGATCAAGCCATACGTTGTTGCCGTTGACATCAGCGGTATCGGCCCACAGGGCGAGGAACTCTATCCATCGCAGGGCGACTACGAACTGGAGATGATGCGGACCATTCAGGAGAGCGGATGGCGGGGGCCGGTTGGACTGATTGCAGAAAAAGGCGGAGACGCTGAAATTACGCTTCGGGATTACCGTTTGGGTCTCGACTGGTTGGCCGCCGAGCTGAAGCAACCAGGCTCGGGAGGTCCGCGTCCCTTCCCGCCGGTGCGTTGAGCGGGCGTTCTCACAAGACTGGCACGGATGAAGATCTGGCACTGAGGGGCATGTTTGTGAATACGGAAATAGTTGAGACAGTCAATCGGTTTGCAGGGTCGGCAGAACGCTTCGCTCGCTCACGCCGCTTTCTCGCCGGCGGGGTCAGCAGCGGGCTGCGCGCAGTGGCCAAGCCGCTGCCCTTGTTTTTTGCCTCCGGCGAAGGACCTCGGCTGTTGGATGTAGACGGAAACAGCTTCATCGACTACACCCTGGCATGGGGTCCGCTTATTCTCGGTCACTGTCATCCGCAGTTGACCGAGGCGCTCACACGGCAACTGGCGACACTGCAGCAGGTGGGTGCGCAGCACGACCTGGAGTGGCAGGTCGCGGAGATGATCTGCCGAGTTGTGCCCTGCGCCGACAAGGTGATCTTCAGCAACACCGGGACTGAGGCTGTGCAGGCAGCCATTCGCCTGGCGCGAGCCTATACGGGGCGCGTACGCGTGATCCGTTTTTCCGGCCACTATCACGGCTGGGCGGATAACGCGCTGGTAGGATATCGGCCCCAGCCGGATGCCGTTGATGCCACGCGGCTGGCGCTGCCTGCGGAGGGCGTCAATCCCTCGGTTCTCGATGAAGTCATTGTGCTTCCGTGGAACGATCTGCAAGCCGTCGAGTCCGCATTGCTCCTGCATGGAGCGCAGATTGCTGCTATCATCACCGAGCCCATTCTCTGCAATTCGAGCTGTCTGATGCCTGCACCGGGTTATCTGGAGGGGCTCCGCGACCTGGCGACTCGCTTTGGAGTTGTGCTGATCTTCGATGAGGTTATCACCGGCTTCCGCGTCGAGCTTGGAGGTGCGCAGGAGCTGATGGGAGTGACTCCCGACCTGGCTACCTTTGCCAAGGCGATTGCGGGCGGCCTGCCGATGAGCGCGGTGGCGGGCAGGCAGGAGATCATGCAACTAGTGGAGCAGCGCCGCGTCGTACACGCTGGCACCTACAACGGCAACGCCGTCTCGCTGGCCGCAGCACAGCTTGTTCTGAGCGTGCTCGAAGAGAATGAAGGAAAGGCTCTTAAGCGCTTGCGCCGAATAGGAGAGCGGCTGATCTCCGGCTTGCGCGAGCTTGCGGCCGAGGCTGGCTTGCCGGTCCTGATCAACGGGGTGGGCGCTGTGTTTCATCTCTCGTTTACCACGGAGAATCGCATGCATGACTACAGCGACACGCTCAGGGTCGACACTGCTATGCGAGACCGCTTCGTCGGCCTGATGCTGGATCGGGGCGTGTACCTGCTTCCCGATGGCCGCTGGTACATTTCCACCGTGCATACCGAGGCCGAAGTCGACGAGACACTGCGTGTCGCCGCCGGGGTGTTCCAGCAAATCGCGGACGAAGCCAAAGCACTAGCTGCAGAGGGATCTGAATGAGCGGTTCGTCAACAAATACGGCAAAGCAGTCAGGCACGGCGAATGAACCCAGCCTGCGCCGTGTCCTTACGCTTGGCGACCTGATCTGGTACGGAATCATCCTCATTCAGCCCATTGCCGCGGTGCCGCTCTTCGGCGTTGCCGATCGCCTTTCCGAGGGGCATGTGGTGACGACCATCGCCATCGCCATGGTAGCCATGATGCTGACCGCAATCAGTTACGGAGCCATGGCAACGGTCTATCCCACGGCAGGCTCCGCCTATACCTATGTAGGCCGTGGATTGAATCTGCATCTCGGGTTTTTGGCCGGATGGGCCATGGTGCTCGACTACTTCATGATCCCCATCCTCAACTGCATCTATGGCGCTCTTACGCTGAACAGGCTCTTTCCAACTGTGCCCTACCTGGTGTGGGCAGCCTTGTTTGTGCTGATCATCACCGGATTGAATCTGATCGGAGTTCAGGCCACGGCGCGCACCAACCAGATATTGCTGATCGCCATGTCCCTGGTCATCGGTGTCTTCGTCGTGGTGGCGATCGAATACGTTGCGCGCATTCACGGTATCGCCGGGATCGTTTCCGTGACCCCGTTTTACGCTCCCGGAACATTTCACCTGTCCTCGATTACGACTGCGACGTCTCTGGCTGCGTTAACCTACGTTGGCTTTGACGGCATCACCACATTGACTGAAGAGGCGCGCAATCCGAAGCGCGACATCATGCGAGCGACGGTGCTGGTGTGCCTGCTCACAGGGATTCTGAGTGGATTGCAGGTGTACCTGGCCCAACTGGTGTGGCCCGACTATCGCACGTTTACCAACTTCGATACTGCTTTTCTGGATGTGGCCATGCGTGCTGGAGGTCAATCCCTTTTCACGGCGTTCGCGGTTATCCTGGTGCTGGCGAGCCTGGGAAGCGGGCTGGCAGGGCAGGCTGGTGCCGCGCGCCTGCTGCTGGGCATGGGCAGAGACCGGGCGCTGCCGCCGCGCATCTTCGGCCATGTAGGGGCGCGATCGCGGGTACCAACCTACAATCTTCTGCTGCTTGGCGCAGTCTCGTTTTGCGGAGCATCCCTGCTATCGTTTGAGCGGGCTGCGGACCTGGTCAACTTCGGAGCATTTCTCGCCTTCATCGGCGTCAATGTGGTGGCTGTTCGCTATTTCCACGCGCAAGGGAAGCGGAGCGCATCATGGATGGCTGGGGCCGGCGCAGTCTTCTGCGTGCTGATCTGGTGGAACCTGCCCACGCCGTCGAAGATCGCCGGATTCCTCTGGCTGGGACTTGGGCTGGTGTATCTCGCCGTCCTCACGCGCGGTTTTCGGCGCGAACCGATGGGGATGGATGCGATTGGAAGATGAAGCATCGCTCTTCTGTAAGCGCCAGGTCCTCGATTGTCGAAGCCGCACGTATATTATGAGCGCTCTACTCTGACGATTTGCCGCTTACCGGGCCGGGCGCAGGTCCGGTAGAGCCACGCTCGATGTACTGCACAGGCACGATCACCGGCGGGTCTGCTACATGCCCCTGGATGCGGCGGTGCAGGGAAGAGACGGCTGAGCGCCCTACCAGATCGAGATCGGCCCAGATGGTGGAGAGCGCGGGCGAGGTAGGCACGTTCAGATCGTCGTAGCCAACCACGCTCACATCCTCAGGCACGCGCAGACCGGCCATGATCAGCGCCTCCAGAGCGCCGCGGGCCACAAAGTCGTTGGTGGCCAGAATCGCAGTTGGCCGCCGCCCGCGGGTCAGAATCGCTTGTGTCTTGCGCAGCCCAGATAGCACGCCTGGGTCGAGTTCGAGGGGATGAAGAAATTCGACGCACCCGGGATCATAGGTGAGTCCCAGTAGTTCTAGGCTCTGCCAGTAGAGCATGTACTTCTGCGAGCCGGAGAAACCGATAAACCCGATCCGGGTGTGGCCAAGCTCGCGCAAGCGTTGCATGGCGATCTTGGTGCCCAGAGCGTAGTCGATCCGCACCGCTTCGTGCTCCGCGGATTGTTCATGCTCCAGCAGATCGACCAGTGCGACTGGAATCTGAAGGTCGCGGTATCTTTGCGCCACGTCTTTGCGCACACCGCCCACAATGATGACGCCGTCAGGGCGCGTGCCTTCTTCGTCGCGAACTTCCACCGGCTCGTGATTGACGGCTCGAAAGATCAGCGTGTCTCCGCGCTTGCTGCAGGCGCTCTCCGCGCCGCGCAGGATCAGTCCATAGCCGGCCTCGGCAAATTGCAGAATGTCGGCGTTGATGAGAAATACGATCTGCAGGGCCCTTCCCTTTGCCGACGTGTCTGCGACAAACGTGCCGCGTCCAGAGGCGCGCTGCAGCACGCCGGCATCGATGAGGCCGCTGATGGTCTCCCGGACCGAGGCGCGGGAGATGCCGTAGCGATCTGCCAAACCGCGTTCCGAGTCAAAGCGCTCGCCGGGTTTGTAGACCTGTGCCGCGATATCCTCCAGCACCAATTCCCGCAGTTGCTGGGGAATCGAGACTGAACTTTTTGGATTGATCCCTCTAGTTACAGATTCAATAGCCAATTGTCGCCTTCCTGAAAAGTTAGAGCCGGGCTCTCCATTGAATCGACATCCAAGATACTCTGTCTCTCCATCATGGCTTATTCCATGTCCGGTTCTATGCCCGGCGCCATGTTTGGTTCAATAGCATGTCGACGTCAGCCCTCCATCCACTATCATCACCGCTCCAGTGAGGAATGACGCAGCCTTCGATGCAAGAAAATATACCGTCTCGGCGATCTCCACCGGTTCCGCGATTCTTTGCAGCGCGTAATTGGAGGAGACGGATTGCAGCAACGCTTCCGGGTCCGGCGCACTGGCAAAATATGCCTTGACCATGGGAGTATTCACGTCTCCGGGACAAATGCAGTTTACGCGTATGCTTCTTGGACCAAAGGCTACTGCCAGAGCCTTGGTTAGCGCAATCAGCCCACCCTTCATGGCGCCGTAGCCGGCCAGCATGGGATCTCCCACCAGGCCCAGGATGGAACTGATATTCACGATTGAGCCAAACTCCGAAGCCTCCAGAAAGGGAAGGCCTTCGCGGATGCAGAGAAATGGACCGCGCAGATTGACCCGGTAAAGCTGATCCAGATTCTCAACCGAAGTATGCTCGATATCGGCGAGAATCTGCACCGCGGCGCAGTTAACCAGGGTGTCGATGCCGCCAAACCGATCAGCCACGGCCTGCATGGCAGCTTTTACCTGGGATTCGGATGACACATCCACCTGAAAGAAGGCGGCCTCACCCCCAGCAGCCCGCGTGATCGCCAGGGCCTCATCCTGTTTGCTGGAGTCGATGTCGAACAGAGCGACAGCCGCACCCCGCGATGCGAACAATCGCGCGCACTCGAGACCGATACCCGATGCGGCTCCGGTAATGACAACGATCTGCTCTCCACTTTTCATGAATACGAGGCTCCGTGATTGAACCGGTTGGCCATACTATATCGCAGTCCGGCGCGGTATGACCATAAGCCGAAATTCCCATCGGGTCATCTCGATTGCCCAACAAGGGTATATTTCGGCATACCTCTTTCAGTTGCCGTCCTGGCGCGGCGCTATCTTTCTGGCTGGAATCTCTCTCATAGCCCTCAATATAAAGAATAAATTGAGGATTTAGGCAATATGTAGTCCCTCCACTCACCCTCGACGGGCCGAAAGAATACCTGACCTCAACAGGCTGAACACCGATCAGATCCGCTCCGAAGCCGCGGGGAGAGAAATAGTCCTTGACAATTTCAATGAGCAATCTCGATTATTTGGTCAGGCCATACAGGACCAAAAAGCTCAACCCTGTACCAGGAAACTAGTTCGCGGCATTCTTGCGGGGAATGCGCAGAGGAGAAATTTGCCATGAAGCGTCGGGATTTTCTGAAGAGCAGTGTACCCCTGGCGGGTGGAGCTTTGTTCTTTCCATCGCGGGGCAAGGCGCAGGCACTTGCTTCCCACTCGTCCGGACCGCAGGCTGGCGCGGACGGGTGGATCTCGCTGCTGAACGGTCGCGACCTGGAAGGCTGGTATACGGTGCTGGCTCAATCCGGCAAAGATTCCGCCAAGGCACGCACCATGGTCGGGATGGAAGAGGGGATGCTCCATATCCTGGGAAACAAAGCTATTGGAGAGCCATCTGAGCCTGGCTATATGGCGACTCACCAGGAATTTGAGAATGTCCACATTCGTGTCGAATACAAATGGGGTGTCAACCGTTTTGCCCCGCGCCTGGAGGCCAAGCGCGACAACGGCCTGCTCTATGGGCTGGTGGGTCCGGACAAGGTTTGGCCAACCATGGTTGAGTGCCAGATCGAGGAAGGGGATGTGGGCGATGTCTTCCTGTCCGGCATTCGCGGCGTCCAGGATCCGCACGACTACGGCATATTTGGCGAAGGACTCGGCCCGGATGGATGGACTGGCCCTGGCGTCGGCTGGGATGGTCCGCCGCTGCAACCAACGGGCGGCCGGAAGATCAAGGATGGCAATTTCGAAGAACTCGGCGGCTGGAATGTAGTGGAGGTTATCTGGAAGGGCGATCGAGCGGCGCACATTGTCAATGGAAGAGCCGTGAACTCTGTCTCCAGGCTGCAGCAGCCCGACCCGGCGAAACCGGGCCAGTTCATTCCTCTGACTCGGGGAAAGATTGCCATTGAGATCGAGTTTGCGGAGATCTGGTTCCGGAGGATCGAGGTGAAATACCTTGCCTGACTGCTCGCTGCTGCCCAACCATGTGACGAGAGATTCTTTACCCGTTCGCCGTTCCATTGTTTTTGCATTTGCGATCCTGATCTGCATTGCCTCCCAATCCTGTGCCATCCAGGCGGAGGTTCGACTGTCTTCAGTTTTCGCAGATCATATGGTGATTCAGAGAGATATTCCCGTGCATATTTGGGGAGATGCTTCGCCAGCCGAAGCTATTACAGTCAGTTTTCGTGGAGAAACGCGCCATAGTACGACGGATGACCTCGGGCGATGGAGTCTGTATCTCGCTACTGGCAGCGCCGGCGGCCCCTTCGAGATGATCGTGCAGGGCGTAAACAGGATTGCTATGGAGGATATTCTCGTCGGCGATGTATGGATTGCTTCCGGGCAGTCCAATATGGAGTTCCCCCTGGCGGAGGGAATGAATCGTGGAGTCACAAACGAGAGGGAAGAGATAGCGGCAGCGAATTATCCACGCATTCGTCTGCTCGACATTGAACCGCGCTCGTCCGAAATCCCGCAAGATGGTCCTGCTATTCGGCATCCCTGGAGCGTATGCACTCCAACTAGCGCAGCCAATTTTTCGGCAGTTGGATACTTCTTCGCAAGAGATCTTCAGCAGCACCAGGAGATCCCGATTGGAGTCATCGATGCCAGCTGGGGCGGAACTCCCGCCGAAGCGTGGACCAGCCTTGATGCTCTATCTGCAGATGCCTTATTGATGCCGGTATTTGCCCGGCGTGCAGCCGCCATGAATGGATTGCAGTCCATTCTCCGGAAGGAAAAAATAGAGCAGGCTGAGTCCGAGCGAGCTAAGGCGGCAGGCACTTCATTTACTCCTACAACCTGGCACCCGGATCCGGAGATGTGGAAACCCGCCGGAATTTACAACGGCATGATTGCGCCGCTGACCCCCTTTGCGATCAAAGGCGTGATCTGGTACCAGGGGGAGTCAAACAGCACGCCCGACGCTGCCTACTTGTATGCGCGGCTCTTCCGAACATTGATTGAGGATTGGCGAGCGCAGTGGGCTGAGGGAGATTTTCCGTTCCTGTTTGTGCAACTTGCGAATTGGGGTCCCGGTACATTGTTTCCGGAAATTCGGGAAGCACAACGCCAGGCGCTTGTCCTGAGAGATACGTCAATGGCCGTAGCCATTGACGTCGGAGATCCTGATGACGTGCATCCCAAGAATAAACAGGATGTTGGTTTGCGTTTGTCGCTCGCGGCTCGCGCCGTCGCTTATGGTGAGAATATCGAGTATTCAGGACCTGCCTTCCGTGCGTTGACCGCAGACGGAACTGTACTGCGGCTGCGCTTCGATCACGCGAATTCCGGTCTGATCAGCAGGAATGGAGCGCTGAGGGGCTTCGTCATAGCTGGTGCAGACGAGAAGTATCTTCCTGCTCAGGCGCGGATCGAAGGTAATACGGTAATTGTGTCCGACGAGCGGGTCACGGAGCCTATGTATGTCAAATACGGTTGGGCACCCGATCCCGATTGCAATCTTTATAACGGTGCTGGTTTGCCTGCTTCGCCGTTTCAAGCGAAGGTTCTTCATGCTGGCGCACGATAATCGCCAAACGGCTCCCGACTTTAGAAGAGGGGAATATGCCATTTTGCTCGGGGAAAATTATGCGAGCACGTTAGCGCGCGACAGATGCTAAGTGGAACCCACCGAATCCGTCATGAGGAGAAGAGAAATGCATCCCATACTAAGGCCTGGCACGAAAGCTTGAGTGGGACTACCTCGCTGACGAGTAACGGTACAAAAAAGCGATCAGATGCTGAGTGTAGCGATGGGGGATCAAACGTGGTTATCAGCGAAAGAAGAAAACGATCGAGAACGATGTTGCGGAAGCCGCATCCAGCAATGCGTTTGCTTGGCGGTGTGCTAGTTGCAGTTCTGGTCGCGTGCGTAAGTTGTTGTATGTGTTTCGCGCAGCAGACAACCCAATCGCCATTAGGATACCTCAGCGCCAAGACTGGCCTACTGCTTACGGACCATACAACTGTCAGCCTGATTCAAAACAGCTCCGGTGACATTGCACATCAATATGACGTGCGGCTCTCGAACTGGAGCAGGATAGAAGCCAGCCCCGCATACGATCAGGCAGCTGCATGGCTGGTTGCCCAAGCGAAGGAGAACGGCTTAAAGCAGGTAAAAATTGAGAACTTCCGCTCTGATGGTAAAGCCACCTATCTCGGTTACCGGACAAAGCTTCACTGGAAGCCAACGATGGCGGAACTGTGGATGAAGTCACCGTACGAAACCAAAATTACTTCATTTGCGGAATTACCCAATTCACTCTGCCGCGGCAGCGTGAACGCAGATGTTGAGGCGGAGTTAGTCGACATCGGAAGCGGAATGCATGAAGAGGACTACAAAACTTCCGTTAAAGGCAAGATAGTCCTGACATCGAGTGATCCGGCAGCCATTGTCGAGCGGGCCGTGCATGAGAAGGGGGCCGCTGGTATTGTCTCGTATTGGACGATTCCGGAGTGGGACAGACTCAATCGGTTGCCAGGCGATGATCCGAATCTGGTGGGATGGAGATACCTACCCGATTCAGGTGATACCGCGAACACTACATTTGCCTTCATGATTTCTCCTCGCGAGGCTGGTGAACTGACGGCGATGACGAGCTCTGACGGCGTCATCAGGTTAAAGGCTATTGTAAAAGCAGACCTGCAGGCTGGAGATATTGGCGTAGTGAGCGGCGTAATTCCAGGGTCAAAATATCCAGACGAGGAAGTGTTGCTCACCGCTCACCTGGATGAAATCGGAGCAGACGACAATGCCTCGGGAAGTGCATCGCTGCTGGAGATGGTTCGTACATTGAACCATCTCATCGATACCGGCCAGATCCCGCGTCCGCTACGCACAATTCGGTTCATATGGGGACCGGAATATATCACCAGCTACGCATGGCTTTCACGGCATAGGAACGATCCTGTTAAAAGAATCGCCGACCTTAACTATGACATGGTCGGCGGTGATCTTGTTAAGGATCATTCGGTATATCAAATCGCATCGACACCGGACTCCACACCCAGCTTCCTGAATGCTGTGATGGCATCCATTCTGGATTTCATGAACAAATACAACGATGAAAACTATCCGCCGGTGAAGGAATTTCACATCATTTCTGTAAATGGGTCGAGGGAACGGCTCCAAGGCCGCATGGTGCCGTTTATTGCAGGAAGCGACCATGAGGTTTACGATCACCTCGGCATTCCGGGGACCTACAACACAACCTGGCCGGAGACTGTCTATCACTCAAGCAAAGACACTCCTGACACAGTTGATCCGACACAGCTACATCGATCAGTCTTTTCCGGGCTGGCGGCAATGACCACATTGGCATACGCGGATGACAACGACGCTGGCAGTCTTGCACGGCAAGCATTGGACTATGGCAGAAAGCGCATTACCTCAGAGGTCGTACGAGCCGATAAACTCCTGGCAAGCAGTTCTCGCGATAATTTTCATTCCAATCAGGTTCTCGCGAACCTGATTGTTTCCCATGCATTCGAGCGAGAAGAAGCGGCGATCCGCTCCTGCACGGGCTTTTCACGCAGCCCAGCGACACGAAAGGAGATTGAGGCGATGGCGTCGATGCTTGATGGTGAGAAGGGGCCCTATCTCCGTGAACTAGAAGCAGTGGGAACCGTGCAAACTGTCACAGTTGAAGGAGACAGAGGATGGGCGAGGGAACTGACTCAGTCGGAGCGTGAGGCGGCGAACCTTATACCTCTTCGATCCGCAGACTGGCCATTGGCTGGCTGGGGTTTTGCGGTTACACATGCAGCTTCCAGTGATACGTCGGAGATTTCTATGGTGAACAAGGTATTTGAGGATGCGGCGCAGGAGATGAAGCGCGATGGTAAAGACGATCTTCGCGTTATGAGCCTTGCTGACGCCCCGGCATTTTATGCAGATGGGAAGCGATCCATATTGGACATACACGACGCCATCGCGGCCGAGTATCTTCCCATGCCGATAGAAGTCTTCACTGCTTATTTTAGGGTCTTCGCCGGGGCTGGAGTTGTCAGCCTGAACAATCATAGCAACGTCGGTAGTCCTGCGCGTTGAATGCGCTGAGACATATTTGGTGTGTCAAGAGTAGCTGGATGCGCTTGCGTGCAATGCTCTCTTTCAGTAGCCGCAATTCATAACCGTAAAGACGCTGCGGAAAATATCCGAATGTCGGCCCGATACGTCGCTCACGAAAAAGGTTAGGTCATGAGAGGTTCTCATTTTGCTGCCGGCCCTTCGAGATGATCGTGGAGTCCGTAAACGAGATTACGGAGAAGATGCACCTGCCGGCGTAACACGTGTTTCCTTCAAATAGTTCAACATGCAGCTCCCCTTGGGGGAATGCACGCGCAAAGAAAGAGAGGAAGAGGAGTATGAGCACAGCAATCCATAACACAGAGACGTTATTTCTCAAGCCGAATGGACGAGTTCCGAACAGTCGCTTTCCGGTTCTGATCCATCGACGGGCGTGGGGCAGCAGCGATGCTGCCAATCTCGCAGACATTCTGGAGAAGACCTTCGTGAACAACAACTGGCTGAACAATTGGCGAGAGGTTGTCTATGGCTACTATCACTATCATTCAACGACACATGAGGTGCTAGGCATTGCGCATGGAGAGGTGACACTGCGACTGGGTGGTGAGGGAGGACAGGATGTCAAATTTTCAGCGGGTGATGTGCTCATTCTCCCAGCCGGCGTCTCGCATAACCAGATTGAACAGTCGAGCGACCTCCAGATCGTGGGTGGCTACCCGGAAGGGCGTAGCTGGGATCTGATCCGTGATGAGGAGGTCTCCGAGGTCGATGCGAAAGCCGCCGTGCTTCGCATTGCAACCTTGCCTATCCCAGACAAAGATCCGGTAACGGGAACAGTGATGGAGGCTTGGCGAACTGCCCCCCGATCGTATGGCATCGAGTAGGCTAAGCCGAACACCCTTCGGGCAAACCCATCGACTGTAACAAGGGACGAATATCCGGGAATAAGCGGGGCTAGAGCCGTGGCATCGAAAGACGTGTTGACTCGCGATCAGGATGAGGATCCCTTTGATGTAAAGGCTCGCGTGCCACTCTACGAGCAGATCCTTTGTGACTATCAGCAAGCGAGCGTTAGGGCCCGAGAGACATTAGAGTCACAACTTGATGTTCGTTACGGAACTCACGCCGACGAAAGACTCGACCTGTTTTTTCCTAAAGACGCAGGGGTAGCTAGTGCGCTCCTACCCCTGCATATCTTCATCCACGGTGGTTACTGGCACCGGCGTTCCAAAAGCGAATATTCCTTCGTGGCTGAGTCCATCGTTCAGATGGGTTGCATCGCCGCCATAGTTGACTATTCCTACTTGCCTGCGATCCGCATCGGAGATGTGGTGCAGCAGGTTCGTCGGGCCGTACTGTGGCTTAAGGACCACGCTGCAACCTTCGGCGGAGATCCAGGACAGATGAGCGCAAGCGGTCATTCCGCAGGTGCTCATTTAGCAAGTTATCTGGTCTTTCGCAGTCCCTCGGAAGAGAATGAGGTTGACTATGCGGTAAGTTCCGTTCTCTTGATGAGTGGAATTTTCGATCTCAAACCGATCAAGGCGAGCTTTCTGCAGCCCATCCTGGCTCTGACCGACCAGGAGATCCAGGCATGGTCGCCGTGTGACGCGCTTCCGAGTAAGCCTGCGGCGTTTCGTATCTTGGTCGGGCAAAAGGAAAGCTCTCCAATGCTGGACATGGCACGCAGTTTTGCTGCTCACGTCAGGTCAAGCGCCATGCATATTCATCATTTTGAGATTGCTGATGAAGACCATATGACGATCGTTCGTTCCCTGGGCATTCCGGGAACCGTCTGTGCTTCGCTTCTCAAGGAGACCATTGATGCTGCTCGAATTTAAAACGGAGGAATGATGGCAAGTTATTTGAAAGTTGGGATGCCGCGAGAGGAATCCATCGCGAAAGCAAAGGAGATAAGTAGTGTCGTAGCTGGCATTATCGAGGACATCAGGAACCGCGGAGAGTCGGCACTTCGCGAAATCTCCGAGAGACTCGATAGTTGGAATCCGGAGAATTTTCGCCTTTCAACGGAGGCGATTGAGGCTTGTCTAGCTGAATTGCCTCGTCAAGCGATCGACGACATCCTCTTCGCTCAAACGCAGATTCGCAACTTTGCCAAGGCGCAGCGTGACTCGGTGCGAGATGTAGAGATTGAGACGCTGCCTGGCGTTATTCTCGGGCATAAGAACATCCCCGTTGATTCAGTAGGATGCTATGTGCCGGGCGGCCGATATCCGCTTGTGGCATCGGCACACATGAGCATCGTCACTGCGGCGGTCGCGGGCGTCAAACGCGTCCTTGCTTGTTCCCCTCCTTATCGGGGGCGGCCGAATCCCGCCGTTGTGGCCGCAATGCATCTTGCCGGGGCTGACGAAATCTACTGCATGGGAGGTGTGCAGGGAATTGCCGCGATGGCCCTTGGCACCGAGACAATCCATCCGGTCTCAATGATCGTGGGGCCCGGCAATTCCTACGTTGCCGAAGCAAAACGCCAACTGTTCGGTCAGGTTGGCATCGATTTGCTCGCCGGGCCAACTGAGACGCTTGTGATCGCAGATGACACCTCAGACGGTGAGATCTGTGCCACCGACCTTCTCGGACAAGCTGAACATGGGCCAAACACCCCCGCGATTCTCCTGACCACATCAGACAGGCTCGCCCGTGAGACGTTAGCTGAGATTGACCGGCTCTTGTCGGTTCTTCCGACAGCAGCTCTTGCCGGGACTTCCTGGCGCGATTACGGCGAGGTGATAGTGTGTGACTCGGAGGAAGAGATGGTACGCGAAGCCGACCGGATCGCTTCAGAACATGTCCAGGTCATGACACGTGATCCGGATTTCTTTCTCAACCGTCTGACAAACTTCGGTGCTCTCTTCTTAGGTCCGCGGACCAATGTGGCCTATGGTGACAAGGTCATTGGCACGAATCATACGTTGCCAACCGGCAGGGCTGCTCGTTACACCGGTGGTTTATGGGTAGGCAAGTTCCTTAAGACTTGTACTTACCAACGGGTGCTAACGGACGAAGCTTCTTCCTTGATCGGCGAATATTGTTCTCGGCTCTGCGTTCTGGAGGGATTTCTGGGACATGCCGAACAAGCAAATGTGAGGGTGCGAAGGTACGGTCATCGTGAGGTTCCGTACGCTGCTGCTGCGGGATCCTCTATAGTCTAGTGACCCCTGCTGTCGCGCTGTACTCAAATCGCGGATTGGCACCCTAAGCCGCACAGGACGAATCACCTGTAGATAACGAGGATGGAATTTGTTCCGACACATCTCATACGAGCGGATGCAGCGGGCCGTGTACTCGACGCGAATGCTTCTCCTGGTCTTGCTGGCGGTCATTGCGTGTTCGGCTGCTACGGTCTCTCAGCAATCTCCGCATCTGTTCTTTCGCCTCAAGATGGGACCGCAATTTACGACGCCCGTCTCGGGACGCGTCCTCATCTTTCTATCCGCGGGCTCAGGGAAAAAGGCGGTCGATGAGAGCTCGTTCTATCCAGCGGATGTTTACGTGGCGGCGCAGGAAGTCACTTCGCTAAACCCCGGTAGCTCTGTTGAAATCGACGCAGACGATCTCGCCTTTCCCAAAGGCTTTTCTTCGCTTAGGCCCGGTGATTATGAGGTACAGGCCGTGCTCGACGTGAACCACACATACAACTACTCCGGCCGTGGGCCTGGCGACCTCGTCAGCGAGGTGGTCCCGCTCAAAGCTTTCGCGCCAGGCCAGAGCACGATGCCTGAGATCACCCTCACCTCCGTTGTGCCTGAGCGGAGCTCGCCACCCAGCCTTCCCAAAGGTTTCGATCGCGACTCGCATGAAGAGGACTTCGTCAGTCCCGCGCTCAGTGCTTTCTTTGGGCGCCCGATTCACATGCGTGCGTGGGTCATTTTGCCCCTTGAATATGACGGTCGCGCGACCACACGCTATCCCACCGTCTACTGGACCCACGGCTTCTCCAGCGGGCTGACAGATGCTGAATCCTTCGGGGCCAAAATCTACCAGCGTATGACACAGGGGAAATTACCACCGATGATCTGGGTCATGCTCGACGAGTCCTGTGCCACAGGCACCCATGAGTTTGCCGACTCGGTCAACAATGGCCCCTGGGGTAAAGCGCTCACTACCGAGTTCATCCCTTACCTGGAAGCGAAGTACCACATGGACGCTCGCACCTCGGGACGTTTTCTCCAGGGACACTCTTCCGGTGGATGGGCGACCCTGCAGCTGCAGATCAACTACCCAAGAGTTTTTGGTGGCACGTGGTCCACTTCCCCAGACCCCAGCGATTTTCATGACTTCACCGGCGTCGATCTCTACGCCCCACACGCCAATGTTTACAGGCGATCCGACGGAACCCCTTTCCCGCTCATTCGCGACCACTCGAAGGTTGTCAGCACCTTGGAACAGTTCGCTCGAACCGAGCGAGTACTTGGTGACTATGGCGGCCAACTGGCCTCGTTTGAGTGGGTTTTCTCGCCACGAGGAAGCGACGGCAAGCCTCTGCAAATGTTCAATCGCGACACCGGCGACGTTAACCCCGCAGTCGTTGCTTATTGGCGCCAGCACTATGACCTTTCCCGGATCGTGGCAGCGACTTGGTCCAAACGCGGGCCCGACCTTCGCGGCAAAATTCACGTCATCGTTGGAACCGCCGACACATTCTATCTCGATGGCGCGGTGCACAGGCTCGACGCGGTCTTGCACCGCCTCAACGCCGGCGCCCAGTTCACGTACATTCAGAATCGAACTCACTTCGACCTGTACACCACACATGCCGGTACAGCCGAAGACAACGACGGTCTCATCGACGAGATTGCAGCCGAAATGTATGCCGTCGCTCGTCCCGGCAAGCAATGAGAGCCGGCAAGTAGAGCCCGAGTCAGCTTTGTAGTAGGGTGTTTCCGGACCAGACGTTGTGCCCAACGCGTACCACCGCAATATCCACTGGAGCATCGTCCCAAAGCATATCCAAATCTCCTAACTGGCTCAGACGGTATTGAAGTGAATCTTCAATTTCTTTCTCATACACCCGCGCTCAACGTATAGCATCCGTTCCAAGCGGACGATCTTCACAGCAAGTGTAGTCTGAAAACTTCAAGGGGTATCCTTCCAATGTCGAACGATTCTGCTGCCGATGTCGTGTCCTCCGATCCCGAACTCATAGCCAACTACGCATGTGAAACCGGAGAAAACCCGCTCTGGCATTCCCTTGAAAAGAAACTGTACTGGACAGACATCCCTACAGGTCGCCTCTTTCGCTACGACCCATTGGCTCGAACACATGAGCAGTGCTATCAGGGTAGGCCGGTCGGGGGTTTCACCATTCAGCCAGACGGCGCCCTCATCTTGTTCATGGACCGCGGTACGATTGCCCACTGGCAAAACAATTCGCTGAATGAGATAGTCCATGACATTCCGGCCGAACTCGAATCGCGTTTCAATGACGTAATCGCGGACCCCTTAGGCCGCGTCTTCTGCGGAACAATGTCCTCCGACAATAGTCTCGGAAGGCTCTACCGGCTTGATACTGACGGCGCTTTGTCGGTGTTGATAGAAGGCATAGGCTGTTCAAACGGCATGGCTTTCACGGCCGATCGCAAACACTTCTACTACACCGATTCCCTGGCGCATGAGATTTATCTCTTCGACTACAACGTGGAAGATGGATCCATTCGGAACCAGCGCGTCTTCGCCCGCTTCAGCGAGGCAGACGGCCTTCCTGACGGCGCTACTCTGGACGCGGAAGGCCGCCTGTGGTGCGCACTATGGGACGGAAGCCGTATCGTTCGGTTGGATGAAAAAGGTGAGATCGACCAGAGCATCCAGTTGCCGACACTGAAGGTCTCAAGCTTGACCTTTGCCGGCGAAGGCAATTCGGACATCTACATCACCACCGCGGGCGGCAACAAGCCGGGAGTCGTCGATCCGCTCGCAGGGGCGCTCTTTCGAGTCAAGTCGGAGGTCCGCGGCGTTCCAGAATTCTACTCTCGCATCGTAGTTCCAGGTGTTCAGGAACCGACATAGAGCGGTGTCCTGAATGTATGGTCTTCCTGGTTTTCAAAGACCGCCCTCTATCGTGCCAATCCGATTAGGGGGACGGCTCCAGGCATAGAAGAGGTTTCAGTGCAATTCGGCTTCGTCGGCGCGGGCGGTCAGGTTGACGCGCTTCACTTCTGATTGAAAGCGCGGGTTGCTGCGCAGTGGGTCCCAGACGCGGTCGGCGTTGAGATAGATCAGTGACCCGGCGCGTTCGTCGCATGCCTTATCGAGCCATTTGAGCGCGGACTGATTGTCCTTGAGCGCGGCATACACAGCGGCGATTTCGGCGGCGGAGATATATCGTTCCGAGGAAGCTTCTTCGAGGGAGGAAAGCATCTTGTGGGCTTCGGCTTCGCGGTGCGTCGCGGCATAGCAGCGCGCGAGATAGGCGCGGGCGATCGGATCGCCGTGGGAGAGTTCCACACCCTTTTCAAACTCGGCGCAGGCCTCCGAAGCGCGGCCGGTGTACAGATAATCCAGGGCGAGGACGCGATGCGCCTGAACGAAACCTGGGTCGAGCTCCACCGCTTTAATGGCCTGTGGAATTGAGTGGTCATACTCACGGACCATCATGTGGTGCCACGCCATATGTTCGTTGATGACGACATCGGTGGGATCGAGCCCCATCGCCGTCTCGCTCTCCTCATGCGACTCGGAAATTCGGCCGAGGGCGATCAACTCGTGGGAGTACCAGTGGTGGGCGTTGACGTAGCCGGGATTGATCTGAAGAGCGCGCTTGAATTCCCGTTCAGCGGCGGGAAAATCCCAGTCCCAGGTGAGATGGATGTAGGCCAGCGAGTTGTGCGCTTCGGCGGATGAGTCGTCGAGGGCGAGGGCCTTTTCTGCCGCCTCCTTCGCTTTGGGCATGGCCACCGACGGCGCAAGAAAACTGTTGCCGTAGGAGCCAGCAAGAATCCAGGCATCGGCGAGGCCGCTCCAGGCCGCGGCGTAACCCGGATCTATATCGATGGCTCGGCGAAACAGGTCAATGCTCTTCTGGACGGACTCTACGCTCCGCTTGTTCCAGTAGTAGCGGCCCTGGGTGTAGAGCTCATAGGCCTGATTGTTGGGGGTGCCGGGCGTCGAAAGCTGCTGCTGTTCGTCGCGGCTGAGGCGAAGCGTAAGAGCCTGGGCGAGTCGCTGCGAGATGGAGTCCTCAATCTGAAAGACACTCGAGTTCTGCTCGTCAAATCCCTCAGCCCAGAGAACCTTGCCGTCGCTGATGCGCTGCAGATGAACGGCGACATGGGTGCGGTCTCCGGCGCGCTGAACGGTGCCGTCGAGGATAGCCTGAACGTTGAGCTGCTTCCCGGCGGCGATGGGATCGGATGACTTGGCAAAGCTGCGCACCGCGCCGATGGGGCGGACAACGATCTGGGACAACCTTCCGAGTCGCGTAATGAGCGCGTCGGTGAGACCGATGCCCAGGTACTGGTCATCAGCGTTAGGGCTGACGGACTCGAAGGGCAATACAGCGATGGTGTGGACGGAGGCCAGATTTCCCCGGTGGCGCCACTGGTAGACGGAGATCCCAATCCAGATCACTGCCGCGATGAGGACACCGCATGAGGGGATGATCCACGGACGGCGGCGCCATCTTGCCTGGGAAGCATGGGCCGGGGCGACAGACGCTTCGGAAACAACGACGCTCTTCTCTCTGGCGGGAATCTCTGTTTCGGCGGCCTTAGTCTCCGGAACGTATGGGAGATTGTTGCTACTGGCACTGGGAATGGCAGCCCAGGGAACGGGCGCGCCGTTGACAGCCGGGTGCAGGGTGACCGGACCATCGAAGCGATAGCCGCGTTTGGGGATAGTGGCGATGCAGGGGCGGCCGTCCGGCAGGTCGCCGAGCGTCTTTCGCAGCAGGGAGATGTTGACGGTCAGGTTGGTTTCTTCGACGAAGCTGTCGGGCCAGACCCGCTTCATGAGCATTTCGCGAGTGATGAGATGGCCGTGGCTCGACACGAGGGCCACCAGCAGCTCAAAAGCTTTGGGCGCGAGCGGGACAGGGGCATTTTCCCGGAGCAGCAGATGCTCAGATGGGTACAACCGAAAGGGACCAAAGCTGTACTGGGTGTCATCCACAATTACCCGCCTCTTCCGGTCTCTAACATTTTGCCAACATTTTCTTAATAACGGGCCAACAAACGCCGATTTTCATTCATCGTGCGGAAAATGGCGCTCTTGCCCGCGCACGCCTATCTTCGCCCAGGCGGCGATCCGGTAGTGTGCGGACCTGTGAAAAATCACGACTTAGCACCCATCAACCGTTGCGCGACGCTAACACGGGAGGGCCTGGATTTGAAAATTCATGGTCCATTCACAAAGCAAGAAAAGCTTGAGGGATTCCAAACGACTTAGCGGACAGAAATTGGCTACGGTTCAATTGCCGCAGCTGAGAAGGACTCCTTGAGGGGTACTCGAAGCAGGCAATCTTCTGAATCGAGGACAAGGACATGAACACGAATACCCTGAATCGCAGTTCGGTTTTGACCGCAGCTCGCCAGATTACGGCCTACGGCGTAATCAAGGCCCTCACCGCAGCAACTCTGCTGCTCTCCACTGGAATCGGATTTGCAGAGCATCGCCCCGATCCTGACGACGCATTTCTTCCCAGCCCGGCACGAAGCGCCTCCACGGTACCCACGATCGGCGACGTGAACCCTTACGGCGTGGCCTTTATCAATGACCATTTCCAGACCGGTTCCGGACCGCTGCGCCATGGCGACATTCTGGTCTCAAACTTCAACAACAAGCAGAACCTGCAGGGCACCGGAACGACGATTGTGAGAATTCCACAGGGTGGCGCGCCGACCCTATTCTTCCAGGGCACCGCACCGCTCGGGCTCTCTACCGGCCTTGGAACACTGGAGTACGGTTTTGTGCTGGTCGCCAACCTACCTACAGCGGATGGCACTTCCGCAACCGCGCAGCCAGGGTCGTTGCTGGTGATCAACAACCAGGGGAAACTGATTCAGACGTTCAAGAGCAGCGATATCGACGGTCCATGGGATATGACCGTAGTGGACAAGGGGGACCGCGCAAGTGTGTTCTTCGCGAATGCGTTGAGCGGCACGGTGAGCAGAATTGATTTTGCGGTAAGCTCCACCGGCCTCACAAAGCTGGATCATTACACCATCGCCTCCGGTTACATGCATCAGGGCGACCCAGCGGCGTTGTTCGATGCCCCCACGGGTCTCGTATACGACGAAAAGGATGACCGTCTCTACGTGGCTTCAACCCTCGACAATGCGGTGTTTGCCGTTCACCACGCCACAAAGCGCAACAGCAGCGACGGGCCGGGCAACATCATCTACCAGGACAACGCTCACCTGCACGGAGCTCTGGCAATGGCCGAGGCCCCGAACGGGCACCTGCTGGTAACCAACAATGACGTGATCAACAGCGATCCCAACCAGCCGAGCGAAATCGTCGAGTTCACAAAATCAGGCGAGTTTGTGAAAGAGATTCCAGTAGATCCGAACCAGGGCGGATCGTTCGGCCTGGCAGTGCAGCGGGTCAATAACGACACGGCAATTCTGGCCGCCGTGGACGACAACACCGCTACCATCACGATCTGGACGCTGAATCTCAACTAAGCATGGCGGGATGACTGACTTATCCCTCCATCCAACAACAATCCGGCCACCCCACCCCTGGCGAAAAACAGCGCCAGGGGTGGATTAACAAGGATTTGTGGAAGGGCCCCGAACTTGCCAGCGGGAGTCCAGGCCCGAATCCTCGACAGGAGCGCATGCTCCTCGCCGGCGGTGTGCTCATTGGCGACGTGCCTCAACCGAGCATCAATCCTGGCAACATGGCGGGTTCCGGCGATCCGATAGCGTATGCGAGGTTCGAACCGATTGCAAAGCGGTCACCGACTGGCAAAAACGCGGGCGTTCATTGCTTCAGTTCTCACACGCTTCCCGCTGGTCTGCAGGATCGGTTCGGTTTTTTCGCAGGTCGTCGCCCAGCAGGATTGCTTCTGCGATCTCCCGCATCGACTTGCGGCGCTGCCGGCTTTCGCGTTGCATCCGGCGATAGGCCTCATCTTCGGTAACTCCCAAATCACGTTGAAGAATCCCCTTGGCGCGATCCACGGCCTTGCGAGTTTCGAGCCTTCCAGCCAGTTGCGCGTTCTCCGTCTCGAGGCGTGCTCTCTCGATCTCGGCGCCCACCAGGATGCCAATCATGGAGAGCAGCTTGATCCCGCTCTTCGCATGTTGGTACGAGCTTCGGTGTTGGAGGTTGATAACCCCGACGACCTTACTGGCGCAGAGAATCGGCGTGCATAGCAGGGCCTCGAATTGATCTTCCGGAACATTCTTGAAGGCTGCGAATCTTGGGTCTTGTGAAGCCTGAGAGGCGATGGCGACCGGCTCCCGATGTTCGGCGACCCAGCCAGTGATGCCGTGGCCGATCTTTAGTCCCAGATGGTCTACAAGATCGGCGTGCGGATTCTTTGACGCACGCAGGACGAGCCTCTCGCCTTCGAGTACGTAGATGAAGCAGGAGTCGCAGGGTATGATCGTGGTGACGAAATCGACGATGGATCCAAGAACAATATGAAAGGAGTCCGCGGTCGCGATGCGGCTGCTGATCTCGTGGAGCAGGTCAATCGAGGTCAGTCCATCGCGAAATCCGGCCATGGTCGGCGTGGATGGGGCAATCCGTCGCACGTTGGTTGAATTCGCTGGCGCAGTTTCAGTGGACCTGGAGTCGATGGTCTGCACCCTCGGGACCGGAGCGGTTGGCGGAGGAAGCGGTGCCGGGTCGGCGATACCGTCCCGCACATCGCGCTTCTGCTGAAGGATCTTGTTCGAGTACTGAGCGGCTTCATTCACGAGGAACGCCATCTTTGGGCGTGAAGGCTCGAAGTCTGGCGTAATCCCGTAGTGAGCCAACTCTTCTGAAGTGGTGGGGCCGATCGAAACAACGACGATGGAAGACAATCCTGCGCGCAGATCTTCGCGGCAGTTCATCTGCTCGGCGATCTGAAAGAGGTGGATGACCTGCACCGCCGTCATAAAGAGAACGACATCAACGCTGTTGCGAGCAATGCCCAGAACGCACTCGCGCAGTGGGCGCAGATCTTCAGGGAGTGCCCACTGATAGACAGGAACCTTCGTGACTTCGCTGCATCGTTCCGTCAATGCCGACAGGAACTCCGGATTCGACGCGCCGTATTCCTGGACGGCAACTTTCATGCCGGCGAGTTCTTCACCAAAATGCTCATCAAGAACAGTCAGCAATTCGTGCCATGTGCTGGGCTCTGGCGCGGAGACTACCACGGGAACCTTCAGTTCGCGCAAGACTCCCTGGGGCTTGGGGCCTCGCGCGGCCACTTTCACCTTGCGCAGGGCATCGAGGAAGTCATCGAGATTGTGTTTTGTTTGGACAATGTCCAACAAGGCGCGTACACCGACGCCAGTAAAGAAAATGACCAGGTCGAAGTCACCCTGAATGAGGCGATCAGAAAACTCAAGGGCCTGCTTATTCGACTCCAGAGGTACTTCCCGCATGGCAGGCACAACAAATGGATCGCCGCCATAGGTGCGTATGAGCTTGGCCACCTCTTTGGCGCGACGGGCTTCAAGCGACAGAACGCGCAATCCGTCGAAGCTCGCATGTGCCATCCAATCCCTCCGAAGATCAGAAATTCGTCAGCCGCTGCGGAGGGATTGTCTGGCGTGTCACCTCAATTGCGGATGAATCGCCTCTTGGCACCGCAATTTTGCAGAAATTGACGATCCTGATGAACCCTAGTGTACAGGCATCCCAAATACGCGCAAAGCTACCGGTTGCACGGTGAAGCGTGGCAGCGCAATGTCTTCTTTGGTTTACGACTGGTAACGAGTTTTACTGTTGGGCCGTCGCGCGTTTTGCGCTTGCAGGCCGAGGCGATTGACGGTAGTATCACCACAAACGGGGCTGAATTGAGCAAGTAAACTTCATCCCGACCTGCCAAGCCTGCACCATGCCGTGCGGGAGTTCGACCCAGCACTCTAGTACATGCTCCATGATGAGCCTTGAATCCGCCGCTTTTATGCGGTGTTTGATTTGGCCTTCGTGCGCGTGCGTGTCTGACTCTCACGATCCCCCTCATCGAACAATTCAGGGCTGCCTCGTCAACCACAATCCTTTCTCAGGAATTTGACTGATGGTCTCTGACACGATGGCTAATCCGGGCTTCAGCACCGAACAAAAGGAATATCTGCAAGGGTTCTTTGCAGGTGTCTCCCAGCGGAGCACAATTCCTTTTGTTGGCCACACGGCTGCAGGCTTGATCACTTCAGATCCAGCATCTGGATTGGCGAACCACGCAGCTACGCAGGAGGAACTGTACTTCGGGACGCCGGTTTCTGACCTGTCGCGCGAAGAGACATGGAAATGGGAAGAGAACCCGCTTTATATCTGGGACAAACTGCTTGCCCACTCAGCAGAAAATAAAGCACCCGCCCCCGACGATCTCTTTCGCTTCAAGTTTCATGGCCTGTTTTATGTAGCTCGTGCGCAGGATTCCTTCATGCTGCGCCTGCGAGTTCCGGGCAGCATCCTGACCGCGCATCAGATGCGTGGATTGGCAGATCTCACCGCCAGATGCGGTTCCGGGCGAGTCGACATCACCACTCGCAGCAACCTGCAGATCCGCGAACTGCAACCCAGGCACATCGTGCGCGTACTCAACGCGGTACAGGCACTCGGCATGAGTTCGCGAGGATCGGGAGCGGATAACATTCGCAACATAACGGCCTCGCCGATCACCGGCATCGACCCGGAAGAGTTGATCGACGTAGCCCCGCTGGCGGATGCCCTGAATCAATACATCCTGAATTCGCCCGACATGTACGGGCTTCCGCGCAAGTTCAACGTTGCCTTCGACAATGGCGGTTCGATCTCAGTGCTTGCGGATACGAACGATATCGGATTCGTTGCAGTTCGCGTAGGCGGTGAGGATGCCTTAAATGAGGGCTCGGTCCCTACCGGAATTTACTTTCGCGTTCTGCTCTGCGGTATCACGGGCCATCGACAGTTCGCTGCCGATTGCGGTCTGCTTCTGCGTCCCGATCAAACCGTTGCTGTTGCCGCTGCGATGATTCGCGTCTTTGCGGAAAATGGCGATCGCACCGATCGCAAAAAAGCGCGCCTTAAGTACCTCGTGGACAAGTGGGGTGTTGAGAAGTATCTCGAAGAGACAGAAAAGCGTCTCGCTTTCCCGCTTGTCCGATACCCGGCGGAAGGTTGCGAACCGCGAAAGCACATCGACCGTGCCGCCCATATCGGCGTGCACGCGCAGAGCCAGCCAGATTTGCACTACATCGGCGTTGCTGTTCCGGTTGGGCGTTTGCCTTTCGACCAGATGCTTGCGATTGCGGATGTTGCAGAGCGGTATGGCGCCGGCGAGATTCGGCTCACTGTTTGGCAAAATCTGGTTGTTCCGAATATCGCTGCCCAACATCTTGAGTCTGCAAAAGCAGCGATTCTCGCAGCCGGTCTCAACTTCAGCGCCGGCCGCTTGCTGAGCGGCACTGTTGCCTGCACCGGCAACAAAGGCTGCCGTTTCGCAGCAACCGATACGAAAGCGCATGCCGTCCAACTGGCGAACTTTATCGACGATCGATTCAAGATCGAGCAGCCCGTCAATCTCCACGTCACAGGCTGCCCTCACTCCTGCGCTCAGCATTACATCGGCGACATCGGCTTGTTAGGCACAAAGGTTGGAGGCGAGGAGGGATACCAGGTTGTGATCGGTGGCGGGTCGGACCAGGATCAAGGCCTGGCTCGCGAATTGATCCCCGCCATTCGGTTCGCGGATCTTCCGGCGAAGATGGACTCGCTATTCCGCGCCTACTGCGAGCAGCGCAATCCGGAAGAATCATTTCTCAGCTTCAGCCGCAGGCACAGCGTTGAAACACTACAGTCTTTCTGCGCACCAGAGGAGAAATCCTGATGATGTCTGCGGACATTCCCTTCATCCCCGACAATGCTCCGTTCACGGCAGGACAGAGAGCGTATCTCAATGGTCTCTTAGCCGGTCTTTTCTCCTCGGCTCCTTTACAGGCAGAAGCAGCTACGCAATCTTCTCTGCGCATTGCAGTACTGTACGCATCGCAGTCTGGAAGTGCAGAAGGCCTGGCGCGCAAGATCGCGAAGGAGCTAAAGGCTCTAGGTCACAAGCCGGCAGTTTCTACCCTCGTTGGCTACACACCGGCGGCCCTCAGCGCAGAAAAATATGCAATCTTCCTAGCCAGCACCTATGGCGAAGGGGATGCCCCGGAAGGTGTGCAGCAGTTCTACGAGCAGCTCTGCCTTGAACACTTTCCGCGATACGAAAGCCTGTCATATGCTGTCTTCGCCCTGGGCGATTCGCACTATGAACACTTCTGCAAGTTTGGCAGAGATATTGATCAGCGGCTTACGGCGCTCGGCGCCAATCCAATCTGCGATCGCGTCGACTCTGATGTGGATGTCACAGAACCGTTCACGGAGTGGAAGACAACTCTGTTGGCAAAAGTGAAAGCTATCGCGTCCGGAGCGAGCACGAGCGCTGCGCACACCGCCTCTGTCGTCCCGCCAGCTCCCAGGGCGAATGCGATCTCCAATGCCTCTCAGACATACACACGGGAACATCCGGCGCTGGCACCGCTGGTGGATAAGCGAAGGCTTACAGGCAGTGTTTCAAGCAAGCTTACGCTGCATCTCGCCTTCTCGATCAAAGACACGACGTTGCGTTATGAGGCTGGCGATGCGTGCGGTGTTATTCCCCACAACGATCCCAACCTGGTTACAGAAATCCTGCAAACACTGCTCATGCACGGCAACGAGCAGGTGTCCTGCGGCAAAGCAGGAATGACAACGCTGCACGAAGCGTTGACGCATCATCTTCAGATAACAAGGCTCTCTGGCAAGACAGTGAAAGAGTACGCGGCGTTGGGAAAATGCACCTCGCTCCTGGGCCTTACACCGTCCGAAAATCATTCCGAGCTGGAGCGGTATATCTATGATCGCGGACTCATCGACCTGCTGCTTGAATGCCCAGGCGTCTTGCATGATCCGGCCGACGTGGTTGCCCTGTTGCCGAGCCTCGCGCCCCGGCTTTACTCCATCTCGTCGAGCCCCGCGGCGCATGCCGGTGAGATTCACACGACAGTCGCGGTGGTGCGCTATCGCTCCCACAATCGCGCGCGCGGTGGCATCTGCTCCACGCTGTTTGCCGATCGTGCAGCTCTCTCCGACCGCATCCCCATCTACATCCATCCGAACAAGAAATTCAGGCTTCCAAAAGAGCCAGATGCGCCGATCATCATGATCGGCCCCGGCACCGGCATTGCGCCCTTTCGAGGGTTTCTCCATGAGCGGCGCGCGTTGAACGCAAAGGGACGCAACTGGCTCTTCTTTGGTGAGCGCAGTTCCACAGCCGACTATCTGTATCGCGAAGAACTCGAGTCGATGGTCGCGGACGGCCATCTCACGCGGCTTGACACCGCCTTCTCCCGCGATCAAGACAAGAAGATCTATGTGCAGGACAGAATGCTTGAACAAGCTGGATTGTTCTGGCATTGGCTTCAGGAAGGCGCAAGCGTCTACGTGTGCGGCGACGCCAGCCGCATGGCAAAGGATGTGGATGCAGCGCTGCACAGGATCGTCGAGAGTCAGGGCGGAATGAACACTGAATCCGCACGCGATTACATCGATACGTTGAAAGATGAACGCCGCTATCACCGCGATGTTTATTAGCGTTTGAATCTGTCGTCAACTTCTATTCATTCGACATGGTACGAAGAAAGAGACTGCCCCTGTCCCTGCCACTTCACGACCGAGCACAATCCGCAAACGATAACTCGTTTGTGCGCCTGACACTTGCCGGGCTTGGCGTCGAGGAGATCTCGTTCGCGGATGCCGTGGGTTTCCGTGCAAAGATTCCACAACTCAGCCCTTCGTTGATGCCAGCCAGGCCGCTCGAGGCAGGGGAGCAGTACCGCTTTCATTTCGACATGACCAAATGCATTGGCTGCAGATCCTGCGAGGTCGCCTGCAATGAGCAGAATGACAACCCTGCCGACTTGCGGTGGAGACGCATCGGCGAAATTGAAGGAGGCACGTATCCCAATACGCAACGCCACTATCTTTCCATGGGATGCAACCACTGCCTTGATGCGGACTGCCTGAAGGGATGCCCGGTAGATGCGTACAAGAAAGATCCTGTGACGGGCATCGTTCTTCACTCGGCAGATGCCTGCATCGGTTGCCAGTATTGTGTCTGGAACTGCCCCTACAGCGTGCCGCAGTTCAATCCGGAACGAGGTGTTGTCGGCAAATGCGATATGTGTCACGGCCGGCTGACCGAGGGCCTCGAACCCGCATGCGTGAACGCCTGCCCGGAAGCCGCTATCGAAATTGAGATCGTGAATATGGCCGCCTGGCGGGAGAACTACGCTTCGGCCGAGTCTCCCGGCATGCCCGAGGCAGGGCACACTATTTCGACGACGCGCATCACGCTGCCTCCAAAGACAGAGACAGTCCTTGAACGCGTCGATGCCGGGCGGATTCGTCCTGAACATGCACATTTTTCACTCGTCGCGATGACCACGCTGATGCAGTCCGTGGCGGGGTGTCTGGCCGCCGCACTGCTCTACAATTGCGTTGGCCCTGTCCTCCTCTCGATGTCGGTGAGAGTAATTCCTTCCAGGAACTCCATCGTCAGGAAGGCGTCCTGCGGTCCGTCTGCGGCGAATGGCGGCAAATGCAATTCATGGATGCGGCACACATGGGAGCTGGTCACCCTCCGCGCGAGTTGAACTTCCTTCTTAAATCGCGCCAACTGTTCCTTGCTTGCGGCCAGGTCGGAACGAATGGTCTTGAGGGCGATCCGTCCCAACTGAAGATCGTTTGCCTCATAAACTTCGCCCATCCCGCCTTGTCCCAGGTGACGCACAATTTGAAATCTGCCCTCGATCAACTCCCCTTCGGCAAGTACCCGATCTGCGTCGCCAAACAGGCCCTTGATGTTGATCAAAGGACCATCAAACGGGCTGCTCTGGCCTTCATTGTCCAACAATGCTTCTAGCTCGATTTTCATCTCGTGGTCATTGCTACAGGCATCAACTATGAATTGGGCGCGCAGTTCCTCAGGCGTCTCAAGGGCGGCCTCGTAGAGCGGCTTGAGCCGTTGCCAGAGTTCTGGAGTCATAGTTGCTTTGATGCGAGCTCCCCTTTCAGCCATGCACGCGCCATGCTCCAATCACGCTTCACCGTTCGCTCTGACACGTCAAGGACGAGGGCTATTTCTTCAAACGTCAGCCCTCCAAAGAAATGAAATTCAATAATCCGCGATTGCCTCGCATCAAACTTAGCCAATCTTTCGAGTGCCTCGTGCAGGGCGAGTATATCTACAGATTGGTCGGTCGTCGGAAGAACTGTATCATCAAGCGTTACCTGATGCTGAATCCCTCCTCGCTTTGCAGCCTGACGCGCGCGGGCGTGATCTACGAGAATCTGGCGCATCAGCAGCGAAGCGGTGGCATAGAAGTGAACTCGACTCTGCCAGGAAATGTGTGGCAGTTGAACAAGCCGCTCATAAGCCTCATGGACCAGCGCGGTGGGCTGCAATGTGTGGTTCTTGCGCTCTCGTCGCATATAACGGGCTGCCAATTTGCGTAATTCCCCATAGATTTGAGGAATCAGATCAGCTTCAACTTCTCTATTGCCTTCGCTGAGTTCATGGAGCAAAGCAGTGATGGAGTTTTCGCCGCCCAAATCCGGTTTGAGAGATTTCATAAGTGGCGCTCCGACGTGTGCGCGAGTATAGCATGACTTTTTAGCTCGCACGTCTAAGCGTGGTCAGCTCACCAACTCGGCTGTCTCGGCAACTTAATACTGTTTCCCTAATCCCAGCGGGTTCCTGTAGCCCTCTCTCATAACTTCCTGCATCAGGATGACAATTTGGCGTTTTGAGAATCTCTGACTGGGCCAAAGCTGGTCCAACATCCCGTTGGAACCCATAGGACTGGTCGGCGGTCCTTGTGGCTGCACTGTCACAGTCACATTGATAGTGTGAGCCCTGCGCTTACGGCAGAGGCGGCAGGAAGGGTCGTTCCATTGTCATCGAGATATCTACTCGATACTTTAGAGTGGAGAAACTGCGCGACCCGGCCCACCGAAAACTGAATGGGGAATGCGTAACTGCAAGTTGCGCATTCCCAGCAGATTCTTACTGCCATTGAATGTTCGTCACGATGAGTCTTACCGACTTGCAATTAGCGTCCACTGAGAAGGTTGACCTTCCTCCGAATTCCTGTCCAGTGAGGAGAGGATTTGGAATCAAGGCAGCCGAGTGCTCCGATGAACGTGTCTCTGCATTGAAGTCCTCGATTCTGAAGTTGAATGCCGCAAGGGTATGGGAGCTGTCGTTCCGAAACACCCAGGTACACATCGTGGGACTCTCTTGATCGAACCGGACCGAGAGTCCAGTTATGCCGGTACTGGTCCAAGGGCTCCGTTCCTGTGCTGAGCCTGCCAAAGGAATCAGCAAAATTAGTGTTGCAATAACGGTCGCAAGTCGGATTCGCATTTCTCTTACCTCCTCACTGGTAAGGTGCTCGTTTAGATCTTTGAGCCGGTGCTCGAAAGAACTAGCAGCTCTTCATACCTGATAAGGCGGACTAACCGGAAGAAAGGGGACACTTTTCGGAAAGTTAAGAAACGAATAACAAAGTTTCCGGTTGAACGGTTGCTTCTGAGGAGGTAGAGGTAGGCACTCGGGATCTAGCGTTACCTAGGAAAAGTGGGATTTAACCAAGCAACCGACGGAGGACGGCGCAGCCTTCGCCTGCACTCCGGCGAGTTCCCTGACCTCATGTCGACCGCCTCCACTCGCCAAGACATCCATCAATGGCCAACCGGAATCCACTGAGTCGCGGATTTTCAGGGAAAGAAGAAGTTATTGTCCTGGGGTCCGTGGTTTTCACTCTCGGCAAGTCCTCGGCCCGGTGTGCGAGCCTACGGCGATCAGTTCTCATCATGTATTCGCATAGAAGCCTTATCGCGTATATGCAACAAATGTGCAACGGCAGGCGTAGCTGAGAGCGGTATGGCGCGGCGTTTGACCCACTTGCGAGATGGTCTAAGTGATTGATTTAATTGTGAGGAAGGACCCGTGAGCGCTCTGGATGGCTCCGTACTACCGAAAATGGCCCCCAAACGCGCTCTGAAAGCCACTTTTCGCAATGTGTAATCAAATGTGTACCCAGAGCAGACCGTTGGACCCTAAAGCCTTTGTTTTCATAGCTTGGATATGTACCGGAACAGAAAATAGCGCGTGGAAGAAAAGAAAGGACTTAGCAGGAAGAGCTATTATAGGCCCCGATTCATGGCCGATTTTTCACACGTCCATACAAACCTCCATACAGACCGCAAGACCGGGCAACAAGCCCAATGAAATTAGCACTCGGATAGCTCTCGTATGAGAAAATTCCCAATGTTGATGTGAAGGTGAAAAATCCGATGCTCTTGCCATTCTGGTGAATGATTTGGGTCTGATTTAGGTGAAGCTGCTCGCTGAACTGCTTGTGTTCCTTGTCTTCATCCCAAAACCCACGGACTGCCGTGATGTGAGGACGCATAGAACGCAAGAACACGTCCGCGAGAAAGGCTAAATCATCAGCGGTTGCTCCGCGCGTGCCCACCCGGCCGCCGGCCCTGGAATAATCTTTTGCTTCGGCGCTCATCTGAATAAATCATAGATCCCGAAAAGTCGTTGTTATCGGAAACTACGGTCCCGAAGTTTCCCATAACGCCGTTTTACATGACTCCTCAGCTACATGCGTTGTACGGCATCAATAGCGAGAGTCGCACGGGCACTTCTTGCACAGGTGGGCAGACTACCTCGCGCGCTGCCATTTGAGAGGCTGCCGGGGATCAAAGATGTGTAGGTAGACTGCAAATCTGAGCGGCCCAGTTCCGTGGATGCAGTTCATATCCCGCTGGATGAGGGTTTCACCGTCCGACGGGAGTAAGCCCTCGTCATATCCAACTTGCATGCGTTTCAGATCGTCTGGAAACTCGGCCTGCATTTGTCCAAATTTGCCCATATCAAACGGCTCGTCCAAACCGTCCACTATGGTTTCGATCAGAACGAGTTTGTCGAAATGCTCTCTTGTATAAGCTTCATCGTCAGTAACTTGAAGCTGCTCTCGCCAGGTCTCTGCGCTGATCTGCGGCCGGTAGATGCCTATGATGCTTAGTTGTGCTCTCATGACGTCCTAATCATAGTTGTTACCCAGATGCTATCCAGAATGCCCAAGTTGGCTCGGCCCAATTCCCATTCCCTTGAAGTCGTGTTTTCGGCAACTCCGACCTTGGAGTTTCTCAAAACCCCGTTTTTCGCGCATATCAGTGTCATGATGAAATACTCTTGTCGTCTGTGGCCAGAATGCGAAACGATTCAAGAAAGAACTGATGGTTAGAAATTGGACCAAAACGAAGAAGCTTCTTGTCGCCTTCGCAACCATCGCGGGCGTGTTGATGATTACGATTCTCCCGGGAGTGTTCTGGGAACTTCATGAAGCAAACCGGACTCTACGTGACTTCAGCGGCTGTTTGATAGCAAAAGATTACGAGCGAGCTTACTCGTTGACTTCGCCAGAACTCCAGAAGTTTACCGACTACAAGGCATTCGTCAAAGTCCACGAAGACCTCAACTCCAGACTGGGGAATCTGAAGGAAGCTGAGGTCAATCAAACCGAAGTCAATGATCAACATGACGGATGGTACGCAACATCCAATGTTCATCTGATCTTCGCTGGGGCGAGCCTACCATTTACCTTTGTTCTAAAGAAGGAAGGTCACACGTGGAAGGTCTACAGTTACCACCAGCAGTAGCCGTCACGCCGACCAAGTGCCCGTGAAGTCAGTGTTATCGGCAACTCCGACGTTGGAGTTTCCCAAAACCCCGTTT
>Ga0182024_10002672_pt1 | contig 43808 bp, 35 predicted proteins | sample P32metaG_FD_120480 | JGI IMG/M metagenome (GOLD analysis project Ga0182024, IMG submission 120480) | Permafrost microbial communities from Stordalen Mire, Sweden - P3-2 metaG (Illumina Assembly) | ecosystem: Environmental > Terrestrial > Soil > Wetlands > Permafrost | place: Sweden: Stordalen... | reverse complement strand
TTCTTTCTTCTCACTTTTCTCGAAAATGTCTCCCAGCATCCATAGCGCGCGGTCCGACCTGCTATACAGCGGGTATCGCGTGGTAACTCCAATCAACCGCGCCGCCGCAGCTCGCCGGTCGCCTTTCGTATAGTAGTAATACGCCACACGATAATCGCCTTCCGCGATCACTTCTTGCACTTCCCGCAAGTGCTGCATCGCCTTGTCGGCCAGCGGATCCTTCGGATACTTCTGCAAAAATGTCTGGAATTCTGCTTCCGCCTCTTTGGCTTCCGTGCGGTCCCGGTCCGGCTTCTCCATCTGTTGGAAGTGGCCCATGGCCACTTGCAGTTGTGCGTACGCCGCTTCCGGCAGGAAAGGGAAGAACACGATGAAATCTTTGTACCCGGAGATGGCCTGCGTCATGTTCGCTGTGCCGCCCTGTTTGAAGTAAGAGTCGGCAATCAGCAATTTGGCTTTGGCCAGATATTCGCTGTCGGGGTATGTATTGATCAGGGTCTGAAGATTCAGTCGCCCGACCTCGTGCCGTCCATGCTTGATGTCTTCGACGGCCCGGTCATACAACACTTTGTCCGGCTGGACGTTATTGTCCGCGCCGGTGGAGGTGTTCGGTTTCTTCTTGTGCAGAACCTGGGCCTCGGAACCGCTCGCCCCCAGAAGCAAAACCCCGGTAGTTAACAGCAATCCTAGAAATTTTGTAGTCGCATTGCGTGCCAAACAACACCTCTCTAGTTTGTCGAATCTTCGCGACGGCTGACGGACATCCCTACTGGAAGCTCCTGGGCGAAGCCCCCGAACGAAGGAAGTATAACCTGAACGAAAGGACAGTCTGTCGAGAACTTTGCCCCTCCGGCCAGTTAATCTCTTTAGTCAGAGCCCCCTGCCGCCAGCGGGGTTGCCTCCCTCCCATTCAAGTTAACCTTACTCTCTGGAAGTTTGCCTGATCGTTGTAGGCTCGGGAGCCGTCTTACGAGCGAGCTCGGTCTATCCACGGAGCAATTTCGTAAAAATGTAAGCGATCACCGAGACCATAGCAATCCACAGAAACCAATCCACAATCTTGGCCCGGAAGCCTGCTGGCGACTTCACGGGTCCACGTCCCCTTCGTGCATCAGCTTTTGCCTTTTGGCTCGTCATCTAGACCTTTGCGAGCACGTTTGAAGACGTCATAAACGTCGGAATCAAGTCAGAGGAATCGCGGATTTTTCATGAAATGATATCAGCGGCGCTGCGGCTTGATAGGCTGACCATCCTCAGCCTTCCGGTAGGTTTCGAATGTTAATTAGAATCGAGTGCGGTTATGGCTTTAGTCTTCCTTTGGGTGGGATACGCGCTGGTTTTCTTAGCTGGGCTATGGATCGTCGTCTTGGCTTGGCAGAAGGGCATTCTATGGGGACTAGGCTGTATGTTTTTCCCGGTCCTTCAGCTTATCTATGTTGTCCTTAATTGGAAGCAAACCAAATCGGCGTTCTTTCTTCTGCTCGCTGGCCTCGCGGCATTGTTTCTCTCCGCGATCATCAGCAGATGAGTGTCGTTGAAATCCAGACGGCTGATCAGCCCTCGGTTGAGCCCATTAGGGGTTTTTACGCGATTACAAAGTTTGAGGTTTGAAGCGGTTTACCACCAGGCAGGTAATATCGTCGTGCTGATTAGCTCTTCCGGTGAATTCGTCCAGCTTGTTGAGAACCGTAGCCAGTGTCACCGACGCGCGTTCTTCCACTTGTCGTGACTTCAGCGCCGCCACCAGTCGCGCTTCACCGAATTGCTCGCCGCGCACGCTCCGCGCCTCGGTAATCCCGTCCGTATAAATCACCAGAGCATCAAAGGGCTGCATGAACGTCTCGCCCGCCGCATATTTTTCTGTCAACTCGATGCCTAACGGCATGCTCTCGGACTGCAGTCTGTCCACCTGTCCGTTCTCGCGCAACAGGATCGGTGGATTATGTCCCGCGCACAGGTACGCCAGTCTGCCGGTCGAAGGATCGAGCTCCGCTAGAAACGCCGTGGTAAATCTTCGCCCCGTTAGGTTATTGGCACACACCAGCCGGTTGAGATCCGTCACCAATTCCGAAAGCGTGCTTCGTGAGCCCGCCAGTGCGCGCAATGTAGCCTGAAAGTTGGCCATCATCATTGCCGCCGGCACGCTTTTGCCCGCTACGTCAGCCACCGCCAGTAGCAGCGGCCCATCATTTACTCTGCGGAATGCATCGTAATAGTCTCCGCCCACCATATTCGCCGGGCGCATCGCAAATGCCATATCCACGCCGGGAATTTGTGGCGCCACGCGCGGCACCAGCAATCGCTGAATTTCTCTCGCAATCTCAATGTCGCGCCTCATCGTGACGTGATCGCCCAGCACCAGCAGCAGCAATAGCAGCAGCCCGCTGAACGCCACTACGAATTCCACCTGCTTCGTAATGAATAAAAACTGAAACCCTACCGTGGCCGCCACCGCCACGATAAGCGTGGCCAGCAGAAACACGCGTCGTGCCGGAGAAAGCTTCGCCAGGATTGCAAGAAACAGCGCTGCCGCTACTTGAAACGGTTGTTTCCAGGATCGTTCCGTCGGTAAGTTTCGCAGGTCCGCGTCCTGCTTGTATAACCGCGTGCTGGCCTCAGCTTCCGTCTTGAACTCCGCCCAAAGCTCGTTGAGCTCCAACCCACTCGTTAAATGTCGCCAGCTGTCTTTCACTTCCCAGCGTGCCCGGCGCCATTCCAACTGCAGCATGTGAAACGTTTGTCGAACTTTTTTGCTCGCGGCTCGCGCGTTTTCCTTCAATCCCTTCGCACCATCGCTCGCGTCTGCCCTCGCCTCCTGAGGCTGCATGACGGCCGTTGGCGTCTCAAACTCACGTATTTCTTCAGCTGAATTGACAACCGGTTGATTATCGGAGTGAGTATCGGAGGGAACTAACGCGTGCCGATCAGCGTCCGGATCTGTCCCGGCGAACTCGGGATGCGCACCCGTGCTGCTCTCATCCTCGTCGGATTGGTGCCCCTCGGATTGCGGCACACTAAACTGCGCCGCGGTGGGCTGAGTTTCTTCGGAAGGAGTCGCATCCGCTCCCGTCCGCTCCCCAGCCTCGGTTTTTGGTATCTGTACGCTTTCCTCTGACAACGAGTCTCCCCGGTTCCTGACCTGCCTGTTCTTAGATGCTACGCTCCACGACTTGGGCGTACCCTCGGGTATCTCCCTGATTGTCTAACTCTCCACTATCTGCGCCGCGCCACAGTTCTGTGGCATCGCCGCCGGTTCACAGCACAAATATCGCTGCGATCCTTGCCGTCCCCAGTCGTCGCGAATAAAGCCAACGTCCAGCTCATTCTCGGTATATTGATTGCCGCATGAAACACACCATGCGAGCGGCGGCCACGTCCCTCGCGCTCATCGTCGTGGTTGCTATGGCAACACGCATTGCCTTCGCCTGGAATCAGTCTCTCAAAATTCCCCAGGGCGTCTTGGCAGTCGTCCCGTTTCAGCAGGAAACCGGAAACATCGCGTATTCGCTTGCGCAAGGCCGGGGATTCGGCAACGTGTTTCGCATCGAGACGGGTCCAACCGCGTGGCTCGCTCCCGTTTACCCCTTTCTGCTAGCGGCAATATTCAAGCTTTTTGGAATTTTTGCCGCGCGTGCTTTCTTCGCAGCTGTCGCCTTGAACATTGTTTGCTCTTCGGCCGCCTGCATTCCGATTTTCTTTGCCGCCAAACGCATCGCCGGACCGGCTGTGGCCGGCGGCGCCGCATGGCTATGGGCCTTCTTTCCCAATGCCGTCATGATGCCCTTCGAGTGGATTTGGGATACCTCGCTGTCGGCCCTTCTGGCCGCAACCATTTTGTGGGCCACGCTGGCCCTCGCGGCATCGGATCGCTCCAGGGATTGGTGCGCATACGGCTTGTTGTGGGGCTTCGCGCTGATGACCAATCCGTCTTTAGGTGCGCTGATGCCTTTTTTATTCGCTTGGCTCGTCTACCGCCGACATGTCGAAGGCAGGTTCCGCTGGAGGCTCGTCGCTACCGCCGCGTTCCTTGCCATTCTGTGTTGCTTGCCCTGGACCATCCGCAACTACACCGCTTTCCATCAATTCATCCCGCTGCGTTCAAACTTTCCCTTTGAACTTTGGCTTGGCAACAACGACATCTTCGACGAACACGCTGTCAATGGCAGAACCTCCATCACCAGAATGGAAGAAGTGCGGACCTACACCCAGCTTGGCGAAACCGTCTACATGCAACAAAAATGGCGCATCGCCACGCAATTCATCGCGTCGCGTCCCGCCCTTGAACTACGCCTCACTGCCAGAAAATTCAGCTCTTTCTGGACGGGCTCGGACGCACCGCTGGGAAAATTCCGCGAGACGCACTCCGCGTTGATCAGATTGATCTTATTATCCAATTTCATCATCGCCATCGGAGCGTTATTCGGAATCTTGTCCCTGCTTCACAAACACAGCCCCATGACTTTCGCGCTCGCCGTATTCCCCTTGGTTTTCCCGTGTCTTTACTACCTCACCCACGCCGATCTCCGCTATCGCCACCCCATTGACCCGATACTCTGCCTCCTGACCGCCATCGCCGTTGCCTCCGCCTTCAATCTTGCCGCCAAGCCCCAGCTCCGGTCATAGAGACACCACGACGCAATCAATCGAAAAATCACAAAACACGAAGTGCTCTGATCAATGGGATTACGGGTAGTTGTTGGATGAATACAGCGTGGGTGCTGCTGACGCCGTTAGCGCCTCTGGGAATTTTGCAAGTGTCGAAGTTGAGTTGTACCGGACTTAAGCAACTTACAAAAAACTACAACGCCACCGTCAGTTCCACCGGCACCGGAGCCGAAATCCTCGCCCCGCCGAGCGGGGACTGGTCAATCACGGCTCCATGTGGCCACTGTGGCGCTGTAACGTAGTTCACCTTACGTTTTAAACTAGCCAGATCCAACCGGTGCTGCGCATCGCTTTCACTCAGCCCAACTAAGTGCGGCATCACATAGGCTTTGTCGCGGTCCCCCTGCGACACCAGCACATCCACTCGCGGCGTCGCCGCCCCGGTCCCCGGTTTCGGATTCTGTATCACCACCGTGTCCGCTGGAACATTCGGCAAAGTGATATTCGACACCTCGCCGATCTGCAATCCCTCCCGCAACATCTCGATGCGCGAAATCCTCAGTGTCGTCCCTTCCAGATGTGGGATCGTCAGCTGTCGCTGCCCCAGGCTCAACACCACGTGCGCTTGCTGCGACACTTTCATCAGCAATCCCGCTGTCGGCGTTTGCCGCACCACCACATTTACGGGCAGATCGGTGTACACCCGATCCGCCACGCGCAACACTAGCCCGCGAGAACGCAAAAGTTGATTTGCTTCGTTGACGCTCTTGCCCACCAGGTTTGGCATCGTTACTTCACGTCCGTGGATCGCGATGCGCATGGCCGTAATCGCACTTAGAAACGCCGCCGACGCCAGAATAAACACCAGCAGCCCCATCCTGCTCAGCCATTCAAGTCTTTCGCGCAGCGTCATAAAATTAGGTAGCGGCTATTCATTTGTTTCGGCTGGCCTGCTCTTTCCTTCTTCGCAATGCGAAGCCCTAGTGACTCGCTAGCGCCTTGCCATCCCCCGTCGATGCCGCTAAAGGAGGCGCCGGATACTGCGGCAGCTTATCCTTACTCGTATCCGCGCGTTTGACTTCCAACTCCCCAAATAGCAAAGACGGACTGATCACCGTGTTAGGCGCTCCCCCGGAACGGTTGCTCACCAGCGGATCATTTCCCGCTGCGATCAGATCGCTTCGCATCGCCCGCACATCCAGCTCGCTGAAAACTGCTCCTCGCACCAGTTCCTCGTGCCCGTCCTTGGCATACACCCGGTAAAGCAATCGCGGCGAATTTCCCGGCCCCAGCGTATCCACGCGATACGCCCACGGAAGTCCCTGATCCTTCACAATCTGTATTGCGCGCTGCCTCAACGCCTCCGCCGTCTGCGGTTCCGACGTTTTCACCACCAGTACTCCCAACCCCGGCGCAGGAAACACGCCCGGAGCCGCTCGCCCGTGCCCATTCGACTCTGGAAAATCGCGAATGGGCTGCCGTCCTACCAGGTAGCTCTTCAGCGTGCCATTATCAATCACCGTGACGCGTTGCGCTTTTACTCCTTCGCTGTCCACGTCATAACTGCCCACCGTGCTCTTGCCTTCAAAATCCTTAAGCGAAGGATCGTCCACCACCGTCAAAAAATTTGGCAGCACGCGCGTTTTGTAGCTCGAAGCAAATGACCCCGTCGTGCGATTCGGCTTGCCAAGTTGTGGCTTACGCCCCACTACGTTTTGACCGATCACTGAAGCCACTACATCGTCCGCGGCATCTGGCGCAAACAATACCGGCCCGCGGTACTCTTCCTCCACAATCGGCGCCTTCCTCAACGCCACCACGGTATCCAGCATCTTTTTCGCATCGCTCATCAGCGCGTCGTGATTCGGTAATTCTTCCGCTCGACCGACCATGTACGCCGGGTTCCGCGACACCCGCATCCCGTCGCTCGCCTGCGCCGAGCTGTTCAGTTGCACGCTGTACGTCGTGTGCCCGTCGCGCGTCACCGTGCCTTCGGAATTCACGAAATATTCGTTCACGCCCGTAAACCGCGCCGACGCCGTCGACGACTGCACTTCCGGATACTCTTTATAAAGTCCGCTCACATCTTCCAGCGTCTTCTTCCAATCCTTCTCATCCACTTTCAACGCCGCCACCGGTCCAACCGCAATCACCACCGGCACTTTCGCAAAGTCATCCACTGGGCTCGGATCGGCGCTGAACTGCTTCAACGCCGCCTGTTTTTCCGCGAACGCTTCCCCCGCGCTCTTATACGCATCGTCCGTCGCCATCCAGATCTGGTGCCGCAACGCGATCGGATCGTTATCCAGCGGCAGAATATTCGTCTCACCCACGCCCTGGCTGAAATAGCTGTCCTGCTTGTAGTCCCCGATGCGCACCACCACCCGCAGTATCCGCACATGCACGCGCTGGCTCTGTACCAGAGCGCCGAACGTCGCTTCCGCGTTGTAATCTTCCACATCGTTCACGCGGTATTCGATGTAATACGGTGCCTGCACCTGCTCCATCTTCAAATGGGAATAAGACCGCGTTAGCTCCGTCAGCAGCGCTTCCAGCAACGCGTCGCCCTTCGCCGCCTGTTCCGCGGCAACCATCGCACTCGCGTTCGCCGCATTCGTAGTGCCTTTGGAAGATGAGCCGCCCATGGCCGCAGTCGCCGACTTCGCATCGCCGTCAGTCCGCAAATCACCCGGCCCGGTTGCGATAACCGAGCTCGCCACCGTTAAAATCCCCGTCAGTAAAGTGGCACCGTAAGCCGCCCTCATGGCTTCGCCTCTGTGTCAGGCTTCGCCGCAGCCTTTTGCGCCGCCACCGTTGGCACCCCATCTTCAAATCCCGGGGGAGGCAAAATCGGTGGCCGCTCATGCGCGTGCGCCCGTTTCTGCACTTCCATCTCCGAAAAAATAATTGCCGGTGCCACTGCCGCCACTGGCACGCTTCCGCTCTCTGCACCGCAAATCCCGTTGAACACATGCTGCTCATCGCCGGTAGCCACGATGCGCGTCAACGCCGCCAGCGGCGTCCCCACAATGTCCACGCCTCGCACCAGTTCGTCGGGCCGCCCATCCACATACACCTTGTAAACAATCACTGGCAGCACCTGAAACGCCTGCGGCAGAGACCGCGTCGTCAGCGTAAATCCGCCCTGTATGTCGTCGAAGTACAATCCATACGGCTTCCCCTGCTTCTTCACTTCATCAATCAATCTCTGCCTCATCTCTTTTTCTGGCACGGTCTGGCTCGAGGTCACGATTAAATTGCCCTGCCGCCCCGTAGGCATCAAACCCGGCTGGTTCCGTCCATGTCCGTTCGAAACCCCAAAATCCTTGATCGGCATCCGCGACATCAAAAAGTTTTTCAGCACCCCGTTTTGAATCACATCTACCCGCTGCGCCGGCGTCCCTTCATTATCAAAATCGTAAGAACCCGCCAGCTTCACATCCCCAATCTGCTTCGTCGTGGGATCGTCAGTCACACTCAAAAACTTCGGCAACACTTCCTGCCCAACCATCTTCGTAAACGTCTGTCCTTCTTCCTCGTCCCGCTGCCGGTGTCCCTCCAGCCGGTGTCCCAGCACTTCGTGAAAAAACACCGCCGCCGCTCGCCCGCTCAACAATGCCGGCCCGTCGTATGGCTCCGCCACCGGCGCCGCGCGCAGCGCTCTCAAATCCGCCGCCATCTTCTCGATTTTTCCAGCCAGCTCCGCTTCCGTCGGTAAGCCCTTCGCGCTCGGTGCCTGAAAAGTTTCCACCCGCAGCAATTCCATGCCGTCGTCTGCCCGCGTCTGGCCTTCCATGATCAGTCGCGTCGAAGCGTTGGGCGTCACCACTGTGCTCCCTTCGCTCGTCACCATCCGCGCATTCGAGTTCGCCACCTGCAGCGTCACGCTCCCGAAATACACATCCGGATACTTCCGGAATAATCCCGACAACCTCTTGATCTCGCCTTCCCAGGTCCCCCGGTCCAGCGTGTTCGGCACTTTTGCTTCGCCAATATGCGTGGCCGACGCCTCCTTCGAAAAATCCGGCGACTTATCCTCTTCTTCTGCTCGCACTGCCGTACCCGTGCGCACATTCATCAGCGACGGCACCGCACGCTTGTACTCGTGATCCGTCAACTCCCACAACACCCGCTCAATCGCATCCTGATCATCTGACAGCGGCAACGTACCCGACGTAATTCCCCTCCCGCGGCTTTGCCCATGCGTATTGTCCAACGCCGGCGAACCCACCCGCATCGTCACATCAGCCTGCCGCCGCCTCGCCGATGCATCTGTCAGCAAGCTGCCATACGCCCCTACCAGCACCACGAAATCCTGGTCATACACCGTGTAGCTCAGGTAGTACGGCGCTTGATCCGTCTTGCCCAGCTCCGTATTCGCGCGCGAAAGCTCCGCCTGCATCGCTTTCAGTACTGGATCGCTCGCCACTTTCTTGGTCTCGACTCCCGCCGTCCCGGTCGTCCCCGTTGCCGAAGCCTCGGCCGCGTGCTCTGCGGCCGCCCATCCCGCGGGGGCCAGCGCCAGTTGCGCGCACACCACGCCACACGCCGCCGCCCGCAAAATCTGCCCTGCGGAGACGCTCCCGCTTCTATTTCGTTTCGCCGAGCTGAAAATAACCATGAATGATGGACTCCGATCAAAATCGCGCTTCGAATTGCCCTTTTGCAAGAACGTCCGAAAAAAACAGGTGAGAAGCCGAGTATGCCTCAGCCTTAGGTACCGCGCAATTTAGCTGTTGCCAAAGCGTTCTTCTTTGGCTAACCGTGCCCCGTTCACAAACTCTTGCGCCGACACGCGCGTGCGCCCTTCCATTTTGACGGTCAAGACCCGCAAAACGGTTGTGTCTCCGCACGCTACCCGCAGTTCGCCGCTTTCCACCAGCAGCGTCCCAGGCTCCGCGATGGTCTGCTCTTCCGCCAGCGCTTCACCCCAGAGGTGGCACGTTTTCCCTCGAAACGTCGTATACGTTCCCGGCCACGGCTCAAATCCCCGCATGCGATTGTAAATCTCCCGTGCCTTCCGGTTCCATTCGATCCGCCCGTCCTCTTTCTTCAGCATCGGCGCGGACGTCGCCAGCGCATTATTTTGCTTTTTCAGCGTGACCAGTCCGTCCGGTAGTCCGCGCAAGGTCTCCACCATCAGCACCGCGCCAACCTCCGCCATCCGCGCCGTCAACTCCGGCGCCGTCTCCCCCGGCAAAATCTCCACCTCTTCCTGCAGCAGCATGTCCCCGGTATCCATCCCCGCGTCGATTCGCATCGTGGTCAGTCCGGTTACCGTCTGGCCGTTTGCAATAGCCCAGTTTATCGGCGCCGCGCCACGATATTTCGGCAACAGGGAAGCGTGCAGATTGATCCACCCGCATCGCGAAAGTGGCAGCAGCCCCGCCGGAATAATCTGCCCATACGCGATAATCACAAAGCATTCCGGCTCAAACGTTCGCAACAGATCCGCTGCTTCCGGCGCCCGAATCTTCTCTGGTTGCCGCACCGGAATACCCGCTTCCAGCGCTGCCTCCTTCACCGCGGAAAACGAAACTTCCTGCCCGCGTCCCCGTGGCCGGTCCGGCTGCGTAATCACCGCCGCAACCGTATGCGCCGGATCAGCCAGGATCGCCTTCAGTGTGGGCACCGCAAACGCTGGCGTCCCGCAAAACACAATCCGCATCGGTCACCCTTCTAAGATCCCTTAAGAAATGAAGCGAATTTTCTATCTCACTCAACGCCCGCACAGCAACCAAAAACGCCTTTCGCGAACTCCTTAACACGAACCGTGCCCCACCCGAAATTAACGGTGACTTTGGGTCCGCCGGACTCCGATTCAGCGTCTGCGAGGTAAATAAAATGCGGCCGCCTTCGCAGAATCTCGAGGCTCTCCCTTTGACGTTGGGATCACTTTAGACGTTACGACAGCAGCATTCACTACAGGTGGGAATTTGGCAGGAACAACCCTCAATCCCTAACTACCGCACCTCACCATTCACCTTGCTTCCTCATCTTCTTGATCTTTCGCCGGATCAAGTCCCGCTTGAGCATGCTCAGATGCCGGATGAACAAAATCCCGTTCAGATGATCGATCTCGTGGCAGAACGCCCGCGCCAGCAAATCCTCTCCGCGAATCTCAAACTCTTCTCCCTTGGCATTCTGCGCTTTCACCGTCACAAACTGCGGCCGCACTACATACCCTCGAAACCCGGGTATCGACAAGCATCCTTCTTCCTCGCGCTTCTCGCCCTCCGCGTGAATAATTTCCGGATTCACCAGCACGATTTTTGCTTCCGGATTTTTTCCCGCCGTCACATCCACTACCGTCACCCGAATATTCTTGCCGATCTGTGGCGCCGCCAGTCCCACGCCCTGCGCCGCGTACATCGAAGCAAACATATCTTCGGTGAGTTCTTCTAGTTCCGCGCCAAAATCCGTGATCGCCACGGTCGGTTTCTCGAGGATGGGATCGCCATACTTCACGATCGAATAGATTTTTCGCGGTGGCCCTGCGGGCACTACAGGCGCCGCCGATTCCGGCGCTTCGACTACCGCGTCAGCTTCAGAACTCGTCAATTTGTCGGGCATAGTTATCGAAATTCCGCCGCATCTCCGGGAGCGAATCCCCTCCAAATTTTTGCAGAAAAGCATCGGCCAGCACAAGGGCTACCATCGCTTCGCCCGCTACCCCCGCCGCTGGCACCACGCACCAGTCCGAGCGCTCATAAGCTGCTTGAACCGGCTCCTTGGTCACCATATTCGCCGTCCCCAAAGCTTGTCGCAACGTCGAAATCGGCTTCAGATATCCCCGCACCACCACGTCCTGCCCGTTGGTAATTCCACCCTCCACGCCTCCGGCCCGGTTCGAGGACCGCGTAAACCTCTTCGCTTTTGCATCATAGGTAATCTCGTCTTGCACTTCGCTGCCGTACATGCTCGCGCCCGCCACGCCCTTGCCGATCTCCACCGCCTTCACTGCCTGAATACTCATCATCGCCTGCGCCAGTCGGCCATCCAGTTTTTCATTCCACTGCGCGTGGCTCCCCAGCCCCACGGGCACGTTGTGCGCCACCACTTCAAATATTCCCCCGACTGTATTTCCCGCCTTCAGCGCCGTATCCACATCCGCTTTCATCTTTTCCTGCACTGCGGCGTCCACGCATCGCAACGGAGAATCGAGATCACCACTCACCGCGCGAATCTCCTCCCAACTGGCATCGCGGCCCAGTTCGTGATGACCCACGCGAAGTGTGTGACTCGCAATGTCCGTCCCCAATTCCCGCAACAGCAATTTCGCAAATGCGCCACCGGCCACCCGCGCCGCCGTCTCCCTCGCTGAAGCCCGCTCCAAAACATATCGCGCATCGTGAAAATTAAATTTCTGCGACCCTGCCAGGTCCGCATGCCCGGGACGCGGTGCCACCAGCTTTCTTTCCTTACCCGCCGACGCGGCTGACTCTTCCACTGGCAAAACGTGTTCCCAGTTCGCCCAGTCCCGATTCTCAATCCGCAAAGCGACCGGCGCGCCGATGGTCCGTCCGTGTCGCACTCCCGCAAAAATATCGGCATGATCCTTTTCAATCTTCTGCCGTCCCCCGCGTCCATATCCAAGCTGTCTTCTGTGCAGCTCGTGATTGATATACGCTACATCCACGGGCAACGAAGCCGGCAGTCCCGAAATGAACGTCAGCAGCGCCTGCCCATGCGACTCCCCCGCAGTGTAAAAGTGCAGCATCTGCCTGATCTTTTCTCCGCGAAATCAAAAATTGATATACGAGTGAGTCAACGAATCAAAGGAGTGTATCTGCCGCGGCAACACCAGGCAAGGTCGATGAACCAATAAACTGCTTCAAACCGTTTTTCTACCGCCAAAGAACACAACTAATTTCGAGCATTTACGCGCTCCCGCTCGCTTTTTTCATCCGCAGCGATTCATCTAGCAATGCCATCAACTTCTCAAACCCACGCTCCGCCTGCTCCAGGTTGTAAACCCGCTCTCCTGGAATCATCCACCCATGCTGCGCGCCCTTATAAACCTCGCTCTCGTAATCGCCGCCCCACGCCTCCAGCGCTCGGTTCAGTTTCTCAATCGCTTCCGCGGGCATGCTCCGGTCATTTTCCGCGTGTCCAAAATAAAGACGCGCCTTCACCTGCGGCAACACACGATGTGGACTCGTCTCCGCATCCGTCGCCAGCCCTCCGCCATGAAACGAGGCTGCCGCCCCGATTCGATCTGCTCGCGCCGCCGCCGTCCGCAGCGCGAACTGCCCGGAGAAACAGAACCCCACCACCCCCATCCGGCCCGCGCTGACCAAAGGCTGTGCGTTCAAAAAGTCCACGTAGGCCGAGCCATCCCTTGCCATGGCCTCGGGTGTCAACGGACCTCTAAGTTCGGCGGCACGATTCTTGGTGCACTCATTCTGAAAGTCCGGTTCGAAATCAAACACTGGTGTCTTTGCGGTGCGGTAGAAGATGTTTGGCGTACAAACCCCATACCCGCGCTCCGCGATCCGTTTCGAAAGATCTTCATATGCCGGACGTAGTCCAAAAATGTCGGTCAGCACCACGACCCCGGGAAGTGCCTGCTCACCCTCTGGCCTTACCAGCAGCCCGTCCGCGATGCCATCTGGTGTCTTGATCTCAACCTTTTGTGATTTCACCAGTCCTCCGTCCGATTCGCATAATCGCCAGATTCCCTGGTCTCGCACTTGCCGAATTATCTCACCGTCATCGGCCTCGCCTGTTCATCTTACAGCGGTGCTTGATCCTATTCAGTCCGTTGTCCAGTGCGCATCCCAAATTTACTTTATATAAAGTTACCGAAGTATTAACATGCGCCATTATCGCCAGCGACCAGTTCGCAGTCTCGGACGTCAAGTTTCAAGTTTCAAATACCCGGGCGGTCTTTCCTTCGCGTCCTGCCGTCGTCCCGCGTAAATCCTTCACTTGTCCACTTCGAGCACGTCCGGATTTTGAGCTTAGTCCTTTATCACCAACACTATCTGAACTCTTGCACACTTCCGCAAAAACCGCATCTTTGTTTTCAACAAGTTATGGACTCTTTTTGCGCTAGAAATGAGCCTATCTTGTTTGGTTTCAGCGAAATATGAACTCTTTTCCAAAAACCTAGGGGGTATTTTCCTGCCCTTGCTAACCACTTGCTTCGCAAGGCGTTACACACTCCCGCTCCGCTCGGTGAGACAATCGGAATCATGCCTGCCAGCGATACGTTTTCGGACTCGAAAGCCGTCGCCCAGCGGGTGCCTATTCCGACTCAGCCGCTGCCAAGCCGCTTTCTACCGGGCATTCCATCGAAAACGAGCAGTTCGCGTGTCGCAGCCTCGACTCCTCCGTGGTGGCTTTGGTGGAATATTCTCAGTCTCGATGCGCCAACCGTGGCTGTCATTTGGGCCGCCGTTTTCGCCCACGCAGCCGGTATCACAGTACGACCTTCCGACGAAATCACCTTGGGCTTGGCCGTGGGCACCATCTATATAGCGGATCGGCTGCTCGACGGCTGGCGATCCGCCGCGGATGCCGCCCTCCAGGAGCGCCATCTTTTCTGCGCCCGCCACCGCACAGCGTTGCTGGCCGTCCTCGTTCCCGCATCGGCTGGCATTCTCTGGATCGCCACTCACGGACTGACCGCCCGGGAAGTTAAGGCTGGACTGATCCTGGCCGCCATCGTCGCCACATACATCGTTGGCATCCACGCCGCTCGCGGATTCCCAGCCCGCCTTTTGCCGAAAGAACTGACCGTTGGCATCCTGTTTGCCGCCGGGACCACTCTTCCGCTGTGGTCGCAAGCAGCCACGATCTCTCCATCGGCCTGGCTTTCGGTGATTCTGTTCGCCCTGCTATGCTCCTTGAATTGCTTGGCCATTGAATATTGGGAAAATGTCCGATCGTTCGAAACTCCGCGCCACACTGCGTCAACGCGGATGGATGGTGAAGATAATCACATTTATTGGCTATCAGCAGCCTTGGGAATTGCCGCGCCTACGGTTCCGCTGGTTGGTCCATCCCAGAGATTTGCTAAGCCGATCGTAGCGATCTCCGTCGCGGCCTTTCTGCTATTGTTGCTGCACTTGTTCCGCAATCGTTTTTCGCGCCCCGCCCTTCGCGTTCTCGCTGATGCCGTGTTGGTGGTGGCTGGTCTGTTCGCTCTGCTGCTTCAGGCTTAAAAAAATGGCAACGCTTCCATCACAGATAAAATATTCCGCGCCGATGAATTGCGACCTCATCGCGACTTACTACGAATTTGCCGAGCGCATTTCTTTCGTCGCTCGCTGAAGCACGCGCGATTCGCCTTTTTGCACGAAGCAAAATCCGCGCAAAGAGCTTTGGTGTGCGGCGGTGGTGACGGACGCTTTCTCGCGCGACTGCTCAGCGCGAATCCCACCGTGCAAATCGATTTTGTGGACCTCAGTACGAAAATGATTGCGCTTGCCCGGCGCAGAATCGTCAAAGCCGGCGAAGCGAATCTAATTCGTGTGCGATTCCACGCTGATGACGTCAGAAAGTTCGTACTGCAAACAGGTTCCTACGATTTGATCGTTACCAACTTCTTTCTCGATTGCTTCTCGAATGAGCAACTGACTGACGTCATCGCCCATCTTTCCAAATGTGCAGCGCCAGACGCGAAATGGCTGGTCTCGGATTTTCGAGAATCCGCCGGCCCTCTGGGCCGCATCTGGACGAAGGCTGTAACGCGAAGCCTCTACGCCGCTTTCCGTCTCACCACTAGCCTGCGTGTCACGCGGTTGCCCGCTTACGTGTCGGCACTCAACAAAGCCGGCTACTCGCTGCAACGCCAAAAAAACCTCCTCGGCGGGCTTCTTCACTCTCCGCTGTGGCGCAAATCTGAGCGAACTGCTCGCTGTGGCCCAGACCTGAGCGAGCATAACTATGCTCAAAGTCGTTGATCCGTCTCGATCCGGCGCCTTTGCTTGGCGATTTCGCAAATGTTTATTTGCCTGCCCTCTTATGGATTACAGAGCGGCGCGAGAGCGCCCGTTGCGACGCTGGCAAACGGTTAGTTTGCTGTGACGAAAAGTCCGACGTGACTAAGGCTACGTTTCGTACCAGCGGAATCCGACACGTTGTTCTTTTTCCGCCTGTCGCAGCAAAACCAACGTTCGCGGACGACGGTAATTCGCGCATGCTACCAGGATCAAATTCAGCAATGCCATCGGCGCCGAATACGAAGCCCCGAACGAAGTAGTTTGTACCGAAGCCAGAAAGCACTCGTTCGCCAGACGCGCAACCGGAGACACGAAGGTGTCGGTAATTCCCACGCAGTACGCGCCGTGCGCCTTGGCTTCTTGCATGCCTTCCACGGTGAGACGCAGGCCTTTCCGAAAACTGATGGCAAAGACTAAATCGCCGCGGCGGCAGGTGCGCGCAAGATGCGTGGAACGTCCCGGAGTCGTAGCGATGAGGACGGTGAGTCCGAGCATGGTGAGCTGGTACTCAAAATAAATCACCAGGGAGGACGCGAGATCGCCGCCCAAAACCATGATTCGTTTGGCCGTCCACACGCGGCGCGCCAGTTGCTCAAGTCGGCGGAAATCCAATCCGGAGCGCAGGGCCTGCAGATTGTGAGCTTCTTGAGCGATGGCTTCGCGAACAAACGCCGGAATGCTGGGATCGCGGACCGCAGAGGACTCCATCAAATTCACAGAGGTGGCCTGCGCGATGGCTCTCTGATGGAGATATTTCTGAAATTCGCGATAGCTGGGAAAACCCATGGCCAGAACAATTCTGATCGTGGTGGCGGGATCGGAATTCAGTCGCTTGGCGAGATCGCGCACGTTCATCAAGACAAAATCGTGAGGATTTTCCAGCACCGGTCGGATGGTCTCTTGCCGCTTAGGGCTCAGGCGTCCTACCAGTTCAGACAGTCCTCGGGATGTGACCGCTTTCGATAACGCGGCGCGTTTCATAAAGTTTGCGATTCCTCCGCCGTATTGAGTTCTCCGATTGTATCCGAATTTCTCTCCGCTGTGACCGGCCGGAGTGAGATCGCAATAGCCGTTACATTCAAAATCCTGCGCCTTGCCAGCGGTAAATAAACATTGACAGTGTTGTTTCACGGCGCTACTTTCTGGCACTTCCGACGGCCAATGCGCGCTGTAACAAACATTTCACTTCAGGGCCTGCTCCATGGACCATCGCGTTGAGGCCTTTAGTGTGGCGCTGTGTTGCAAGCCGAAAACCAGGAGGGAAGCATGAGAACGTGGAAAGCCGTGCTGGCAATTGCGATGGTTACTTTAACTTCAACGACTTGTGTACCCACCCGCGCTCAGCAAAATGGAAGCGCTCAAAATATCCAAGCATCCGCGGCTTCGGATGAACACGAGAACTACGACATCGTCATTCGCAATGGGCGAGTTCTCGACGGCTCCGGAAGCCCCTGGATTCTAGCAGACGTGGCCATCTCCAAAGGCCACTTCGCCAAAATTGGCCGCGTGCTGGGAAAAGGGAAGCGCGAGATCGACGCGACTGGCTTGTACGTTTCGCCCGGATGGATCGATGCCATGGACCAATCCGGCGAGTCGTTACTGAAGGACGGGTTGGCAGAAAGCAAGCTGCAGGAGGGCGTGACCACCGGAATCGCCGGCGAAGATTGGGCCAGCACACCATTGCCCGATAAGCTGGGCGCCCACTTTGCGCAGATGCAAAGCCAGGGCATCAGCATAAATTTTGGAACACTCTTCAGTGAAACCAAGATTCGTATCGCGGTGCTGGGTTATGAGGATCGCAAGCCGACACTCGCGGAATTGGAAACCATGAAGGGCATGATGGCGCAAGCCATGCGTGCCGGCGCGATGGGAATGACCACGGCGCTGATTTATCCGCCATCCAGTTATGCCTCCACAGAAGAACTGATTGAAGTTGGCAAAGTCGCAGGCAGCTACGGCGGCATGTATGCGAGCCACATGCGTGGCGAAGGCAAAGACGTACTGGAAGCCGTCCGTGAACTGATCGAAATTTCGGACAAAGGACATTTGCCGGCGGAAATTTATCACCTGAAGGTCGCCTATCCGCCGGCGTGGGGCAAATTGATGCCGGAGGTCGGCAAGATGGTGGCGGACGCTCGTGCGCGCGGCCTGGAAATCACCGGCGATTTATACGTTTACACCGCTGGTGGAACCAGTTTGGATGCCACGATTCCTTCTTGGGCGCATGACGGCGGAGACGAAGCGTTGAAGAAGCGATTGCACGATCCCGCGATTCGTGAACGCTTGAAGCGCGAGCAAGTCAGCGGTTCTCCCGGTTGGTGGAACATCGTTGAAGCGTGCGGCGGCTGGAACGGAATCGTTCTGACCGGAGCGGCCAACCCCGCCTACGCGAAATATGAAGGCAAGACCATCGCGGAAATTGGAAAGGAAATGGGAAAAGATCCGGCTGATGTTGCGTTCGACATCGTCGAGCAAGCAGAAGGCGGGAACGAGGGCACGTCGAAAGCGTCGATGATCGTGCACATGATGGATGAGCAAGACGTCAAGACCGCTCTGAAGTTTCCATGGACCAGCATCGGGAGCGACTCCGGAACAGTCGATCTAAAGAAGACTGACGAGATTCAACATCCACGCGCATTCGGAAACTTCCCGCGTGTCATCGCGCGTTACGTGCGCGACGAGCATGTTTTAACTTTGGAAGAAGCTGTTCGCAAGATGACCGGTTGGCCTGCCGAGCAATATCGCTTGGCAGGGCGTGGACTTATCCGGCAAAACCAGTGGGCCGACGTGACTATTTTTAATTACGAGAAAATTCAGGACAAAGCCACCTTCGAACACCCGAACACGTTCCCTGACGGCATCGAGTATGTCCTGGTAAATGGAGAAGTGGTGATGGATCACGGTAAACACACCGGGGCCAAGCCAGGGCTTGTGCTGTACGGACAAGGCCACACGACAAACGCTACTGCATCGGGCGCGCAGTAGAAAAAATCAACGTTTAGGAAACGTGCGGGATAATGATTCACGACGATGTCGTCGCGTTACACGATCCCTAAATCCTCAATTGTTCCTCCCCTCGTTAGGAGCTTGAGTAGCGCGTCACGGGTGTTTCACGATGAATCAACGCAATGCACTTGCATCCGACATGGTTCATACGAAGTGCTGGTGCCTGCAGTTCTGCTGCATATAGAATTCAAAAAAGTGATGTGAAACAGCTATTGCATTTGTCACGATTGTTATTGACAGACGCGGAATACGCATGCTAAATCGTGCCTCCACCGGGTTATTCAGCAGGGGGGCACGATGACTATCGAAGCGGGTAAATCCATTGATGAAGATATTAGGAACCACAATCCGGTCCCGCTCACGGAACGCAGCTGGCTGAGAAGTCCCGGCACCGGCGAAACGATCCGCAAAACGCTGAAGGCCCGATCGCTGCGTTTCCCTATGTTCGTGTTGTTTGTGATCTGTCTACTCCTTCCTTCCTGGTCTTTTGCTCAAACGACGTCCGTGCTGGAAGGCACGGTGGCTGATCAACAGGGCTTGGCTGTTGGCGGCGCAGAGGTCCATGTCTTCAGTTCGCAGATGGCTATCGACCGACGAGTGACTACCGATGCGGACGGTACGTATCACGTCGCGGGATTGCCTGCCGGGATTTATTCCGTTGAAGCGTCGAAGGGCGGATTCGTCACGCAGACCATTCAAGGTGTGGAATTGACGGTGAACGTAACGCTTCCGCTCAACATCGCATTGAAAGTCGGATCGGCCACGGAAACCATGAAAGTGACCTCCGATCTTCCACTACTGGATACCGCGACCTCGCAGACCGGCCTGACCATCACACCGCAAGAAATCGACAACATGCCGCTCAACGGTAGAAATTATCTGGACCTGTTGCAGTTGGTTCCCGGGGTCGCCATTCAACGCCAGGTTGATCCTACGCTGGACGCGGCGGTACCCATATTGGGAGAAAGAGGCGGCAACGCAGTGTTTTTGATCGATGGCATGCCGAATCGAGATGAAGTCAACGGCGGAGCGGCGGCACAGTTCAACCAGGACTCTATTCTGGAATTCCAGGTGGTAACGGCTTCCTACAAAGCAGAATTCGGGCACGGCTCTGGGGGCATCATCAACGTGGTTTCCAAGAGCGGAACGAACGAGTGGCATGGCAGCACTTCGGTCTATCACCGCAACTACAAGTTGGATTCGTCCGATATTCCGGGCCAGAGTTCCGCTCCGTTCTTGCTGCGCTGGGATCCCAGCGTGCTCATCGGCGGGCCGATCATTAAGGACAAGATTTTCTTTTTCGGATCCGCTGAACGTATCCAGGAAAGCCGGGAGCTGAACTTTGAGTACCCACCCAACACACCGGCATTCATTCAAGATAATGAGGCGATGTTTGATCAGCACACGCAGACGCGAGACACGAGGCTGCGCGCTAAAGTCGACGAGATATTGGGCCGGCACCGGCTTAGCGAACAAATCAACTACACCAATACGCATGTAACCGACTATCTCCCGCTGCAGGAGTCCACCAATCTTCCATCGACACGCTATAACCCGGCATCGCGGCACTTGATGATCGGCTTGAACGACGTGGCGACTTTCGGCAATCAAGGCGATCCATACATTCTCAACTGGTACGTGCAATATCGTGGGGAACCCTCCAGTGAGGTGCCCTCGCACGCGCAGGGTGGGGCGGCGCAAGTTGCGGACAATATTTATTCCACCTACAACATACCGAGCCTATCGGGCGACCTGGGGTCGGTAACTTTTGGTCCTGGATTTGACCGGCTGACTATCGACCAGATCTACATTTCCACCGGTGCGAATCTTGCGAAACAAATTGGAAATCACGACATTAAATTTGGCTGGGATTTTCAGCACACCCATGTAGGCGGCTACGAAGCCACCGGACTATTCGAGCAACTTTTCTCGACGGCAGGGGATCAGCAAACTTACGGCGCATCCAATTCCGGTCCCTACATTCTGGACGTGCAGGGCAACGCGGATCCGTCGAAGCTGAATATCCGTCTGCGAAACGAATACAACGGACTTTTCGCGCAAGACGATTGGAAAATAAATAAGAAGTTGACGGTCAACCTAGGGCTGCGCTGGGATATCGATTCCGAATTCCCCAACCACACAAATTTCTCGCCAAGACTCGGCGCTGCCTATGCGATCAACTCGAAGACGGTAGTGCGGGCCAGCTTTGGAATTTTCTACGATCAATTTCGATTTGGAATTGCACGTGACGTTCCGGGCTTTGGGGGCGCGGACGTGACACGCACCAGATACTTTTCGTTCCCGCGCCTGTTCTATGGGAATCCCAGCGACATAACACAACACTTCTCGGGAATTTTCTCGTCTCCATGCGTGGCATCTACTTTGACGCAAGCGCAAATTGCGGCCAGCGGCATGGTCTGCCAAGTGACGGCGCCAGGAGGCGGAACACTTCCTTTATTTGGAGTCGACACGTTGAATGGATTGGTGGCTCCGGGACACGCGCCCATCCCAGCGGGAACCTTGGTGCTGGAAAGCAACGTTCAAGCATTGACGGGGCTGACTCCGGCACAATTCGCAGCGGCGGCAAGCGCTGCCGTCGGGCAACCGGCCAATTACTTTACCTATGATCCGCTCGGCCATTTATCTACCGAGGCGCTGGCCGTTCCGGGTCTTACCGTGCCGATTACAATTTCCCCTGATTTTAAGACACCTTACAACCGTACCTACTATCTGGGGATTCAACGCGAACTTACCAAGGACAGCGTCCTGACGGTGGACTACTACTATCGGAACATCGACAACATACTGGGCGTACGTGACACCAACCTGGCTTTTGCCGCGCGAATTCCGGGTAACACCTTGGAGCTTCAGCCAGACACTGGGAACACGCTGATACAAGGATTCGGACCGTGGTACAGCGGTTTCTACAGCGGGTTGACGGTAGCGTTCCGGAAACAACTGACGAAGACCTTCACGATTTCGTCCAGCTACACCTATGCGCACGCGCGAGACGACGCCTTAAATGCGAGTCTGGTTAGTAACGGGCAAACTCAGGGCGGCATTCACTTCCTAGTGTCCAGTTTTGGGCCGACCGACAGTTACGTTGGATACGTGCCGCTGGTGACGGATCCCATCTCTGGAAAGAACAATCAAAATGGCCCGTTCATCACCGGCGATGGCGTTCCGAACGACGGCGGCAATTTTGTTCCTAAAGCCGGAACTTTCTGGAACGGGCCTTCGCTGGATACCGGGCCGTCGGAGCTGGCGTTGACGCACACGTTCTTGACGCAGGGAATCTGGCGATTGCCCTGGAAATTTCAGTTCACGGGAATCTTTCGCGCGCAGAGCGGGTTTCCCTACAGCAAGTATTTCACCGGCAATGGCAGCGATGAAGACGGCGACGGCTTGACGAACGGAATTGACTGGACCGCAGGCCGCGACGCCTTTACATCACCCCCAAACGTAAACATGGACATGCGCATTGCCAAGCAGTTCGACTTCAAAGAACGCATGCATCTCAACCTCTATTTCGAGATGTTTAATTTGTTTAACAACGGCAATCCCGCTGCTGTGCAGCAGTTGCCGGATCAACCGGCACCGTTGCCACAGTTCGGGGACATCGTGCAGAGATTGCCTGGGCGTGAAGGGCAGGTCGGGCTTCGCTTTGATTTCTGAGAATCTGTTAGAGTGGGTAGCCCTCGGCATAAGTCTATAAGTAGCCAATACGGCAGTTGAGTTTTTTTGGTTCACTGAGTTTCACGCCTGCGAAGAATTTCACGGCCATGTCTTCGCAGGCTTTAGTTCGCACGGACGAATTGTGAACGCGTGAAGCTATCGGCCGGACCTAGATGGCAAGTTTTTCGCGGCGCAGGTGTGTTCATTGGGGTGGTCTATGTTGATGCGGTTTGGTCTGTTTTTACTCGCTTCACTGTTTGCGGTTTTCAGCGGCACGGGCGGCGGCCCCGGCAACGGCGATTTCGACGTACTAATCATCGGTGCGCACGTTGTAGATGGCTCTGGGAATCCCTGGTATCTCGCGGACGTCGGAGTACGCGATGGGAATATTGTCGAGATTGGAAAATTAGCCGGGAGGACAACAAAGGTCACCATAGCCGCCAACGGAATGGTTCTGGCTCCTGGATTCATCGACATGATGGGCGGAACCACCCTTCCATTACTGCTTAATCCTGTCACCGCACAAAGCAAATTGCGCCAGGGCGTCACTACCATGATGGCTGGCGAAGGCGACTCGATGGCCCCGCAAAACGAGCGCACCATCAAAGATCTCAAACTTCCCGAAGGTTTTCCGCATTGGACGACCTTCGAGGAATACGACCGCATGCTGGAAGCAAAAGGCATCGGGCTGAATGTGATTCATAACGTGGGAGCGGCACAAGTGCGGCGGGTGGTTATCGGGGATGAAGATCGCGCACCAACGCCGGAGCAGATGAAACAAATGAAGGAACTGGTGGCAAAAGCCATGCAGGATGGCGCGGTGGGGATTTCGACGGCGCTAATTTATCCGCCGGGCACTTACTCCAAGACCGAAGAAATCATTGAGCTCTCCAAAGTGTCCGCGCAATTTGATGGCGTCTATTTTTCCCACATGCGTAACGAAAGCGGAAAGCTGCTGGAGGCCATCCAGGAAGTGATCCGCATCGGCGAGGAAGCGCACATCCCGGTGCACATTTATCATTTGAAAGCCGCAGGCCAGGACAACTGGCATCTGATGAGCGAGGCCCTGGCGTTGATTCAATCTGCGCGCGATCGCGGCGTGGATATCAGCGCGGACATTTATCCTTATATAAGGAATGGAATCGGACTGGGATCCTTTGTACATCCGCGACACTACGCCAACGGGCCGGAGGCATTTCTGACCACGTTGTCGGATCCGAAGGTGCGCGCCGATTTGCGCAAAGAAGTGGAGAACACGTCGGACTGGGAGAACTGGTATCAGCACGTGGGAAAAAACTGGGACAACGTGCTGGTCGTGCAGGTGCCACCGGGAGTAGACAAACACTTCGAAGGAAAGTCTGTGCAGGAAATCGCGAAGATGCGCGGGGTGGATGTGTGGGATGCTTTCTTTGATCTGGTGCAGAAAGACGGCGTGGAAGTCGATCCGAAGAGCATGGACGAAAACCAGAAGGGACAGGCGTTGCGAGCGGACTTCGTGAGCATCGATTCCGACGCCGAGCCGATGGACCCCGCGGTGTCCAGCTATGCGCACCCGCGGACGTTTGGGACCTTCCCGAGAGTGCTTGCTAAATACGTTCGCGAAGAGAAGGTCATCACCTTGCCCAACGCGATTCGTGAAATGACCTCGCTGCCGGCGGATCAGCTGCATATCAGAAATCGAGGCGGCATCAGTCCCGGGATGGCTGCAGACCTGGTGTTGTTCGATCCTTCGAAAGTTCAGGACACCGCTACTTTCGAGAAGCCGATGTCTTATGCCGAGGGCATGGAATACGTGCTTGTGAATGGCCAGGTGGTGATTGAGAAAAACAAGGCCACCGGCGTGCTGGCTGGAAAGCTAATCAAGGCCGGTGGAACGGCGCGATAGTTTAACAATGGTTGGTTAAAATAGCGGTCCAAAGTATTGCGACGTCGAAGCGATTTGAACGAATGTCGCTGTCGCATCGTGGCGGATTTGGGTTGATGCCATGGAAAGGAAGCTTTTCTGAGCCCCTTATGAAGATTGAATCCCTAGTCTTGCGGGAAATACACATGCAACTGAAGGCGCCGTTTGAAACGAGTTTCGGCACCGTGCACAACCGCCGCATTGTCCTTGCGGAAGTTATTGCAGATGGCGCCACGGGATGGGGCGAGGTAACCGCCGGTGAAACGCCGGCTTACAATGCGGAGACGACCGACACTTCGTGGCATATCATCTCTGATTTTGTGGCGCCGATAACAGTGGGCAAGGAACTGGCCACGGCTTCGGAATTCCCGGCGCTGGTGAGTCAAATTCGCGGAAATGAGATGGCCAAGAGCGCGGTCGAGAATGCGCTGTGGGATGTGGAGGCGCAACTGAAAGGGGTTCCGTTATACGAACTCCTGGGCGGCACCAGGGAAGAAATCGCGTGCGGCGTTTCGCTGGGTATTCGAGAGAATCCGGCGGCGCTGGTGAAGCGAGTGACGGAAGAACTGCGCAGCGGCTACCAGCGCATCAAGTTGAAAATAAAACCCGGCAAGGACTACGACTACGTTGCTGCCGTGCGGAAGGAATTTCCCACCATACGTTTATCCGTGGATGCGAATTCAGCCTACGAACTTGCCGACGCCAACCATTTGAAGAAACTCGACGAATTTAATCTGCTGATGATGGAGCAGCCTCTGCAGTGGGATGATATTTATGCGCATTCCAAGCTCCAGGCACAGCTCAAGACTTCGATCTGCCTCGACGAATGCATTTACAACACCAGGCACGCGCTGACGGCCATTGAACTGAAAGCATGCAGAATCATTAATATCAAGCTAGGGCGCGTGGGCGGGCACACGGAAGCTCGCAAAATTCAGCAAGCGTGTTGCGAACGGTCTGTTCCAGTGTGGTGCGGAGGAATGCTGGAGACCGGCGTGGGTCGCAGCCACAACATCGCCATGTCCACGCTACCTGGGTTTTCACTGCCCGGAGATGTGTCGGCCAGCAGCCGCTACTGGAATGAAGACATTATCGACCCGCCCGTGGAAGTCACTCCGACCGGAACGATCCGTGTGCCCAAGACTCCGGGAACCGGTTACGCGGTGAGGCGCGATTTGATTGATAAGCTCACGGTGCGACGCGCTGAATGGAACAAGCCGAAGGCCGCGGCGTAGCAGACTTGTCAGTCCTATTGTCCTATTGCCCCAATAGTTGCCACAACATGGACCAAATGCGTTTTTCGTGACACCTCATGCACCAAACCGAACCTGCGCGCTTGGTGCGCTGGCTGAACAGTTTTAGTTCGCTGCGGCGGAGCGTAGCAGCGTTTTGAATTCGGCTTCGTCAACCTTCAGCCCGGCTGCGGCCACATTTTCTTCGAGATGCTTTGCGTTGGAGGTTCCCGGAATCGGCAGCATGACGGGGGAGCGCCACAGGAGCCAAGCCAAGGCCGCCTGCGAAGGCGTAGCGTTCAATTTTTTGGCCGCGTGTCCAATGGGACTGTCTGGCCCTGACAGTTTACCGGCGGCCAGAGGAAACCATGGGATGAAGCCGATCTTGTGTTGCTCGCAATAGTTCAGGACGTCCTCGGATCCGCGATCGGTGACGCTGTAGCGGTTCTGTACGCTGACGACATCGACGATTTTTTGTGAATCCTGGATCTGCTGGACACTTACTTCCGACAAACCGATATGCTTGATCTTGCCCTGCTCCTGCAATTTTTTCAGAGTGCCGAGTTGATCCGCTGCAGGCACTTTGGAATCGATGCGATGCAACTGGTAAAGGTCGATACGATCCAGTCGCAGGCGGCGCAGGCTCCCCTCGCACGCTGAGATGAGATGCTCGGGCCGGCCATTCTCGACCCATTTATCGGGTCCGGGCCGATCAAAGCCGCCTTTCGTGGCGATCACCAAGCCTGCAGGATAAGGGTGCAAGGCTTCGGCGATCAGCTCTTCCGCGACATGGGGGCCGTAGGAATCGGCAGTATCGATGAAATTGACTCCCAGCTCCACGGCACGACGAAGCACCGTAAGAGCGTCGGCGCGATTGGCGGGCGCGCCCCAAATTCCTTTTCCGGTGAGGCGCATGGCGCCGAAGCCCAGGCGCGCGACCCGCAAATCGTTCCCGATTAAGAATTCACCAGCCTTATCGGCCAGCCCGGTCTTTTTATTTTTTTCCACTTGTTTGCTCATTTGATTCCCTCCAGCTTTCGTTCCGAAACTGCAATGGCCCAAGAAAAGTCGAGTACTTAAAATTAGACTCGAGCACTACGAATTGCTCCCAACTGCTTTTCATAAACTACTGTTCGTAATTTTCGACAATCTTGGCGGGACGCACCTTAGCTTTTTCAGGATCATCGCCGAATTCGCGGAGTGCCCGGCGTTGTCGCAGCAGATCCCAGCACTGATCGAGTTCCACTTTCAACTTTGCCAAGCGCTCCTGGTCATCGACGGTGAGTTCGCCCTTCGCGTACAGTCGTTCTTCTTCTTTGACCAACTGGTCGATGTGGCCTAAAACCGGCTGGTCTTGCTCGTCAGGTGCCAAATCGGGGGTTGCCATTTGAGGGTCCTTTCTTTCGAAAGATGCGCATCGTTCAACTCGCGCGCGTCTTGAACGTCGATAATCGTCGACGAATAGCTATAAAAATAAAACGCTACGTCCGGTCCGCTGCTGGCGTCAAGAAGCGTACTCTCGGATTGGATGCGCGGCGCTCATTGAAGGGCAGAAGCAATTTTGAGGAAAATTATGGCGAGCATTCCCGACCGAGAACGGAAGGGGAGTGATGCGCGGCAGTTTATTCCCCGGCGGTCTTCGCGGCCCTGATACCGGATCGACATTCCGTTTCCAGCAAAGCCAGTAGCTTATCCATGTGTTCAGTACGCGTGCGGAAGTTGACTGGGTTGATACGGAACCACGTCTTTCCCTTTAGCTCGGTAGTCGAAATCCAGAATTGACCACCTTTCTCAATCCGCTCCACCACCTGGGCATGCAGATTTTTGGAGTCTTGTTCGTTCAAATCCGCGCCGCGATAGCGAATACAAATCGCCGACATCGGCGGTTGGCAGGCGGCTTCGAAGTCAGGATGGCTGGCCAGCAGACAGTACAGGTGCTGCGCCTGGCGTACATTATTGTCAATCCATGAGCCGATCTCGTGAGCGCCATAGCGTTTGAAGCTCATCCAGATCTTGAGACCGCGGAATCTGCGCGACTGTTCGAAGCCGTGCACATAATATTGATAGCGCTCATTTGCCAGATCGAGTTCATCCGTCAGGTAAGACCGTTTCATGCCGAACGAAGCCGTGAGACGTCGCTCCTCTTTCGCCAGAATTGCCCCCGCATCCAGGGGAGCATAGAACCATTTGTGAGGATCGATCGTCACGGAGTCCGCCAGTTCCAGTCCGCAATCGCGCATAGGAAAGTCGTTCGACAACAGCATCCCGCCACCGTAAGCGCCGTCAACATGAAGCCACATTTTTTCGCGGTCGGCGATCTTGCGGAGTGCTCGGATGTCGTCGACGGCGCCGGTGTTCGTGGACCCGAACATACCAACGATGCACATGGGCCGGATGCCTTGTGCGTGATCCTGTTTGATAGCGGATTCGAGTGCGTCGATTCTCACGCGAAATTCCGAATCGGTGGGCAAAGCGCGGAGTGCGGTGCGGCCGACTCCCACTGCATCTACCGCTTTGTCCACGGAAACGTGACGTTCTTCAGAGGTGTAGACAGCCCATCGCGCCTGAAGTCCATCGTGTTGCGCACGGTCGCCGGAAGCCCAGTCGCGCGCGAGCTTCAGTCCAATAAAATTGGCCATAGTGCCGCCGCTGGTTAAATTCCCGCCTGCTTGAGGTCCATACCCGACGAGATCAGTGAGCCAACGGATGGTCCTGCGTTCCATGGCAACGGCAGCGGGGCCGATGGAATATGCGCCGATATTCTGGTTAAGGGCCGAGCAGAGAAAATCTGCTAGGACGCCAATGGGATTCGGTGAGAGTGTGATCAAGCCCATGTAGCCGGGATGCCCGACATGCGTGCAATAGGGCAGCAGCTTGGCCTCGACTTCCTGCAAAACGCTTTCTGCCGAACTGGAGCTTTGCGGCAACGGCTCGTCGAACAATTTGGTCAGAGTTTGTGCTTCGACATGCGGAAACACGGGCTTTTCTTCGATGTGCTCGAAATATTCCGTCAGCAGATCCACCACCTGATTTCCAACCTTGCGAAATTCGTTTGCGTCCATCGGCGTTCCTGGATTGTTAGGATTGTTGAAACCGGCTGAGTCCAAAGCGACTCAAAACAAACCGAGCATATCTTAGCGGGAGGAACAATGCTGCGCCAAGGTCGGAGGACGCAGGCGGTCAATTTGGATGGGCGATAGCGAGAAGGAATGACAACGAAAATCCAAGGCCTGCCGCGACTTTATAGAGCGCTGGCGGCGACCGGAATGGAACGCGGAGGAAGCGAGCTACGTGCGGCTGGAAGGTGATCCAGCTGATTCTCTCCAGTTGGCGTAAGCGCAAGCTTCCGAACCGAGTTACGCAATATCGTGCCGATGGTATTGTTCGTCGCTGACGTGTTCCATCCAGTCGACAACTTTGCCGTCGAGCTTTTCCTGAATAGCGATATGTGTCATGCCCGTAGTTGGCGTGGCGCCGTGCCAGTGTTTCTCGCCTGGCTCGAACCACACCACGTCGCCGGGACGAATTTCCTCGACCGATCCGCCTTCGCGCTGAGCCCAACCGCAGCCAGCCGTGACGATGAGCGTTTGTCCCAGCGGATGGGTATGCCACGCGGTCCGCGCGCCCGGTTCGAACGTGACGCTGGCGCCCTGCACAAACGCCGGATCAGGCGCCTGGAAAAGAGGATCGATGCGCACCGTGCCTGTGAACCACTCTGGTGGTCCTTTGGTGGAAGGACGAGATCCGACTCTTTTGATGTCCATGCGTGATGCCTCCAAATTTATTTAATCGCTTATTCAACCGGAATTATTTTTTCAATGCAGAGTGCGGAAGACGCTCAGAGGCCGGTCATGCCATAGAGCGAGCCCTATAAGTCGCAACGGGAAGGGCGAAGTCGCCGGCTTTCGATGCGCGAATTTCTTTTCCACGTATCGAGAGTAACCGGCGATAAATCGGAAGGGTCGCTAGCGCTGCCCCGCGTTTCTAAGGTACACCAGGCGTCAGGTCGGCAGCTCAGAAAAACGAAACGGCTGGCAAAATTGCCAGCCGTTCGTCTAACTCCGTGCTTTTGTTGACTCCGCTGCCCGTGATTAGCGGGGTGGCTTCGCCGTCCGGTCGTTGTGCTTCTCGTTGTGGATTTGCTTACTGTTCTTGTTTTCTTCTTTATTGGCCTGTTTCTTTTCCTGGCCAGTCAGCGCGCCGCCGTTGGCGGTGCGTTCGTTGTGGACCTGCTGGTCCACTTTGGCCTGGTTGCGATTGGTGCGGGCGGCTTCGCCAGAGGTCATCTGACCGCTGCGCAGGCCGTTGGCGGTCCGCTGCTGCTGGTTGGCCTCGCGGTTGTCCACCTCATTGGGCTTGACGGTGTTGGAGTTGTGCTTTTCGTTATAGATCTGGCGGCTTGCATTGTTTTGCTCGCGGTTGACCTGCTGGCGCTCTTGATTGGTCAACTTCCCGCCGTTGGCTGCGCGGTCGTTGTGCACCTGGCTGTCGATGCGCGACTGTGTGCGATCAGCGCGGGCAGCTTCACCCGAGGTCATCTGGCCGCTGCGCAGGCCGTTGGCGATACGCTGATCCTGATTGGCTTCACGTTGGCTAGGATGATAAGCCTGCCCGGCGGTACGATCCGCGGCACTGATGGGGTGGGCCTGAGCGTTCCGCTGAGCCACCGCGTGATAATTGTTCACGTTGGAACTAGCGGTTGTTCCGGGACGGCCATTGTTCACCGATGCGAGTTGCGCGCGATCCTGAGAGGCGAGATGCGCGTGTTCGACCTGGTTCGCGGTGGCCTGCATGTGCTCCTCATGCTCGGCTTGCATTTCCGATGCGGAGGCGTGCGCCTGAATGCCGCCTTCGCCATTGAAGCTCACGTGGTTGTTGTTGACGATGGTATTTTGCGTGACGATGGTCCGATTCTCGTAGACGTTGGTCACGTGTACGCTGCCGAAGTTGGCGACGGCGCTGTTGTAGGCAAAGGCTCCTCCACGCCACTCGCCGGCGACGAAGCCCACTCCGCCAAAGCCGAATCCGTAGTTAACTCCACCGTAGAATCCGACATGTGGGCCCCAGTAACCGGCGTGCCAGCCGTATGCTCCGCCAACAAATCCCCAATACCCTGGAGTCCAGAGAACGCCGACTCGTGGAGGCTGAACCCAAACGCCGGGAACCCAGTAATAACCAGCCTCACCGTAGGCCCAGTAGCCGGGAGTCCAGAGATAGCCCGGCGCGGGCAGCGGAGGCTGCACATACACGGGCAGTACTGGAGGAGCGACGTGCACGGAAATGCCAATGCCAATGCCGATCTGAGCGTGGGCCGGCGGCGTCGCGAGCATCGGAACGATCAACGCGCCCGCGATCACGAAGCCACGAACTTTCGCGATAAAAGACATAAGATAATCTCCTGGAGTAGTGTTACCAGAAGTCATGAAGGCGCCCGCTTATCGGAGTGCCCTGACCCTCAGTAGAACCCAAAATGGGGAGGTTTGTTGCGGGTTTAGGCGTTTTCCTGGTAGTTATTGATGCGGACGCGCGCCGGGGCTTCGGGGCAGGGAATTACCAGCCACAGATGGAGACGCTTCGATGAAGAAATTCCAAACCGTTGATGAATACATGTCGGCAGTGCCGACAGAGGTAAAAGGACATTTAGCAACGTTGCGGAAGACCATCAGGCAAGCAGCTCCGAAAGCAGAAGAAGTAATCCACTACAACATGCCAGGAGCTTCAAATGGAAGGGAGCGTTGGTATGGTACGCCGCGCACAAGGGGCACGTTGGCCTGTATCCGAGAGCTTCCGCAATGGCTGCTTTTAAAGACGAACTGGCAGGTTACAAAACTTCAAAGGGAGCAATCCAGTTCCCGCATTGAAAAAGCGATTCCGACAGAACTAGTCAGAAAGATTGACAAATTCAGAATGAAAGTGAATCAGCAGAACTCTGCTCCTTGATTGCCTATTTGCTCCTGTAGACGGTCAACAAGAGATGAAAGAAAACTTGCCGCGTGAACAGCAGGCGGAAAAAGCATTTCTTAATCCCTGAGAAGACAGTGTGAAACCGCCATTATCATCAACTTATTATGGGATGTGTGCGAGGCGAAAATGAGTGAACCCCTGGAAGTGCTCGACTTGTTGCGGAGAGCAAAGGAACTTTCGGGCAATTATCAGAATATTGTTCTCGCCCGAATCAACGATCATGTAGTGCGCATCTCCCAGATGACCGAGCAATACTTCTGGCACCTGCATCCCGACTCCGATGAAACTTTTTTGGGGCTGGAAGGCACCGTGATTCTGGAGTTGAACGATCGGCGCATCGAATTGAGCGCCGGACAGATGTTCACTGTGCCGAAGGGCGTAAAGCACCGGACTTCTCCGTCTGACGCACGCTCGGTGAATTTAACGATTGAGCGCGCGGACATGACGACCGTGAAAGTTGAGGAACCTTTATCTTGACAGGGCGATCGTAACAGTATCGATGAGTCGAAGAGACTGACGAGCCGTCCCGAGAGGCGAAACATCAACAACCTTGCACCACCGGTATCAACCTACGAAACAGTCACAACTGGCCTGGCGTACCGCCCCACTCTGTGGGATCAACATCGACGATTGTTTGCGAGAAGCACCAGTGGTGCCCCGCAAAGTCTTTCGCAGTGTATTGCCGTTCGCCGTATGGGTAGTCCGCCGGCTCGCGGGGAATGTTTATCCCGCTCCGGCGAGCAGGCTCGTAATGAGCGTCGACATCTTCAACGCGAACCAGCATAGACGTCTTCAAGGAAACGTTGCGATCATCCTGAATCAGGATTACGGCACCATCGCCGACATTAAGTTGGGCGCGATGATCACCCATGCGGATGCGCACGGTGAACCCGAACGCCTCACATAAGTGGTTGATCGCTTGCCCGATGTCCGGATAGGCGAGCTCGGGAAGCACGGTGCTGCGGGGCATCGAGCGATTCGATTTCATACCGCAGATACTACGACGTGTGCGTCAACCCGGGCAACTCGCGGTGGCGAAGGGCCAACCTTAAGTCACATTGGTTAAGGCAGGGCTTACTTCTTTTTGTTCTTCTTGGCCTGCCGTTGAGAAAGGACCGCGGAGTTGGCCTCAACCGCGGCGCGGATCAGTTGCTTGAAAGCACCTTCGTTGATCTTCTCGTCCTCGCGGAAATCGATGGCACGGCGCACGTTGCCTTCCAGGCTGGAGTTGAAGAGATCCGAAGGGTCCTTCAACGCAGCGCCCCTGGCAAACGTCGTCTTCACGACGCTCTTGTATGTCTCTCCGGTGCAGACGATGCCGTCATGGGACCAGACCGGGGTTCCAGGGGATTTTGGCTTCGCCCATTTCCACTCCTCCTGGATGTCGGGGTCGGCATCGTGGATGAGCTGACGGATCTTAGCGAGGGTCTCGCCACGCCAATCCCCAAGTTCCTTGATCTTGGCGTCAATCGACGCTGAAGCAGATTCCGCTGCGACTGGCTTTTTCATGTGAACTCCAATTCTCGAAATTAAATTTAACTGCGGCGCGCAGACGTCAGCACGGAACGGCCCCGCCGCCAGCGGTTCGATGCGGCGTTTTGTTACGCCATCGCGTTGAAATAAGTCGTCGAACGACATGACCTTTCCACATCCACAATCCTGTAAGGACCATTACAGGAAGGAAGACGAAGCGAGTTGCGGGGGCATAGCCGGGAAGTTTGTCAAATGGACTATAGATATACCCGAGAATCGGGATGCTAAAGAAGATGTGAATCCCGCGAAAAATCCAACGTCCCGTGCTTTGGTTCATGATGAGTTTTTGCATGGTTTTGCGTTTCACCTCGACTCACGAATTTTGAGCCGCCTTAGGCGGCCAGTTGGGTGCTTCGACACTGAACTGTTTGGCGTATTCCGAATTCAGCCGCTGCCACCCGCTGAACTTCATAACTTCGGGGCCGACTATGCGGCCAATCGGTTCACCGGCGAGTTGCCGGTCCAGGACGTCGAAGCAGATATGCCAGCCGGCGGCTCCCCACGAGATAAAGCGGCGATCGATGTTGTGCCACAGCGTTAGTCGCGTACCGTTGTCGAGCGGCTCCAGTTCCCAGCGCGTATCGCTGTACTCAAGCACCTTGGGAGCGTCGGCTCGCGTCACTTTTGTTTCCTGCGGGGTGGGGGTTCCAGCCCAGGTGAGCTTTATTGTTCCAACCGTGCCCAGGTTCCCATCCACGTCAAAAGGCGCCCATTCGCGCAGATGCCCCGGGTCGGTTAGCGCCTGCCAGACTTTTTCCGGCGAGTGGCGCAGCTCTCTGACGAGAATGAGTGTCCACTTCTCGCCGCCCTTTTTTATCTGTGCCCCGCGCGCTGGACCTGGTGAGTACTGCTCGCGATGATTCATTTCCTTCTCCTTGTGTTGCGCCTGATCATCCGCTGAACGTCCGTCTTACCAGCGTTTCAATTGCGTGAGCTGAACGAGGTTGCCGCAGGTGTCCTTCAGCATCGCAATGGTCGAGCCGGTCACGTTGGTGGGCGGCATGGTGAACTCGGCGCCGTGGCTCTTGATCCGCTCGTAGTCGCCCTTGAGGTCGTCAGTGAAGAACATGATCGCGGCCTGGCCTTGTTGAAACATGGCCTGGTGATACGTTTTGGCCGCGGGGTTGTTGTTTAGTGCCAGCTGCAGCTCAGTGCCGTCCGGCTCCTCGGGCGAGGCCACCGTCAGCCAGCGACACGGACCCTGGCTGAAATCGGTCTTCTTGGCAAAGCCCAGTATGTCCGTATAGAAGCGCAGCGCTTCGTCCTGGTCGTCTACATATACGGTAGTAATTTTGATTTTCATTTCGTTTCTCCTTTGTCTCGTTCGCGGTTTTGGCCGCGTCGTCTTTGAGTTGTATTCCTTTTCGTGGATGTTGCCCTTTTGACTGCTGCAGCTCGATCCATGCGGTCCAAGTGGCGTTCGAGAGCATCCACGTGCGCGGACCAAAACCTGCGGAAGGGCGCCAACCAAGTTTCCACTTCCTGAAGCGCTCCAGGCTTCAACCGGTAGAGACGGCGCTGCGCATCCACCGTGGATTCTACGAAGCCCGCCTCGCGCAGCACCCGCAGGTGCTTGGACACCGTTGTCTGCGTCATATCGAGCTGACGTTCGATCTCGCCTACCGACTGTTGTGAGGAGGCCAGCAGGCTCAAGATCGCGCGGCGATTGGGCTCGGCAATAACTTCGAATACGGACTCCATAGTTCTGTGTATACTCCAACAGGCATATGCGTGTCAAGGTATATAACGGTGGAGGATGGCTCTTCGTAGCGATGAGTACGAGGCGGCGTTGCAAACCATCAAGAGATCAGCTGCCGGAGTGCTACTGGAGTGCGGGGATTTACTGCAGGCGAGTGGGAACGGTTGTGAGGGGTCGGGCAGGCGGGCAGCACCGGGCCTCCACTTGCTTTCTCAGCGATCTAAAAGGAATCAGTGCGTAATCGCCGGAGCCATCGAGCCATCCGACCATTTGCCGGCCAAGACGAAGAAAGTAGTCACTCGTTCTTCAGGGTCATCCGCCGCCATCACCGGCGATCCCGGCAGATTGGCTCCCCAGCTTTTCGCCGCGTCGCCCGAAACAAAAAACATCAGATGTGGATGCCAGCTCTTATCCTGGTCGTTCAAGTACTGTTGCTTCGACGGCATGTAGCTCATGGCTCCGGGCTCCAGCGCGGGGAGTTCCTTCTTATCGAATGCCGATGCGGTGGCCTCGACGATCTCCTTCTTGGATTTTCCTGCCACCACCAGTTTGGTTTTCATCAGGAAGATGGGCACAAAGGTCTTTGCCGCCTGCGGGTTGAAGCAAATGGGGGAGCGCACGTTGGGATTCCAGAATTCTGGCTCATCGGTCGCGGCGCCCCACGATCGTTCCACCAGGCAGAGAAAGCCGTTCGTGCCCTTCCCTGCGGAGGTGTATCCCTTCGGTCCCAGCACCATCACTTCAGCTGCGTCCGAAATGGACGGTGGGGCAGCACTGCGAGCCAGCGCGATTTCAGAATTTTTGTCGGACATCAAATACTGATCAAGGGGAGCCATTGAGGGATAGGAAGCCTTGTCGCCCTGTATTCGTCCCTCACCGGTTGCGCCGGGCAAGACAACCTGCATGAGGAATGCCAAAGCAAGGAAACTGAGCGTCCTCTTCTGCATCGAACTCTCCCGTGCGCGTATTCTCCACTTTCGCATTCGGAACACTGGCGCGAAATCGCCAAGCATAGGTTGGTGCCGATAGTACATCAAAAGTCCCGTCAAACCGTGATCTCTCCAATTGATGAAGATGCAATTGACGTGACCCGCCTAATCTCATGATAGACTCTCGCCAGTCGCCTCCTGAAGGTGCATTGCCGTGGACCCGATCGACAAACCCCCGGGTCAAGCCGATCCCGCATCGGAAAATCTTGCTCGCGATCCTAGTCCGGTTTATCCCTTCGAAGAAGGCCCAACCCTCGACATTCCCTCCGAACTTTCTTCAGTCGCGACCTCCGCCGCATCCAGCCGCATTGGCCCATACATATTGATCAGAAAACTCGGGGAAGGAGGCATGGGGCAGGTGTGGTTGGCGGAACAATCTGTACCGCTGCGCCGCCAAGTCGCCGTCAAAATACTCCGCGCTGATTATTACAGTCATTCTATGCTCCAGCGCTTCTTGGCCGAACGCCAGTCTGTCGCCATTATGAATCACCCCGCCATCGCCAAGGTGTTCGACGCGGGAGCCACGCCCGAGGGTCAGCCGTATTTCTCGATGGAGTATGTTCCGGGTATTTCCATCACTTTATACTGCAATCAGAAGCGCCTACAAATACGCGAACGCCTGCAACTATTTATTAAGGTTTGCGAAGGTGTTCAGCATGCCCACCATAAAGCCATCATTCATCGCGACCTGAAGCCCGATAACGTCCTGGTCGTCGAAGTTGACGGCCATCCTGTTCCGCGCATCATCGATTTCGGTTTGGCCAAGAGCGTTGCTCCACAAGCCGGCGACGAAACAAGCTTCACCCGCGTCGGCGCCTACGTCGGAACTCCAGGCTATATGAGTCCTGAACAAGCGGATCCCAGCCTGGGCGATGTCGACACCCGCACAGATGTCTACTCGCTCGGCGTCATTCTCTACTACCTGCTCACCGATTTTCTGCCCTTTGATCCGCGAAATTACAATCGTGAGTCGCCGTCCAAAGCAATACGGCAGTTGCGCGAAGACGATCCGGAACTACCCAGCAGCAAAATCAGTTCGCATCCCGAAATCCAAAAACTCATTTCTGACTCAAGAGATACATCGGTTCCTCAACTGCTCTCGCAGCTCAAGGGTGATCTCGACTGGATCACCATGAAAGCGCTCGAAAAAGACCGCGCGCTTCGCTATGGCACGCCCTCCGATCTCGCGGCAGACATCGAACGCCATCTCCAAAATCAGCCCGTCCAAGCGCGACCTGCCAGCACCGTCTATCGCTTGCGCAAATATCTCGTCCGGCATCGTCTTGCCGTCATTGGTTCCTCCGCATTCCTCCTGCTGCTCCTGGCTTTCACCATCAATGAAGCCTTCCAATTGCGCCGCACCACCCAGGAACGTGATCGCGCCGACCGCATCGCTCAATTTATGACCAGTATGTTCAAGGTCTCCGATCCTAGCGAGGCCCGCGGTAACACGGTTACCGCCCGGGAGATTCTCGACAAATCTTCCATCGAAATCGATAAGTCTCTTTCGCAAGATCCGGAGCTTCGCGCCAGGATGATTTTCCTGATGGGCACCGTCTATCAGGGTCTTGGCCTTTACTCCAAAGCCGAGTCGCTCCTCAAGGAAGCTCTCGAAATTGACCGCGGTACACTCGGTCCAAATAATGAGCACACTCTCGGGGACTCCACCGCACTTGCTGCGGTCCTCTGCGTCGAGGGCCGCACCGCCGAAGCCGAAAAACTGGCACGCGAAACTGTCGATCGTTCGCGGCAGGTTTTTGGTGTGCGCAACGCCGGCACGCTCAAATCGATGCACGCATTGGCGATAATTCTGACCATCGAAGAGCGCTACCGGGAAGCGGACGAGCTAGACCGTGAAGTCTTCGAAGACGCGCGCTCGTTTCTCGGCCCGAAAGATCCCGACACCATCCTCTACACCGCCAGCCTGGCCGCCACCGAATCGGCCCTCGGCCGTTATGCGGAAGCCGGAAAACTCTTTCACCAAGCGGTTGATCTTCAAACAAAGACGCTGGGTCCCGACCATCCCCGCACCATCAATTCCATGAATAATCTCGCGATGAGTCTCTCCGAGAGCGGTCACCCCGACGAGGCCGAAAAAACCGCTAAGGTCGTCCTCGAGACGGAACGCCGTGTTCTCGGGCCGGAGCATCCCGAGACGCTCTCCGCCGCAAGCAATCTTGCGAATTACATTTCCGACCAGGGTCGCTACGGCGAGGCTGCAAAGCTCCTGCGGGACATTCTGGAAGTCCAGCGTCGCGTGCTCCCCCCCGATCACCCTGATATCTTTCGCACCATGGACAATTTGGCGAACAACCTCTCCGAACTAGGCCAATACGCCGAAGCCGAACAACTAGAAAAAGAAAACCTCGCCTACCTTCGTGAGAAGGGTGAGCACGATACCACCGTCGCGGGTTCCGCCTATAACCTTGCTTGCATTTACGCGCGCCAGGGACGCAGGCAGGAGGCTCTCGCGTATCTCCGCAAATCCGTTGACCTCGGTCTCGCGGTCCACACCGGTTTGCAAGTCGCCCAGGACGAAGACCTCAAGTCGCTCCAGGGCGATCCTCGCTTTGCAACTCTCGCGGCCGAAGCCCACAAACAAGCCCTCGCCCAACAAACCAAATCCGCCCATCAGTAGCCACACGCATCCCTCAACTCGCGCATCGAACCATCAACCACGTGGCTCAAGCCCTAACCACCACGCCCACCAGGAACGTGCCGAGGGAGTTTCTCAAAGACATCCTTCGCAACCGGTAAAGCAGAAAAGGCATTTGGCCAACCGGCGTAAAAGGCCAAGTGTGTGACAACTCCTCAGCCTGGTCCTGGGTCAGCCCGTTACCCATCGCCCGCATTCGTTTATGCTTTGGTTCTTCGCGGGACGATCCTGACCGTCGCGGCTCGTACACTTTTATCGAGCATCGGGCTGAGATACTGGCTGGCTTTGTACTTTGCGTTGTAAGCGTCGTCGATGCGTTCGAGGGTCGCGCCGCCGACTGGCTCGAAGGAAACTTCCTTCGTAATTCCGGCAGCGCTGATTCGCCCCGCCTTCTGGCGCATCGCGGCGAGAGTTTGTGCCGTTGTACGCGCGCACGTAGAGCGCGTCATCGACGACCACGGACCAAATCCATGTAGGAGTACCGTAAGTCTTGCCATCCTCGTGCAAAGGCGAGATGTGTAGATCATCCGTTCCAGCGATCCTGGCAAGTTCGTCTTTCGACCACGTGCTCATCGTTTTAGCGACCGACAAGCTTCGCGTGGAAGGCGGGGTATCTTGCCCCTTCTATCTTGATCTTTGAGGAGGCATCTTCGAGAGCCTGTACATCGCGGGGTGCTAGTTCAAGCTCCGCCGCTCCGAGATTCTCTTCCAGTCGGGCCAGCTTCGTGGTGCCTGGAATGGGAACGATCCACGGCTTCTTGGCAAGCAACCACGCGAGTGCGATCTGCGCAGGAGTCGCTTTTCTTTGTTCTGCGAAAGTGCTGATCACATCGACCAGAGCCTGATTCACTTTGCGATTCTCCTCGGTGAAGCGTGGTACGCTATTACGAAAGTCGGTGCTGTCGAACTTCGTGTTTGCGTCGATCTTGCCGGTCAGGAAGCCTTTGCCCAGTGGACTAAACGGGACGAATCCAATCCCCAGTTCCTCAAGGGTAGGCATCACCGTCTCTTCGGGTTCTCTCCAAAAAAGCGAGTACTCGCTTTGCAGCGCTGCGACGGGCTGAACTGCATGAGCGCGGCGAATTGTCTGCGCGCTCGCTTCAGAAAGACCGAAGTGTTTCACTTTGCCTTCCTGAATCAACTCCTTAACGGCGCCCGCAACATCCTCAATGGGAACGTTCAAGTCGACTCGGTGTTGGTAGTACAGATCGATGGCATCGACCTTCAGCCGCTTGAGCGAGTCCTCTGCGACCTTTTTGATGTGGTCTGGCCGGCTATTCAGGGCGGTCCACTTGCCTCCATCGCTGGGGTTGGCTTCCCATCCGAACTTCGTCGCGATCACGACTTTCCCGCGAAACGGAGCAAGCGCTTCGCCCACCAGCTCTTCGTTGACGAGCGGGCCGTAGACCTCGGCGGTATCGAAGAAGGTGACGCCGAGTTCGACCGCCTTCCGAATCAAAGCGATCATTTCCGTCTTATCGGCCGGCGGGCCGTATCCAAAACTCATACCCATGCAGCCCAGGCCGATGGCGGACACTTCCAGATTGCTTTTTCCAAGTTTACGTTTTTGCATGTGCATCTCCTTCGATAGTAGTTATGAGACGGCTGGGCTACGCCGCGTGGTCGATCAATTTCAGGTGCGCGTCGGGAAGCCGCTCGTCCTACCTCCGGACTGCTTCTGTCAACCCGAACTTAGGGTCAAGTGACGTCGAGGCGGTAGCCCGATCCTTCCTATTCATTGCCTATTCCTCTCGTTCTGCGAAAACTCCTGTCGCATTCGAGGCCGACCGGCTATCTTACGCAAGGGGCAGGAAAAACGAATGTCATCGAGAAAACCTAGCAACCATGCGATTCCGCCATCAGATCGAGTGCGCAACTTGCGCCCGGAGCTTGCTTCAAAGATTGCCTCGTTAATGGGCTCAGAAGAGAATCGGGCAACGGATATTCCCGGCCTAACGCTCCACCGGCGGGTCGCGCCAACCACCCCCTGCTCCATGACCTACGAGCCGGGCGTTACCGTGATCGCCCAAGGCCGAAAGCGGGTAGACCTCGGGGGAAGAACTTTTATCTACGGCGACGGGCAATACCTGCTGACATCGGTCGATTTACCAATTGTCAGCCAGATCGTCGAGGCCAGTGAAAAGAACCCGTGTCTAGCGGTGTCTCTGAAACTCGAAATGCCCATGGTTCGTGAACTTCTCAGCCGCGGAGAGATGCAGATGGTTGATTCCCCCAACGACAGCCCCGCACTGGCCGTGGGTGAGACCACGGCCGAATTCCTGAGTGCATGCTGCAGGCTCGTGGAACTGCTCAGCAGTCCGCAAGACATATCCTTTTTGGGCGATCTGATTCAACGCGAGATTATGTACCGAATCCTTCGGGGACCAGAGGGGGCGCGGCTTCGAGCGATTGTCACAATCGGAGACCAAAGCCACCGGACGGCGAAAGCGATAGCGTGGATCAAGGCGAACTACGCGAAGCCACTACGGGTGGAAGATCTCGCACAACTCGCGGGCATGGGCGTGTCAACGCTCCATCACCATTTCCGGGAAATGACCGCGATGAGCCCGCTGCAGTATCAAAAGCAACTTCGGCTGCAAGTAGCGCGAGGGCTCATGCTGCTGAATGGACTGGGCGCCGCCAGCGCGGCATTCGAGGTGGGGTACGAAAGCACCACGCAGTTCAATCGCGAATATAGCCGCTTCTTCGGTCAACCGCCTATGCGGGACATCCGGACACTCCGCGCGCCGGGGACTCTGCCCCTGGAGTCGGCGGTCAGCAATCGGCAAAGCGTCATGTGAGCGTCTTGCCGCGCACTAACGCGCCTTCGACGACATGAAAAATGAACGTGTGAGCGGTCTCAGCGACTTCGTATGCACCAAAAGTAGCTTTAGCATCAAGACGCTGCGAGCCACCAGCACTGGTACTGCTTCCTAATTCTTAGTCAACGTTGTGTGGGTTGAACGGGCTGGAGTTTCCGGGGTCGCGTGCAGTAACTTATAGAAAAATGGCGAGGACGACGAGACTCGAACTCTCGTTCGTGACTTGGGCGCGGCACAGATTGTCACGACGTCAATGAAAGACTTCGCCTGAGTGTTTTGCGCCAGACGCACAGTATTAGCGCCAAGACTGCCAAGATACTCAGCCACGCGAGCCAGTCGCCTAAACGGGAGTAGATCGTCCTGACGCCCCGAGTCGGGACCTGCACGATGAGCGTTAAGTCAGTCGATTGGTACTCATCCATCGAGGCCAATCGCCGACCCTGATAATCGTAGGCTGCCGAAAGGCCTCCGTTGCTCTGCGGTACCAGATTGAAGCCCTGCTCGATGGCCCGGAAGCTCGCGATTTCTGTGTGACGCGGGTCTATGCCCCGCCAGTCGCTCGCGGGACTTAACACAACGTCAGCTTGCTCACCGCCAGCCTGAGCCATCAGCCTCGGAAAATCTGCGTCATAGCAGATGGCGGCAATCAACCTGCCGTAAGCACTATCGAAGTGCCGAAGTCTTCCGTCTGACTTTACCGACATCGCAGCTTCTGGGCCGGGTGTCGGGCGCGCTTTGAGGTATTCCCAAGCAGTCTGACCGGTCGGCTCGATAAGTACAAATTTGTTCGCCAGTGGAAATTGAGCTCCTGGCGTCCAGGTGCCCAACGACATGCCCAGATACACATGGTGCTTCGACGCCAGAGCGCGACCGCGCGCTAGAAGGTCCGGTTCATCCTGCTTGAGAAGATACGCAGCGGTTTCTGACCAGAAGATGATCTTTGCTCCGGCGGTTGCCTCACGCTCGCTTCCTTTTAGAAGTGCATCCTCACCCGCGCTCGTGACCGCCCTGAACTGACTGAGCTGGTAGCCGCTGGCCTTTCCTCCAATGACAGCCTTCAAAAGATCATCGGGGATTTTGGCTCCTTCTTTCGTTGGAGATAAGGAGGCTACCCGCACCGTCGGGGAAGACGGAGGAAAAAGTGCAAGACGTGCTTCCCCCAAGAGGATGACCACAAAATAGACTCCGGCGAAAAGTACTAACGGATAGCGCGCTCGTGGACCACCAAATCCCTGCTGCCAGGTCCAATTGACGACGGCCGCGAACCAACCTATCAAAAACGTGATGCCCCACAGACCAGTTACTGATAACAGCTGGATCAGCGGCAGATTGCCGCCCTGCGTATAAGGGATCAGACCCCAGCTACCCACAGGTCCATGCGAATACACAAATTGCGCGGCGACCAGGGTACAGGGGAAGAGCAGTGTATTGAGCACGCCTTTGTAATGGGGCGCCGCCAGACGATCTGCGAGATAAGGCAAGAGTGCAGAAACTCCGGAGATGACCAGGAAAACGTAATAGAAGATGCCCGGGATCGGAACCATGCCACGCATCGCCACACCGCGCGTAACGATCAGCACAACGTAGGCAATCGCCAAGCCTCTTCTGGCGGGCTGGGTCCGGACGAATCTCAGTAAAAGGGCGGGAGCCAACCATGCCGCCAATGCGATCGTGTTCCTTCCATCGGCAAAGAGCAGCAAGGCGGCCGCACATAAGAGTGAGAGCCACGAATGTGACTGGAGTGACCGGGAGGCGGATCCAGCCTCTACCTCGTCAAACTGATTGTTCGGGGTATTGCCCACGGACATTGTGATTGCCATTGCGCGCTCTCCGGGCATTTCGTCTCTGGCGCTGTGCAAGCAGACCTTCCACGGCGCTATCGATGACCTGCGCTATGAGCCTGCGGCGAGCTACCCATGGAAACGCTGGCTTTTGAATCAGTAGAGACGTGATCCCATGAGCCGCGGCCCAAAGGGACTGGGCCATCAGGTCTATGTCTCCCGATCGAAATTTGCCGGTATGGACGCAACTTTGCACTCGGCTCTTCAAACCCGCGTACGCCGCAGTTGGTTTAGGAGGTGGGGTTGTACCCGGCTGATGCAGCAGAAAGGCGATTCGATAGTGGTCGGGATTTTGCAATCCAAAGTTCACGTATGCCAACATGCCTCGCTTCAAGCGATCGACCGGGTCTTCCGCTGCAATACTCTTTACGCTCTCCGACGCTGCCATAAGCGACGCGAAACTCTCGTCTGCCAGATGTTCGAAGATTTCGCCTTTGCTCTTGAAATGCTTATACGTGGCTGCCGTCGAGTAACCGATTCGCTCGGCAAGGGCGCGCATCGAAAAGTTTTCATAGCCCTGATGCACGACGATTTCGCGCGCGGCTTCTAGAATTTCGGCCTGCACCCCAGCTTTGTATCTAGCGCGTCTCTTCGTGATTCGCATTGTATATGTTATTTACTATAGTGAATGTCGTTCACCATGTCAAGGACACAAAAAGGCCCGCGACGCGCCTTTTCGCGCCCTCGATGATTTCTACAAAAGCGGGTTAACTCTTCGGTGAGCGACCTGAGACATAGGTAACAGATCGTACCGGACACATAGGTTACACTTTTTCCCCTTTTGGGGAGGGCGAGATGCCTTGGAAGGAGTGTTCGGTGATGGATGAGAGACTGCCATTTGTGGCTCGCCGGCTAGCCGGCGAGGCCATGACGGAACTCTGCAGGGAATTTGGAATTGCTCGGAAGACCGGTTACAAGATCTTCGATCGCTATC
>Ga0182024_10002671_pt1 | contig 43810 bp, 51 predicted proteins | sample P32metaG_FD_120480 | JGI IMG/M metagenome (GOLD analysis project Ga0182024, IMG submission 120480) | Permafrost microbial communities from Stordalen Mire, Sweden - P3-2 metaG (Illumina Assembly) | ecosystem: Environmental > Terrestrial > Soil > Wetlands > Permafrost | place: Sweden: Stordalen... | reverse complement strand
GTCACCGAGCCGGGCCCGTGCCCGGTCCCAGAACCCCTGATGGGCGGCGGTGAACGCGCCCGATGCGCGGGCCTGGGCCAGCGCGGCGGCGCCGGGCAGCGCGCCGGGCTTGCGGAGCAGGATTTCCAGGTAGTGATCCAGGACCAGGTGCTCGGCCCCGGCGGCGGTCAGCCGCGGATGCACCGCGGCGAGCTTCGAGCCGTCGTAGACCTCCAGCTGGTTAGCCGACAGCCTTACCCGGACCCGGGCATCAATCAGGCGGGCGGGCACCGAGTAACGGCACCTTCCGACGGCGATCCGCGCATACCGGTCCGCCCGCGGCCACAGCGTCGCCGCGGTGTCGAACCGCTCGGATGGCAGCGGCAGCAGGAACGGCGCCTCAGCAGCGAAGTCCTCACCTACCGTGGCCGCGCGCTGCTCGATGTGACGGGCGTCCTCGCCGGCATCGGCCTCGGCCAGCCGGGCGTTCAGCTCCGCCAGCGACCCCGCCTGCGGCACCGGGACGAACCAGCGGCGGCGGAACCGGCCGATCTCTCCCTCGACGCCGCCCTTCTCATGAGCCCCCTCCAGCCCCGGCGCGCAGTAGAACGCCTCGAACCCGTAGGAGGCGCGGAAGCCCAGCCACCGCGCCGTCTCGCCGCGGTTACGGCCGGTCAGCACCCTGGCGACGGCCGCGGACAGGTTGTCATAGCGGATCTGCCCGGACGGCACCCCGCCGATCACATCGAACGCCGCCACGTGCCCCTCCAGGAACGCCTCCTGCGCCTGGCTGGCATACACCCGGTGCACGGCCTTGCCCGAGCACGACAGCCGGAAGGCGAACATGAAGCACCGCGTCATCTCCCCGGCCAGGCAGACGGTCACGTCGCCGAAATCGACCTGCGCCTCGGCGCCCGGCTCCCTGGCCTGCGGCACGAACCCCGCCAGTCCCCCGGCCCGGGCACGGCCCTCCGCCCCGATCTCAGCGCGGCGCCGGCGCACGTACTTGGCCACATACGAATACGAAACCCGCGCGTCATGCTCATCGCGCAAACGCTCGAAGACCCGCCTGGCGGTATGCCGCTGCTTGCGCGGCGCCTCCAGATCCTCCCGCAGCATGTCATCGATCACGCCCCGGACCCCATCCAGAACCGCGGCCGCCCGCTCCGGCGTCTTACGATCCGGCGGGACCGCCGACTCGATCGCCTGGCGCACCGTCCGCCGGTGCACGTCGTACTTGCGGGCCAGCGCCCGGACCGGCATCTGATTGCGCTGCCAGTCAAAGCGGATCGCCGCGAACAGCTCCACTCTCCTCGGCCCCATCCCGGCCCCACCCAAAGCGGAGGAACACCCGATGTGGCCAACGATCCACCCGGGCATCCCATCCGTCCCGCAACCGCCCGGCGTGTCGCCGCGCAAGCCATCCAGGACGGGGCCAAATCAGAGTGCTACACCACCACCGCGACCACCCCCCGGCGGGGCCAGATCAAAGGAGAACAGTGGGGCCATTTCAGAGTGCTACGGCCAACGCTGGGGGGTCGGGAGCCGTCATCGAGGTTCTGCAGGTCCGCGAGACCAATGTCAGCAAGCAAGATCTGCCCAGCGGATTATCGCCCAGTCCCGATAGTCGGCCGTGAGCGGCCCAATTCACGCCAGAATGGTGGCGATGTCTCTCACCGACCCAGGGGTCCTCGGTAGCTTGCTCGGGCGGCTGGCAGGGGATGATCCCGGCGAAATCGCGGTCGTATCCGTGGCCGCCTGCCAGAGCCCCACGGATACGTGGTCGTTGGTCTACGGCAGCGTCCTGCTCGGCCCGCCAGAGATGGCCTCCAGTTGGCTGGACTGGCGCGTGGCGTCCAGGGATCAGCAGGTGACCCCAAGCATCCGCCTGCTCAGCCAGCGCAAGATCGCGACCTCAGCGTTCGCGGAGTTCGCCGCCGCTGACAGTGACTGGCTCATAGCCCGGTACCCGCTGCCGGGCGAAGGCAGCGCTATCGCGCGGGCCGAGAAGTGGGTGCGAGCGCTGATCGGCCTAGGCGCCCCGGTTCAGCCACCCGGCGCGAGCCCACGCGTTGTGACTGCAGTCTTGGAACCGGCCGATGCCCTGGTGATGTCGTGCCGATGGTGGCCCGCAAGCATGAGACCACTGGTATCCGCCACCTGCCGACCTGTGATTGGTTACCGGTTCCCGGTGGGCGGATCAGCCCGCTCCGCACCTCCACCACCCGGATCCTGGCCCGTCGGCGCCTCTCAGATCGAGCAGCCGATGCTCAACCTGCTCGGGGTGAGCGTCACCAGCGAAGGTGCACCGACACCGCCCGCACTCGCGATCGGCCGGGTCCGGCAGAGCGCATGGCTCTCCGGCCTATCCCTACGCCAGAATCTCGAAGTAAGCATCACCTTCGATCCGGCCCGCGCGAGCCTGGGGGATCTTGAAGTCGATATGGAGGAGTACGCCGACGATGGCCTGGCCCAGGCCCGGCGGCTCCGCCTCGCCGACGTCGCGCTGCCATCTGGTTCCTACGACTCGGTGACGGTGAAGCTGCCAGTGCTCGGCCCGGGGCTGCGGCGTCAATTGCGCCTGTATGACCGGGCCGGCCGTCTGCTGGACAACGCCGACGTCACCGCGTTCGTGTCGCAGCTCAACGTCACCATGACCGCCCGGGCCGGTCTGGAATCCACCACGCGGCGCCTCAGCGTCGGCGAGCCACCTATCACGCCCACGCCGGTGACGCGTCTGGCCGCCCTGGACGTGGCGGAAGCCGGGTACACGCGGCTTCTGACCGAAGGCCTGGAGCGCCGCATCCTCGACGCCCCGGCCACCGCGCTGGCCGCACTCCAGGAAGAACTGCGGGACGCGCGGGACGACCTCCTGATTCTTGACCCCTACTTCGGCCGTAAACCCGCGGACTGGGCCGTGCTTACCCATGTCGGTGTCCCCGTCCGAGTCCTGACTATGTGCGTGAAGCCGGGGAAGCCAGCATCTGGTGCGAAGGCGGCTCAGCCGCCTGTACTAATTCCCCTCCCACCACCGTCCGACGTCCAGCACCTGCCGGGACTGCAGATCCGGTCCTGGGCGGAGACAGCGCCCTGGCACGACCGGGTGTACCTGTGGGCTGGCGGTGGCCTGACCGTGGGCGGATCCCCGAACGGTCTGGGACAGCGGCTCATGCGACTGGACCGGATCAGCCCGGTAGAAGCGGACGGCTGGCGAACCCGGTTCGACGCCTGGTGGGCGGACCCCAAAGCCATCATCATCCGTTAGAGAGGCGACCCTGCCTGTGCCCGAGCAGCAACCGGCGTGGGGTCAGGGCAGCAACTCAACATAACGCTGGTAGCCGCATGCGATATGGCTTCTAGTGTCGGTATGGAGTGCCATGCTGGCCTCTGTGACCTCGACGATGTCGCTGTTCGCTTGCGCTCCTGCGGATGTGACGCTCGAGCGAGTTCGCGACCTGGTTGGTCAAGACCTGCCGGAGAGCCTTACGCTGGAGTACAAGGAGAGGTACAGCCCGAGCCTGGGGAAGTCTGTAGGCGCGATGGCAAATACCTACGGCGGCCTCATCCTGGTAGGGGTAACCGACCAGCCCGGGCCGGGCAGGGTGGTGGGAGTACCCGATACGGCGGTCGTCCAGGTCGCGAATGCCTGTCACGAGATGCTCGAGCCTCCCTGGGAGCCGGAAATCATCCCCGTGCCGCTCACGGCAGGCAGCACGAACTTGTATGTCCTGGTGATACGGGTCGATCCTGCCCGTGCGCCACGGCCGCTCCTTATCGGCGGCGCTGCCCCAATCCGGCTGCAAGGCCGCAACGCGACAGCCGACCGCGCTCGCCTTGCCCAGCTCTTCAGCGAGTCGCCCGTGTCGCTGCGTTCTGCCGGGCGCAGGCTGAACCCGCCGGAGATGCCCACCGCCGCTGACGGCTCGCCGGCCGCTGACTTCGTGATCCGCACCGGCCTGCTGATTCCTGTCGATGAGGCGGCAACCTGGCGGCCCCTGTCTGAACGCGCCGTCGGCCAGCTCGCTGACGCGCTGAACGGCTCGCCGCTTCAGGCAGGACTGCTGAAGTGGTGCACTGAGATGGCGATCAGCGGCTATAACCCGTTTCGCCGGTCCGGGTTCAACCGGGCTCGGCACGCCCGCCTGACCTGGCAGGGCGCTGTCACCGCCGAGCCCCGCCACCCCGTCGAGGCCATTGCCGTAGCAGACCTGCCGACCAGTTACGGCGCCCCTGCTACCTCTTTGCAGGTCACACTCGACGTGATCATCCGCGCCACGGCCTACCTAGCTGCGATCAGCTCTCCGCACGTGGTAACGGCATACCAGCTGCCCATGCCCGACCTCTACGGCATCCTCGACGCGCTGCTCGCGTCGTTGACTGACGGCGCGGTGATCACTGCGCTCGCCGGCCTCGCCGGGATCGACCCTGTCGTCGTGCCGCTCCCAGCAAATCTGGACTTCATCACCGGCCCCGCGGTGGCCGACCTGCTCCATTCCGCTGGGCTTGCCCCGATACCAGACGCCGGCCCGTCCCACGGTGCGAACCTGCTCGCCAACCCCACCCTGGACCTCGCCGATCCAGGTGACAGGCGTACTCAGCTCGACGACTGGCTGCAGCAGATTGCGCTAGACGCCGGACTCAGCGGAATGGAAAACCTGCTCGCCGCATATCACCAGGAATAGCACTAGCGCCTGCTCGATCTCACGATCGTGTTGGGGTTCATTGCCTTTCGAGATGCAAAACTGCCGTTGCGTGCGCCCTGCAAGGAATGAGGATCAACGGGCTGACTACCCAGAACAGGTAGCTATGTAGGGCTCGTGCGGGTACCGGCTGCCCGGAGATGGTGGCGACGCGACCGCTCGCGCACGGAGCGATGCGCTGGAGCTGACAGTCCACGACGCGGCCCCGCGAGCGGAGCGGAAGCCTCAAGGCGAAGAACTGGCACAGTTGTGGTCGTTCCATGACAGCCTAGAAGGATGGCGAAGGACACGCACCCCCCCGGTGCAGGGCTGGGCGGGGAGCTCGCCCCGCGTATCGTTGAGCGCCTCTTGGCGGGCGACGGTGAAACCGCCGTGGCCTTGGCAAGGGGCGGTGAAAGCCAGCGGGTCGAACTCAAAGAAGGACTTCCTCAGACCCGCGAACTCGCTAAGGAGTTGGCTGCATTCGCTAACTCCGGGGGTGGTGTTCTGATCATTGGGGTGGCCGACAATGGGGAGGTCACAGGCTGGCGCCCAGCGGACGCAGATGTAGCTGTTCGCCGAATGCGGGAAATAGCTAGTTCTGCCCTCCCTAACCTTACTCATGTGCGTCGGGGTCATGTTGATGAGGGCTGGCTTGCGTGGGCCGTCATCGAATCAGCAGATGAACCCGTCGTCACGGCCGAAGGGTCATATTGGCAGCGCGCTACCAATCGCCTCCGCAAGACCGAGTTGCCTTCGCAGGGGCTTATCATCAGTGACCCGTCGGCTTCTTCTGAAGTCTTGCCAGAATCAGGTCCCATCCAGGTCTTCGTCGCCATGTCATTTCGCGAGGAGGAGGAGCCAGCGCTAGTCGACTATTGGCAGGCTATGCGAAGAGCCGCCGAGAAGGCACGCCGCGAGTTCAATCTGATACGCCTGGATCAGGTCGAAGGGGACTACGAGATCATCGACCGTATCTACAAGGAGATTGACGCAGCTCATCTGGTAATTGCCGATCTTACCTTCTCGCCCTCGAACGTTTACCTAGAGATAGGTTATGCACGGGGCCGCGGGAAGCAGGTCATTCAGACATGCCGCGATGATACGCAGCTTGAATTCGATGTTCGTGGCAGACGGACTTTGATCTATCGAAATGCGACCACTCTAGAACATAAGCTCTTGCGAGAATTGGATGCCCTGTGACTGGGTTTCGGAGGATTTCATCCAGCCGAAGCGTACCGATCTGCCGCGCGAAACAACCTGCTGGGCTTGCGCACTTCCGGGCGGGGCTGGAGCGTAGCCGCCAGATGTTATGGCTTGCTGACCGGGAGACTGACCAGTAGCACATCGCAGACGGGCGAGCCCGGGCTGGTGCGGGTCCGAGCAACCTTGCGCCAGCCCCAGGAGCGGAACGCGCTCTGCGCCGGGGTCGCTGCGGGCAGGACAGTTAGCGTCGCCCGTTCCTCGGGCCGCCCGGCGAGGATGAGGTCATGCAGTCCCCCGGCGATGCCCTGCCGCCGCCAGGACGCGCGCACCAGCAGGCCGGCCAGCGCGAAAGTCCGGTCTGGATGCTCGGTAGTGACATCCTCCGGCAGCGGGGTCGTCAGGTTCCGCCACCAGGAGGTCGAGGGGCGCAGCGGCATCCCGGACGCGTAACCGACCAGGTAGCCACCATGCCGGGCCTCGGCCAAGGCGAAGCCCGGCTGGCGGCGCTGCACCTTGAACCGGCCCGCGAACACCCCGGCGTCATCGTCGCGCCCGTATGGCGGCTCCGCGGACACCTCAGCGTGCAGGGCTTGCAGCTCGTCAGCGTGCTCGGCGGCCTGCTTCCCGCCGAGCAGCTGGAACGTCAGCTCAAGTGCGGACACGACCACCTCCCTATGCTCAGCCAAGGTTCCAGAACAACCCGCCAGCTAGCTGACATCCCGCGTCCTCACGTGCCCAGCAGCCGGGACCGGCCGCCAGCGGCTAGGCCGCGCAAGTGCGCCGGATCATCCGTGGCGAGGAACCCTCCCAGTGCACTGTTCACCCAGGCCGCCGCATCGGCCACAGGAACGTTGCAGGCGGCTGCGGGTTACGGGGCTGCTGGAGGCACCTCTTGCTCATCGTCAGATGTGCCATCGGCGTCCGCTGTCTCGTGCATGAGTGGTGCCTTGGCGAGCGCTTCTCCGTATTCGGCCCATGTCATGCCTTTGCCCTGAACGGACCTCGACATGAGGTAAAGGGCCCGCTCCACGGTCCTGAGAGGCAGGCAAGCGTCGTCCGCAAGCCTGACAAGCAGCGGTCTGACCATGGAGTACTGCTCAAGTGCCGGCAGTAATTGGTCCCGGCGATTGGGTACCACCAAGCGCAAGTCGCTGTCACCGCCTGCGACGACCCCGAGCCCTGCGACCGCTGCAAGGACTCTCCAATCGAGGATGTGATGGCGGTCTGGCCACAGAGCCGCAAGAACGGTAGTCGTCGTGGCCGCAGCCGCGCCGTGCAGCGAGTTTTCCAGCCGCCGCCATGACGCGACGTCTTCACAAACAATCGGGAGAGCGTCAGGGATACGGAATTGATCCGGCCTTCGAGCAGACGCAAGATCCCCGGGCGGCGATATACGGGCCGGTCGCAGCCGCCTACCGCCCTGCCTCTTAAAATTACCCACAGTCATCACGAGATGATGCCAGCGCATCCGGCGCTCATCGTCGTTCCCCGCCGTCCACGCAAGCTGCGCAAGCCAGAGAATGTCGTCCCACAGGCCACCATCAGACCAGGATTCACCTACCGACCTAATGCGCTCGACAGGTACGCCAAGCAGAAACATGCCACCAACCCCTATACCAATATCGTGATACCCGAGCCCTGCCAGGCCATCGGGCGCAGCCCCGCGGGCGAGTTGCCGGCCATTCCCGGGCTGCTTCTGCGGACATATACAATCACGGCGGGTCGGCGAAGCCATGGCTGAAAGTGCGTCTATCAGCCTGGATCGGAGATGACCCCCGTGATCTCGGTGAGCCTGGGCAAGGCCTGGCCGAGGGTACTCCCACGAGAAGCCACCCAGTTGAGAGACGCTCCGCGCCTGGCCGGTCTGGCCCCGCCAGCATGCGCGCCTGACTGACTTCGCCGACGTGATCTTAGCCTCGATCCACCGCGCAGATTCTGATGCGCGGAGTGCGTCCGAGGTCCGTCCGCGCGGCGGGCGTCCGAGCGGCGACCTGGGATCGCCTAGTGTGCGCATTTAGCCCGGCGCACCTACGTATGAGGTGAGATTGTTCGCGAATCGCAGGGTGTTGGGGTGGTCGTCGCCGAGGACGCGGCGGCTGCGGTCCAGTGTGTCCTGGTCCAAGTCCGGGGCCTCGGTGTATCGGCCCATGGCACTAAGCGCCGAGGCCACGGCTCTCGTGGCCGCCATGCGGCCCTCACCTCGTACACCTCGCCTCGCGTCGAATAGTCGCATCGGCGGTCACGACTACGTGGCGGTGCGGCTCGCGCGGCGCTTCGCGGTGAGTTCGCGGGCTGGGTATCGTCATACCCGCCATGACGTACGCACCGGTGAACGGCCTGCAGCTCTACTACGAGATCCGAGGTAGTGGCAGGCCACTCGTGCTCCTGCACGGCGGCCTGCTGACCATCGACCTCAATTTCGGGCCGTTGCTCGAGCCCCTTGCGGCGAGCAGGCAGGTGATCGCGGTGGAGCTCCAGGGCCACGGGCACACCGCCGACACCGGCCGCGCGATGACGATCGAGGCGCTGGCCGGTGACGTCGTCGCGCTGCTCGACCAGCTGGGGATCGTCGAGGCCGATCTGTTCGGTTTCAGCCTCGGCGGTCTCGTGGCGTACGCGGTCGCGCTCGGCGCGCCCGCCCGGGTCGGCAAGCTGATCGTCGCCTCGGCGGACGCCCACCGCCCGCCGGGCCGCGAAAGCGCGCCACCCGGCGACGACCGCCCGCCGACGCCGGCCGACTTCCAGGCGTGGCGCGACGCCTACGACACGGCCGCTCCCGACCCTGCGCATTTCGACGAGTTCGCGGCCAGGACATCGGCAATGGTGCACGAGTTCCCGGGGTGGACCGGCGAGCTGCGATCACTGCAGGCGCCGATCCTGCTGATCTTCGGCGACCGCGACTTCTCACCGTTGCCCGACGTGGTGGAGATGTTCGAACTCCTGCCGAACGCGCAACTCGCAGTGCTCCCCGGGACCACGCACGTCGGCGTGATGCAGCGGCCCGGCGAAGTGCTCGCGCTGATCACACCATTCCTCAACGCGCGCTGAGCGGCGGTCATGCACGCATCGCCAGTTCCTGGACCCCACACACGTAGGCCAGATATGAGTAGTACACAGGTGGCACCAACCAACGGATAACCGCTCAGATCGGCCGTTATGGCTCGTCAAGTGGGTCGAGCCCGCACACAGTGCGTGATGAAGCGCCACTAGGCGCGCACCCATCGGATCGGCACGCTGCCGGCCTTGCACCACCGCATGATCACACGCAAGTGGAGTACCCGAACCGGCCCGGTCGCCCGGGACCAGCCAGGACATCCGCGACCTAGCGCTGCGGCTAGCCCAGGAGAACCCGGCCCGGGGCTACCACCTGGTACACGGCGAGCTGTCCCAGCTCGGTCACCACGTCAAGACCGTTTGCGTTCCGCTGATGTGCACGAGGTGGGCGTGATGCAGCAGCCGGTCAACGGAGGCGGTGGCCAGGGTCTTGGGCATGATCGTGTCGAATCTATCCGGGGCTCGTTGCTAGCGATCGCGATGGCCGAGTGTTCTTCTCGCTCGGCGAGTACCTGGAACAGCAGCTCGGCGCCGCGGCTCGCCTGGGTGTCGGCCGACCCTGCTCGTCGCCGACGGGCAGTGCACGCCGGGGCTCGCGCGGCAATATGACCGTTCCGCCGCGATCGGTGCCCGCCTCTGTCGGCTTGTTATTCGTCCCCGAGCGTCCAGCTTCCCTGACCGAGGATCTGCTGGTAGCGGGGCCATCTGAAGGCGGACGCGACTCGCGCGTCGGGGACCGTAAGCGGCTCGCATTGCGGGCACCGGACAGCGAGGGTATCTGCTACCTCGCTCCATGCTCCCCTTCGCAGCGTCTCGGCAGCGCACTGCCCGCAGGGGCCTCTGCGCGAGCACCCAGCCCCGCCCATTACGACGTTGCGGGCGTGGATGAATGCTGCCATCGCGCTGTCCGCGCGGATCAGGGACCACGTGCCTGCCCGTTCTGAGTCGGCTAGGCCGAGCGCGATCTCCGGGCGGCGGGGAAGGTAGAGGCGATCCCCGTGGTACTGGACCAGGAAGAGCCGGTCAAGGACATCGACGGTGTCCCCCGGGGCTGCTCTCGCCCCGCCCATGTCGCGGCGTCCCCGGCGCTGCCGGGGCCCCACAGCAGCTCACAGGGGTAATCGGTCACCTCGAACAGCGAGTCGAATCGCATCAGGCCCCTGTCGTGCGGAACCGCGCGCACGAGGACCCAGGTCCAGTCATCGGCCGGGTCCTCGCCGGGCACGTCAGCCGGGACTTGCCCGGCCGCCGGCCGCGAACCCGGCGCCTGCTTGTCAGGGGGCGGCCCCGCCGCGCCGGCCATGACGTCCCCGCGCGGGCTCCAGCCGACAACCCAGACCTCCCGCCGAACCGGTGCCGGGTAGAGCCGCCCGCCGGGCGTTGCCGCGCACCAGAGCTGGTTGACGATCTCCACGACGTCACTGATCGCGCGTGCCGAGTCCACAGGCATGAGCAGGTGATCCCCGGCACCGTGCGCGACATGGTCCCGCATGTCCCTCAGCACACTGTCGTGGGTGCGGTTTCGCTGCCCCCGCAGCAAGCCCTCCTCACGCGCCCAGCGCAGCAGGGAATCCAGCATGCCGTCAAACCGGATGATCCCGCCCGTCCGGCGTACCACCAGCCGCCACCCGTCCTCCTCGTGCCTCCTGACCTCCGCCTGCAAGTCCCTGAACGGCATCGTCGCGATGGGGCGCGTACTGCCGCCGCGGTCACGGAACTGCGCGGTTCCCCCTGGGACTCCACTAAGCGCTCTCGAAGGGCGAACTCAAGGGCAAGCTGCGCCTGGTCGTGCGCGATGGTGAAGAAGTCGTAGCACAGGACTCCATAGGCGTGAGTCGTGCGCAGCCGGTCGATGCAGTCGCGGACGCGCTGCGGCACGCCCGGGGCGAGTGCCGGGTGGCTGACGGCCTCCTGCTGGAAACGGACAGCGTCCTGGGCGGCTATTTTCCCGCCAAGGGCGAACGGGCTGAAGACCAGCGCCCGCTCGTCTACCTCACGAAGCTCATCAAGGGACCTGATCTCCACCAAACACCACCTGACACGACTTACCAGCACGGCAGGCCCTCTGACAGACCGTCACAACCAGCGAGCACCACAGACAGGGCCATCCGTAAGGATGCCCTCGTGCATGGCAGAACCCCTAACGCATTTCCGCCGGAACCCGAACTGCGGGCAGGCGGCTCATCGCGCAGGCGATCCGAAATGGGCACGGAGGAACCCGTCGACCGTCGCAACGGGCGATGTGTCCTCATCGCTTGGCACGACCGCGTGGTACCCAGTCAGTCATGACAGATCTGTCATGACTCATGGTTCTCGCAGTCCGTAGCGGTCACCGCGATCTTTCAGTAGGCCGGCGAGCCGTTCGACGGCGTACCCGTGGCCGTCGTCGGCCAAGGCGCGAAGTCCCTCGCGGTCGCCCAGGTCGGCGAGCAGATTCGCCAGCCCGACCAGGGCATAGCGGAATCCGTCGTCGGTCAGCGTACGAAGCCTGCCGATGTCCTGGTGTTCTACCAGCAGGCCGACCAGTTGCGCGGCAGCATCCCGGTCGCCGTCGTCGGCCCGGCGTTCCAGAATCCGCGCGACATCACCGAGTTCGCCGCGTTCGGCCAGCAGGAACGCCAGCCGTTCGGCGGCGTAGCGGTCGCCGGCGCCGGCCAGTTCCCGCAGGCCATCGGCGTCGCCGTTTTCGACCAGCCGACCGACAGCGCCGTGCGGGTCACGGTCTGTGACTACGGCGGCCAGCCAAATCGCGGCATGCTCGTCGCCTGCCTCGGCCAGTTCCCGCAGGCCATCGGCGTCGCCGCGGTCGGCCAGCAGCTGGACCAGCCTCTCACTGACGCCGGTCTCGCCGTCGTCGTGCAGGCGACGGTATAGGGGGATCGCATGGGAATATAGCAGCAAGCGGTCGGCGCTTCGAGCGAGGCGGAACGTGTCGTCGTGGTCGAAGGTCGCACCGAGCAGCGCCTCCCACGTGCTGGCCGGGATACGCGTGCTGACGCGTTCCCGGGTCGCGCGCTGGACGAGGTAGTCAGCGGCGGTGTAGCCGGCAATCCTGCCCATCCCGGCCGGGACTGGGTCGAGTGCCGCAGCGGCGCCGCGCAGCATCCGCGTGGCGTAAGCGAGAGCGTTCTCGAACCAGTCGGCCGGTGCCTGCGCCCGCTGTCGGCTCGTGCAGTAGCCGGGGGCCGCCGCGCGCAACAGGTCTGTGGTCAGCGGTGCGCGAGCGCCGAGGCGGGCCGCGTCCAGTGCGGCCGTGAGCATGGCCCACGCATACGGCTCGGCTGCCTTGGCGTTCTCCCAGTGGGTGACGAGTTGGGGGGCGGCGGCTAGCGTCTGGGTCAGCCCGTAGCCTTCCATCTTCAACGCTGCCGCGATCTGCGGGTCGTGCTGCCCAACGTCACGTGCCCGGGCCTGCTCCGCCACTCTGAACTCGTCGCCGACCTGAACTACGTCGGCGAGGTCGAGCACTTCCCGTTCCCGCGTAAAGGGATCGGCGCTGTTAGGCGGTGGGAGCGCGGTGTAGGCGCTGTATCGGTCTGGCCACAGCGTGCCGACGAGAACGATCGGGATGGGGGCGCTGAGCAGGGCTCGTATTGTTCCGCCGGTCAGGCCGTTGTTGCCGTCGAGGTAGCGCTGCAGTTCATCGAGCCAGATCACCGTCCGCGCCGGTGGCCGTTCAGCGAGTGCGGTGACCTCGCCCGGTCCGGCGGGATGGATCAGCCACCAGTCTGCCAGCAGCAATTTGACCGCTTCGACCGCGGACCGGGTCGCACCAGCTGAGGAACCGCCGACGAGGAGCACGAATCCGCCCCGCTCGGCCGCGGTGTGCAGGCGGGCGCGTAGGCCAAACTCGGCATTGTCGATGTCGCGCAGCACGTATGCGGGCGGAGCATCGTCCGGCGCCCCAGCCACGCTGATCGCCGGATGGACTCCCAGCAGGCGCGGATCCGCGTCGCTTACCCGGATCGCCCCAGGGTAGGCGGGTTCAATGCGGGAAGACCCGTTGTCAGGGAAGTCGGGTGCGACGGCAGGCTTGCCGCGCTCGTTGCGGGCAGCGGCCAGTAGACGATCACGGGCGGAATCGGGGTCGAGGCCGAACAGGTCCACGCTGACGATCTGTCCCAGCAGCCCGGGTCGCTCGCAGGCCTCGATGCGAAAGATCAGCAGGCGCCGTCGCTCCCCAGACGGGTCGGTGGCCCAGGCGGCCTGCCACTCCGCCCGGGCGAAAGCCGACTGCAGGTAGGCGGTGGACAGCACGGCCACAGTCCGTTCTGCCAGCTGGGCGGCCCGGTCCATCTGATGAACGAAATGCGACCCGGCGCTGAAGTCCCACGCCTGGATCAGCGTCCGGTAGCCGACATCCTCCAGTTGCCAGGCAATCCACTCGGCCCACGCCCGGTCTGCGCCGGTGTAGGAGACAAAGAAATCCGCCCTGTCGCTGGCCTCCGGCTGCACCTCAGACCTGTTACCCGCGACCACGTCACAAGACTACCTAGAGCCGCGGAATAGACACCGCCGAACACCGACATGATCAGGTCGTGGACCTCGTTATCCGGGTCGATCGGACCCCGACCTCCGGAACCCATAGCGGTACGCCGTAGTGCGCGAAGATCGGGAAGGTGTTGCCGAACTGATTGCCGTAGAACGCTCTTTGCGGTTCTGCTACGACGACAGCCTCGAATCCGCGGTTAGGGTCGGCCAGCGCAGCCAGGAACTCGGCGGCCTTAGAAGGCAGCGCGGTCAGCCGTCCCACGACACTGGCTCTCACGTGACCGGCATTCCGAACAGTTAGACTCGTCAACACTTTCAATAAACTATACGAGATTGAGCATTCAATCGATCTCGCAAGGAACTAGAGTAATTTGATTCAGATGGTATGGCCAAAGATTGCTGACGTAAAACCTGGCGTCGTCCACCATCGATCCACGGCGTCGGCGAACAGCATACTTTTCCCTGAAAGCACCTCACCGAGCCAAGGATTTCCTTCTTCCAGAAGTCGTAGCTTTTCAAGTAGGCTAAACTCGGATACCAGAAGATTCCAGTGCAGAGTGTTGGTGTAACTGACATTCAAGAGGGCGGCAGGTCGTTTAATCCACGCCTTAATTCCCGTGAATACATAATCGACATAGTCTTGAATTTGTTCGTCGCGGCGGGAATCCAAATAGACTGCATCCAGAAACGACTTATAAACTATTGCAATCTCTGCCAGGTCCATCGCACGGCGCAGCCGGTTGCTGTGATCCCTTAGCCGTTGGTTCTTCGAGGTAATAAACAGAGCGCCCTGTTTATTAAGGAGCAACTGCTCGCTCAAGGATTTCTTATTAATTTCAGCGCTATTATAGACCACACTATTAACGATACTCTCGTCCATCTCCCTATAATCACTATTTCCGATTAGCAATCCGACGAAACGTGCTTTACTTCCTTGCCAGTCAATTGGACCGGATTTCGAGAAATGGAATCCAAAGTAGGAGTCAGTCTGAGGGTTGCCGCTACGGCCTTCGATTTCATTGTTCATTAGGTCAAACGACCACCTCAACAGATCGCCCACTACCGGTATTAGCCTCGGGTTCCGCAATGAGAACAGCGAGTCAAACGGCACGTCCTCAAGAGCGTCTCTCAAGGAACGGAAACGAACGGTTGCCGTCGCAATGTTTGGCGGAAAAATCCTAAAACTCAGAGAGAGAAACCCCGTCCCGATCCCTGGAATCTCAATGCAATAAGGTTGTTTCTTTTCCTTTATCACATAACCCGAGTCTCGGAATTTTTTCTGAATAGAATTATAATATCCTGTCACCGGCTCCAAGGTAAGCGGAATATACGAATACCTTGCAGAAAGCCCGAACTGGCGATAAAGGCCCGTGTTAGGTCTAGCATTGAAGATGGTCTTATCAATGTCGGCTAGGGTTAGGATATAACGATCAATTTTCCTAACGGCCTTCCACTCTATGATGGAGGACACGGTGCCACCTACAGGTCGGAGGGAGGGGCGGAAGGATCGAACTCCACACAGCTAAGCGCCCGTCCACCACGGCACCCCCCATGTCATACAAAGGCTATCGAACGAACGGCGACCTAGTATCGAACTTCCAAACTATGCAACCCACCGTTCACCCGAATCTCTGCCCTGGGAAGCCCGCCACGCACGCACTGGCCAGCCAACAAGGACGGCGGTTACCTGTAACTTCGGGTGTCATGACAACGCAGATCGGCCGATGGCCGGTGAACAGCGCAGTCACTTCACCCGCCTGGCCCTGGGCGCGGCGCAGCCCGGCCCGGGGCGGGATCTGGTCCGCGGCCGGTCCGCTGCCCTAGCCGCGATCACCGGCCAGCCCGGCCCTAGCAAATCAGCAGACTTGACCACAGCCGCCCTTGAGCCTGGAAGAGTAGGGCACCGGGTCGGGTCTGGGGTTTCGTGCTCGTAGTGTGCTGTCTGCTGACCTCCTGACCGCAGTCGCGGAACTGACCGGCATCCGGCGAACGCATACAAGGTTCCAATTCTGATTGTTCTGTCGAGGCAGCTGGACGGGCGAGATCTGGCTTCGAATTCCTGATAGTTCGCTGAGTGGCAGGTAGGGTGTCAGACGCACGACAAAGCTAAGGGGGTTGTGCCATGGCTTACAGCGCGCTGGTGCGCCGTTTGCTCATATCGTGCCCAGGCGATGTCCCAATTAGCGACTTGACTGTGGTGCAACGAGCGATTACTCGCTGGAACGGCATCTACGGCGAAGGGTTCGGGGCTGTCGTCGTTCCGATCTCTTGGGGTGATCATGCAGCCGCCGAATTCGGGAACCCGCCACAAGATCTCCTGAATAAGCAGTTGGTTGATCGATGCGATATATGCATCGCGCTATTTGCTAACCGCCTGGGAACGCCGACGGCCAAGGCCGAGTCCGGCACAGCCGAGGAGGTCATGCTTCTCGGTGAGAACGGGCGGTACGTGGGAATATTGCATTCGCGTCGACCGATCGACCTGAGTACCATTGACCTCGGCCAGGCGGGGAAGCTTGAGGAGTACCTGGCTGAGGTAAGAAAGAATGCCCTCGTTCTCGAATATGGGAGCGACGATGAGCTTAGCCAAAGAGTCGATGCTATTCTTGCAGCCGCCATAAGCCGGGACCAGGGACGCGCAGATCTTCAATTGCAGGAAGCTGAAGCGAGGCGCGCAGGGGCAGAGGTATGGCCGCATGTTGACTCGGCTGAAGAGACGATCCCCATCGCCGGAGGCCGAACTCTCGCCAGGCGTAACTGGTATTTGGTTTTGAAGAACACTGGCGATGAGGCAGCATGCGATGTACGTGTAACTATCGAGCTACCTGATGGCCAGAATGGACTTTGGAGAGTCCTAAGTGGTAGCACAGACGGTGATCATGTAGTTCGGGTCCTGGCTCCGCACAGTGAAATTAGGTTTGAACTAATCCTTGCCGCGGAGGATCCAATACAGGTCGAGTGTGTCGTTTCATGGACAGATAGCCGAGGACGGCAAGAAAACTCAGCGACCATACGGCGCTCTTAACAAGTTCCAGCGTTCGATTTTAGACGATAGACTCACTTGACCCGTTCGCGCGATTTCTTTTTGGGCCCGTGTTTAGCCCTGGGCGGAAGCGCCCATTCCGCCAACGTGATGGTGACCTCCCAGTATCAGCGCCCAGGTGCGCCGATCTTTCTGAACTTCTGGTCGCCTATTCCGTACGTTGCTGGGAGGAGGGCTTTAGCCATCCACAAAGGCTGTCATATCCCCGGCGTGAGTGGCTGCGGCGTGCTGGTCGCACAACGAGCGCATGAGCACGACGTTGGGGGCCGGACGGTGAACCCGGCTCTGCGTGGCCCAGGCCGAGCAGGCCGGGTAGTTGCAGGTGAGCCTGCCGGCAAGTGCGTCCGCCCACTCCTTGGCCGTGTCATCCCACCTGAGAACCCCCGAGAGCGGTGCACGGAGTTCCTCGATCTCGAACAGGCGGCGGTAAGCCTCGTCAGGGAGATCGGGCGGAAGCTGGATCGTCACGCCGTCCAACTCCCGGAGGGTCACGCCACCCCGTGGCGCCGGGGAGTCTTTGCGGGCCTCATACAGTCGACCGATTACCCGCTTAAAGCCTTTCCAGCCGTCCCGGCCGGCCTCGTCGCCAGCAGCGGCTGCGGCCGCCGCCAGGAACCTCACCGTCGGCCAGCCCAACCCAATCTCAACGATCCACGGCAGGAGGTCCACCGAGTGCCGGATCATGTCGGCGCGCACCGTCGCCCGGACACCCACCGACTCCAAGACCCCGGCTACCGCCCGGCACTCGGCCTCGGCCGCGCCGGCTTCAAGGCTGATCTCCACGGTGGCGTCGGGCACGGCAAGCCAGCCCTCGACCTCATCGACTGTCCAGCCGCCCGCCGGGCTGACCTGCCCAGTGGGACCGGTGACGGTCCAGCGCCCATAGCCGATCGCCAGCGGATCGCGCAGCCGGGACTTGGACACCTGGTAACCCCGCCGTCGCGCGGTCTCCCGCAGGCGATTCTCCCTGACCTTCTCACTCTCGTCCATCACGCCACCATACTGGAAACCATGCTGAACGCCGTGCTGATAAGCATGCCAGAGCCACGGATGACCCGGGCGGACCTGTTCCCCAAGCGCGGGCTTTCGCCTGACGGCGGCGCGGACTTGATCATTTAGATACGAAAGGTGCCTTTGAGCTGGGAGAATAGGGCTTGTCGAGAGACCTGTCTACGCCAGTTCGGAAGGCACCTTTCCCGTGAACAGTATCGCTGCTCATCCCCAGCTCGTGGTGTCCGCTGACGGGAACCGGGATCGTGTCCCAGGCCGGCGGGGTGCTGCTGGCCCGGACGCTGCGGGTCACGGGCCTGGATCAGGGCCTTGCTGCCGCGCTGGGACGGTGGCGGCCGGGCCGGGTGGTGATGCTGGCGCTGGGCGGGGACTGCCTGGCCGATATCGCGGTGCTCCGCGCCGAGCCGGCGCTGTTCGGGCCGGTCGCCTCGGATCCGGTGGTCTCGCGGCTGGTCAGCCGCCTGGCCTCCGACGCCCCGCGGGCTTTGAAGGCCATCCGCTCCGCGCGGGCCGCCGCGCGGGAGCGGGCCTGGGCGCTGGCCGGCGACGCCGCGCCCGGGCCTGCCTGGTCGCAGTTCCTGCGCTCCCAGGCCGAGGCGATCCTGGCGTGCGACTTCTTCACGGCCGAATTGCTCGACGGCACCCAGGCCTATGTGCTGGCCGTGATCGAGCACGCGACCCGGCGCATCCGCATCCTCGGCGTCACCCTGCACCCAACCGGGGAATGGACCACGCAGCAGGCCCGCAACCTGCTTATGGACCTCGGCGTACAGGCAGAGCGGATGAAGTTCATGATCCGCGACCGGGGATCGAACTTCACCGCCGCGTTCGACGCGGTCCTCGCCGACGCCGGGATCCGGACCGTGCTGTGCAATGTGCGGACGCCCCGCATGAACGCGATCGCCGAACGCTGGATCGGGGGATGCCGCCGCGAGCTCCTGGACCGCGCCCTCATCTGGAACCAGCACCATCTGCGGCGGATCCTGCGCGAGTACGAGACCCACCACAACCAGTATCGGCCTCACCGCTCCCTGCACGGCGCCGCGCCGCTGAAGCCGCTGCCCGAACCGGTCGATCTTGAGCAGTACCGCGTCCGAAGACACACTCGCATCGGTGGCCTGATCAACGAATATCGCCTGGTCGCATGACTTGGACGAGGTTTTCGGCACGCACAGGGCCACGCGCCACCATGCCGCCGCCGGCGCCGTCCTGGCCGCGGGCACTGCGCGCGGTACGCGCAGGCTTTCCCCCTGGATCGCGCTGCGGCGCTGGTGGCAGGCATGGTCCAAGGCGCCCCCGCCGCCTCAGCTGCAAGCCCTGATCAACTCGGTCGTGCAGGCCGCGGCCTGCACCTCTACATCCCGAATTAACAAACTACCGCTAGTGCCGCATCAGGCTACGTTTGCCCGGTCGACGATGCGGCGCAGGCGTTCGTCGTAGGCGTGGTTGTTACGCCAGATGATGTACCGGCGGATCATCCTGGCTTGCTCCTGGTGGCTGGCGTGATCCGTGCCGTCGAGTGCGAAATACCGCAGGGCGGTGAACTGGGCCTCGATCCTGTTTAACCAGGAGGAATTAGTCGGCGTATAGGCGATCTCGACGTTGCTCGCCGCAGCCCATGCCCCGACCCTGGCGTCCTTGGCGGTGGTCAGGTGCGGGCTGAAGTTATCGCAGATGATCGCGATCCTGATGCCGGGCGGGTACAGGGAGCGCAGGTACCGGCAGAACTCCAGGAACCGGGTCCGGGTCTTGCGGAGCTTGATGTGCCCGTACAGCTTGTCCTCGCGCAGGTCATAGGCGGCGAGCAGGTGCCGCACGCCCTGGGTACGGCTGTAGGTCGCGCGCATCCGCGGCCTCGGCTCGCGTCCGGGTTCTTTGCTTTTGCCGCTGACCGCGGCCCAGTGCCGGCCAGGACGCGGCTGCAGGTTCAAGGGCCCGAACTCGTCGAGGCAAAAGATCACCTCCGGTTCGCCGGGGTCCGGGGTCACCTCCCGGTCGGCGATCGCGTACAGGCGCTCCACCCGTGCCTTCTTCACCGCGTAGCCCGGGTCCCTGGAGGTCTTCCAGGTCTTTATCCGCTGAAAGGTGACGCCTTCCTCGCGGAGCAGCATGCGCAGTCCCTCGTGGCTGATGTCGTCGATCACCCCCCCGGCGACCAGGAACTCTGCCAGCTTCGACAAGCTCCAGGTAGAGAACGGCAGGTCATGCTCGGCCGGCCGGGACTTGGCGATCTTCTTGATCTCCCGCCGCTGCGGCAACGTGAACTTCGGCGGATGTCCGCCGCGGTACCTCGGATACAGCGAGCCGAACCCGTCGGTGTTGAAGTTACGGATCACATCGCGCACCCGGTCGTCGCTGGTGAACGCGACCCGCGCGATCGCGGGCACGTCCATGCCCTGGGCGGACAGCAGCACCATCTGCGCCCGGCGCCAGGTCACCATCGAACCGGTGCCCCGCCGCACGATACGCACCAGGTGCTGTCCTTCGTCATCGTCGATCTCACGTACCCTCAGGCGTTCCGTCACCCACCTAGTCTCGGCGATCAGCACGTGCAGGAAAAACTGCCCAGGCCGAGCAAGCTCGACCGGGGCAAACGTGACCTGCTACGGCACTAGCCAGACTCAGCGCTCCGACACTACACGCATTCCAAAGCCTCCACTCCAGCAACGCACTCTCGACAGCGACGGCTATATTCACAAGAACAACTACCGGACTACTCGGATACGAACATTCCGCGAATCAGCCCATCAAGCACGCCTAATCCATTAGGCCTAATGCCCGCATCTTCCAGCGTTCCACGATCAGAGCTATCCAATTCCGCCATCAGCCAGTCGCACACCAGCTTTATTTGTTTTAGGCCGGCACCTTTATCTGACAAACTCAACTCGGTAATAATCGATGCGCGCCGCCCGTATTCTGGCACGTCAACCTCCACCGCCCTCATCGCGTGCTCGTAGTTGCGGCCAGGAGGATGGATTCCATCAGAGAGGCGACGCAGGGCCACAACGCTCTCCAACGCCTCCCATAGATATATCCGGAACTGAAGGACCTGCCCTCGCTTCAGCGCCTTCGCGGCGATGTACAAACGGAGCCAAGCTCTCGCCGAATGTCCACGCACCAGTTCCGCTTTTGGCGTCTGATGCTCTCCTGATGACGCTACTTGCCGTCGCGTATCACCCGTCCTATCGAACACGACGATCGAGCTTGGGTCCGTCATATAGCTCACCAGCGGGCCCGCTTCGGAACGAATCATAATATCCACATAGCCGAATTCATAAAAGAATCCAGTAATCCAGATCCCCCATGACTCCGACTCTCGTGGAATATCTAGTACTACGTAGCTACCAAAATATCGCGCTAATGCTAGCATGGTCTCAAGGTGGTAGTACTCGGAACTCACTACAAAGAATACGTCGAGATCGGCTACATTATCGGCCTCCCCTCGGCTGTGCGAGCCACCAATCCGGATGCTCTTTACCCAATCCATCTCAGGATCTGCTTCGATCTTTCGTAGACGCCGCAAGTAGTCGGCCAGCTCGTCGCGCAAAGAGCGCCACGCTCCCTTCTAGAGTGCAGACATTCAACTTAGGATGTACAGATCTCAAGAAAGTACAGCCTGGGCGAAGTGGGGAACAAGAGTCACCTCGGCATCATCACGTCATATAGTCCAGCTCGGACGGGCGCAAAAGGGCACTCAACTGAGCGCATATCATCAACGTCTCGTCAGCCGAAACGGTCGACCGCATATATGCGCCCTGCATAAACCCCGGCTTCCCCAAGAGAACGTCCTGCTTTTCCGACACCCTTGGGCTAAGGACTGCCAGAGTAGCGCACAACGTTCTTGGGGAAACCGGCGTAGCGTGATAGAGACCTGCCTCTAACTCATGCCACGTCCCGGCAGCGAACCTGATTCCCGACGCCTTAGTCACCACCAACCGCTCTTCGCCGGAGTCCGCAACAACATCTCGTGCGCTGCCATCTGACTTCTCAACGACGTAATTCCTCATGCGCACGAATCGCCTGCCCCCGTCCGTTTCAGCGAAATCCCCGTCCCGCACTACATCATACTGAGACTCTACATATTCCCCAGCTAAAACACGCGAATACAACCGAAAGCCGTGATTGTGGATACGAGGATGACCTGCCAGAGCACGCCGATGTCCCGCCGGCCACACGTGGAGTCGAATCAGACCGAGTCCGTCGACATCAACAATGTCGTATACCGCAAAGCCATTTGGATGCCATCTTCCTGATCCAAGACTGCGTGCTTTGATCATCGACTCAACGCGCGCGATCTGCGCATCGACCGCGACGGCGGAGTCCTCGAGAAACCGGGCGTACGACGCATCTGGTGACCGCGACTCAAGTGCGACGCCGACAGGCCAACTTCTATTCCCGCCCACTGCTCCGCTGTTCTCCATCGAGCTCCCCCTCGCAGGGCTCGCAATCTCGGTCCAGTTGTCTCACATCGGTGTATCCGTCATATCTTAACTTGTAAAGGTACGAATCGCAAGGGCGACGCAATCGAGGGCAACCCCCATACCCAGCAGCGACATCGCTTGCGAGATAGCCCTATACCGGCGTATGACAACTCCTGAAAGCGTCCACAATTGGCGGATGTGACGAGCGGCTACCTCGTGCTCCGACAAATCCAGTCGGTCGGCAAGAACTTCCGGGCTGCCGCATGAGACAACGTCACCGAAATAGTCCACATCACTGCTCTTGGAGATTCTCAAATGCGGCTTCACGGCCAGCACCAATCTAACTACACTCGCCGCAACGAAACTGAGACCGACGAAAAAGAACAGCTCGACGAGCCAGTCATGCGCGAGTAGAGAATTCCCATGAGAGGCTAGACCTCCGAAAGCTACGCCTGCTCCGGCCACTATTGCCGCTATGAGAATATTCGCCTTGCTGTCAGCTCTGCCTAGCTCTTCGCGCGTCTCCTCCAGAAGCCGCAGCGCTATCTGCGCTCGGACGGATTCAGACATGCTTCGGGCACCTTTCTCGAATAGCTTTTGCTCAGCCATGCTCATATTTGGTGGACGGCATAGCCAATGAGGCGACTGCGAACCCCAGCGCGTCGAATGGACCTCCATTGCCATCCAGGTGGCTTGCCGTGGCTCGGAAGAGATGGGGTTTGTATCCGGGAAAATTAACATTACTCGACGGTTTTTGGTCGACTTGCTGCACATCCTCCCACCGACACGGCATGAGCGGCGGTGGAGGAAGTCCCGGACTGCGGACGGCGAGCGCGAAGATCTTTTCCCGTCGCCGCTCCCGAACGGCCAGAATTCGGTGCATGCCATCCATAACGAGGAAGGTTCCTTCGATTGTCTCCTCTAAGACTGGCGGGAAAAGGACCCGTACGCCGGCTTCGGAATATGCGACCAGCGACTCGAACAGGTCGACTTTGCCCACTGTGAGCGCCTCTACTAGGAGATGAGCTGCCCAAAGTCTTCGCCGTATGACTGTTCTCGCCAGAGGTTGTATTGCGTCCAGGCAGACTTCCAGACCTCGAACATGGGCATCTCGATAAGGCCCCCACGACGCTCGAATCGCGTCTGATTCCAGCGCCAGCGCCGATTCCCGACCAAGTTCGCACTGGAGTGGGATCACTCGGCAGCTATCACCACCCATTTCTACCCGAACACCGCGACTGAGCACGAAACCTCCCTGCCGCACTAGTGTCCCGGTGCCCGCCCTGCCCGTCACGTACGCGGCGTTCTGCGTCCTCGGTGCCCGATTACCCTGCAGCGCGTGCCCAGATCCGGGCTTCAGTAGAAAACTCCTTCGACTGAAGGGCAAGCTTCTTATCTGTCACTGACCAGCTATCTTGGGCAAATATGATGGACTCCGAGGCTTCGTCGAGAGACGTAACGGCCAAGTGCCTGCAGGGAACTTCTGCTGCCGCCTGGTTGCGCGCAAGTCCCGCTAGCGACTGTTCCATCCTCGCGGCGGTAACGATCGTCTCACCGTCGAAACCGGGCACCGCCGATAGCGGTCCACCTACCCGTCCGTAGCGGTATTGTCCGGTATGAATGGCAACACGAGTGCCAAGTCTATAGTCTTCTGGTAGGTTCGCGTTGATGCCGTCTATGCGCTCTTGCAGTCGTAGCAATTCGTTGCCCAAGACTTCCAGACCAGGTGCGTCCATGCGGTTGAGGGCACAAAGGAATCCGTCCCCAGCATGCTGGATCTGCCTCGCCCCGATCGCGCCCAATAGCTCCGCGAACCATTGGGCGAGCCTCGCACGAAAGAAGTCAGCGAGTTGAAGGCCTGTCGCCTCAAGCGAGTTCATGTTTTCGGTTACATATCGTACGGTTCTACCGTAGCCACTCAGGTCGAGGACTACGATAAGCCCGTTCTGATCATGGAAGAAGTACTCGGGTTCAATATTGATTGCCGAGGCCTTTAGACGGTTAATTTCTGACGGCCAAGAGAGCAAGGTCGCAAGATTGGTCATGAGAGGAAGTCCGAGAAATGACCACCGTGGACTTCCGTCTGGGTGCGAGCGTTGTGCTACATAACGGTCGAGCTCATCAATTGGAATGTAAATGAAACCTTTTCGGCCGTCAGGGTCGGCGAGATTGCTTTTACTGGTGGATAGTTCGCTGCGAACAGAAAATCTACGGATCTTGTAGGCCTTAACGACACTAGGGTTCCTAGGAGAACTCTTTATCTCGGCGAAAGGAGCTCGCTCTACGATGGCGGGGTTCTCTACTCCGATCTCGTATAGAAACTGTTCTATGAGTTCGACCGGCTTTATACCATCTTCCACCTCGGCAAATCGTTGCTGGAGTACCCGAGGCGTTGCTGCTACGTCATATCTTTGGGGCACTGGCACACCAACGAATGGAGGCGCCCACGCACCTTCAAATAGTGACTCGGCATCGGTCGCGTCGGCATAGTAGGGTTGCTTGGCGATCAGGAAATGCCCTGACTGTGTCCGTACTACTATCTCCATGGTCAGCAGGACCCAGACCTGAACTGGACGTGGCACCAATGGCTGCCCGTCCGGAAGATCGTCTAGTAGGTGGTACGTCACACTTCTCAGCCTCGTTGAGGACGACGAAATTTCGTCTTAGACATCACTTCCGGACCAGAACTTCATGATGTCTGCCTGAAGCAACGCGACGACGTTTTCCTCAAGTGATACGCCCGAGAGCTGACGCGTCTGTACGGCTGAGCTGACTGCGGCTGCCGTCATGGGTATCTCACCGCGCGCGAGTCCGGGCGCGGCGAGCAGGGTCAAGGGACAAGGATGGTAAGTGAAGATGTAGGCTGTCCACTTGTCGGCCGATTTCGAGAACTTGAGCGAGTAGTTGCGGTAGACCGGAGCGGTCTCGTAGAGATTAGGGACGTCAGAGTAGTAGGCCAGAAGCTCATTCTTCGCCTCAGCTAGATATGCATCTAGATTACGCGCGACTAACCCGTGGAGTGCGGCAGTGAGCTGCTGAAATGTCTCTGCGCCCCCCGCAGCTTCGGAATCGTCGATTCGGAGGCCTCCATATGGGAACATGAATGAGTTCCAGGTATCCGGGTGCAGATTCACGGCCGTGATGGCACGGTGCGGGTAGTTGGAAAACGGCATCAGAATATAACTGAGCGCGAACCGCTCGACCACGACACCTGTCGGGAGGCGATCCGATAGTTGCGTCTCGCTGGGGACGTCCAGAAGGTTCCAGGAGAAAGAGTTGGACACGCTGTTCCTTCCTGGTGCGTGGGGTCACCGCACACATGAGCCGAGTTCGCTGGTATGGACGCATGCTAGCGGAGATGGCAAGGGTGGGTGCTCCGTCCGGGATACGGTGTGGCGGGCGATCGCGGTGTAGAGGCGGACCTGGGACTGGTCCAACCCGAAACGGCCTTGCCGAACTCGTTGATCTTCTTCCACGGGCCGACGCAGCCCGGCGGCGCGGACCAGCCGGGTCAAGATGAGTACCTGCCCCTCGGGCACGTGGCAGTAGTGGAAGGCCAGCTCACCTGTTTTGAGGTGGGGGCGGATCAGCATGTGGTGCCGCGGGCATGCGGTGGCCAGCCACGCCCAGCCACACCGCCGGTCGTCCTTGGAGCCTTTCCCGGCGGAGCGGACCTCTCAGCGCGCGTGCCGGTCAACAGCGGCCGGACGGCCTGCGCGCACGTGAGCGTGACCCCGCGGGCCAGCGTGAGGTAAAAGTTCGAGGGCACCCGCAGCATGTAGCCCTAGCCACGGGCTTCGAGGAACTCCCCAGTTCGGTGCAGCTGCCGTACACCTCGTCGCCGCACGCGAAGTCCAGCCGCACGCCGTCCGCGAACGCGTCCGCGCAGATGGTGATGGCCAGCTGTCCCTTTGTGCGGAACACCAGATCCGCCGGCAGGTCCATGACCAGGGACTTCACCGGGTCAGCGATGTGCTCGGCGGCGATCTGCTGCCAGGCGCCGATCAGCGCGTGCCCGGTCTTCTCCCGGATATGCGACAGGTGAACAGTATTGATCCCGTTCCCCCGCGCCGCCCGCGCACCCCATGTGCTGCCCTTGACCCTGGTGGTGGCGCTGCTTTCTTCTCCTGCGCGGACTCATCCAGCGCCCCGATCCGCAGGCCCCGCCGCCGGGCGGCATCATCCAGGCCGGACACCGCGAACCGGCGTACCAGCCCCATCACGGCGAAGGTGTCCCAGGCGGAACGGCTCGACCTGTCCGCCCACCGCCTCCGCGCCGCACCGGACGCGGGGTGACGGAAAGACAACAGCGGCGAACGTGCTCATGCATCATTACGCCGCTGATGGACGCCATAAGATACCGTTCCTTGGTCACCCGGCGGGAATTCGCTGCTGCGGTGCCACCAGAGCGGTCAGTTGCCTGGCACATCCAGCACAAGCTTGAAGTCTTCTACCAAGCCCTGCACCGCCGGGCTCAGTATCCGTTGAATGATGCATTCGTCGTCCATCAGATGACTGCGCTTTACCGATCCGGCCGACTGAGCGACGCACTGAGCGTCTAACGGCAGACCCGGTACCGCCTGATCAGCGAGCAGGCCGAGAACCGGGTCCTCTCGGACCTGCACAGCGAATTCTGCGGCGAGACCGCGGGCTTGTGGTGATATCGGACTTTCAGCAGTCCGGCCACCTGCCCCCGCCGGATCACTGTCGGTTGCGCCCGGTCACGCGGCGCACGGACCGCAGCGAGTTCACGATCGTGGCCCCGCCATCGCGGTGGCGCAGTAGTCATGGCGGCATAGGTGCCCGCTGGGAGGCCGACGCAGCTTGCCGACCGGAATGCATTCATCTGGCGGCTGACAATGGACAGCAATGATGCCGTCAAGCAAACCTTCCGGCATGCCATGCCTTCGCGTATGCGTCCATTGCGCTGCGGATCCTCGGCAACGGCCCCCACTACAGCAGGCGGTGCGGTGCGAAATAGGGATATCAGAGGCACCGATCACGAGGCACCGTCGGTGACCGTCGGCCGCGGCACCGCTGGGTGGATCCGCCCTGCCCGGTCCGGTGACTCGTGGCCATCCGGTGATCACCTCATTGCTGGTCGCGATGAGGCCGCGGAGCTTGTGGCACGGGACTGTGTCCGAGATGACGGCCGCCCAGGGCCGGTCGTGGCCGCCGGATACCTACGACCAAAGCGAGAAGAGCCGTGATGATGCGCTTGTGGGCGCATCAGGCTGATGCGGCGCAGGCCGCGTGCGCGGAGTTGTCCCGTGGAGGCCGGGCCACGGTGGTGGCCGCGTGCGGGACTGGCAAGACGGTGACCGGCGCTGAGGTGTCCAGGCGTCTTGCCCCTGCCGGGCGAGTCCTTGTCGTGGTTCCCACCCTGGAACTGCTGGCTCAGACAGGGCGGGCGTGGGCCGGCTGGCTGCGCGAGGGCGCCGGGCATGTCATCGGGGTGTGCAGTGACCAGAGCGCGACCGACGATGTCCGGGAGGCGCAGGCCGCGATGGTGCATCTGCGTGCACAGGTGGTCACTGATCCCGGCTACCTGGCGAGGCTGCTCGGAGCAGGCGGCCGAGTGACTGTGCTGTGCACCTATGCCAGCCTGCCCGTGATCACCGCGGCGCACCGCGACCATGGCGCACCGCCGTGGGATCTGGTGATAGCCGACGAGGCCCACCGCTCGGCCGGGCACGCGAACCGATCCTGGAGCATGCTCCACTGGGACGACGTCCTCCCAGCAACCCGACGGCTGTACATGACAGCGACCCCGCGAATCATGCCGGGCACGGGCGACGAAGTGATCAGCATGGACAACCCGGCCGTGTTCGGCCCGGTCGTGCACCGGCTGTCGTTCGCGCGGGCCATCGCCGATGGCCTGCTGGCCGATTACCGGGTGATCGTGGCAGTGACCACCGACGCGGAGGCAGCCAAGCTAACCGCCGGGCAGCTGGTGAGTGTGGCGGGACGAGACCTGCCCGCGCGGATGGCCGCCGCGCAGGTGGCGCTCGCCCGCACTATCCGCCGTCACGATCTGCGCCGAGTCATTAGCTACCACCAGCGGGTGGCATCCGCGAGCCAGTTCGCCGCCACCTTCGCCGGCACGATGGAGGTGATGGAGATCAGCGACCGTCCCCGACGCCCAGTGATGGCCGATTACGTGAGCGGCACGATGACGCGCGCGGCACGCCGGATACGACTGAAGAGGCTGGAAGACCCCGGTCCGGGCACCACGGTCATCGCCAACGCCCGTGTGCTCGCCGAGGGCGTGGATGTATCCGCGCTGGATGCGGTTATGTTCGCCGACCCCAAGGATTCGGTAATCGACACTGTCCAGGCCGTCGGCCGGGCGTTGCGTCGCGGCGGCGGGAACGGCAAAGTCGCGACGATCGTCGTGCCCGTCCTTGTCGCCGAGGAAGAAGACACCGAGATAGCGATGGAGGGCTCGGAGTTCGACGTCGTCTGGCAAGTAGTGCGTGCCTTACGTGCCCACGACGAGCGGCTCGCTGACCAGCTCGACCAGGCACGTGCCCAGCTTGGCCGCCCCCGGCACACGGCCAAGGATGCATGTCCGGTGGCACCGAAGTGGCTGCAAGTCAGCGGCACTCCGGTCACGGCTGCGTTCACCCGCGCCATCCAGGTCCACACGATCCGCGCGGCTACCTCGTCATGGCCGGAGTGGCACGCTGCTCTGACCGCCTATCACGCAAGACACGGCCATACTCGGGTGCCGCCGGGCTATACCATCCACGACGGCATCGCATTAGGCGATTGGCTAGCAGGCCAGCGCCGACTCTACGGCGCGGGCCAACTCGCAGCAGATCGAACTACAGCCCTGGAAGCACTCGGCGTGATCTGGCAGCCCCAACAGGAGAACTGGGCAAGGGCGCTGGAGCACGCAACCGCCTACCACGCCGCCCACGGCAACCTCGATATCCCCGAAAATCATGTCACCAGCAACGGATTCCGCCTCGGAACCTGGCTCGGTCAGCGGCGCCGCGAGTACCGGCGCGGCACCCTGGCCGCGGACAAGACTGCAGCGCTCGAGCAGCTCGGGGTGACGTGGGATAGTGCCTTCGACGCGGCGTGGCAGCGTGGCTTGTACCGACTGGCCCGCTACCGGGCCACCCAAGGGCATGCCCGGGTGCCAGCCAGCTACACCGACCCCGACGACGGTTACCGGCTGGGTACCTGGTTGGCCTCCCAGCGGCACGATCGTCGCCGCGGCGCGCTTTCCCCGGGGCGAGTCACTGCTCTAGAAGAGCTCGGAGTCATATGGGACGCTGAGGACACCTTCTGGGCTGATGGCATCACGCACCTGCGCCGGTTCCGTGACCACAAGGGGCATGTGCGGGTCCCCGCTACCTACGCAGACCCCGAGGACGGCTACCAGCTCGGGGCGTGGGTGGCGCGACAGCGGGCCCGGCACCGCCGACCCGGCAAGAACCGGAACCTGCCGCTGAACAGCGATGAAGTTGCCGCGCTCGACGAGCTCGGCATGGTCTGGGACGCGACGGGTGCGCGCAGCAAGACACAGCCCGGCCGCTGTGATCAACGAAGCAGAGGCACAGCCGCCCGGTGATCAGTCCTGACGTCTAACAATCCGGTGAGCACTGTCCAAACCACAGCCATCCGGTACGGCCATGCACATCTGGGAAAGCGGAAACCTGACATGAAGTGGATTCCTGGGGCATCATGCCGCGGCTGCGGATGTTGCATTGACCGGCGTTAACCAGGGCGGCGGTTATCGCCGCCCGCGGTCCTGGCCAAACCCTCATCGAGCGGAGCTGTTGCGGCGACTCGCCTCCACCGAGCGGGTATTGATGCAGGCCACGGCACCCGCTCTCCAAGAGCAGACGGCGGGCGAGTTGACAGGCGCGCTGGGCATTGCACCATCGGTCGATCGCAGAGTGCAATGACGCTGCCCGGCGCATGCTCTTGATTTAGAACGCAGCCACCGGCGTGCATCTCCTGTTCGACGGAGACCGTGGCGCCGCGGACCATGCCCCGGACCACACGCGGCGGGACATCCAGGTGCACCAGCCTCACCGCCGGGGTGACCCATCGCGATCAGCGTCCTGCGGGATCTGGCCGCCGACCCCTGGGGTCGCCGCGAAGGCCGGACGCGCGCTGTGATGTCTTTCTGTCAGACTGCTCCATCGGCGCGGCGCGGCGCCCACCGGGCTGCATTCTGGCAGGCCGGGACAAGACCCGCCTCTGGGCTAACCGTAGCTGTCCCGTCCTGGATGCCGCCCAGGACGGGAACCGCCAGCACGCCGCCGGGCAGCGTGAGCGCCTGCGGCCTCTGGGCGGCGGTGGCCTTGGCCAGCAGGTCCAGCAGCATGACTGGGCAGGCCAGCTCTATCCCCCGGCAGGGCAAGTACGCCCAGGCTGCATGGTGCCCGTCTCTGGCTGCGGTCGGCGGGGCCGGGATCCGGCTGCCGCTGGAATGCCAGCCGACAACAGGCGCATTCACCGCGCCCGGCATGTCGGCAGACTGATCCTGCCCGGTCCACGGACACGACCCGGCCGCGACGAGAAAGAAGAACCGGCCTCCGCAAGCGATTACTGCCAGCGCCTGCCGTGGATCAGGCAGCGCTGGCAAGCCCCGGATCATGTCGGCGGTGCCACCGGAGCACCGCCACCAGCAGGCCGCCAACATCCCGGCAGCTGTGGGCACCTCAAGGGCATCCAGCACCGTCCCCGTCACCAGCTCCACCACGTCGCCGTTTGCCACGGCCGGCCACCCCACCGCTCGGTAAGCAAGCAACGCCTCGCCGACAGTCGTCGCGCGCAAACCTTCGCTCGCCTGTTCTGGTGCCGACGCCCGCCCGGCGGTGTTCTGCCGCTCGACGGCCAGACGCGCCCGGATCCGGTCGTAGCCCTGCGCAAACTCCCCGCCTGTCCTGAGCACCTCATCACAGGTCTCCCAGAACACCCGACCCGCGCGTTGGACACCGCTTTCCACCGTCGACAGCGTGCTACGCGCATAACTGATCCGCCGTGCGAACTCGCGCTGAGCATAGCCCGCGTCCTTGCGCGCCGTCGCCAGCTGGCGTCCGAGCTGGCGACGCAGAGCCCGGACCGCCTCAGACTCACTCACCCCGGTCACCACCTCCCGCGCGGCGCGCTGAGAGATCCGGCCCTCGCGCTGGTACGGACAAACCTGGGTGGGACGGCAAACGTGCGCTCAGGGCCATCAAGTCCTCCTACAACGACCGTCTCGACCTGGCGCATCCGCGCGATTAACACGCCGGGGTCGCGATCACTGAGATGACTGTTGCGAGCACGTTGAACATCGGGAACGTCCAGTGCCGTGACATGGTCCTGCTCGCCGGCTACGTGCTGCTGTTGCCTGCCCACCGTCGCCCGGCCCGCTCTGCGTAGTCCTGCCTGAGCGCTTCCCGCAGCTCAGCCGCGGTGTCGCGCGAGATAGTCACGAACGGATCGCTCAGCGAGACAGCCAGCCAGACGCCTTCCCGGCAATCGATCGAGTAGGCATCTTCCCAGTGCCAGCGAAGATCATTAAGCATGGTCTGCGCGTCGCTGTCGAGCATCTGGCTTTCTCCCTTGCTGCCGGACCCGGGCCGGGGATGCCCGACTTGATGACAGAGTATACCTAGGTGGACTCTGGATATACCTAGGTCAGCCAAGACCTGCCGGTATCAGCCTAGGCTTAGTCACTTACTGTGATCATGTGGAGATCGATCATGAGTCCGGCACGCCGGTCTGGCGGCAGCTCGCGGATTTCCTGCGCTCGCAGATACATGCAGGCGACATCGAGCCCGGCAAGCTCCTGCCCTCCACCAGGACCCTCATGCAGCGTTACGGAGTGTCAGACGGAACGGTCAAGCGCGCCGTCGGCCAGCTCCGCTCCGAGGGCCTAGTCAAGACCGAGCCAGGCCGGGGCGTGTACGTAGCCGACCAGAAGCGCTAGGCACCTGCCCCAGCTCCATCGCCGTGCCGCGTGGCCGTGGCGACTTGACCCGAACGCATCCGCCAGGACCACCCCCGTGGACACGCGCGGAAATACGCGATTGCGGCATTCGGCGCAGTTACCATCATTCTCAGCGAACGGAGGACCCGGCGATGCGGCAACCACCAGCACGGACATCACGAACGTCAGGTACTCCTCAAAGGCCCGTTATCGGGTCCCGCCCGGCACGCCGCCAGATGGCAATACGAGCAGCGTGCGGGCACACCCGCTACACCAAGGGCTGTGACATCTGCGCGTTAGCCGGCATCTATCACGACCACATCAGCAGGTCAGGCATCACGGCCGCCGAGCGCTCCGAGGTCATCCGGCTCTACCGGGCTGGCGACAAGGCCGGCCTTTTCAAACTGTGGCAGGCACGGCAACACGATGGCAGCGGATGAACAACGAAACGGCCCGTCGCGCCCAATGAGCTCAGGGCACCTAATGCGGACGATAGCTGCGGGCGGTGCCATCAGAAGGATGACCACTCGTGGTGGTCACCGGTACGCAGTGACCGGAGCCTGCGGCGAAGCGCTGCCTGCACTCGATTAAGCGCCTGGTGCATCGCGGCGAACAGCGGAAGCGGTGGTGCGCTGACATAGGCGCGGCCCAGCCGGACAACATCCGCCCTGAACTGCTCGACCGTTCCGGGGCCGACATCGGTCACGGCCGCATGCTCAGCGTCGTCACGTGCCTGGCTGGCCGCCAGGGCGATCGCGTCCACCCAGCCGCCCCGATGGCCTGGCACATCGTCGGCGTCTCCGGCATACGAACCAGCTGCCGGCCCGTGACGGCGCTGCCATCACTGGCCACGCCGGCAAAGTACAGGCGCGTGGCCTGCGCGGCTTCCGTGCGCTCCCGTATTGCCGCGGCGTCGATCTCGTCACTGACCCCGACCAGAGCGCCTTCCGCGTGAACGGCTTCATCGGCGCTCACCCAGAACTGCGCGGGACATGCTGACGGCCGACCTCCACGTTCGCGACAGTGCTGCGGCTGTAGCCGACCACCACCGCGATGCCGACCTGGCTGTAGCCGGCAGCGCGGCGGCAGGCCGCTAACTTGCCGCCCAGTGCAGGGCGGGCATTTTCGACGATGCCTGATTCCCTCACCATTGATCTCCGTCCGGCAGCCGGAGCTGTCGGTCAATTGTCACAGATCCCGCCGTTCACTGCCCGACACCACCAGCAACCAGCTGGTGTTGAGCGGGCACCGCCAGCCCACGGACGCCGAGCATGCGCTCGGGCCGGCCGCATCGGCAGCGGAGCGAGCAGCAGCGAAGCGACCGCTGCGGGGGCACGCGCGACGATCCTCGCTATGGCGCGCTCTTGACCGGAGTCCGCAATGGCGGGAATCCTGAACCCCGTGCCGGATGCAGCTGCGGGGTTCTCGTCGTCCGCCGTGCTTCCTGCGCTCCGCGCGGCCTGCACGCAGGCCGGCCTCAACAGTGACGGCGCTGAGCTGCTGCGACTTGGCGAGAACGCGATTTTCCAGCTGGCCAGCGCACCTGTGATCGTCAGGATTGCCCGGTCGGCTGACCGGCTGCCTCGGGCGGAAAAAGAGCTGTGCGTCGCCCGGTGGCTAGCCTGGGCACGCGTCCCGGCGATCCGGGTCTACGAAGAGATCGATCAGCCGCTGCTGGTGGCCGGCCACCCAGTCTCGTTCTGGCAAACGGTCACCGGCGGCGAGCCGACGCCCACCCACGCTGACCTGGCCCGGCTGCTCGCGGCATTCCATGGACTCGGCGGCAGCCCGTGCGACCTGCCGGGTTTTGACCCGTTCCAGATCCCCGAGTCGCGCCTTGCAGCACCGAACGGCGTCACCCCCGAGGACCGTGATTTCCTGCGGGCACGCTGCGGCGACCTGCACGAGCAGCTCGGCCGCCTTGAGTTCGCCCTGCCCCAAGGCCCGATCCACGGCGACGCGCACACCAGGAACCTGCTGACCGACCACGGGGAAGTCGTTCTCCTGGACTTCGAGTCAGCCGCGATCGGCCCCCGGGAGTGGGATCTGCTCCCGACCGCAATCGCCTGCGAACGGTATGGCCTGGCCGAGGAGCAGTACCAGGAGTTCGCCGCTGCCTACGGATTCGATGTCCGGACCTGGCCGGGCTACCCGGTGCTGCGGGAGATCCGCCAGCTAGCGATGACCACGTGGATCATGCAGAACGTCGGGGAGTCTCCGGCGGCCGCCGCCGAGTTCGCCCTGCGAGTCGCCTCACTGAGGGAAAGAGATTTCGAGCGTGCCTGGAACTTCTTCTGATCAGCCCACCACCACCACCAGCGCAGGCCAGCCGGCAGGACCGGCAACGGGATCCTCCGTTCCGCGCCGGATCCGGATCACCAACATGTACGCGACGCCGTGGCATCTGGCAGATGGTGACAGCGGCGGTGACCTGCCCGGCTACCTTCGACTGCGGCAGTACGAGCGGTCCTACCGGCTTTCCGGCGACCAGCTACCGCACGTTTTATGCCGTGAGGCACTGGACACCAGCGCGCTGAGATTCCGGCGCTGGCAGCACGCCCCACTGGTGACCGGGGCGCGGATCTGGCTGTTCTGCCTGCCATCGGGCCAGATCGTGGCCACGCTGAGCCTGGACGTGCACTGCGAACTGGCGGACACGATCGACCTACTCCAAGACTGCTACGTCGGCGACGTGCAGCTCGGCGAGGCAACGGCCGAGCAATACGCGCACACCATGGCCGCCCAGCTCGGCGCCGACACTGGCGCCGGGCAGAGTTTCCTTCCCGAACGCCACCAGGTCGTCTTCGACGAGGAACTCGCGCCCGAGGACTGCGATGACCTGGTCCAGCGGCTGATCTACCGGGCCGACCTGCCCTACCGCAAGGAATACAGCGCCATCCGCTACCCCGGCGAGCTCAACCGCCGCCCTGGGTGGCTAGCCGCCGTCGGCCCCTACGTCAGCGTCGTCTGCGGCCACCCGGACTTCATTGAGAACGCCATCTTCCTGTCCGCAGTGCAGGCCGTCGCCGCGGCCGCCCAGCTGCGCGCGATCCGCCATGCCGCCTACGCGGACGTGCGCCAGTTCCGTGAGCTGCAGGCGGCCGGGGGAAGCACCCGAGACCGCCGCCGCACCCTGGAACGGATCGCGGACCAGCTCGGGGACCTGGAGCTGGAACTGTCCTACAGCGTGGAAGCCTCCGCTGACCTCGGCCTGCTCGTTCCCTCGCTGCGGGTCGAGAGCTTCCACAACGCGCTGTATGAGTCGATGAGCCTGGCCGGCAAGGCGGTCACGGCCGGGCGGATGCTGCAGCGCCTCGGCAGCGCAATCAGCGCGGAACTGACCGCGATCGAGAGCATCGAGCGGCGCGGCGATGAGAACCGGCGCGTCCGCTATGCCGTGGCCGTGGGATTCGTATCCGCGGTGGCGATCCCCGGCAGCTTGATCCTGGCATTCCTGGGCATTAACGCCGCGCAGGTGAACTCCAGCCGGTCCATGTTCAGCCACCAGTACCTGGGCATGTACCTGACCGTCGCGGCTGTCATCGTTCTCGGCGCCGTTCTTTCCCTGGCGCTGTACGTTCAGCAGCGCCGCGACGCCCGCCACCACCGATCCGGTGAACGGCGATCCCGGTGGACGCTGGCAGCTGATGAGACACATTATTAACGGGCCTACCCGATCCATCCCCTGCGCTGAGCTGCAGCGCCTGCCGCGAACCTGCTGGAGACGTTCAGGCGGTTCATGATGGACGCGATATGCCGCCGGACTGTGGTGGTGCTCAGTCCGGCGCGGCGGGCGATTGCGTCATCTTGCAGGCCCTCGGCCATCATCTCCAGGACAGCCTGCTGGGCCGGCGTCAGCCGGTCTGCGGGCGCCCCTGGGCGCCGTGGCTTGAGCGGGGTCGCCCGGTCCCACAGCATCTCGAAGTACTCCCGGAGCGCGGAGATGATCACCGGCGCCCGGATCACCAGCACCCCGGCCGTCCCGGTCGGCGTGAGCGGGAGCAGCGCGGTGGTCTGATCGGCGAGCTTCATCTTCATCGGCACCTGCGGCAGCAGGCGCGCCTGTTCCCCCGCCTCCGCGCACGACTGGATGACCCGCCGTGTCACCGGAAAATCCATCGCCGAGGCGTCGTAGATAGACCGGCACAGCACCCGGCCGCCGAACGCAGGCAGCGGCGGCTGAGCGAAATCCTCAGTGACCGGCATGTCGGTGTGCAGGTTCTCCAGCGTCATCCAGTCCTTGCGCGCGGTGTTCGCCAGTGCTGCCGACAGCTCGCCGATCTCAGTCCGGTCGGAGACGACCGACACAAGATGCGCCGGGAACCGGCCGTTCATGCCAGTGCCGAACCGGGCCTGAGCATCAGCGAGGCGCCTGCTTCCGTCCAGCAGGAGTTCCTGGTCATGGGCAAGCCGGTTCTGGTGACCTGCCAGGACACCCTGCAACGCAAGGTCCGGTGACGCGGGCCGCAGCCAGGCGGGATCGGCCGGGGTGTGCGGGTGCATGTGCGCCATGCCCCGATCGGTAAGCGCCCGTACCAGCCCAGAGTCGCCGACCAGCGCTTCGGCCTGGTCTTTCGCGCACCCGTCGCGAGCGAGGAGCAAGTCATACGCCTCGATGACCTCCGCGGGCACCAGACCCTCGAACAAGCCCTGGATATCGGAATGATGAGCGCCTGCCGCTACCACCAGTCCGCCCCCCACGCAGGGCATGAGGCTCGGCGGGGAAGGTCAAGGTCAGGCGCGGGGAGTGGCCCAGGCTGGCGTAAGGGGTCTTCGTCGTGCTGCACATGGGGGCAGGGCTCACCGGCCCGCTTGCGGGCAAGCGGACAGCCGTGCGGGTTGCCTGGGGAGCCGTGAACGGCCAGGTTGAGCAGCGCAGGTCCCTATCCCTTCTCGCTTGCGGCGCCGCTTGCCGGGGCCGGTCAGCCCGTCCCCGGTGCGCACTGCCTGATCGGTGTGAGGCGATACGCATCGCCCCGCAGTCCAAGGAAGCCATCCATTGCCGGCACCGGACAGGGCTGGCCGTGATCTCCGACAATTTGCTGACAACTCCGCAGCTCGCTGGATTGCGTTCCATCACCGCCCTGGCCGACACGGTTGGCGTGCTTACCCGGTTCCGGCTATGCGCTCAGTGCTCAGTTCGGCCCACACGGCTTTGCCGCTAGCCGTCTCGCGCACGCCCCATCCGTCGGTTAGGGCCTGGACGAGGACAAAGCCGAACCCTGATTCATCGAGTTCAGCGGGGGTGCGTGGCTGGCGCGGGCGCGGATCAGCGTCGTGGACCTCGATCCGCAGCCGGTCGTCGGAGATTTCCAGCCGTAACTCCAGCGCCATGGCAGGGGTGCAGGCATGCCGCACGGCGTTCCCGACCAGTTCGGACACGAGTAGGGTCGCGGTCTCCTCCAGGTGGCCGAGCGTCCACGAGATGAGCGCCTCACGTGTGGCTCGCCGTGCCAGCCCAGCCGCAGGCGCAGCTGCGGGCAGCGTCATCGACCTAGCTTGGCGTGGCTCCTCCACTCCGCCAGGCCGAGCTTGAACCATGCTGGATCCGTAAGGATCAGCCGTCATCTCCTGACCGCCTTGACCTCGTTACTCCAGACGTACAACGTGAACCCATGCAAGCTGACCGTCGTCGGTACCGAGCAGCTGCAGCTGAGATTTGCGACAATGTGCTGACAACTCGTAGCTGCTGGATGGAGGCACATGGCGAGGAAGCCGGATGCCGACGGGGAGACCCGCCGCGCGTTAGGCGCGGAACTTGCCGCCTACCGTCGCGCCGCCGGGCAGAGCCAGGCCCAGCTCGCCCGGCTCACCGAGTACAGCCGCAGCACGATCGCGAACGTCGAGACCGGCCGCCAGCACGTCCCGCGCAATTTCTGGGAACGCGCCGACGCCGCCCTGCGAACCGGCGGCGTCCTTGCGAGCGCTCACGACCAGGTCGAAGCCGCAGCCCGCGACAAACTGCGGGCAGCAGCGCGATACGCGAGCACCTCTCGCCGGGCGCCCACCCGGCAGCAGCGACTAGGCAGCGCCCCGAACGTGGCTGCACCGGAGCCGCTGGGGAGCATCCTCGCGCTGCCGCGTTCTGGTTCGGTCTCGTTCTGGCCCGATGAGCTGGGGCACTCAGGGTCGTCCGGTGCAGGCACTGCCGCCGTCAGCGCGATGAGTCCGGTACAGCGGTTAATTCCCGGGCAAGATGCCCCGGCCGCCCATCCGGACAGTCCACGGCCGGTCAGCCCCGGTGACGTAGCCCGGCTGAGCAGCATGCGGCAGCACCTCAAAGCTATCGACAATGCCCACGGCGGCGGGGCCGCGCTGCCTATGGCCACCTGGTATCTGCGGCATGAAATAGCCCCGATTCTGAACGGGAACGACGGCGATCACGCGAGCCCTAGGCTGATCGAGGTCGTGGCGCAATTCCAGCACGACACGGGCTGGATGGCCTACGACGCGGGCCAGCAGCAGCTAGCCACCGGGTACTTCACCAGCGCGCTGCGTTACTCCCGCGCGGCAGGGAACCGGCTGCTCGTCGGCCGGGTCCTGGCGGCCATGAGCCACCAGGCCATCTACCTTGGACACCTGCGGCAGGCCATCGACTTCGCCCAGGCGGCCCGCGCCGCGACGCGGCAGGTGGCGACGGCACGCACGGTGGCCATGCTCGCCGCGATGGAAGCATGCGCGCACGCCGCCGCTGGTGATTCCATGCCATGTCGTCAGGCACTGGACGATGCCGCGAATGCCCTCACTTTGATCATCAGCGGCGAGTCTGAGCCCGAATGGCTCGACTTCGACGAAGGCGGCTACTGGGGTCACGCTGCTCGCGCTCACCGTGATCTCGGGGAGCCGGGCAAGGCCGAGGAGTACGCGGAGAAGTCCGTCGGTCTCTGCATGGCGGCGCACAGCAGAACCCGCGCCCAGCGCAACACTATCCAGGCGACCGCTCACCTGAGCATGGGAGAGGTCGACGCTGCCGCGGCTGCTGGCGAGCAGGTCGTGCGGGAGGCGTGGAACCTGCATTCCGGCCATGTGTTCGGCGAGGTCGCTCAGCTCGCCAGGGCGATCGCCCCGTTTGGGACACCCGCCGCCGCGGACTTCCTCGACCAGGCCCGGGAACTGCTCGCCGCACGAGGCCCAGGTAAGAGCCTGCGGAAAAATAACCCGTAGCTTCCTGTAAATGCGGCATGCTGCTGTGGTATGGGCGGCGATGAGGAAGCGGGGCAGGTGCTGGCGGCGAAGTTCGGGGCGATCTTCCCGCATCTGGATGAGCGGCAGCGGCGGCTGCTGATGGGCGCCGAGGCCCGGGCGCTGGGACATGGCGGGATCCGGCTGGTGGCCCGGGCCGCCGGGGTGCGTGAGGCTACGGTCTCCCTGGGTGTTACTGACCTGGACTCCGGCGCTGAGCCCCTTGGCCGGGCCCGCAGGCCGGGCGGGGGCCGCAAGAAGGCGGCCGAGCTGGATCCGGGGCTGCGCCCGGCGCTGCTGGCCCTGGTAGAGCCGCAGGAGCGGGGTGATCCGATGTCGCCGCTGCGGTGGACGACGAAGTCGACGCGCAAGCTGGCGGCGGAACTGACCCGCCAGGGCCATAAGGTCTCCGCCGGCACCGTGGGTGACCTGCTGCGGGAGGAGGGGTTCAGCCTGCAGGGCAACGCCAAGACCATCGAGGGCCAGCGGCACCCGGACCGGGACGCGCAGTTCCGGCACATCAGCGAGCAGGTCAGTGCCCATCAGGACACCGCCGACCCGGTGATCAGCGTGGACACCAAGAAGAAGGAACTCATCGGCGATTTCAAGAACGCGGGCCGCGAATGGCGGCCCAGGGGCCATCCTGAGGCCACCCGCACGCACGACTTTCCCCAGGACAGCCTGGGCAAGGCGGTGCCGTACGGGATCTACGACATTACCGCGAACGCCGGCTGGGTTAACGTCGGCACCGACCATGACACGGCCGCGTTCGCCGTCGAGTCGATCCGCCGCTGGTGGAACGCGGCCGGCCGCGGCGACTACCCGGCGGCCCGGCGGCTGCTGATCACCGCGGACGCGGGCGGCTCCAACGGCTACCGGACGCGCGCGTGGAAGGCCGAGCTGGCCGCCCTGGCCGTGGAGACCGGGCTGGAGATCAGCGTGTGTCACTTCCCGCCCGGGACATCGAAGTGGAACAAGATCGAGCACCGGCTGTTCTCCCACATCACGATGAACTGGCGCGGGCGGCCGCTGACCAGCCACGAGGTCATCGTGGCGACCATCGCCGCCACCACCACCCGCACCGGCCTGCGCGTGCGCGCCGAACTGGACACCAGCACCTACGACACCGGCGTCAAGATCAGCGACCGGCAGATGGGCGCCTTACCCCTGACCCGCCACGAGTGGCACGGCGACTAGAACTACGCCCTCCGCCCCGAGGCCTACGACCAGATCAGCGACGCTCCCGATCCGTTTGACTGGCCCAGCCCGGATCTGACCTGGCTCTGCCATCCGGCGCTGACCGGCCTGCCAGCCCGGGAATGGGACTCCCTGATCGCCACCTTGATGACGCTGCATGACCAGCAGCGGGAGACGAGCCTGGATGCGCGCCGCGGTCACCGCCCCCGGCTGGCCGCCCCCGGCACCGGACGCCGCCCCGTCCTCACCCTCGCCGACCGGCTCCTGGCCACCACCCTCCACCAGCGCCTCGCGCTGCCCCAGGTCACCATCGCCGCCCTATTCAGCGTCCGGCCCGAAACCATCAACAGGCACATCCGCGACATCCGCCAGCTCCTGGACCAGGCCGGGCACGCCATCCAACCCGGCCCGCACCGGCTCGCCAGCCTGGACGACCTGACCAGCTTCGCGAGCGCACAGGGCATCACGGCACCGCCAGAGATCAAGACAGCGTGTTAATGATCCGCAGGCTCTAAGGCTGCGGCTAGCCGGTCATGACGACCTGGAACGCCTCGGCCAGCCTGTCCGCTGGCAGCCCGGCGGCTGCCGTGTTGTCGGCGATGCGCTCGCGCAGCCGTTCCGCGAGGGTTCCCGGGTCCTGAACCTGGCTCGCATGCGCCTGTACCGCGGCTACCTTCCGGGCGAACGTCTCGGTGATGTCCACGAAGTGGTTAATCTCCCGCCCGGGGCTGTTGATCAGCCATGCCTCCTGCACCGTCCAGCCTTCCAGACGCTCGTCCTGCCTGAGGTGGATCAGCGCGAACGGGTTGCTGGCGTCCGGGTAGATCGCGGTCAGGACCGCCGCGCCGGTGGCGAGGTGAGCGGGATGACAACTGCGAAAACGCTGCCAGTTCCACTCCGGGCTCCATGTCAGCACCCGCTGCGGGCGCACCTGCCGGATGACCCGCACGAGATCCTCATGCAGGTCCCGGCCCGCATGTGTCACGCCGCCCTCAGCAAGGCCGAGGAACCGGACCTCATGCACACCCAGCAGCGCCGCGGCTTCCTGCTGCTCCGCCCGGCGGATACGAGGAATCTCGCTGCGTGGAACGTCCGGGTCGAATCCGCCCGCGTCGCCATCAGTCAGAACGCAATACGTCACTTCGACGCCTGCATCTGTCCACCCGGCGATCGTGCCGCCCGCCCAGAACTCGGCATCGTCCGGGTGAGCAACGACCACGAGTACCCGTTCGACGTCCGGATCTGGCAGGCTCGGCATTCCTCACCCTCCGGGATTCGCGTCGCGTTGCTCGCGGTACGGTACAGCCGCCCCGCAGGATACGGGTCCGCGCGCGCCAGCCCAGCGAATGGGCGGCCTCCGCGGTCCGTTTCACTTCCAGGTGACCTGCCCGGCGCGGTAGGAACTGCCACCGTAGCGGTGCAGCAGAACGCCGCGGTGTCCGCGGTGGCGATCCCCGCCAGCTTGATCCTGGCGTTCCTGGGCATCAACGCCTCCCAGGTGAGTTCCACGCGGTCGATGTTCAGCCACCAGTACCTGGGCATGTACCTGACCGTCGCAGCCGTCATCGTCCTCGGCGTGGTTCTTTCGCTGGCGTTATACGTTCAGCAGCGCCGTGACGCCCGCCACCACCGCACCAGCGACCAGAGATCCCGGTGGGCGCTGGCAGCTGATGAATCCCATATATAACGGGCCTACCCGATCGATCCCTGCGCTGAGCCGCAGCGCCGGCCGCGAACCTGCTGGAGACGTTCAGCCGGGTCATCATCGCCGCGATGTGCCTCCGGACCGTGGTGATGCTCAGCCCGGCGCGGCGGGCGATCGCGCCATCGTTCAGTCCTTCGGCCATCATTTCCAGGACCGCCTGTTGGGCCGGCGTCAGCCGGTCCGGGGATGCTGCGGTGCGTTGTGGCTTGAGCGGGGTTGCCCGTTCCCACAGCATCTCGAAGTACTCCCGCAGCGCCGCGATGATTACCGGCGCCCGGATCACCAGCGCCCCGGCCGTGCCGGTCGGGGTGAGCGGGAGCATCGCGGTGGTCTGGTCGGCGAGCTTCATCTTCATCGGGACCCGCGGCAGCAGCCGGGTCTGCTCCCCCGCCTCGGCGCATGCCTGGATGACCCGCCGGGCGACCGGGTAGTCCATCGCCGAGGCGTCGTAGATGGACCGGCACCGGACCCTGCCGCCGTACGCGGGCAGCGGCAGCTGCGCGAAGTCCTCGGTGACCGGCATGTCGGTGTCCCGATCCCGAACCTGGCCTGCGCATCAGCGAGGCGATGGTGCCCGTCAACGAGAAGTTCCTGCTCACGGGCGAGCCGGTTCTGGTGGCCGGCCAGGACGCCCTGCAACGCCAGGTCCGGTGACGCGGGTCGCAGCCATGCCGGATCGACCGGCGTGTGCGGCAGAATGTGCGCCATTCCCCGGTCGGTAAGCGCCCGTACCAGCCCGGCATCCCCGACCAGATCCTCGGCCTGATCCTTCGCGCACCCGTCGCGGGCGAGGAGCCGGTCATACGCTTCGATGACCTCTGAGGGCACCAAGCCCTCGAACAAGCCCTGGATGCCATCGCGAACAGTGCCCGCCGCTACCACCAGCAAGCACCCCAGACAGTGCCCCGGGTCCGGCAGGCACAGCAGCGGTCAGCCGCGGACCATTGGGCCCTGCATAAAGGATCGCCATCGTGCTGCCCATGGCAGCGACGACGTGCCGCCCTTCTTCCAGCAAGCTCAATGCCGTACGGGTGATTCGGGGAGCCGCGAACGGCCAGGTTGAGCAGCGCAGGTCCCTATCCCTTCTCGCTTGCGGCGCCGCATGCCGGGATCGCACTCAGCTCATCTCCCGGCTCGTCCGCCTGTTCGGTAATCAGCTCAATCCAGACCGCCTTGCCAGTGGCGGTCTCGCGCACCCCCCACTTGTCAGCCAGTGCCTCTACCAGCACGAACCCGAACCCTGATTCTTCGAGCCCGGACGGAGCACGTGGCCGTGGTGGCCTGGGGTCACCGTCGAATACCTCAATCCGCAGCCAAATGCCGGCGGTCTCAAGCTTCAGCTCCAGCCGGGACTCGTCGGTGCTCGCATGGCGAACGGCATTGCCGACCAGCTCGGATACGAGCAGCGTGGCGGTCTCGTCCAGGTGCCGAAGTCCCCACGACGCCAGCGCATCGTGCACTCGGCGCCGCGCCATTCCCGCGGCCTGCCCAGCGGCGGGTAAGGCCACCAGGCGGACCTGTAATGGCTCCCCCGGCGCCGCAGCCCGACCTGAACCGATGCTGGACCCAGAAGGATCAGCCGTCATCACCCAATCGCCTCGACCTCGTCGTCGCAGTGCATCCACGTGAGGCCATGCAAGCCGACGGTCACCGATGTCGGACAGTGTCGGCCAGAACCTCCGACAATCTGTTGACAACCGAGACCGGCTAACAGCCCTGTCGGTAGGCACACGGGAAACCCGCACGACGTGGTACAACCCGCCCCCGACGGGTGAGAGCGGTACCTAGTACTACAACAGCGTCCTGAGATTTTCGGTTCTGCGAGCATAATGTGACCTGCGGGCGCGGGCCTGGCGGCGGCGGCGCCAGTCTGACCAGTGCTCGTGGAATGCCTCGGGGCGGGTG
>Ga0182024_10002670_pt1 | contig 43813 bp, 45 predicted proteins | sample P32metaG_FD_120480 | JGI IMG/M metagenome (GOLD analysis project Ga0182024, IMG submission 120480) | Permafrost microbial communities from Stordalen Mire, Sweden - P3-2 metaG (Illumina Assembly) | ecosystem: Environmental > Terrestrial > Soil > Wetlands > Permafrost | place: Sweden: Stordalen... | reverse complement strand
CAAGGACCGCATCCACGGACTGGAGTGAAAAGTCACGATCGATTTCGGCGCGATGCTCGGCCAGCGGCGGCGGTTCGATCAGGTGCGAAAGCCCGTCCAGCGCGCCATCGACGTCATCGCCACCGGCCAGCCTTCCGATCAATTCGTCCCACTGCGCCGCGGGCACGGTATGCGTCGAAATTCCCGTATACGCCAAATCCGCGGCTTTCAGCATTGCGCCGCTCAGTGCCAGATACGTGCCGGTCTCGCCCGGAAGGCGGGGCAGGAAGAAGCTGCCACCGACATCCGGAAAGAGGCCGATTCCGGTTTCGGGCATCGCGACGACGGCACTAGGGTCGGCGAGGCGGTGACTGCCATGCACCGAAACGCCCACCCCCCCCCCCATGACGATGCCGTGCAGCAACGCCACATACGGCTTTGGAAAATGCTTGACCGCGGCGTTCAGCCCGTATTCGTCGCGATAGAAGTCGATCGCGTAGGACGTGCCTGCGCTGCCCGATTCATAGAGCGCGCGAATGTCGCCGCCCGCGCAAAACGCCCGCTCGCCGGCGCCCCGGATGGCGACCGTTTTGATGGCCTCGTCCGCTTTCCAGTGCGAAAGCCTGTCCCGCATCGCGACGCACATCGCGTGCGTCAGCGCGTTGAGCGCTTTGGGCCTGTTGAGCGTGATAAGGCCAAGCGCGCCTCGCCGCTCGAAAAGGACATCCTGCTCTTCGCCTGCCGCGCTCACTGCCGGAACATTTCCCGCGCGATGATCACCCGTATGATTTCATTTGTGCCTTCGAGAATCTGGTGGACGCGCAGGTCGCGCACATGCCGCTCCGCGGGAAAGTCTTTCAGATAACCGTGGCCGCCGTGCGGCTGAAGCGCATCGTTCGCCAGGCTGAATCCCACATCGCTTGCGAAGCGTTTTGCCATCGCGCACAGCACGGGGGCCCGCGGATCGCGCAGGTCGAGTTCCGCGGCGGCGTTGCGGATCATCAGCCGCGCCGCTACCAGCTCGGTCGCCATGTCGGCGAGCTTGAATTGCGTGGCCTCATAAAAGCCGACCTACATCGCGTCAATGCGCACGTGGTCTAAAGAAGAACCGCCAGGGCGCCAAGACGCCAAGAAAAATTTACGAGGAGGTTGGGAGAAGAAGCGACAGGAATTGCGCGCCGAAGGCGCGTCATGATTCTCATCGCCTCCCTGCCCCATTGTAGTCTTTGGTGCGATATCCCTCTTGGCGTCTTGGCGTCTTGGCGGTTACTTTCGAAGAGATCGACCGAGTGGCAGGCAAAGCGAGAATCCATGAGTGAGCCATCCTTCCCCGCCATCCGCATGCGCAGGTTGCGCCGGCATGAGTGGACGCGCAGGCTCGTGGCCGAGTGCACGCTTTCTCCGGCCGATCTGATCTGGCCGCTCTTTCTCATCGAAGGCGACAATCGTCGCGAACCGGTCGCCTCGATGCCGGGCGTTGAGCGGCTGACCATTGACCAGGCCGTCATCGCCGCGGAGGAAGCGGCCCGGCTTCGCATTCCCGTCGTTGCGCTGTTCCCGCACACGGAAGCGAATCTCAAAACGCCCGACGGGCGCGAAGCGCTCAATCCGGCCAACCTCGTCTGCCGTGCCGTGCGCGCCATCAAGCGCGCTGTGCCTGAAATCGGCGTTCTGTGCGACGTGGCGCTCGATCCCTATACCAGCCACGGTCATGACGGCGTGCTCGTCGATGGTTATGTCGGCAATGACGAGACAGTCGAGATTCTCACGCGTCAGGCCGTTCTGCAGGCGGAGGCCGGCTGCGACATCATTGCGCCGTCGGACATGATGGACGGACGTGTAGGCGCGATCCGCGCGGCATTCGAAGCGCAGGGTTTCAGGGACACGCTGATTATGGCCTATGCGGCGAAATATGCCTCCGCGTTCTACGGGCCCTTCCGCGACGCCGTCGGCTCCGCCTGGGCGCTGACGGGCGACAAGCGTACCTATCAGATGGATCCCGCCAACAGCGACGAGGCCTTGCGCGAAGTCGCGCTCGACATCGCCGAAGGCGCCGACATGGTGATGGTCAAGCCGGGAATGCCTTATCTGGACGTGCTGCGCCGCGTGAGGGAGACATTCGATCTGCCGGTCTTCGCCTATCAGGTGTCGGGCGAATACGCGATGCTTGTGGCCGCGGCGGAGCGAGGCTGGCTCGACCGCGACCGCGTGGTGTTCGAGAGTCTGATCGCCTTCAAGCGCGCCGGCGCTTCAGGCATTCTCACCTATTTCGCCCGCGACGCTGCCACGGCATTGCGCAGCGCGTGATCGAAACACGGCTGGCGAAAAATGGCGTAATCCGTTCGGCCGATCGCCACAAACCGTACGCCGAGCGGCGCACCGGACAGGATAGAGATGCGAACTGGCTGCTGGTCCTGACGCGTTTGAAGATACGAAAGCTGCAGCTGAAGGATCATATCGCGCGCATCGAAGATGCACTGCTGCCGGATATATTGCGTAGGCGGGAATCCTCGCCTTAGAGCTCCTGAAAATTCAGCCGGGCGGGCGGGTGAAAAACCAGTCGTGTCCCTCCGGATCCCGCGCCCAATAGGTGCGTCCGTAACTCTGATCAGAAATATCCTGAATGATCTCCGCCCCCGCCCCTTTCGCGCGCGCGCAATGGGCGTCGACATCTGCCAGATAGATAAAAACGCCGGACGTATGAGCCTTTGCCTGGATTGGGGATTGGCTATCGAATCGATCGGCGGCTGTCCCCATCATCACAATACCGGAACCGAAGCGTATTTCGCCGTGATGACGGTCCTCGCCGCTCGGATGAACCGCGACCTTCTCAAAGCCGAACGCTTTAACCAGCCAGTCCACGGCTTTGGGCACATCGGCATAATAAAGATAGGGGATGACCTGCGACATGCCCTCGGGCGGAACCTTCGACATGAATCCCTCCTGCGATCCGCTCTTATAACCCGACATTCCCCGGATGACGCGGGTTGGGAAGGACAATAGCGGAATTTTGAGGCACTCGTTAACCAGGGTGACTGCGATGGCGATGGGCTGTTTCAGAGCGCTGCCCCAGCGCACCGGTCAGGATTCGAACGGCGGCGCGTCGGCGTAAGATTCGAGCACCGGTACGAGCGCTTGCTTGAGCGGACCCAGCCACGGTTCGTAGTTTCGCCACTGTTCGACGCCATCATTGAAAATGGGTGTTCGCACCTGCTCGTTACCGGCCGAGTCGAAGGCGCGGTCGTTGTCGTAGAACCGCAGGCAATTCTCTTCGAACGGCAGGCCGAGATGCCCGAGCAATCGGCGGATCTCGGTTTCCGGCTCCGCAATCAGCCGCTCGTAGTGAACCCGATAGACTTTTTCCGGCAACACGCGATCGAAATGCGCCATCACGTCTGCGTAGTCCGTGCAGTAACGACCCAGATCGCTCAGCCGATGGGAAAAACCTTGCCCATGGTTGAGGAACGTCGAAAAATTCGAAAAACAGCAGGCGGCCGTCCCTCAGGGCGGTCGCAGCCTCTTTCAGGCGTGTATGGCGCAGCGGCCGAAAGAAGCGCAAACGAGATTCGGCGGCGGCAAATTCGGCAACCGGAAGTGCAGCACCGGATCTCGGCGGCACGCGGTACCGCGTCACAGCGAGGCCGGCCGAACGCCCTTCAACGCAGCCTGCAGCAGAGTCGAGCGGCGCGAGGAAAGCCGCCGCAGGTTGCGATTTGAACTCGACGCGCAAGCAGGTCGCTTCGCGATCACCGGGCAGTACGGAACTGTATTTTCCATCACCGTCAGGTGATCGCTCATCACGCGACTGTGCGGTCCGCGCACTTGCAACCGGCAGTCGCGGGCGCGAGACTTTCGCGGCATCATCCATGGAGCGTTCCATGCGTCTTCGATCTGTCACACTCGCCGCCGTACTTGCGACACTGACTCCCGCGGCGGCTTTCGCCGATGAGGCTTCGCCCATTGTGCGCCCGGTTTCGACCATGCGCCCCGGAGAACCTCTCCTTTGCGACTTTTTCTACCACCAGGGAGACGTCATCCGGCGCCAGGATTGCCGTACCAGGGCTCAGTGGAATCGGCTGCGCCTCGAAACACAACGCGAAATCAGCGAATTCCAGATTCGCAGCCTGATCGAGCATAATTAACCGTCGCGGTCATGCCCGCTCAGCGTTGCGCGCGGACAAACAGGCTGCGCAGAAGAATCTCGGCGCGTGAAGGCAGCACGTGAAGTCCCGAGCGTCGCTGCCCGAGATCCACGACGTTTTCCAGAATCAGCATGGCGAGGCCGTGGACCGCCGCCCACACCGCGAGCCCTAACGCAGGGTCGTTGAGAGCTGTGCCCATCTCCTCTCCGACGGCGTCTGCGGCGGCCGCCAATTCGGGAAACGCGTCGCGGTTGGGCAGTTGGGGTCCGAACATCAACCGCACCAGCGCGGGGCGCCGCGCGACGAAGCGCATATAGGCGGCGCCGATGCTTGCGATGCGGTCGTCCTCAAGACCTGGCCGGGAGCTGGCGGCGACAAGCTCGTGGCGAAGCTCCTCGAACCCTTCCGTGGCCAATTCGACAAGGAGCGCCTCGTGACTTGCGAAGTGACGGTATGGGGCCGCGTGGCTGACGCCCGCCTGCCGCGCCACTGCGCGCAGGCTGAGGGAGGAAAGCCCCTCCTTTTCCAGAATGGCGCGCGCGGCATCGCGCAATGCATTGTGCAGATCTCCGTGGTGATAGCGGCGCGCCGGCGCGTTCACGGGTGCCCCTGCCGGAGTGCTTCGGTGCGCGCGAAGAGGCTAGACGTGTCCCAGCGCCTTCCTCCCATTCTCTCCACCTCCCCGTAAAACTGGTCGATCAGGGCCCCCATCGCGAGCGAAGCGCCGTTGCGCCGCGCTTCGTCGAGGCAGATGGCCAGGTCCTTGCGCATCCACTCCACCGCAAATCCGTGTTCGAAATGGCCGGCCAGCATGGTCTTGTGCCGGTTCTCCATCTGCCAGGACTGCGCCGCGCCCTTAGAGATCACGTCGACGACAGCTTGCGGATCGAGGCCCGCCGCACGGGCGAAGCTCAATCCTTCCGACAGGCCCTGCACGATTCCCGCAATGCAGATCTGGTTGACCATCTTGGTCAGCTGCCCCGCGCCAACTTCGCCCATTCGCTGGCTATGCCGCGCATAAACGCGGATCACCGGCTCGATCCTGTCGAAATCCGCTTCGCTCCCGCCGCACATGATGGTGAGCTGACCGTTCTTCGCGCCCTGCTCTCCGCCGGACACCGGCGCATCGACAAAACCGAGACCGCGGGTGCGTGCCGCGGCCGCCAGTTCCCGGGCGATCGCCGCGGATGCGGTCGTGTGATCGACGAACACCGTGCCCGATTTCATCGCGGCGAATGCGCCCTTCTCGCCGCGGGCGACGGCGTCGATATCGCTGTCGCGCCCAACGCAGGCGAGCACGATGTCTGCATTCTCGGCCGCCGCTGCGGGTGACGGCGCAGCTTGCCCGCCATGCTCGCCCACCCAACGCTGCGCTCTCGCAGCCGTGCGGTTGAACACGGTCACCGCGAGGCCCGCGCGGGCAAGATGGCCCGCCATGGGATAGCCCATGACGCCCAGGCCAATAAAAGCGACGCGTTGCGCCATCGTGCTCGTCTCCCCTTGAACGAAGGGAACAGTTAACTGCCAAGCCGCCAAACCGCCAAGGTGCCGAAAGAAAATTGAACCACAGAGGCACTGAGCACACTGAGGAAGGTTTTTGCGCGCACACGTGGTCGGGTTAAACCCGACCATCCCGCGCGATGCCCTCTTTCTCCGTGTCCTCAGTGCCTCTGTGGTGAATCTTCTTTCTTGGCGTCTTGGCGGTTCATTGCGGCCATCCGACATCGCTAGCCGAACCCGCGGTTTTCGGCCCCTACTCCATCACCTCGATCTCGGGCGGGCGCTGCAGGAGCGCCGGGCGGCGCATCAGGAACAGCACGAACAACGCGGGCAGCGAGATGAAGAACATGAACAGGAAGTCGTTCGCATAGGCGATGATCTGCGCGTTGTACTGCACGATCGAATCGAGCTGCGCCACTCCAAACGGCAGATGCGGATTCCACAGCATGCTCGGCGCGTTCACGGACAGAGCGCGATTGAAGGGATTGACGTTGCCGGCGAGCTGCGCGTGCATGGTCTGAATGCTGTTGGCGAGCATCGTGGTGGTGATCGAGACGCCGATGGCGCTGCCGACATTGCGCACGAGATTGAACATCGCCGAGCCGTCAGTGCGCAGCACCGGCGATAGCGTCGCGAAGGCGATCAGGTTCATCGGCACGAAGATCAGGCCCATTCCGATGCCCTGCACGAACGACACGAAGCACAGCCACCATGGCGCGATATCCGGCGTCCAATGGGACATTTCCCAGAGACTCCACAGGAGGAAGGCGGTACCCGCCGCCATCACGTGGCGCGCATCGAGCCGCATCGCGAGGCGGCCTGCGAAAACCATCGAGATCATGGTGCCGACGCCGCGCGGCGCCATCAGCAGCCCCGTCTGGGTTACCGAATACCCGCCGAGATTCTCGAGATAGGGCGGAAGCAGCGCCGAACTCGCAAGCATGATGAGGCTCACGATCAGCATCAGGAACAGCGCGGTGATGAAATTGCGGTCTTTGAAGATTTCGCGCGGCATGAAGGATTTCTGCGTCGTGAGGATATGCACCAGAAAGAGATAGAGGCCGAGACCCGCGAGCACGGCGTAGATCATGATCTCGCTGGAGGAGAACCAGTCCTTCGTCGTGCCGCGGTCAAGCATCAGCTGTAGCGCGCCGAGGCCGACTCCGAGCATGGCAAATCCGGACCAGTCGAATTTGAGGCTTTCGTCGCGGTGGGTGTCGCGCAGGAACAACCAGATTCCGGTGACGGCGGCGATGCCGAACGGCAGATTGACGTAGAACACCCAGCGCCAGTCATACGCATCCGTCAGATATCCGCCGAGCGTCGGACCGAGGATCGGCCCCACCATCACGCCCATGCCCCAGATCGCCATCACCACGCCACGCTTTGCCGGCGGATAGAGGTCGAGCATGATCGACTGGGAGAGGGGCGCCAAAGCTGCGCCGAACGCGCCCTGGATCAGGCGGAAGATGATCATCTGATCGAGCGTCTGCGCCGCTCCGCACATCATCGAGGCGATGGTGAACCCGGTCAGGCTCACGATGGCGAAATTCTTGCGCCCGAACCGCGCTGCGATCCAGCCGACGGGAGCGGTCATGATCGCCGCGGCGACGATGTAGGACGTCAGCACCCAGGTGATCTGGTCGCGCGAGGCGGCGAGGCTGCCCTGCATGTAAGGCAGCGCAACGTTCGCAATCGTGCTGTCGAGCGCCTGCATGAGCGTGCCCGCCATCGAGCACAGCATCACGATGCGAAGCTCGAACTTCGTCGTGTAAGCTTCGTGAGTAAGTCCCGCAGCGCGCATGAGCGATCAGAGCAATTTCGGATTCAAAGACGCACCAAACTTTGTCATGGCCCGCGGAAGAGCGGGCCACCTAGGTGGAAGCGGCATGCGGTACGGCATGAAGACTGGGTGGCCCAGTCTCCGCTGTCGCGTCGCCGGGCCGTGACAATCGTTTTCGTCATCCGTAGAGCATGCGGAACCAGCGGCGGTGGCCGGTGTCGATGGTGACATAGGTGCTCATGCCGGCGCGGAGCGGCGGATCGCCCGGCTTGAGATCGAGTCTGACCTTCACGGTGACGCGCTGGGTGACCTTGACCCAGTTGCCGCTCGCGTTTTCGGCCGGCAGCACCGAAAAATCAGATCCCGTCGCCGGACTGATCGAATCCACCTCGCCCTTCCAGGTTTTTCCCGGATAGGTATCGACGGTGACATCGACCGGATCGCCGCGATGCACATGGGTCAGATCCGTCTCCTTCATGTTCGCTTCGACCCATGTATTGCTGGTGGAGACGAGCCCGACGGCGCTTGTGGTCGTGAAGGCGGCGAGCGCAGAAATGACCAGTGTTCCGGGCTGGAGCGAATCCACTTCGGTCACGATGCCGTCGAACGGCGCGCGCACGACGGTATGATCGAGCTGCCGCTGCGCCTCATCGACCTGCGACTGCGCAGCGAGATATTGCGGAAGCTGTTCGACAGGCGTGGCGATGTTGCCGCCGAGCTTTGCGAGCTGCACCTGCGCCTGCTCCTTCAACGAAGCGAGCGTGCTCTGTGCTGTGGCCAGCGTGAAATGTGCCTGGTCGTATTGCGCCTGCGCGATGCTGTTGAGTCGCAAGAGCGTCGCGTAGCGGTTGTAAGTGACCTGATCGAGCGCGACCTGGGATTGCTGCGCCGAGATGTCGTTCAGCATACGCGCGAAGTCGTCCTTCATGGAGAGCAGCGTCATCCGCGTCTCGCCGAGATTGGCTTTCGCGTTGTCGAGCGCGATGCGGAATTGTCTGGGGTCGATGCGGAACAGCACCTGTCCTTTCCCGACGTGCTGGCCCTGGTGCACGTCTACGTCGGTGACGAGGCCGGAGACGTCGGTCGACACCATCAGCTGCGCGGCGTGCACGTAGGAATCGTCGGTGCCGATGTAGCGGTCGCCCATCAGCCAGAAGGCCAGCGAGGCCGCAGCCACGATCGCGACGCCGCCGATCATCAGCACGCGGCGAAGCAGCGTGCGGTCCGCCTTCAGGCGCGCCAGCCAACCGGGCGCGGTGGAGACGCGTCCTGCGCCGGCTGCCACATAGGGCGAGACGAGAGAGTCTGTTTGAATGGCAGCCATGTTCCTATTGTCCCACCGCAATCGGCGCAGGTTCCGCCGTCAGATTGCTTTTCATGCGCAGCAGCGCATCGATCATGGTCGCGCGCGCGGGCGCGTCGACGCCGTCGAACAGTTCGGCGCCCAGAACTTCGCGCGCCTTGGAAATCTCGTCGAGGATCGGCTGCGCGGAGGGCAGAAGGTGCAACCGCCACACCCGGCGGTCAGCCGGATCGGGACGGCGCTCCACCAGCCCGCGGGCTTCGAGCCTGTCGATCAACCGGCCGACGCTGATCGGCTCGACTTCGAGCAGCGATGCCATCTCGATCTGCGACAGCCCCGGCTGTGCGTTCAGGCGGGCCAGAATCACCCATTGGGCGCGGGTCATGCCGCGGGCGCGGGCGCGCTGGTCGAACCGCGTGCGCAGAAGCCGCGCCACGTCGTGGAGAAGAAGCATGAGATCGCGATCGAATTGTTGCACTGCAATATCCCCTGAGCAGTGAGAATATAAGCAGCGCTATTATAACGCACAAGATGTATTATGGGTTAAGGTGGGGCCTGTGCCTCCGCTTTTTCCTCCCCCAACGTGGCTAGCGTTGGGACAGACTTTTTCATGAATTAGAGCGAGGTCGTAAGCACAGAATTTGAGTCGAGCGCCGTCCACTCGGTTTTCCTCCCCCCACGTGGGGGAGGCGCCAATCGCAGCGAGGCGGAGGGGGAAGTGGCGCGCGCGCCGCGCGCGGACTCCCCCCTCCGGTTTGCTCCGCTTCGCTCCGCAAACCAACCTCCCCCACGTTGGGGGAGGAAAACCGCTTCAGGGTCCGGCTGAAATTCAATCCGCGGCTGCGTCGGTCAACCGGACGTAGCGGCCCCGGTAGAAAATCAGGGGTGAACCGGCTTTGCGGTACGAGAAACGCAGCACCCGCCCCAGCAGAATGACGTGGTCGCCGCCCTGATGGACGGATTCCCGCTCGCATTCGAAGACCGCGAGGGCCTCGGCCAGCGCCGGAGCCCCAAGTTCGGTCGGCAGGAGCGTGATACCATCGAGGCTGTGCTCCCCTCGCCTGGCAAGTTTCGCGGAGAGGCTGCGGTGCGCCGCATCGAGAATGCTGATCGTGAAACTCCGCGCCGAGACGAACGTCTCGCAGCGGTCGGAGCCCTGATCGACGCACCACAATACTAGCGGCGGATCGAGCGACACCGAGGTGAACGAATTGACCGTGATGCCCTTCGGGTGGAGACCTTTGCTCTCTGCGGTCACCACCGCTACGCCGGTGGGAAAGCAGCCCAGGGCGGTGCGGAACGCGCGCGTGTCGAAGGTCATGAAAACCCTGCCCGGGCGACGGATCAGGCCTGCGCGTTGCGGGCCGCCCAGACATTCTGGACCGTCAGCCGGCCAATCGCCAGCCGGGCGGCCAAAGCCGTGGCCAAGAGCACCAATCCAACCGCCCCGAACTGCGAAGCAGCAGACAACTCGGTGGGGGCGTGCATGAGGAGCAGAAAGGGCGTGAACGGCGGAACGTAAAGCAGCCAGCTCTCCCGGGCGCCGAACGCGCAGGCAAGGACGACGAAGAACGCGGCCAGCAGAACCGCGAACATAGGGCGCGACAGGTTCTGCGCGGAGGTCACGTCGCGCGCCGCCGCTCCCACCCCGAATGTGACCGTTCCGTAGAAGAGCCACGCGAGCAGATAAATTCCGGCGGCACGCAGCAGCGATGCGGGCAAAGCGAGATGCGCAAGAACGTGCGATACGGCGTCCTCTCCGCGCGGGCCCAGTGCCGACAAAGCCACCACGCAGCCCAGCCACACGACAAAGACCAGCGCCGAAACCGCGCCGACGCCCACCAGTTTTCCGGCCATGATTTCCCAGGGCCGCACCGCCGACAACAATCCTTCCAGCGCGCGATTTGCGCGTTCGCGGACGACGGCCTGCAAGAGCATGCCAAGAGATCCGGTCAGCGTCAGCCACAGGATTGCCACCATAACGAAGCGCGACGCCGCGGCGTCATCCTTGCTGGCCAGCAAAGAATTGCCGGCCGCTTCGCGCACAGTAACAAGCGGTGCTTGCCTGTGCGCTCCTGACGCCCAACCTTCTTCCAGATTGCGCTCCAGAGTGCGCGCGACGAGCAAGCGGCCTTCGGCACTGAGCGGAAAGCGGCTGCTGAAACGCATCGTGACTGCGTTGTCGCTGCGCTGGAGCGCCAGCGAGGCACGCTCGTTCTTCGCGACGAAACGGAAATGCCTGCTCTCGATCGGGCCGGCATCGGTGAGCGCGGCCAGGGCAGATCGTGCAAGTGCGGGATCTTCCGCATGAATTGCGACGGCAACCGTCGCAGAGCTGCCGGCAGCCGGCGCAAGCGCGAAAACGGTTGCTGTCAGAAGCGGACCTGCGGCCAGCGCGAGCCAGAAACTCAGCGTGGCGACGTAAGTGCGGAATTCGCGTTCGGCGATCAGAAATGGGCCCGAGCTCATCACGCGTCCTTCAAAAAATGCCAGGCGCGAGTCGATGGCGCACGCGGCTCATGAATGCGGCATACCGGGAATCCTTCACCAGGACCCTTTCTTCCGCGAGGATGCGCGCAACGATAAGGATCACGGTCGCGACGTAGAGCGCGAGATTCCACCAGAGCGGGTTGTTCAACAGGAATCCCACATAGACGAGAATGTAGCCGGCATACATGGGGTGCCTGACGAGGCTGTACGGTCCCGCCCGGACGATCCCGCGGTTTGCGGCCGCCACGCCGAAACTGCGCCGCAACGTCAATTTGGAGGTGATCGCAAGCAGCAGGCCGGCCAACATGAAAGCTGTCCCCACAAAGGTGGGGAGAAAGGGATGCCCGCCCGGCCTGGCGAAAAGGGCCAACGCCGTTCCGCCGAGCGCGATCGCCCAGTCGAACGGACGGAGTGTAAACACCGTCGCGTCGCGGCGTATGAGAATGAACAGGACGACCAGTCCTTCGGAAATCACTGCGAGAATGTTGGAAGGTTCCAGGGCAAGACTTCGCCACACGCGCACGGCATAGGCCGCAAACAGCAGAAGAACGAAGATCCGCTCCCCGATATCGACGGCTCGCTGCAGGTGTCCTTCCACGCGAGGCGAAAGCGTCATGCTCATGCGGCTTTGTGCGGTTTCGACAGGCGCGTGGATTCCTTATCCGCCAATTGCCAGAACGCGGCTTCGAGATCGGGCTTGATCGGCTCGAAGCTGAATATCGATACCGCCCGCTCGGCCAACGCCTGCAGGAGCGCCGGATGTGTGACCGTTGGTGGCAGCACCACGCGCAGACGGGCAGCCTCCCCAAGACTCGATCCGAGCGGCTGGACATAGCCTCCCAGCATTTTCGTTGTGTCCGCAAGTCCCTTGGCATCGGCTGTCACTACGATCGCGCCATGCGGCGCCAGCGCCGAGGCGCCGGCAAGCGTGCCCTCGAATACAGTGCGGCCGTTCGCGAGCATCACGACGCGATCGCAAAGATTCTCGGCCGCCGGCATGGAATGCGTCGAAAACAGGATCGCGCCGCCCGTTCCCCTGAACTCGGCCAGCAACGACAGCATGTCGGACTGTGCGATTGGATCGAGGCCGGACAGAGGCTCGTCGAGCAGAAGCAGGTCCGGCTTGTGAACGAGCGCGCAGAGCACCTGGACGCGCTGCGCGTTCCCCTTCGAAAGCGATCCGATGCGTGCGTGTTGGCGGCCGCCAAGTCCGACGCGCGCGAGCAACTTGTCGGCGGCCACAAAGGCATCGTACCGGTTCATGCCTTTCAACCGGCCGTGAAAAGCGATCGCGTCCCGCGCTCGCTCGTGCGGAAACAGACCGCGCTCCTCCGGCATGAAACCGACGCGCTTGCGTTGGGCCGCAGTGACCCCCGAGCCGAACAGCCGGATTGCCCCAGCGTCGGGCCGAAGGATGCCCAGGATGCAGCGCAGCGTCGTGCTCTTGCCGGAACCATTTGCGCCAATGAAGCCGGTGATCGAGCCGGCTTGGACCGACAGCGACACATCGGAAATTCCGGCGCCTCCTGCAAAGCGCTTCGCAAGCGACGCGACCTCCAGTGCGGGCGGGGGAGCGGACATTCCCCATTAGCGCATTGTGGAGTTTACGGACGGCTAACGGGGATTAACCCTCAGGGAAAACACGCCAAGGCGGTGAGCGAAATAGATGTACTTACGACGACCGCATCCAAAGGGATCGTTGCAATTGCCTTTACTGGATGGCCGCAGCCTGGTGACGAGGGCTGAGAAAATACCGGCGAGATATTGGGCCCAGCATACTGACTGAGGCCATAGGTCTGAACGTTTGCGCACGACGATGGCGTCACCGAGAGACAGCGTGCTGTAGCTTCCGCGGCATACTGAAGCGTCTCATTGGCCCAGACGGCGAAAGACAATCCCAGCGTGCCAAACACCAGACCGAGGAAGACGATCAACACCAGCGCGAACTCCGCCGCGGTTTGGCCGTTCTCGTCTTTGCAGAATGCCAGTCGCGCCTGCATCGTCAATTCAACCGCGTCCAGGCCGTCCGCGCGATCGGATTCGTGAGCAGGCTCACAATCGAGACGCCAGTGAAGACCGCTGAGTAGGTGTAATTTGCGGTGATGAGAACGTAATCGCCGGCGGCTTGCCCGTCACTGCATGTCGGCCTGCTGCTGAGCGAGCCGGTGACGACGAGAGCTCCCGACGAATTGACGCAATAGTAGTTCTCGCCTGTTGAAATCAGGTTGACCTTGTTTCCCAGTGGCGTGCTCTGCATCGCCGTGCTGATCGTGGTGGAAAGATTGGGGCAGTTGCCGCTCACCGTGACCGGAGTCTTGCAGTTGCTGCCCCCAACTGCCGCCCAAACCGCCTGCGCGCCAACCTGGGTCGCGTTATCGAGCTCCATGCGCTGATAGACGTAGTTGCCCAGGTCCACCACGTTCAGAACGGGAATCGCAAGTAACGTCAGTATGAGTGCGAATTCGGCCGCGGCGGCACCTCTTTCGTCACGCCAAAAGCGCATCGGGAACCAACCGCCAGCAGGAATACGGCAGCGCACGCTCATTGGACCAGCGCCTGACGGGTTACTGTAACCGTTGGCAAGCCATTCAGTCCCGCCTGGGCGCATTGGCTTGTGGGATTGGTGAAGATCGAGCCGCTGCCGCTGGCCTGCATCGTATTGGCGACGATGGCCAGGCAGGCCACGCCGCCAGTCCTCACGTCATGATTGATCGCGCCTGAAAAGGCCAGGTTCGCATCGGGCACGTGAATCAGTCCGGTGATTTCGAAGGTCGGGCCGCTGCCGGAATAGGTCTGACTTTTCACTGTGGTGAGCGCCGGATCCTGGTACAGCGACACGCCGGACCACGTTCCCGATGTCGGCGCACTGAATTCGATTGTTCCGCTTCCGGTTATGAAGCCCGCCGCACCGGAGGTTCCTGTAAAGATGATCGTCAAACCCGAACTCACGCCGGGGGTGGTCAGCGTGCCGTTCAACACGATATTGCCGCCCCCCTTGATCAGCAACACCGTGCCCGGCGATGCGGTGTTGATGGTTGTGATTCCTGACGGGATGGTGAGATTGCCGGTGATTGTGATGCAAGCGGCACCGCCCGGGTTAAGCGTCGTTCCCCCTGTCGTCGGCGAACTTATCGTCGTGCAGCCCGTGAGAGGATTGTTGGCGAGGAGGTTTTGGTATGGGTCCGTTTGCTGGGTAGCCCCGGTTTGCTGGGACGCGCCGCAATCGTTGGACGTGCCGACGGTGACGGACACGTTGAAGCCGCCATCGTCTCCGTTGCAGACCGCGCTCCAGTTGGAAAAAAGATCGCAGCCGTTGGCGTTGAAGCTCTGTCCCCCGTTGAGCGAGAATCCGCCGCTGGATGAGAGGGTGAGCATGCAGTCGTCCGTCCCGCTCGGGGAACGAGCAAGTGCAGTCGCCTGAATCAACTGCCGTCCGCCATAGCCCGAAGTGCCTGCGTAACCCAACACTTCGGACAAATAGAGCGGGACGGTTTTGGTGATTGTGACCTGATAGCAATTACTGCCGGTCGCAGGCGACGGACACGTCGCATTGTTGATCGCGGTTACGGTTGTGTTGTTCGCGCCGTTCGTGAATCCGTAATTCGCGGCGACGGACATGGCTTCGGCGCTCCATGTCGGACAATTGGAAGTGCAAGCGGACGTGTCGCCGTTGGCCGCAGCGGCGAGCACCGCCGAGTCGGCCGTGTTCTGCATCGCGCGGCGGATGAGAAACCATCCTGACGTCTCGGTCGCCAGGCCCATCGCCCCGATCAGCGGAATAAGAAGAAGTGCGAAAAGCGGACTGATATTGCCGCGCCTGCTGCAGCAAAATTTGCGCAAGCCGCGGACAATCGGGCCCTGCAGACCAGAAATGCCAACGATCATCGCCCACTCCCCTTGCGGGGAGCTCCCCCTTCAGCCAACCCTCAATTTTAGGTTAAAGCCCGGGTCGGCGCAACGATATGAGCGATTTTCTCGGCTGGTTTTGAATGCAAATGGTTAACGTGCCCCCAAAGGAACGATGGCCGCTTTGAGATTACCCAGGCGACGAACCAGCATGAGCACCGCAATCAATCCGACAATCGAGACACCGATGTCCCACCATATGAGCTGAGGGGCGTTCTGAAGCAGAATTCCCGGGCTGTTCTTGAAGATGTCTCCTGCAGAGACGACCGCCACCGCCCCCATGTAGTTGTTCACGAAGTGCACGCCGAAGGTGAACGCGATGCTTCCCGTGCGGATCGCGATCAGCGAGCAGACGATGCCGAAGAAAAGCGCTCCGACCGCCTGCGGCGCACCGTTCCAGATGTGCAGGGCGCCGAAGAGCGATCCGCTCAGCACCGCGGCGAGCACGGGCCGCTTCGTCGCTAAAAGAATCCCTTGCGTAATATAGCCACGAAACACGAATTCCTCGCAGAACGTTTGTATCGACAATCCCCCAAACGCGACGATTGCCAGCACAGCGGTCTGTGCGCTCACCGAAACGCTGAAGCTGTGCGGCGCAATCAGGAAATCGATCAAAATCGACGCGCATTCGATGACGGCCCAGATGCATGCGCCCTGGAAGAACGCCGTCCAGTTCCAGCTCCCTATCACGTCGCCGATCCGCTTTCGGTGGATCAGCCGGATCGCGAGCGCAAACCCAGCAAGCAGCGAACCGAACGTCAGGGCTACCACGCCAAAGAACACCACGGGGTTTGTCGGCTGCTGGATTTCCGCCGCGAAGTTGGCGGGCAGCACATGGGCGATCGAGAGGGGCAGGAGTACCGCCGCAAAAATCGCTACCGTGGCAACACACGCCGCGATCACGCAGGCCGCATAGCGCCACCAGGCATTCTTCCCGCGCGCGGCGAATTCCAGGTAGGTCGTCATCAAGTGCGTTCCTCAGGACTCGTCGTCGAACCGACTGGCTGCCGCAGAATGGTGGACAAAAATTGACGATATGGAAAAGCGAGGGCAGCCAGCTGCAAGGAACGGATTGACGACGCGCAGCCGCCTGCCGACGTTTTCCTCCCGCATCTTGGGGAGGTGCCGACCCCGGATTAAATCCGGGGGAGGCGGAGCGGGACGTCGCGTTCGGACACGCCCCCCTCCGGCCCGGAGTTTATCCTCGGGCCGGTCTTCGGCCGGACCCGGCGGGGCAAACTCCCCCACGTTGCAGGAAAGGAGCGCGCTGGCCGGCCCGATGGCGCGGGATGCGTCAAGTCAGTAGGGTTGTGCTGCCATGCTGCTTCTGATCGATAATTACGACAGCTTCACTTACAACCTTGTGCACTATCTGTCGGAACTTGGCGCGGAGGTCGACGTCCGCCGCAACGACGAGATTGCCGTGCAGGACGCGCTCCGACTGCGGCCCGAGGCAATCGTACTTTCGCCCGGTCCGTGCGATCCGGACAAGGCCGGCATCTGCCTCGATCTCATTCGTGCTGCAAATGGCCAGGTGCCGATCCTCGGCGTCTGCCTCGGCCACCAGGCCATCGCCCAGGCCTATGGTGGACGCATCGTGCGCGCTCCGGTGCCCATGCACGGCAAGCTCATCCGGATCCACCATGACGGCAGCGGCGTGTTCGGCGGTCTCGACAATGATTTCGAAGCCACGCGCTATCATTCGCTGACCATCGATCCGGATTGCGTGCCGGACTGCCTCACCGTCAACTCCGCCACGAACGACGGCGTGATCATGGGCGTGATGCACAAGGAGCATCCCGTGCACGGCGTGCAGTTCCATCCCGAAAGCATCGCGTCGGAGAACGGCCACGCGCTCCTGCGCAATTTTCTCGCGCTTGCGCGCGAACGCGTTCCCGCCTGAACGAAACCGGATGAGCGCAGACGAGGATTTCCCCTCCCTGCTGAAGCGGCTGGCCGAAGGCCACTCGCTCAGTGCAGAATCGTCTCTGCGCGCCTTCGGTGCCATCATGGCGGGAGAAGTTTCCGAAGCCCGCATGGCGTCGTTCCTGACTGCGCTCACGCTGCGCGAGCCAACCGTCGCCGAGATCGCCGGAGCCGCGCGCGCGATGCGCGCCGCGATGCGGACGATCGAATCCCCTGTGGGCGCCCTCGACCTTTGCGGCACCGGAGGCGACGGACACGGCACGTTGAACATCTCCACGGCGGCATCGTTTGTGGTCGCCGCCCGCGGCGTACCCGTCGCCAAGCACGGCAACCGCAACATGTCGTCGCGCGCTGGCGCAGCCGACGTGCTGGAAGCGCTCGACGTGCGCATCGACCTTTCACCCCAAGCGGCCCAGACCTGTCTCGACAGGCTAGGGCTCTGCTTCCTCTTCGCGCCCGCCTATCATCCGGCGATGAAACACGTCGCGCCCGTGCGCAAGGAACTGGGCTTCCGGACGGTTTTCAATCTTCTCGGTCCTATCAGCAATCCGGCACAGGTGCGCCGCCAGGTTCTGGGCGTGTTCGCCGAGAGGTGGGTCGAGCCGCTCGCTCATGTGCTTGCGGAGCTCGGGACCGAACACGCCTGGATCGTGCATGGCCGGGACGGCATGGACGAGCTGACCACAACTGATGCGAGCCTCGTCGTCGAGATCGCGCAAGGGAAGGTCAGGCGATTTGAACTGACGCCGGAAGACTTGGGCTTGAAGCGCGCCTCGCTCGAAGACGTGCGCGGTTGCGATGCCGCCTTCAACGCGAGCGCGCTTGAAGCGATGCTGCAGGGCAATGGCAGCCGCGCGTATCGTGACATCGTCATTCTGAATGCAGCTTCCGCGCTGGTCGTGAGCGAGAAGGCGCCCAACATCGGCGAAGGAATGCACCAGGCCGATACCGCAATCCGTGACGGCAGCGCTTTCGACATGCTCGCGCGGCTGCGCGCAACGACGCAGGCGCTTGCCTTGTGACCATCCTCGACGACATCGCCGTGTACAAGCGCGAAGAAATCGCGCGGGCAAAACGCGAAATGCCCGAACCCACACTCGAGGAACGGGCGCGAACCGCCGGTCCACCGCGCGGCTTTCGCGCGGCGCTGATCGCCTGCCGCGACGCCGGCCGATACGGGCTCATCGCAGAGATCAAGCGCGCCAGCCCGTCGAAGGGCCTCATCCGCGCGGATTTCGATCCCGCATCTCTTGCTCTCGCCTATCGCGACGGTGGCGCCGCCTGCCTGTCGGTGCTCACCGACGGGCCGTCGTTTCAGGGAGCGCCTGCACATCTTGGCGCCGCACGCGCCGCTGTGCCGCTTCCCGTGTTGCGAAAAGATTTTCTGTTCGAACCCTACCAGATCACCGAATCGCGCGCTCTAGGTGCGGATTGTGTGCTCATTATCCTGGCGGCGCTTGCCGATGAAAATGCGCGCGCCCTCCTCGCCGCCGCGCGTCGTTGGGAGATAGATGCGCTAGTGGAAATCCACGACGAACACGAGCGCGATCGCGCGCTGGCGCTTGGGGCCGACATGATCGGCATCAACAATCGCGACCTGAGGACCTTCGTCACCGATTCCGACGTGACGTTGCGGCTCGCTCCGGCAATTCCCCGCGACATACTCGTCGTTGCCGAAAGCGGTCTGTCCTCGCCTGCGGATCTGCGGCGGCTCGCCGATGCGGGCGTCACCACGTTCCTGATCGGCGAGAGTCTCATGCGGGGAAAAAACGTCGCCGCAGCGACCCGCGCCCTGCTCCGCGTTAACGGATACTCCGCGTTGCCAACAAAGGGTTCACGCGGAGACGCGGAGACGCGGAGAAAAGATTCAACACAGAGACACAAAGGACACTGAGGAAGAAATTGCGCGCGCATGTGGTCGGGTTAAACCCGACCATCCTGAGCGATTCTATTTCTCCGTGGCCTCTGTGTCTCCGTGGTTCTCCTTCTCTTCTCCGCGTACGGAGCCTGTTCTCCGGCCGCGGTTTACGCGGACCAGGGGCATCTCCGCGTGCCCATTCTTGAGGGAAGCATCCGGCAATTTTTCTCAATGGTCGAAACACGCTATAGATCGGCGCTATGAGCAACCTTACGCATCTCGATGAGCATGGCGCGGCGCGCATGGTGGACGTCTCCGCGAAAGAGGCGAGCACGCGCGAGGCCCAGGCGGAAGCGATCGTCGTGCTCTCGGCGGATGCATTCGCGGCGGTCTGCGGTGGCACCGCACCCAAGGGCGACGTGCTCGCTGCCGCGCGTCTCGCCGGGATCATGGCCGCCAAGAAGACTTCAGAACTGATCCCGCTTTGCCATCCCATTGCGCTGACGCAGGCGGCCGTGGAGATCGAGCAGCTCCCTGTGCGTCACGCGCTGCGGATCGTCGCTTCGGCGAAAACTAAAGCCGAAACCGGAGTCGAAATGGAAGCGCTCACGGCTGCCGCGATTGCTGCGCTTACGATCTACGACATGACCAAGGCGATCGATCGCGGCGCCGTCATCGAATCGGTGCGCCTGCTGGCAAAGTCCGGCGGGAAGAGCGGTAGCTATGCCGCGCCGCGGCGGGTCCGATGATTTCCGTCGAAGACGCCGTGCGCAGAATTGGCGCTGCTGTCGCGCCACTTGGAAGCGATCGCGTCTCCCTCGCAAGCGCGCATCGCCGCGTTCTCTCGGCCGATGCGATTGCCGCGCTTGACCAGCCACCGCACCCCATTTCGGCGATGGATGGCTACGCGGTGCGCCTCGCCGACACGCATACCGTCCCCGTAACTCTGCGCGTCGTCGGCGCCGCACCCGCCGGCCATCCCTTTGCCGGTACGGTCCGCGCCGGTGAAGCCGTGCGTATCTTCACGGGCGGTTTTGTTCCGGAAGGTGCGGACGCGATCGCTATCCAGGAAAATACGGAGGCGAAGGACGATCACGTCACGCTCCGCGCGGCCGCCGCCGCACGCCACATCCGCGCGGCGCGACTTGATTTTCAAAAGCGTGACGTGCTCTGCGCGGCAGGGCGCAGGCTCACAGCGCGCGATCTGGCGCTGCTGGCGGCGGGCGGCATTTCCATTGTCGATGTACAACGTCGGCCTGTCATCGGCTTTGCCGCCACGGGCGACGAGCTCTCGCCTCCCGCTGCGCCGCAACGTGAAGGCGGAATCGTCGCTTCGTCGGGATATGCCCTCGCCCCGTTGATCGAGATCTGGGGGGGCCAGCCGCTCGATCTCGGAATCCTTCCCGATACGATCGAAGCCTTGCAGCGGATTCCGGAATTGGCTTCGCATGCCGACGTTGTCGTGACCATGGGAGGCGCGTCGGTCGGTGATCACGACCTCGTCCAGCGCGCTCTCGAGCCAAGGGGTTTCACCCTCGATTTCTGGAAGATCGCGATGCGGCCGGGAAAGCCCTTGATCTTCGGGAAGCTGGGAAAAAAGGCGTTCCTCGGCTTGCCCGGAAATCCGGTGTCGAGTTACGTCTGCGCGTCGTTGTTCCTCCAGCCGCTAATCGCTGGCTTGCTGGGCCTATCCTTCACTCAGCCTTTGCAACAGGCACGACTTGCATGCAGGCTTTCCGCCAGCGATACGCGCCAAGACTATCTGCGTGCCCGTCTCCTACGCCGCGATGGCGAGCTATGGGCCGAGCCGTTTGCGATCCAGGATTCTTCGATGCAGAGCGCGCTCGCCGCCGCCGACGCGCTCATCGTCCGCCAGCCGCATTCTGCAGCCGCGCAAGCGGGAGAATCTGTCGAGGTGCTGTTGCTCGACTGATGAAAGCCGCCAACGTGAACACCGCCGCTTGCGCCCAGGGCAACTCCAGCGTATCATTATACCTATAATGATCGGAGGTTCCGGTGCCCGTCGTCGTCACCATCAACCGTCCCGATGTTGTCGGACTAATCGAAGAAGCCGCAATCAAGCTCACCTCCGGCAACAAGACTGAAGCCGTCGCGCTCGCGATGCGACATTTGTTGGACAATGAGGCACGGTCCGGCTCGCTCTTCGGCGCGCATCCCGGCTCGGTCACGGTTCGCAGGGGCGTCGATCTGACGTTGCCTGTGCTCGATGACGAGCTTGACGCGGAATCGGGCAAAGAGATGGCGCGGTGAGCGATGCCGTTCTTTTGGACACGCATATCGCGCTCTGGCTTGACGCGGGCAGCGATCGCCTGAAGCCATCGACGCGCAAGCGAATCGACGACTGTTGGCGCGACGGCGGCAGCATCTATCTGAGCGCCATATCCGTCTGGGAAATCGCGCTTCTCGTCGACAGCGGACGGATTGCGCTCGATCTTTCCGTCGAGGCGTGGGTCGAACGCTTCCTCGCCCGGCCCGGCGTTGCGGCCGTTCCGCTCGACCACTATGCGGCGGCGCGCGCCTACGAGCTCCACTCCTTCCGTCATCGCGATCCCGCAGACCGGCTTCTTGTCGCCGCAGCCATCGGGATCCGTTGTCCATTCGTCACCTACGACCGGCGCATTACAAGGTTCGCGAAGGCGCATGGCCGCCGGCATGGATTCGCTGCGGTCGGGTAGGCGCACGAGCCATTCCAGTCGCCACGTCCCACATCTTGGTCGTTGACCCTGGGTGAGAACTAAACTAGAACGATTCGCGGTGTTTCGGATTTGTTCGGCAGCGACGAATCACCTCTCTGGGAGCACGGACATGCTGACGCGCAAGCAACATGAGCTTTTGATGTTCATTCACGAGCGGGTGCGCGAGACGGGCGTCCCCCCCTCCTTCGACGAGATGAAGGACGCGCTCGACCTCAAATCGAAATCGGGCATCCACCGCCTCGTCACGGCGCTGGAGGAGCGCGGTTTTCTCAAGCGGCTCGAGAAACGCGCACGGGCGCTGGAGATCATCCGGCTGCCCGAAAACGTCGCCGACACGCTTCGCCCGGCGACCTCGCGCACCCAAGCGCAGCGCGCGGTCCCGCCGCCCGGCGCCCGAGGCGCCCGCACGCCCTCCGATCCGCGCAGCGGCGGTAGCCCCAGACGCCACGAGCCCGAAAGCGCGATCAGCGTGCCGATCCTTGGCCGGATCGCGGCCGGCACGCCGATCGAGGCGCTGCAGCACAAGATCGCGGACATGCCCGTTCCATCGAGCATTCTTGGACGCGGCGATCATTACGCGCTCGAAGTGACGGGCGATTCCATGATCAACGCCGGCATTCTCGACGGCGACACCGTGGTGATCCAGCAAACGCCCACGGCGAACACGGGCGATATCGTCGTCGCTCTGGTCGATGATGCGGAGGCGACGCTGAAACGCCTGCGCCGGCGTGGCGATTCGATCGCGTTGGAAGCGGCGAATCCGGCCTACGAAACGCGTCTCTACGGCGCCGACCGCGTGCGCATCCAGGGTCGGCTCGTCGGGCTCATCCGCCGCTACTGAATCGTTGCGTGCGCCGTTGCCAGGGCACGGCGCTCCAGGGTCGTGCGCCGCGAAGCTGTTCCGTGCTTTCAACCACGACGTGTTTGCCGAGCCAAACAGCATAGGCGCCGTTCTTCGCGACATCGAACCGATCGATGACCAATTTGGGGTTCGGACACGTAGCGCGTGCCGGCACGAGGCTGACGACAACATCCGCCTCCTCACAATCGTCGCGTAGCGCATCGCGCCGCGACACTGCCGCAATGCGCAGACCGCCTGCCGATTGCGCAACGCAGCCGAAAGCGTCGCAACGCACGCCATCTCTCGCCGAAGCGATCGCCCGGTCGGCCGTGCGCGAATCTCCATCGCGCTTCAGCCATTCGCTCGCCGAATACTCATCGGCGGCGCGCCGCATGAAATAAAGCCTGCCGTCGTTGCCGCGGAATGCAATTGTCTGGCCATCGCGCGCCACCAGGATATCCGGCGGGCGCGCGATCACGACAAGCAGGATGCCCGCCAATGCCGGCGCAAGACCGAGCCAGCGCAAACCGTTTCGCCAGATCACGATCCAGAGACCGCCCAGCGACACGAGCACGAGCGCTGCCACCGGTGTCGCGGCGACGATCGACACGGCGCCGGGAAGACGGGAAACGAAACGTCCGACGGCGAGCATCGCAGCGATGCCCCAGCCCATGATGTGCAGCGGGACGGCATCGAGGTGCAGCGGCATGAGGACGACTGAAAGTGCCGCCATCGGCATGGTGACGAATCCCATGATCGGCATGGCAAGCAGATTGCCGAGCACGGCGTAGTGCGTCGCACGGTCGAAATGAAAGGCTGCATAGGGCATGGTCGCGATGCTGCCCACGAAGCTGGTGATCGCGATGCCCCGCATGTACCGCCGCACATGAACGAGGGGAAGGGGCGGAACCGGCGCACGCGTTAGCGCGCGCCGCCGTTCCCATTCCGCCACCGCGATCAGACTTGCCACCGCGGAAAACGACATCTGGAAACCGGGCTCGATGAGGCTCTCGGGCGAAAACGAGAGCAGAAGCACCGCCGCGATGGCGAGCGAACGCATCGAGAGCGCCGGTCGATCGAAGAGGATGGCGAGCAGCATCATCGCCAGCATGGTGAACGCCCGGACCGCGGGTGTCGCGCCGCCGCTGATCGCGAGATAGAATCCTGCGCCGCCCAGCGCCGCGAGCGCTGCCCATTTCTTGATCGGCTGTGTTAGCGCGACTCGCGGCCAAAGCGCGAGAATTGCACGCACGCTCCAGAACAGGCCGAAACCCACCAGCGCCATGTGCAGCCCTGCGATTGCCAGCACATGGGCGAGCCCCGCATCGCGCAATGCCTGCTCGTCCGCGTCGGAGATGCCGCCGCGATCGCCTGTGATCACTGCCGAAGCGATTGCGCCGGTGCTGCCGGGCAGTACGGCACGAATGCGCGCGCGCAATCTGAAACGCAAAGCCTGGAGCGCGAGCGCAACGCGGGCGCCAATGTCGGGCAGCGGCGCCGGCGCGATGAGCTCGGGCCGTCCATAGGCGTATCCCACTGCTCCGATACCTTCGAAAAACGCGGTGCGCCCGAAATCATAATCTCCGGGTGAGGCGGGGGGTGGCGGCGGCATCAAAACCGCTTCGAGCCGCACAATCACGCCCGGCACCAGCCGCTCACCGCCGCGACGTACTGAAACACGAATCCGGTGCGGAAGTAACTTTGGGTCCAGCCCGTCGATGAATGACGGCGCGAACACCGCCCGGATTCCCTTGCCGTGCAATTGTGCGGACTCGACCCTGGCGTCGATTTCCACAGGACCGACGCGATGCATCAGGATGGGCGCACGGACCAGCTCCGTCCGGAGTTTCGCTGCATCGAAACCAAGAAGAAGAAGTGCGAACCCTATGCAGCTCGCGCGGAGCATGACATTGCGCGTTGCAAACGCCATCACGATGAGAGCCGCGGAAAGACCGGCGGGCACCATCGCAGCTGCGCGGGAAGGTTCGGCGGGCAGCGCAAAATAAATTCCGATTCCGGCACCGAACGCGACCGGAAGCCAGAGAACCCAGCGCTCGCGCTCCTCCATCAGCGCGCGTCCAAACGCTCCAGGCGCGCCACGACACTTCGCCGCCACGTCGAGAAATGGCAGACGAAGCTCGGGAGCCGAGACACGCGACGGTGAAGGAGCTATCCCCACGGGAACCGGTTTGCTAGAAGCCACGCCGACCGTTGGCCGCGTCACCGTTTGACCGGGGACAGGCCGCTCCCGGAATCGATGATGGCAGAAAATTCGACGCCTGTCCTGCGCTTTGCGCCGTCGCCCACCGGCTATTTGCACATCGGCGGCGCGCGGACCGCCCTGTTCAACTGGCTCTACGCGCGCCACGCCGGCGGGCGGTTCCTATTACGGATCGAGGACACTGATCGCGAGCGCTCCACGCCGGAAGCGGTTCAAGCGATCCTGACCGGTCTCGATTGGCTCGGGCTCCATTGGGACGGCGAGCCCGTCTTCCAGTTTTCACGCCTGGAGCGCCACCGCGAGATCGCCGAGACACTTCTGCGCCAGGGCCGCGCCTATCGCTGCTATGCCACAGCCGAAGAGTTGACGGCGATGCGGGCAGAGCAACGCGCGGCCGGAAGGCCGCAACGCTATGACGGACGCTGGCGGGACCGTGACCCAGGCGACGCCGCGAAGGTTGCGCCTTTCGTCGTTCGCATCAAGGCGGCGCAATCCGGCGAAACCGTTATCGAAGACGTCGTGCAGGGCCTGGTGCGCTACGCCAACGCGCAGCTCGACGATATGGTGCTGCTGCGCTCCGACGGCACGCCGACCTATATGCTTGCGGTCGTGGTCGATGATTTCGACATGGGAGTGACCCACGTCATCCGCGGCGACGATCATCTCAACAATGCGGCGCGGCAGCTTCAGATCATCGAGGCTATGGGCTGGCCAAAACCGATCTACGGCCATGTTCCCCTGATTCACGGACCCGACGGAACAAAGCTTTCCAAACGCCACGGCGCTCTCGCCATCGGAGCCTATCGCGACATGGGGTATCTGCCCGAGGCAATGCGCAATTATCTCCTGCGGCTTGGCTGGAGCCACGGCAACGACGAGATCATCCCGACGTCACAAGCGATTGCGTGGTTCGACCTCGGCAATATCGGGCGCAGTCCGGCAAGGTTCGATTTCAAGAAACTCGACAGTCTCAATGCCCACTACATGCGCGAAATGGACGATGCGGCGCTAGCCGACACACTCGTTGCTTTCCTGGCGCACACCCAGCCCGCACGCTTCCTCGACGCGGCGGCGAGAACACGGATTGCCGCGGCGATGCCCGGCCTCAAGGAGCGCGCCAAAACTCTGGTCGATCTGGCAGAAGCCGCCGCATTTCTCTACGCGGAGGGCAAGCCGGAACTCGATGCCCAGGCCGAAATGCTTCTGTCGCCAGACGGCCGGCTGATACTGGCGGAGCTGCTTCCCGTGCTGCAGCGCAGCGAATGGGAACCGGACGCGCTCGAAACCCAGATCCGTGCCCTGGCCGATGCGACCGGCAGGAAGCTCGGGCAGGTTGCGCAACCGCTTCGTGCTGCGCTCACGGGAAAGGGCACTTCCCCGCCGATTTTTCAGGTAATGGCGGTGCTCGGCCGGGAAGAAACCATTGAGCGTATAAGGTCATTCGCAGCCTGACACGCAAAATTGCTAGATGCTTTTTTGTGAATGGGGTGACGAAATCGCCCCGCCGGGCTATATATGTTGCAGTGCAATGAGGCGCGGCGCGCCTGTGAGGTGCTTCAATGAGCAACGGCAAGGCCACTCCCGCAGGCACGGCGACGCTGACCTATGATAATCACAGTATCGACCTGCCCGCCTTCGCCGGCACGCTCGGCCCCCACGTGCTCGATATTCGCAAGCTCTACGATACGGCAAACGTCTTCACCTACGATCCGGGATTCACGTCGACAGCGGCTTGCGAAAGCGACATCACCTTCATCGACGGCGACGAAGGCATCCTGCTCTACCGCGGCTATCCCATCGACCAGCTAGCCGGGCAATCGAGTTTCCTCGAAGTCTGTCATCTGCTCCTTTACGGCGAGTTGCCGAACGCGGCACAGATGAAGGAATTTGCTCGCGCCATCACGTATCACACGATGGTGCATGAGCAGATTGCATCGTTCTTCCACGGTTTCCGGCGCGACGCGCATCCGATGGCGATCATGTGTGGCGTGGTCGGCGCGTTATCGGCTTTCTATCACGACTCGACCGATATCAACGATGTCCGCCAGCGCGAGATCGCAAGCCACCGCATGATTGCGAAGATCCCGACCATTGCGGCAATGGCCTACAAATATCACGTCGGTCAGCCCTTCGTGTATCCGCTCAACTCGCTCGGCTACACCGAAAATTTCCTGCGCATGTGCTTCGCCGTTCCGTGCGAGGAGTATCGCGTCAACCCCGTGTTCGCCAAGGCCCTGGACACGGTCTTCATCCTCCATGCCGATCACGAACAGAATGCGTCGACCTCCACCGTGCGGCTCGCCGGATCGACCGGCGCCAATCCGTTTGCTTGCATCGCGGCAGGCATCGCCTGCCTCTGGGGGCCGGCGCATGGCGGCGCCAACGAGGCCGCCCTCAAGATGCTGATGGAAATTGGAACGGTCGACCGGATTCCCGAATATGTGCGGCGCGCGAAGGATAAGGATGACCCGTTCCGGCTGATGGGTTTCGGCCATCGGGTTTACAAGCACTACGATCCGCGCGCGAAAGCGATGCAGATCCAGTGTCACGCGGTTCTCGACGAGCTCGGCGTGCACGACGATCCGCTGCTCAAGGTCGCCCTCGAGCTCGAGCGCATCGCGCTCAAGGACGACTATTTCATCGAGAAGAGGCTCTATCCCAACATCGACTTCTATTCCGGCATCACGCTGAAGGCTCTCGGATTCCCCACCAGCATGTTCACCGCGCTCTTCGCGCTCGCGCGCACCGTGGGCTGGATTGCGCAGTGGAAGGAGATGATCGTGGACCCGCATCAGAAGATCGGCCGTCCGCGCCAGCTCTACACCGGCGCCAAGCAGCGCAACTACGTGCCGATCGCGCAGCGATAGGCGCGACTCTCCCGCGCGAAATCGAGCAGCGCACGCGCGGCGCGCAGGCTCGGCGCGTCTCCTCCCAGACCGAGCTTCGCCATCGCTTCCGCGAGGTCGCGCCGCTGCCTGTCGCGCACGGATTCGTCGCAAAGAAGCGGTAGAGCGGCGTGCGCCAGCGCGGCGCCCGTGCATTCGCGCTGGATGAGTTCGGGCACGGCCAGACGGTCGAGCAGAATGTTCGCAAGCGTGATGAAGCGCACGTGCACGAACGGGCGTGCCAGCGCATAGGTGAGAGAGCCAAGCCGATAAGCTGCAACCATCGGCGTGCCGGCCAGCGCAAGCTCTGTGGTCACGGTTCCCGAGGCGGCGATCGCCGCGGACGCCGCGTCGAACGCAGCGAACCTGTCGATTTCGCTCTCGACAATGTGCAGGGGCGTCGGCCAATCGCGCATCCGGTCGCGCACGAAACGATCGACGTGAGCAACGGTTGGAAGGACACAGACCAGATCGGGAATCTTCCCCCGCAGCAACGCGACTGCGCCACGGAAAGGGGGGAGAAGAAGCCGGACCTCGTTCATGCGGCTTCCGGGTAGCAGCGCAAGCAGCGGCGTGGCAGGCGCAATGCCAAGGCGCGCGCGCAAAGCTTTGCCACCGGTCATCCGTGCCGCACGCTCGATCACGGGATGACCCACGAAAACGGCTCGAAGCCCATGCGCGGCGAAGAAGGGCGGCTCAAAAGGCAACAGCGCCAGCACGAGATCGAAATAACGCGCCATTTTTCTGGCGCGCCAGGAGCGTGAGGCCCAGACTTGGGGCGCCGCATAGTTGACAATACGAATCTCCGGCGCGACCCGCCGCAGCCGCTGCGCAATACGATGGGTGAAATCGGGACTGTCGATGAGTACGACCGCATCGGGCCGGATGCGCGCCGCATAATCCGCGGCCTCGCGCACACGCCGCAGAATGGCGGGAATACGTGGCACGACTTCGCGCAGTCCCATCACGGCTGTGTCATCGAGCGGAAAGAGCGATTGAAGCCCTTGTGCCGCCATCGCCGTTCCGCCAACGCCGACAAGGCGAATATTCATTCCGCCAAGCGATCTCAGGGCTGACATCAATTCCGCCCCGATCTGGTCGCCGGACGGCTCGCCGCACACCAGCATGATCGTCAACGGACGGGCGTTCGACATGGCTCAGTCGGCGTAGGCGGCAGTCGAAAACCCGTACAGAAACAATCCTGCGGCGTCGGCGGCCTCGATTGCCGCGCGCCTCTCCACGATCAGAGTACGCCTGCTCTCGAGAGCGATCCCCGCCAACCCGGCACGCGCCGCCTGCTCAATCGTCTTTACGCCGATCACCGGCAAATCCGTCTTGCCGTCCTGCAATGGCTTCAGCGCCTTGACGAGCACGCCGCATCTGCGGGCTCTGCTGCCGCGAATGTTTTCAGGAAGCTCCGCCGCGCGCTGGATCATCGCATCCGTTCCCTCCGCAGCTTCGACCGTCAGCACGAGGCCGGCACAGACAATCGCGGCCTGCCCGATATCGAGCGCGCCAAGCCGGCGCACGATCTTTATGCCATGCGCGATGTCCGTTTCGCTCTCGCGATTCGGTCTTAACTTTCCGAGTACGCCTTCCGGGGTCAACAACCCGGGTGCCGCCTCGGCAATTCCCACGGAACGAAATCCTTCTGCGTCGAGAATGTCCACGAGCGCGCGCAGCAGCGCGTCGTCCCCTTTCCGCGCCGCCGAGATCACCCGCGGCAACAGCAGGAAGGCCTTGGCATCCACCTTTACTTCCGAGAAGCGTGGCCGCGCCACGCGTCCCGCAAACAGCACATCCTTGCAGCCATGCTCGCGCAGCATGCGCAACGCGCTGCACGCTTCGCCGAGCGATACCCATTCATGGGAGAACTGCGCGATGGAAGAATCGGCTGAGCCGCGCAAGCCGAGGATAAACACGTCCCTTCCTGATTCCCGCGCGCTCTGGGCCACGGCGCCGGGAAGCTCGCCCCCTCCGGCAACAATTCCGAGACAGGTCATTCGGATTCGGAAGGCTCGCGGCGGCGACTGCGCGCCGGGCAGATCGGCCGCTTTGCGTCCGCGAGGATGAACGTCACGACCTCCTGCACTTCCGGAATTCCGGGCCAGCATTCGCCGGCGCGACGGGCATTGTCGTGAATGGTTCCGGAATCCGCTTCAAAGATCATGCGGTAGGCCGCGCGCAGCGCGTGAATGTTCTCGCGTGCTATTCCACGGCGGCGCAGTCCGACGAGATTGAGTCCTCCGAGGCGCACGTGAAGGCCGATTGCACTGCCGTAGGGAATGACGTCGGCCGCCACGCCCGACAGGCCGCTGATGAACGCGTTGCGTCCGATGCGGCCGAACTGCTGTACGGCCGAAAGGCCGCCCATCATCACGCCCTCGCCGACCTCAACGTGGCCGGCGAGTTGAACGCCGTTCGAAAGTGTCACCTCGTTTCCGACCACGCAATCATGCCCGACATGCGAACCCGCCATGAGGTAGCATCGCTCGCCAATCGTTGTTACGCCGCGACCCGCGGCACTGCCCGCGCTGATCGTGACGGATTCGCGGACAATGCAGTCTGCGCCTATTCGCAAGCCCATTCCTGGCGGATTGGATTGGCGCATCTGCGCGCCGCCGCCAAGTGCCGCGAAAGAATGAATGACCGTGCGCGCGCCAATCTCCGTTTGACCACCAATGACAACGTGAGAATGAAGTCTGACGCCTTCGCAGAGCGTTGCTTGGCCGCCCACGACGCAATAGGGGCCGATTTCCACGCCGCCGCCGAGGCGTGCGCCTTCTTCAACGATCGCCGTCGGATGGACGGTCATCGAGGTCAGGCTGGTTGTCGTGGATCATCGCCCCGAATTCGGCTTCGGCGCATAATTCGTCTCCGACAAAGGCCTCGCCGGTGAACTTCCAGACCGGTCCCCGGTGGCGCACCGCCTTGACGGGAATCCGTAGAAGATCGCCTGGCCGCACAGGCCTGCGGAACCGCGCCTTGTCGATTGTCATGAAATAGACCGTGCGTCTGCCGCGGGTAAGACCAAGGGAGTGCACGACAAGGGCGCCGGCGGTCTGAGCCATGGCTTCCACGATGAGCACGCCCGGCATCACCGCATATTCCGGAAAATGACCCTGGAAATATGGTTCGTTGTACGACACGGCCTTGTAGCCGACGGCGCTTTCGCCGAGGTGGATCTCCGCGAGCCTTTCCACGAAGAGAAAAGGCGCGCGATGCGGCAGGAGCCGCTTGATTTGGTCCACATCGAGCGTGATGTCCCGTGCCGCGGTCATGCTATCCATCTCGAACCTGCCTGCCGCGCTTGGCGAGTCGTGCGACCGCCGCGACCTCGCGACGCCATTGCTTCATGGGACGCGCCGGCACGCCGCCATAATCCTGACCGCCCGGATAGACGCCCGGCGTCGCTGCGCCGCGGGCAGCGAACCTGGCGCCATCGCCGATATGCGCGTGATCCGAAATGCCCACTTGGCCTCCCAGCACCACGAAATCGCCCAACTCGCAGCTGCCCGAAATGCCTGTCTGTGCGACGATGACGCAGTGCCGACCGATTCGGGTGTTGTGCCCAATCTGCACCAGATTATCAATCTTGGTACCCTCCCCGATCACCGTGTCGCCGAGTGCCCCGCGGTCGATTGTCGTGCAGGCTCCGATTTCAACGCGGTCCTGCACGATGACGCGGCCGAGCTGCGGAATTCCGACATGACCTTCTTTGGAGCCGGCGAAGCCAAATCCCGCCTGTCCGACCTGCGCCCCGGGAAGCACAATCACGCCGTCGCCCAGATAGGCGTGAGAGATCGCAACATGGCTTCCGATGTCACAGTCGCGTCCGACGGCGACGCCACGGCCGATGACGGCATTGGGTCCGACACGCGTACCAGCGCCGATCTCGGCGTTTGGGCCAACGACCACTCCAGGCGCCAGGCTGACATTGTCGCCGATCCGCGCGCTCGGGTGGACGGCGCGATCCTGGGTCCAGGCCGTACCGTTGTGCTCGGGATAAAAGAGCTCCGCTGCCGCTGCGAGTGCGTGCTGGACGGAATGGCATGGCACGGGTCGCGTCTTTAGCTGTCCGGTGGGCAGCGCCACGCCCTCGGCGACCAGACAGAATCCCGCACGAGAAGCGGCGAGTGCGAGCACCAAATCCTTCGCCGCACAGAATGTCAGGTGCGAAGGGCCGGCGCCCTCCAACGTCGCAAGATCGGCGATCTCACTTCCGCCATCAGCTTCCGGCGAAGGAATAGAGGCGTGCTCACAGATTTTCGCAAGTGTGAACGGCCCGCGATTGTCGTAGAAGCGAGTATCAGCCATGGCCTCTCGAAACGGCGCGACTGCGGCCGCGCGACAGCTCAGCGCATTTGCTGCGCAAGCCCGGGCGGCGAATTGACCAGTTGCACCTTGACGGACGGCAGCTTCTGGTCAAGGCGTTGGATCGTCACCCTGGTCACGTCCACATCGACCATGCCGAGCACGACCGCGGCCCGGTCGAGAAGAAGATTGGCGCCGCGTTCCTGCATGATGCCCTGCAGGATCGGGGCCAGAGCCTGCTCGACCTGTTGGCGTGCCTTGAGCAGGCCGCCCTGGATTTGATCCTGGCGTGTCTGCACCTTTTGTTTGAATGCAGCTTCCTTCGATTGAAAAGCCCTGATTTTCTGCGCTCGCACGTCGGGCGCGAGAATGGCGATCTGCTGCTGAAGCGTCTGCGACTCCTTCACCAGTCCTTCGTTTTCGGCACGGAATTGTGTCTCGGCGGTCTGCGTGAGTCCGTTAACCTGACGAACGATGTCCTGCCCGACCTTTGAGGCACGAAGAATTGCCGAGCGGTCGACCACGATAATTCGAGGTGCAGGCAGCGCGCCTCCGACGGCCCCCGCGGCCGGCGGATGCGGCTTGTCCTGTGCGACCGCCAGACCTGTCGTCGCAACCATGGAAGCAAGTCCAGCCGCAACCAGAGCGGTCCGGATCGTGAGCATCGATTTTCCCATGAGTTTAGAGTCCTGTTCCTGCGCTGAAATAGATGACCTGCGATTTGTCATAGCTTTCCTTGACGTAAGGCACAGAGAAGGAAATCTGGATGGGCCCGAAGGGCGATTTCCAGTTGACGCCAAGGCCAGCCGACGCACGGAATGCCATATTGTCCTTGATGCACACAAGGCCCGGCGGGAAGGTGGCGCAATTATTGGACGGCAATCCCGACGTGAGATGGCCCATCGTGCCGAAATAGCTGAACAGCGACAGGGCGACACCATAATCCGCCGGCAGGAATTCGGGGAGCCGCAGGTCGGCATCGCCGATCGCGTAGGCGTCGCCACCGATGGCATTGGCTCCGCCCGCGCTGACCTCGCGGGGCCCGACGCCCGCGAGCGCAAAACCCGGGAAACTGTCGCCACCCTTGTAGAAGCGATCGGTGAGACGGACGGGCTGGCCGTTGTAGGGCTCAATATATCCGGCATTCACCGTTAGCGTGCCAACGAACTCGTCCCAGAACAGCGGGTGATGAATCCCGCTCGCGACCAGCGATCGGATATACTTCGTGTTGCCGCCGAAACCGGCAAAATCCTGACTGAACTCGAAAGTGAATCCCTTGCGGGGTTTGATAGGATCGTCGAGCGTGTTGTAAGTGTAGCTGTATCCGACCGACGAGGTGGTCGCGCTGCCCGCCGCCTGCTGAATCACCGTAGGCGCCCCGGAGAAAGGCGTCACCGTTGCCTCGCTGATCGTGTAGCGCAGCCCGACCGAGCTAAATTCCGAGGTGGGAAATCCGAGCCGCAGCCCGAGCGCCAGAGTGTTGCCCTGATAGTCGACCTGCCGGTAATCGGTAATGATGTCGTAGATATCGAAACCCGCAGAGATCGGCCGATCCATGAAGTAGGGCTCGGTGAAGCTGACTTGCGCTTCCTTGTTGATGCTCGATGCCTCGATGCTGGCGCGCAGGTACTGGCCGCGCCCGAACAGATTGCGTTCGGTGTAGCTGAACTGGCCGACGAATGAGCTGGTCGAGGAATATCCGGCTCCCAGCTGAAGCTCGCCGGTCGATTGTTCGGTCACATTGACCTGAAGAACGGTGCGGTCGGGCTGCGAGCCGGGAAGAGGCTTGACGTCCACGTCCTTGAAATAGCCGAGCGCCTTGATGCGCATGCGCGACCGGTCGACCAGAACGCGATTGAAGGCGTCACCCTCGACAAGGCGGAATTCGCGGCGGATCACCTTGTCGAGCGTACGCGAGTTGCCGATGATATTGATCTTCTCGATGTAGACCCTCGAGCCCTCCGCAATATCGAACACGACGTCGATCGTGCGCGTATCGTGGTTCCGCTTGATGCGGGGATGAATCTCCGCAAACGCGTATCCCTTCGTCCCGGCGGCGTTGGTAAGCGTGTCGATCGATTTGTCGACCAGTTCGGCGTTGTATGTCGCACCATCGACGATTGGAACGAGCGGGCGAAGGTTTGCGGGCGTCAACTCCTTGATCTTGGAATCGATGTCGACCTTTCCGAACTTGTAGATGTCGCCTTCCTCGATGGTGAACGTGATGTAAAAGTTCTGGCGATCGGGCGTGAGCTCCGCCACGGCGGACACGACGCGGAAATCCGCATAGCCCCTCTGGAGGTAGAAGCGGCGCAGTTGCTCCCGGTCGAACGTCAGCCGGTCGGGGTCGTAATTGTCGTTCGACGACAGGACCCGCCACCAGGCGCTCTCTTCCGTTGCGATCTGGTCGCGAAGCGCAGAGTCGTTGAAATGCCTGTTACCGATGAACGAGATGCGCGCGACGCCGGTGGTCGGACCTTCATTGATCGAGAAGATGAGATCGACGCGGTTTTGGGGCCGCTGGATGATCTGGGGATCGACGGTCGCGGCAAATTTTCCGTTGCGGCGGTAGAGCTCGATGATGCGCGCAACGTCGGCCTGCACCTTTGCGCGCGTGAATACGGTGCGCGGCTTCATCTGCACTTCCTTGTTCAGGTCCTTCTCCGACACCTTGTCGTTGCCCTCGAACACCACCTGGTTGACGATCGGGTTCTCGACCACATTGATCGTCAGAGTCGAACCGTCCCAATTGAGCTTCACGTCGGCGAAGAGTCCGGTCGCGAACAGCGTCTTGAACGAGCGGTCGGCCGATTGCTCGTCGTACGGATCGCCTTCGCGGATGGAGACGTAGGAAAGGACAGTTGCGGGTTCGACGCGCTGCGCGCCCTGGACGACGATGCTCTTGATCGTCGGACCCGGCGCGGCTGTGGGGGATGACGCAGGCGGCACCGGATTCGCTTGCTGTGCAAAGGCCGGCAAAACAGGAAGCGCCGCTGCTGCGCAGGCCGCTGCGAGGGCCACGCACTTGCACCGGGCGAAGGGAAAGGCGATCAGGCTCATCCGCTCGTCTCAGGGTGTGCGCGCAGGAATGGACTGTCTGCCGCGCGGCTCAGGTTTCAGAATAGGTTCAACCGGACGAGATCATTCCAGGCCGCCAGCAGCATCAGTCCCACCATGACCGCCAACCCCAGCCGAAAACCCACATCCTGGGCCTTTGCCCCCAGAGGCCGGCCCAGAACGACCTCAAATCCATAATACAGCAGGTGCCCGCCGTCGAGGATCGGAATCGGAAAAAGATTGACGAGGCCGATACTTACGGAAATTAGCGCCGCCAGCCGGAAAAGCGACACATAGCTCACCGCAGCGATATCGCCAGACAGCTTCGCGATCCCGATGACGCCGCTCAGCTCCTTGGCGTTGCCGCTGCCGGCGATCATCCGCCAGAGATGATCGAGCGTGGTTGCCACGATCGACCAGGTTTCGCTGCTGGCCTCGGCAACGGCGGCGACCGGCCCGTAGGTCACATGCTTCCACTGCTTGAGCGATGTGGGACCGGTGATGCCCAACAGCCCGACCTTTTGCGCGCCGCCCGCCAACTCGACTGTGGTCAGCTTGGGCGTGACGGCCAATGCAAGCGTCTTGCCGTCCCGCTTCACCATGATGTTGAGTTTTTCGCCGGCACGATCCCAGACGAAGCCGCGAATCTGATCGAAACTGTCGACCAGGGCGCCATTGATGGATAGGATTGTGTCGCCTGAGCGGAATCCCGCCTGCGCGGCCGCGCTGGCGGGCTCCACCTTGTTCACGACCGGCGCCGCAACATAGGTGCCGAGCGCCATGAGGAAGCCCGTCAAAATCAGAATCGCCAGCACGAAATTCGCAGCCGGTCCGGCAGCAACAATGAGTGCGCGCTGGTAGAGCGGCTTGAGCGGAAACGCCTCGAATCGCTCCTTCGCCGTCATGGATGCCAGCGTTGCGCGATCAGGCACGCTCGCCGCGTTGGTGTCTCCGAAGAACTTCACGTAGCCGCCAAGCGGAATCCACGCGACTTTCCAGCGCGTGCCCGCGCGGTCATGCCAGCCGAAGATTTCCGGACCGAAGCCGATGGAGAGCGTCTCGATGCGCACACCGCATGCGCGAGCGACAAGAAAGTGACCAAGTTCGTGAAAGAAGACGATCGGCGTGATCATCAGAAGAAACGGCACGACGTAATAGCCGATTCCGCCGATCAGGTCATGCACGGTTCCCAGCATTTCATACCCTTCTTCCCCCACTCCAGCGTATTCACATTCGTCTCAGGCTGCACGTGCCCGGCAGAACCGATGCGCGATGTCCCTCGCTTCGGCATCGACAGCGAGTATGCCCGCGAGATCGGACGGACACTCGGCCATGTCGCGGTGCCGGCTGGCCAGCGTATCTTCTATGATGCCGGCAATGTCCAGAAAACCGATCTCTCTTCCGAGAAAGGCCGCAACGGCGATCTCGTTGGCGGCGTTCAGGATCGTAGGTGTCAGTCCCCCCGCATGCAAGCAGTCCTGGGCGAGCCTCAGACACGGGAATCGTTCCAGGTCCGGTGCTTCGAAGGTCAGATGCTGCACGCTGGCGAGGTCAAGCCGCAACGAGGGCGATGAAATGCGCGTCGGCCAGCCGAGGGCGTGCGCAATGGGCGTGCGCATGTCGGGGGCAGAAAGATGCGCAAGAGTTGATCCGTCGCAATAGGAGACGAGACAGTGCACGACGGACTGCGGGTGGACGATCACACCGAGTTTGTCCGCGCTCAGCGCAAAGAGAACATGCGCTTCGATCAGCTCGAGGCCCTTGTTCATCAGCGTTGCGCTGTCGACAGAAATCTTGGCTCCCATCGACCAGTTCGGGTGCGCCACGGCCTGTTCGGGCGTCGCAACCTGCATACGTTCGCGCGGCCACTCGCGAAACGGTCCGCCCGATGCCGTGAGCGTGATACGCTCGAACGCGTGAGATTGCGCGAAGTCGAGCAATTGAAACGCGGCATTATGCTCGGAATCCACCGGGATGACCGTCGCGCGCGACGCATCGAGCGCGTCACGAAAAAGATCTCCGGCGGCGACAACGCATTCCTTGTTGGCGAGCGCGATCGTTGCGCCGCGGCGTGCCGCCGCAAGCGTCGGTTCGAGAGCAGCGGCGCCGACGATCGCGACCATGACGACGTCACTGGCCCGGCTCGCCGCCTCTATCACCGACGCAGGCCCCGCGGCAGTTTCGATGCCTTCTCCCGCGAGCGCGTGGCGAAGGTCTGCGTATCGCCGCTCGTCCGCGACGACGGCCAGGCGCGGCCGGAAACGGCGGGCCTGTTCAGCCAGCACGTCAACGTTGGAATGGGCGGTCAGGGCCTCGATCGGAAATGAATTTGCGCCGTAACGCGCCCGCGCGTGCGCCACCACATCGAGCGTGCTCAGACCGATCGAACCCGTGCTGCCGAGAATCGTCAGGCGCCGCTCGAGCGCGCCGGCCAGAAATGTTACATCCGGATCTCCGCTCACGGATGGCCTCCACAGAGCAGATCCAGACCGAATACGAACACCAGGAGCGCGGCAAGAGGAGCCGCAAAAAGCGTCGAATCCACGCGGTCGAGGACGCCGCCATGTCCGGGAATGAGTCCGCCGCTGTTTTTGCGTCCCGCCCGCCGCTTCACCCAGGATTCGAAAAGATCGCCGCAATGCCCGGCGAGCGCGAGGGCGAGGCCGAGGAGCGCCGCCTGCCAGAGGCTTCCCCCCAACAGCTTGACGCAGAAGGTAACTGCTGCCGACGCGAAAATTGTACCCGCGATGAATCCGGTCCATGTCTTGTTCGGAGAGAGTGCGGGAACGAGCTTCGGTCCGCCGAGAAAGCGACCCCAGACGAGCGCACCCGTATCCGCGGACCACACTGCGATGAAGAGCACGAGCACTGCTGTGGCGCCCTGTGGCACGTGGATACGTAGTGCAACAAGCGATAGCGCGGGCAGACCGACATAGAGCGTGCCTAATCCGTTCGAGAGCGGCCGCGTGCCGGACGCGAAGGCGCACATTGCCGCAAGCACGCTGCCGAACAAAAGCAGCCATACCGGCCATTGCGAGTCGCGCGCCGCGACAGCCCAGCCGAGGCTTGCGGCGATTGCAATCGTAGTAACCGCGATGGCGGCCGCATAACGCGGTCCGCTGACCATGCGATGCCATTCCCGCGCCGCGGCGAATGCGACGACGGCAACGAAGATCGCAAACGTGAATCCGCCCGCGAATGTTGCGGCGATGGCAAAGGCCGCCAGCAGTGCTCCAAACGACGCGCGTGCCAGCCATTCTCGCCATTGGAAATTGTTTGCGCCCGGCTCGCCCACCGATCGGGAAGAGTTCGCCTGCAGAGGCGCAATCCCCGCGATTGGCCAGGAATGCTTCAAGCCACGGCTTCCGGAGTTACGGCGCCGAATCGCCGTTCACGTTGAGCAAACGCCTGCAAGGCCTCGAACAGATGGGCGCCCGTGAAGTCGGGCCAGAGCGTGTCGACGAACGCCAGCTCCGCATAGGCCGACTGCCAGAGGAGAAAATTGCTGAGCCTGTGCTCGCCGCTCGTGCGAATTAGCAGGTCGGGGTTCGGCAGGCCGTGGGTAAGGAGTCTGGTGCTGAAGAGCTCCGGCGTGATCGCATCGGGATCGAGTTCGCCGAGCGCGGCGGCCTGCGCCATTTCCCGGGCCGCCGCGACGATTTCTTCCTGCGCTCCATAATCGAACGCAAAGGTCAGATTGAGACCCGTGTTATGCGCTGTTCGCCTCTCGCCGTCTTCGATCATGGCGAGAATATCGCTCTCCGCGCGCTGCCGGCTGCCGATGATCCGCATACGGACATTCCGCTCCACGAGCTCGTCGACGTCTTCCCGGAAATACGCCCGGAACAGGCCCATCAAATGGGTCACTTCCGTGGGCGGCCGCTTCCAGTTCTCTGAAGAGAATGCGTAGAGCGTAAGATACGACAAGCCTGTATCGATCGACGCACGCACCACGGAGCGGACGGCCCCCACGCCCGCAACATGACCCGCGGCGCGCGGAAGATGCCGCCGTCTCGCCCAGCGTCCGTTTCCATCCATGATGATCGCAACGTGACGCGGCAGGCTCTCCATCAAGGGCGCCCGTCCATTCATCGCCGTGAACTTCTTCGGTTGCATCAGACCTGCATGATCTCCTGCTCCTTGGCCTGGAGCGCATGATCGATGTCACGGATATGCGCATCCGTGACCTTCTGCAATTCCTCGCCGAGTGTGTGATGCTCGTCCTGGCTGATCTTGTGATCCTTCTCGAGCCGCTTGAGAATTTCCATGCCGTCGCGGCGTACATTTCGCACGGCGACCCGCGCCTGCTCGGCGTATTTGTGCGCGAGCTTGGCCAGGTCGCGGCGCCGCTCCTCGTTGAGTTCTGGAATGGGAATGCGCAGCAGCTGGCCGTCCATTTGCGGATTCAGACCGAGCCCCGCGTCGCGGATCGCCTTGTCCACAGACTTGATCATGGACTTGTCCCACACCTGCACGGTGAGCAGGCGCGGTTCGGGAGCACTCACCGTCCCAAGCTGCGTGACAGGCATGGGGTTGCCATATGCCTCGACCGTCACCGGATCGAGCAACGCGGGGCTCGCCCTGCCCGTGCGCAGGCCGGCGAACTCTCCCTTCAACGCGGCAATGGAGCCGTTCATGCGGCGGTTCAGATCTTCCTTGTCGAACGTGCCTGGCATTTGCGGATCCTCCGTGATTCCCGGAGCTTAACCCTCATCGGTAATGATTGTGCAGCGTCCTTTGCCCTTCAGGACGGCCGCAAGCGCTCCGCGATCATGGATCGAAAAGACGATGATGGGGATACGATTCTCGCGGGAGAGGCTGATCGCGGAAGCATCCATCACTTGAAGATCGAGAGCTAACACTTGGTGATAGCTCAGTTTTTCGAATCTTTCTGCCGTTGGATCGCGCTTCGGGTCGGCGCTGTAGACGCCGTCCACCTGCGTTCCCTTGAGCATCGCCGCGCAGTTCATCTCGGCGGCCCGCAAGGCGGCCGCCGTGTCGGTGGTGAAAAACGGATTGCCGGTGCCCGCGGCGAAAATGACGACCCGTCCCTTTTCCATGTGCCGGATGGCGCGCCGGCGAATATAAGGCTCGCAAACCGATTCCATCGGAATCGCCGACTGGACTCGCGTCGGCATGTCGATGCGCTCAAGGGCGGCCTGCATCGCGAGCGCGTTCATCACCGTCGCCAGCATTCCCATGTAATCCGCGGTCGCGCGCTCGATTCCGTCGGCGGCGCCGGCGAGCCCCCGGAAGATGTTGCCGCCCCCGATGACGAGACAGACCTGCACGCCCCCCTGCGCAGCCTCCTTCACGTCAGCGGCAATTCGGTCGACGGTCCCGATGTCGAGGCCGAAGGTCTGGGCGCCCATCAACGCTTCGCCCGAGACCTTGAGCAGGACCCGGCCGTATCTCGGCACTTCGCCCATTGCGGTTTCCCCTGCCCGGCTTCAGTGGCCGGCCATCGCCTTCACTTCGCCGGCGAAATCGCCAGGGTCCGGCTTGTCGACACCCTCGCCGACGGCAAAGCGCACGAAGCCCGCGATCTCCACCGGAACGCCAAAGTCTTTGGCGGCATTCTCGACCACTTTGGCGACTGGCGTTTCGCCGTCGATCACGAAGACCTGCGAGAGCAGCACGGATTCTTCGTAGAATTTCCGCATCCGGCCCTCGACCATTTTCGCAATGACGTTTTCCGGCTTTCCCGACTGACGCGCAAGCTCCGCCTGCACGCCGCGTTCGCGCGTGACAACGTCTTCCGCCAAATCGCCCGACGTCAAAGCGAGCGGCGCCGCCGCCGCAATATGCATCGCGAGCTGCTTGCCGAGTGCGGCGACCTTTGCCGGGTCGGCGCTCGATCGGAGCGCCACCAGGACTCCCATCTTTCCCGATTCCGGCGCCACCGCATTGTGGACATAGGTTGCGACCACGCCGGGCGAGACCGAAAGCATCGCTGTCCGCCGCACGCTGATGTTCTCACCGATCTTGGCGATCAATTCGGTCACGCTCTCCTGCACCGTCGAGCCGGACGACATTTTCCTGGCGAGCAGCTTTGCGACGTCGCCGCCCGTCTCGAGTGCAAGCTTCGCCGCCTCCTTCACGAAGGCTTTGAAGGTTTCATTGCGCGCCACGAAATCGGTTTCCGAGTTGATTTCGACGATCGCGCCCGAACTGCCGGCAACTGCAACGCCAACCAATCCTTCCGCTGCAACGCGGCCCGCCTTCTTGGCGGCTTTCGCCAGACCCTTCTTGCGCAGCCAGTCTACTGCCGATTCGAGTTCGCCGCCGGTCTCCGCCAGCGCCGCCTTGCAATCCATCATGCCCGCGCCCGTCTTGTCGCGCAGCTCCTTCACCATTCCCGCGGTGACATTCGTCATGACATTCCTTTGTGCCTAGGCGGTCGCCGGAACTTCAACGGGATCGCCGGAGAGAACACGCGGCTCGGCTAACGTCTCGGCTTCGCCGACATCCACGCCGGCCGCGACCTGGCCTTCCGACAATCCGTCGATGATCGCCCGCGCCACGAGGTCGCAATAAAGCGAGAGCGCGCGCGCCGCGTCGTCATTGCCCGGAACGGGATAGGCGATGCCGTCCGGATCGGAGTTCGAATCCAGAATGGCCGCGACCGGAATGCCGAGTTTTTTGGCTTCGGCAACCGCGATCTGTTCCTTGTTGGTATCGATCACGAACAGCATGTTGGGAAGGCCGCCCATCTCCTTGATGCCGCCCAGCGAGCGCTCAAGCTTGTCGCGCTCGCGCAACAGACGGAGAAGTTCCTTCTTGGTCAGACCGGAGCCCGGGGCGGAAGTGAGAGTGTCCTCGATGTTGCGCAGCCGCTTGATGGAGTTCGAGATCGTCTGCCAGTTGGTGAGCGTGCCGCCGAGCCAGCGGTGATTGACGTAGTATTGCGCGCAGCGTTTGGCTGCAGCGGCGATCGGTTCGCTCGCCTGGCGCTTGGTGCCGACGAAGAGCACGCGGCCCCCGCCCGTCACCACGTCGCGCAGCGCCACCAGCGCCTGATGCAGCAGCGGCACGGTCTGGGTCAGATCCATGATGTGGATGGAATTGCGCGAGCCGTAGATGTAGGGCGCCATCTTCGGATTCCATCTCTGCGTGCGATGGCCGAAATGGGCGCCCGACTCCAGAAGCTGGCGCATGGAAAATTCTGGCAATGCCATGGGAAAACGTCTCCTTTTCCGGTTTAGCCTGACGCGAGGGGACTACCCCGAAGGGCAACCGGACGGGGTTGAGGCAACTCGCCCCACTCCCCACCCTGCGCGTGCGGAATGGCAGGGGTTATAGGAACTTGGCTTGACGGGCGCAAGCGCTCCCGGGTGGAGTGGCGCCATGCTGCAAACCATCCCCAAAACCCCGATACGTCCTTCCATCCAGACGCTCGAGCCCAACGGGATCGCGCTTGTGTCAGGCGCCGCCCTTCACGATCCCGATGTCATCGCCCTATGGTTCGGCGAGAGCGACCTCGTCACGCCCGCCTTTATCCGCGAAGCGGCCAAGCGCGCGCTCGATGAGGGCCGCACGTTTTACACCAATGCGCGCGGCATCACGCCTCTTCGAGACGCAATACGCGGCTTCCATAAGTGCACCGCCGATGCGGACGTGGCGCTCGAGCGCATCACCGTGCCGGGCTCGGCGATGCTGGCCGTGATCTGTGCGCTGCAATGCGTGATCGAGACCGGAGACAACATTGTCGTCGTGTCGCCCGTCTGGCCGAACATTTTCCAGGCCGCGCAGATTTGCGGCGCGGAAGTGAAGTTCGCGCGGCTCATCGACGATTGGCACGCCTCTCCTCCGGCATGGAAACTCGACATGGAAAGCGTGGCCGCGGCCTGCGATGCGCGCACGAAGGCGATCTTCATCGCCTCGCCTGGCAATCCGACCGGATGGGTGATGAGAGAAGCCGAGCAAAGAACGCTGCTCTCCTTCGCCCGTTCCCGCGGCATCGCCATCATCAGCGACGAAGTCTACGGGACGATCCTTTATGACGGGCGCCGCCACGCGCCCTCGTTCCTGCAGATCGCGGAGCCCGACGACGTGGTGTTCGTGATCAACAGCTTCTCGAAACCGTGGGCGATGACGGGCTGGCGCATCGGCTGGCTGGTGCATCCGATCTCGCTCGGCCGGCAGATGTGGATGATGTCGGCAGCCGACAACACGGGCGCCACAACCTTCGCCCAATGGGGCGCGCTGGCTGCGCTATCGCCCGAAGGCGACGCGTTCCGCAGTGAGATGCTCGCGCGCTGCCGCGCGGGCAAGAAAGTGGTTCAGGACTGGATCGCCTCGCAGAACCGCATCCGCTGGATCGAGCCCGAAGGCGCGTTCTACGGCTTTCTGCATGTCGACGGACTGAAGGACAGCTTGGGCTTCGCACAGAGCCTCGTGCGCACAGCGCGCGTCGGCGCCGCACCGGGCTCGGCATTCGGCCCAGAGGGCGACGCCCAGTGCGATTCCTACCTGCGCATCTGCTTTGCGCAGGATACGAAGCGGATCGACACGGGATTGGAGCGGCTGGGGACGGCGGTAGCTGAACTGTAGAGCATAGTGAGTCAACTACGGAAATATTTCTTCGATCAACGTAACCCTAAGTTTCGATTCTCCGCTCGTTCCAGGTTTAAATTTCTCGATATTGAAATCCCCGTCAACAAGCTTAGACCGCCGAAATAGTTCTAGAAACTTTTTCGACGGCGCTATTTCGCCTGGACGAGCCACATCAACGTACGCTCGTCCAAAGAGGCTCATTAACGCTCTAACAGTTTGCGGAAAAAGCTTTTTGGGCTTTGCGGAGAGCAATATGGTTTCGCCAAACAATCCAGAACCGCAAGAATGATTCATGCGCATGGTCTTGCCGATTCCGATCTTTCGCCAACAAAGCT
>Ga0182024_10002669_pt1 | contig 43826 bp, 43 predicted proteins | sample P32metaG_FD_120480 | JGI IMG/M metagenome (GOLD analysis project Ga0182024, IMG submission 120480) | Permafrost microbial communities from Stordalen Mire, Sweden - P3-2 metaG (Illumina Assembly) | ecosystem: Environmental > Terrestrial > Soil > Wetlands > Permafrost | place: Sweden: Stordalen... | reverse complement strand
GTCGACATCGGATCCGGTGGCGGCGTGCCCGGGATCGTCATCGCCATTCTCCGTCCGGAACTCTCGGTGACCCTCCTCGACGCCGACCGGCGCAAGGTCGGGTTTCTCACCCACGTCGCCGGTCTGCTCGGTCTTCCCGGAGTGCATGTCGAGGCGATTCGCGCCGAAGACGCCGGGCGCAGGGCTGACATGCGCGAACAGTTCGACCTGGCGACCTCCCGTGCGACCGCACCGCCGCCGGTGCTCTGCGAGCTCGCGTTGCCGCTGATTCGAGTCGGCGGCAGTCTGAGCGCGCTCGTCGCCGAGGCGCCGGCCGCGCGTTCCACCTGTGCAGCGGCGGCGTCAGCATGCGGCGGAGGTGCTCCGGAGGCGCCGGCCGCCGGTGTGCTCGTGGTGCACAAGGTCGCCGTCACCCCTGACGCCTACCCGCGGCGGGCCGGCACACCGAGTCGTCACCCGATCAGCTGATCCGAAGCCGGATCGCGGCGCTCGCGACCACGCGCTCGTTCCACGGGATCTCGCCGGTCGCAGTCTCGAGGGTCTTCTCGTGCCCTTTGCCGGCGCAGAGGACGGTGTCCCCAGGCGCCGCACGATCCACCGCGAACCGTATCGCCTCCTCGCGGTCGGGGATCACGAACAGGTTCGTACCGCGCACGCCCCCGGCAGTGACCGCTCCGGCAGCGATCTGCTCGAGGATCAGATCGCGATTCTCACCGCGAGGGTCCTCATCGGTGATGACGCTGACGTCGGCGAGCCTGGCCGCCACCGCTCCCATGGCCGGCCGCTTCTCGATGTCTCGTTCCCCCGCTGAGCCGAAGACCGCCCAGAGCCGTCCGGTGGTCGTCCCGCGCAGCTCGCCGAGGACGGTCTCGAGCGCGTCGCTGGTGTGCGCGTAGTCCACCACCACCTCGAACGGCTGGCCGAGATCGATGCGCTCCATGCGGCCGGTCACCGCGTCGGCGGCCTCGAGGCCACGAACCGCGTCCCCGAGGCCGGCGCCAGTGGCGCATGCTGCGGCCAGCGCCGCGAGCGCGTTGCGCACGTTGAAGCCGCCGGCCAGGCGAAGCTGCACTGCGGTATCGCCCCACGGGGTGCGGGCCGTGAACCGGACGGCCGAGGAGTCGACCTCGATGCGCTCTGCGCGCAGATCCGCTGCGACGTCGGGAAGGTCGGTATAGGTGAGCCTGGTCGCCACCGGGATGGCGACGAGATGCGGAAATGCGAACGGGTCGCCGGCGTCGAGGACGGCGATGCCGTCCGGTCGCGCCGACACCTGCTCGAGCAGCCGCGCCTTGGCCGCGAGGTACCGGCTGCGGCTTCCGTGCAGCTCCAGGTGCTCGGTGGTGATCCGCGTGAACACGGCGGCGCGGAACGCCACGCCATCGGTGCGGTGCATCTCGAGCGCGTGCGACGACGTCTCGAGGGCGACATGGGTGCAGCCGGCGTCGCGGATGCGCGCAAGCTCCGCCTGCAGTTCGGGGGCATCGGGAGTGGTCTGCCGCGACGGGTTGGCGGTCACGCCGTCGCCGGTCCGGCGATCAACTGTCGTGATCGACGCCGCGGCGATGCCCGCGGCCCGCCATGCGTGCCAGAGCAGCGTCGACGTGGTGGTCTTGCCGTCGGTCCCGGTGATCCCCACGACGCAGAGCGCACGGCTCGGGTGGTCGTTGAAGGCCGCCGCGAGCTCGGACAGCGCGAGCCGTGCGTTGCTGACGACGACGACGGGTATCGACGGGTCGATCGGCGGATCCGGGAGTCGCTCTGCGACGACTGCCGTCGCTCCGTGCTCGACCGCGGACTCGATGAATCGATGACCGTCGAACCGCAGGCCGGGGACTGCCACGAACAGAGCGCCCGGGGCGACCGAACGCGAGTCCGAATCGATCGACGTGATCTCCAGCCCGGCGGCGGCGGGGCGGATCGTTGCGTGGATCCCGGCCGCCCCGAGCAGGGCTGCGAGCGGGCGTGCCGCGGGGGTCGGATGCACCGTCGCAGTCTATGGTAGGGTCGCTCCGATCATGGCTGGCAAGAAGCAGAAGCGCGGCGGGGCGCCGGTCTCGCTCGAGGAGGCGCTTGCGGCGACCCGCGCCGCACATACCCGTGTCCTTGCCCTGGCCGCCCGGCTCGAGGAGACGGAGTCGACGATCCTCGCGGCCATGGCCCCAGCCCCCGCCCCTGCCGCGGTATCGAGCTCACCGGCGAAGCGCCCGGTCGGGCGCCCGCCGAAGGCGGCCGCCACTGCGCCTGCCAAGCGGCCTGTTGGAAGGCCGAGAACGCGCCCCGTTGCCGGTGCCGCGCCGGCCACACGCAAGGGGACCGGACGCCGTCACGCCGGACGCTCATCGAAGGGCTGACCCGAATCCAGACCACCTAGGTCAGGTTTCGACAGGTTTTGGGTAGACTGGCTGCATGGCCAAGTCTTCCCGCGACCTCCTCGACGACGCGCGAAGCACCGTCCCGGAGGTTTCCCCCCAGCAGGTGCGCGCCGCCGCGGGATCCCGCACGCTCATCGATGTTCGCGAACGTAACGAGTTCGACGAGGGCTACATCCTGGGTGCGATGCACCTGAGCAAGGGATTCATCGAAACCCGCATCGAGGATTCCGTTCCCAAGCGCGACACGCCGATCACGCTCTACTGCGCCGGCGGCGTTCGTTCGCTGCTCGCCGCCCGGGCGCTCCAGGAACTCGGATACACGGACGTCCAGTCGATGGCGGGTGGCTACGGTGCGTGGAAGCAGGCCGGTTTCGACTTCATCGTCCCCCGCGTCCTCACCGCCCAGCAGCAGCAGCGCTACAGCCGCCACCTCCTCATCCCGGAGATCGGGGTCGAGGGCCAGGCGAAGCTGCTTGACGCTCGGGTGCTGCTCATCGGCGCCGGGGGGCTCGGGAGCCCTGCGGCGCTCTACCTCGCCGCCGCGGGTGTCGGGACGATCGGATTCGTCGACTTCGACACGGTCGACCGGAGCAACCTGCAGCGACAGATCCTGCACACCGAGGATCGGATCGGGATGCTCAAGACGGCCTCGGCCCGGATTGCGCTGACGGCCCTCAACAGTGACGTCCGCGTGGTCGAGCACAACGTCGTGCTCAGCGGCGAGAACGCGCGCGAGATCTTCGACCAGTACGACATCATCGTCAACGGCTGCGACAACTTCCCGACCCGCTATCTCGCCAACGATGTTGCCATCTTTGCCAAAAAGCCGATGGTCGACGGCGGCATCTTCCGCTTCGAGGGCCAGGTGACCACGGTGGTCCCATTCCAGTCGCCCTGCTACCGCTGCCGGTACCCGTCGCCGCCGCCGCCCGAAGAGGCTCCGTCGTGCGCCGAGGCCGGCGTGCTCGGCGTGCTCCCGGGGATTGTCGGCGTCCTCCAGGCGACCGAGGTGATCAAGCTGATCACCGGCGCCGGTGACCTCCTCACCGGGCGGCTGCTCCACATCGATGCGCTGGCCATGAAGTTCCGCGAGTTCCGCGTGCCGCGCGACCCGCAGTGCCCGGTGTGCGGTGAGAATCCGACCATCACCGAGCCGATCGACTACGAGGGTTTCTGTGCCGCTCCGGATTCGGTCGCGACCGAGGCGGTCGGCGCCTCAGCCTGACGCACGCTCGCTGACCGGCGGCTCGACGTCGGGGCGAAGGTGCTCGGCCTCCTGGATCAGCATCACGGGGATGCCGTTCTCGACGCGGTATCGCAGCATGCACGCGTCGCAGCGCAGCGATTCCGGTTCGATCCCCAGCGGTCCCCGGCAGCGTGGGCAGGCCAGGATGTCGAGGAGATCCTTCGGCAGCTGACTCATGACGCCATTCTCGCCGGTGCGAGGAATGCCGCGAGGTGGTCGTTGACGGCGCGGGGGAGCTCGAGATTGCTCAGATGCCCGCAGGCAAGCTCGGCATAGCGGGCTCCCGGGATAGCGTCAGCCATGGCATGAACTTCCTGGGTTGCGATGATGGCGTCCTCCGTCCCGGCGATAATCAGCGCGGGCACGTTGATCGAAGCGAGCAGCGCGCTGCAGTCGGGTCGATTCGCCATCGCGCGCTGCGCGAAGGCGATGCCCGCCGGCGTGCAACGCCGGATGCGTCCGCGCACCGGGTCGACGATGTGCGCCTCGGCCTGCGCGTCGGGGCTGAGCAGGCGGGCGACCATCGGTTCGACGATCGACTCCACGGAGTGGTCGCGCTCCACCTGGCGGGCCATCGCGAGCCGGTCATCACGCGACGCGTCACTGTCGGCGGTCGCGCGCGTGTTGCAGAGCGCGAGCGCGCGGATGCGTTCCGGCGCCCGCCGCCATAACGCGAAAGCCAGGTAGCCCCCCATCGAAATTCCCACGACGGCGACACGGTCGATGTCTCGGGCGTTGAGCGCGTCGAGCACCGCGGATGCGAAGCCGTCGAGGCTCGGCTCATCGTCCGGAGGCGGCGGCGACATGCCGCAGCCCCACAGGTCGATGCGCACGCAGCGCATGCCGTCAGACAGCGCGGCGACCTGGTGATCCCATTGCGAGGCATCCATCGTGAATGCATGCAGGAACAGCACGGCCTCGCCGGCTCCCGTGTCGTGGACGGCAGGCAGCATCACTGTCCGCGCCGACTCAGGCCTGGGCGCCGACGACCACCGCAGGGAAATCCTCGGCGAGTGTCGCCGGCTCGATGTGCGTCCGCGCGTGCTTCTCGACGTCGCGCAGCTTGAGGATCTCGCTGGGCGTGATCAGCGTGACGGCGACGCCGGCACGCCCGGCTCGACCGGTCCGGCCGACGCGATGCAGGTATTCGTCCGGGGTGAGCGGCACGTCGTAGTTGATCACGTGTGAGATGTCGTCGATGTCGAGGCCGCGAGCTGCCACGTTGGTGGCGATCAGGTACTTGATGTGTGTCGCGCGGAACTGCTGCATGGCGCGATCCCGTTCGCGCTGCGTGAGATCGCCGTGGAGGAGACCGACCTGGTACCCGCGACCTCCGAGCTGCGCCTGGAGCACGTCGGCGGTCCGCTTGGTCTCCACGAAGATCAGTGCCATGACGACGTCCGGCTGGTCGAGGATCTGTGCCAGGGCGTCGGTCTTGTCCGCCCAGGTCGTCTGCACGTAGAGCTGACGAACCTCCGCGGGAATCTCCGGCCTTGTGCTGATCTCCACGGTCTCCGGGTCATGCATGTGGCGCAGCGCGAGCCTGCGCACCCACTCGGGCATCGTGGCGCTGAAGAGCAGTGTCTGACGCTGCTGCGGACACTGGCGAAGGATGCGTTCGACGTCCGGGGCGAAGCCCATGTCGAGCATGCGGTCGGCTTCGTCGAGCACGCACACGCGAACGTTCGCAAGGGTGAGCGAGCGCCGCTGGATGTGGTCGCCGAGCCTGCCGGGGGTCGCCACGACGATGTGCGCTCCCTGGCGCAGCTCCTCCATCTGGCGTCCGATCGAATCGCCACCATAGATGGCGACGCTGCGCAGCTCGTGCCGCTTTCCGAGCCTCGTCAGCTCTTCATGCACCTGAACGGCCAGCTCTCGGGTGGGGCAGAGGACCAGCGCCTGCACCGGACCGTCGCGTGGATCGAGCCGCTCGATGATCGGAATGCCGAAGGCCGCGGTCTTGCCGCTCCCGGTCTGCGCTTGGCCGATGACGTCCCGTCCCGCCATCGCGAACGGCAGCGAGCCGGCCTGAATCGGCGTCGCCATGGTGTACCCGAGCTCGGCAACTGTGTTTTGCATGGCGACGCTCAAGGCAAGCTCGTCAAAGCTGACCGGTTCGGGGATGACAGCACTCAAGGCCTCATCGACCGGCGCCGGAGCGGCCGGGCGGGGCCTTGCGGCGAGCGGTCTACCAAACCGCGCGCGAGAAGACGAACGCAAGACAAACGTGAGTGTACCCCGGATTCGCGCGTTCACGCCTGCGTAAGATCGCGGTTCATGCCATGCAACCGCTCCAGCGCGCTCGAGGTCGAGTGAGTCCTCTCACCGATATCCGTGATCTGCCACGCCAGACAGGGGCATTCGTCCCTCGAGTCGTGGTTCTCGACCTCGACGGCACCACCATCGACTACCGCCAGCGACTCCACCCGCGAATTCGCGACGCCGTCCGATCGGCCGCCACGCGCATTCCGGTGATCGTCGCCACCGGTCGCATGTATCGATCCTCGGTGCCGTGGGCGAATGAGCTCTGGGTGCGCGAGCCGCTGGTCTGCTACCAGGGCGCCCTGGTGCGTGAGATGCCGCGAGAGGACGGGTCGCCGGGTCAGACGATCTTCGAGCGGCCGCTCGAACCATCGCCGGCGCTGCGCGCGCTGCACGTTGCTCGCGAGCAGAACTGGCACTTCCAGGCGTATCAGAACGACGAGTTGCTCTGTGAGCAGGACCGTCCTGAGGCATGGCTATACAGCCGCATCAGTGGCGTGCAATTCCGCCTCGTGCCGGACCTTGCACCGCTGCTCGAGCACGGCACAACCAAGGCCGCCTGCGTCATCGAAGATCTCACCGAGGTGAGTCGCGCGATCGAGGTGATGGCACGTGAGCTTGACCGGAGCGCGCGCATCACGCGCTCGAACCCGGAGTTCGTCGAAATCCTCGATCCGGAGGTGAGCAAGGCCGTTGCGTGCGAGATGGTGTGCCGGCAGATCGGCTGTTCGCTCGCCGACGCGGTCGCAGTCGGCGACGCTCCCAACGACGTCGAGCTCCTGGCCACCGCAGGATTTGGAGTCGCCGTTGCATCGTCGCGCCCCGAGGTGCTCGCCGCCGCTGACGCCACCTGCGCCCTGCCGGAGGCGGGTGGTGTCGCCGACGTGCTGGAAGCATTCCGACTGGTGTGATCGCGTGACCGCCGGAGAGGTCAGGGCGGCGAGCCTCTGAAGAACCCCTCGCCCGTCTTCTTGCCGAGCTTTCCGCTCGCGACGAGGTCGCGCAGCAGCGCCACCGGCTCCCAGCGCTCGTCGCCCGTCTGGCGGAACCCCTCCTCGAGGATCGCCTCGACGACGTCGAGCCCGATCAGATCGGAGAGCTGGAATGGGCCCATCGGCCACCCCAGCGCGTTCCGCACCGCGAGGTCGCAGTCCTCGACGGAGATGAAGCCTCCTTGCACGAGGCGCATCGCCTCCTGGATGGCGATGAACAGGATGCGGTTGGCGATGAAGCCGTACTCCTCCCGAGCGAGCCGCACCGGCGTCTTGCCGATCGCGCGCGCGAAGTCCATGGCCCGCATGACCGTCTGCTCCGCGGTGTGCGGCCCCGGCACGATCTCGACGAGGGTCATCAGCAGGGCGGGGTTGAAGAAGTGAATGTTGAGAAAGCGCTCTGGGTTCGTCACCGCGCTCTCGAGAAGCGACGACGCCAGGGTCGATGAGTTTGTGCCGATGATGGCGCTATCATCGGCATGCTCGCAGATGCGGGCGTATACCTCGCGTTTGACGTCACGGTCCTCGGCGACCGACTCGATGATGGTCTCCGCACCGGCGACGGCATCGAACCCGGAGCCCAGGGTCACGCGTGCGAGCGTCGCTTCGCACGCGTCTGCGTCGAGCGTCCCCTTCTCGACGCGGCGTCTGAGCAGCGCTGCCGACGACGTGCTGGCGGCGCGAAGCCGGTCCTCACTGCGGCTGACCAGGCGGACGTCGTAGCCGTGGAGCGCAGCCTGATACGCGATCTGGCCGCCCATCGCACCCGCGCCGACGACTCCGAGCGTCGGTCTGGACGGCACGTCAGCCTCCGGCGGCCCGGGCGTCGCGCCCGGGCCGGGTCATCGCCTCGGGGTCGAGCAGCCGGGTCAACTCGGCTTCGTCGAGGCCGCTGCGTTCGCGGGCGACCTCGCGCACCGTGCGCCCCGTCTTGTATGCCTCTTTGGCGATCGCCGCGGCGGCGTCATAGCCGATGACCGGCGCGAGCGCCGTGCAGAGCATGAGCCCGCGCTCGACCAGCGCGGGGCCGTTCTCGGTGGCGGTGATCCCGTTGACGCACTGGTGTGCGAGGTTGCGAGCGGCCGCACCGATCAGCGATGCGGACTGCAGGAGGTCGTACGCCGCAACCGGCATCATCACGTTGAGCTCGAGGAGCGATCCCGCGGCGCCGCAGAACGCCACGGTCGCGTCATTGCCGATCACCTGCGCCGCGACCATCGTCACCGACTCGCAGATCACCGGGTTCACCTTGCCCGGCATGATCGACGAGCCCGGCTGCACCTCCGGTATGGCGATCTCCGCGATGCCGGCCCGCGGCCCGCAACCGAGCAGACGGATGTCGTTGGCGATCTTGTACATCGACACCGCGACGGCGCGAAGCGCGCCGCTCGCGGTGACCACGGCGTCGAGCGTCGACTGCGCGCTGAAGTGGTTGTCGGTTTCCCGAAACGGAATGCCGAGATCGGCAGCGAGGAGCGCGATCACTTTGACCGGGAATTCCGGGTGGGTCCCGACGCCTGTGCCGACCGCAGTGCCTCCGAGGGGCAGCTCGGCGAGCGCGGCGACGGCCTCCTCGCACCGGCGGATCGCACGCTCCACCTGGCCCGCATAGCCGAGAAACTCCTGGCCGAGCCTGATCGGCGTCGCGTCCTGGAGGTGCGTGCGCCCGGTCTTGATCACCGGCCACAGCTCGTCCGACTTGTGGCGCAGCGATGCCTCGAGGACACGGAGGCCGCGAATCGTCTCCTCGCTGATCAGCACCGCCGCGGCAACCTGGATCGCCGTCGGGATCACGTCGTTGCTCGACTGGCCGAGGTTGACGTGGTCGTTGGGATGCACCGGCGTGCGTGAGCCGCGGACGCCGCCGAGCAGCTCGATGGCCCGGTTGGCGATCACCTCGTTGGCATTCATGTTCGTGGAGGTGCCGCTGCCGGTCTGGAAGACGTCGACGATGAATGCGTCGTCGAGGGCGCCGTCGATGACGTCCTGGGCGGAGCGGATGATCGCGCCCGCGATGTTTTCGTCGAGCATGCCCAGCTCGCGGTTGACCAGTGCAGCCTGCTGCTTGATGAGCCCGATCGCGTGGATGAAGCCTCGCGGCAGGCGGAGTTCGCTGATCGGGAAGTTGACCTTGGCGCGCATCGTGTTGGCGCCGTAGTACGCGTCCGCCGGCACCTCGAACTCGCCCATTGAGTCGCGTTCGCGCCTCGTCGCCATGCTGCTCATGTGGTCGCCTCCTCTCCGTGGAGCGGGATCGTCATGTCGAACTCGGCGCCGCTCCCGGGAACGCTCCGAGCCGCGACCGTACCGCCATGCCGTTCAGCCACCGTGCGAACGATGTACAGGCCAAGGCCGCTCCCCGGAACCTTGCGCTGTCGCTCCGCGACCGACCGGAAGTACTTGTCGAACAGATGACCCGTGTCCGCGACCGGGAACCCGGTTCCGTGGTCGCGAACGGTGAACCGGACCGAGGCACCGTCGCGAACGGCCAGCACCTCGATCGGCGACCCCATCGGACCGTGCTTGACGGCATTGCCAAGCAAGTTGGTCAGGGCGAGGATGAGCCGGCGCCGGTCGCCCTGCATCGCGAGCCCGTGGTCGCACTCGCTGGTGATCGTCGATTCTCGCAGCTTCGCCTCCATCGCCACGTGCTCGATGGCCTCGGCGACCACCTCCTCCGCGTCCATGACCTCGAGGGCGAGGCGGTCGTCCGGATCCTCGAGGCGAGCCAGCTCTGCGAGCGCGTTGACCATCCGGACCATCATCTCGGTGCTCGCGGTGATCCCCTCGATGGCGACCATCGCCGTCTCCGGGAGCGCGCCGAGCATCCCTGCGCTGAGCAGCTGCCCGTAGCTGTTGAGGATCGTGAGCGGCCGGCGAAGCTCGTGCATCGTGATCGAGAGCGACGTCCCGCGGGCCGACGACTCCGAGGTCGCGCTCGACAGCCGGTGCTCGAGGGTCGACACGCAGGAGGCTGCGAGGCGCTGCCCGAGCGCTTCGACGTCGTCAGCGGTCGTCGCCGCGAGCGCGAGCGCCTCATCGGCATCGAGGCGCTCCTCGCGCACCGCCTCGGCGGTCACCTGGCGCAGCGCGCTGAGGTTGGCCAGAGCCTTGGCGAGCCTGCGCTCGATGCCGGTTTCGGCATCGAGATGGTGGTAGGCGACCAGGGGCCGGAGATCCTCGGCGGTCAGCGCGACGAGGACGGCGTTGACGAACTGGCGCGGACCGCGGGCACGATCCGGCTCAGCACCGGGGTCAGCCGGTGATATCTGCCTCGCCCACAAATCGGCGATCCGCGCCGCGTGGGCTGCCAGGAAGTCGCTGAACTGCCGTGTCACGCCGCTGAAGTCTAGGGGCAGCAGGCGTCAACTCCGCGAGCGCGACATCCTCGATGGCGGCGACCTCGACCGCGATCTCCACCGGCGAGCGATTGCTGCGCCTGTGACGCGACCAGAGCACGGCCCCGAGCACTGCGAAGGGCAGCATCTGGAGATCGATGAGCACGGAGATCGCACCGGCGTGGGCGATCGAGACCCCGGCGTGCGAGAGCAGCGCGACCAGGACGCCTTCGCGGAGGCCCAGTCCATTGATGCTGAAGGGTGCGAGCGCGACCAGCAGCGTGATCGGGATGGTGACCGCCAGCACCGTCCAGCTCAGATCCACGCCGATGGCCCGGGCGGCGACGCTCAGGGCGAGGAGGTTGAATCCCCAGCCGGCCGCGCCGACCAGGAGTGACTGGGCGACCGCGTGGGGGTGGTTCCGGTAGCCGGCAAAGGCGTCGCTGAAGGATCGCACGCCCCGGCTCATCGCCCCGGACACCCGGGCGAGCAGGCGATGTGGCACGAGGCGATCGGCGCTGAGCGCGAGGAGCCAGATGACCACGACGGCCGCGGCGAGACCAGCGATCACGATCACCACGCCGGTCCCAAGGAGCGCGCGGAGCAGGATGGCGGCCGCGATCCCCCAGCAGGTCATGCCAAGCATGCCGGCGAGCCGGCTGCCGGCGAGCGAGGCGAGGACGTTACCGTGGCCGACCTGGCGGCCCATCTCGACGGTTCGCATGGCATCGCCCCCAACCCCGGCTGGAAGCATCTGCGTGAAGAACATTGCTTGAAGGTACGATGAGCTCAGGCGGCGCCAGCTGAGCAGCGAACCGGGACCGGCGCCGGCTGGGGCGTTGGCGGTGCGGAGGAGCACTCCCCACTCGACGACGCTGGCGGCAACCGCAAGCACGGTGAGCCCGAGCGCGGCAGAGATCCAGAGTGGATCGGCGTGTGCGAGGCTCGCAACTGCCTTGGGGATGTCAATCGTGTGAGCGAGGATGGCGAGGCCGATCACCGTACCGCTGACCCGGGTCCATGGGGATCCGATCACCGCGCGCGCGGTACGGAAGGCTCGTCGCATGGGATCCATTGAAACAGGGTTGTACGGGGCCCATGGGGCCAATGCCCGGAACGTGACAGATCAGGGGCGCATCGCGACGCGATCTGCAGGGTCGCTGTCACTCAGCCGCGAGGTAGGGCTCCCGGAAGGCCGTCTGCTCGGCGATGAACACGAGGGGCAGATCGTCAACCGGCCCGTTGCGATTCTTGGCGACGATGAGCTCGGTCTTGCCCTTGTCGATCTCGCGGTTGTGCATTCCCTCGCGATACAGGAAGAGCACCACGTCGGCGTCCTGCTCGATCGAACCGCTGTCGCGGAGGTCGCTGAGCTGCGGGCGTTTGTTCTCGCGCTGCTCGGCGGCCCGGGAGAGCTGGGAGAGCGCGAGCACCGGGACGTCGAGCTCCTTGGCGATCGCCTTCAGCCCCGAGGAGATGTCCGACACCTCCTGGACCCGCGAATCACGCCTGCCCCCCTGCATCAGCTGCAGGTAGTCGATGACGATCAGCTCGATCTTGTGCTGTGCCTTCATCCGCCGCGCGCGTGCTCGGAGCGTGTTGATCGCGAGTCCCGGCGAGTCATCGATCCACAGGTCGGCATGCGTGAGCGTGTCCATCGCCTTGGCGATCTTCTGAAACGCCATCGAATCCGCCTGACCGGTGCGGAGCATGTACGAGTCGACGTGCGCCTCGCTGCAGATGAGCCGCTGCACGAGCGACTGGCGCGACATCTCGAGCGAGAAGACCACGACCGGCCTGCCGGCGAGCACCGCCGCGTTGCGGGCGATGTTGAGGGCGAACGACGTCTTGCCGACCGCGGGCCGGGCCGCGAGGATGATCAGCTCGCCGGGTTGCAGCCCCTGCGTGAGCATGTCGAGCTTCGAGAAGTTCGTCGGCACGCCAGTCACCAGCTGCTTGTGCTCGATGCGCTTCTCGAGGACGTCCCACCACTCGCGCACCACCGGCGCGATGTTGCGCATCTCCGAGCCCCTGCTCTCCTGGCCGATCTTGAAAACCTCTTGCTCCGCCTGGTCGATCGCCTCGCTCACCGGGGTCGTGTTGTCGAACCCCAGGCGGCTCACCGTCCCGCCCGCCTCGATGAGACGGCGCCGGAGCGCGTGCGCGATGACGATGTCCGCGTAGTGCTTGACGCTCGCTGAGCTGGGAACCACGAGCGTGAGCTCGGCGATGTAATCCATGCCGCCTGCGCGGCCGATCCCGGGACCGCGTTCGAGCTGGTCGCGCAGCGTGACCGTGTCGATCGCCTCGCCACGATCGTCGAGCGCAAGGGCGGCGCGATACAGCACCGCGTGGCGCTCCGCGTAGAAGTCCTCGGGTACCAGCACGTCGCGCACGATCGACAACGCTTCGCGGTCGATGAGCATGCCGCCGAGCACCGCCTGCTCCGCCTCGTTGTCGTGTGGCGGGACGCGCATCGGCCCGGCCCCCGCAACGGCCCCGCGTCCCACGAGCTCGGCCTGCGGGAGAGAGGTCATTGCGCGGCGACGACGACCCTGAGTGTCTCCGTGACCTCCGGATGGAGCTCGATGGTCGCCTCGTGCGGGCCGAGTGAGCGGATCGGGGGATCGATGTCGATCTTCCGCTTGTCGATGTCGATCCCCGCTTCGCGTTTCAGCTGCTTGGCGACGTCCGCGGTGGTGACGGTGCCGAAGAGCCGTCCGGCCTCGCCGGCTTTCGCGTAGACGGTGACGGTGAGCTTGCGCAACCGCTGGGCGGTCTCCCGGGCGTCGATGAGCGCCTTCTCGACGCGCCGGCGGGTCGCCTCCTCACGGCGGCGAATCTGGTCGACGGTGTTCTGGTCAGCGATCACGGCGAGGTGCTTTGGAAACAGAAAGTTGCGCGCGTATCCCGGGGATACCTCGCGCACGTCGCCGGGCCTGGCTGTTCCTGCCACTTCCTTCAGAAACAGGACCTTCACGAAACCGCCTCCTGCTCTTCGGGTCGGAGCCGCCGGTAGATCATCAGGGCAATGCGCTCTCCGTTGCGAACGTCTTCGTCGAAGCGGCTGCGCCGCTGGGTGATCAGCTCCTCCTGCTCCGCGACAACGTGACGCGGGCACGCGGCGACGAAGGCCCGGGTCGCGAGCAGGCTCAGGGCCAGGACGTCGAGCTCGCCGATGACCGGAAGCGACTCGGGAAGATCGACGATCGGCAGTGCGATCAATGCCAATCCGCCACCGAACGCGAGCTTCATGTACCGGGGAACGCGCGGGTCGAACATGAGGCAGTACGCCAGCCGCAACATGCGCGGCAGGTCGACGAAAAGGCGTTTGGCGCTGCGGAGCTTGCTCAACATCTCGGACCGCGCATTCTACTTTGTTGCCGTTGCTCGCCATCGGGACGAAGCTTTTCGCGGCGCAGCAGCACGACGTCGCGCTCAGCCGTCACCGAGGATCGCGCGGTGCGCCTCGACCCATTCGCGAGCGCGCGCGCGCTCGCCGGGCGGAATCGTCCCCTCGATCACCGCTTCGCGGATCGCGGCCTTCGCGAGGCCCACCCATGGACCCGGTCCGCGTCCAGCCATGGCCATGAGGTCGTCGCCACTGAGCGGGTCGGCCATCGCGGAGACCGCGCCCCCGGCGTCGAGCCGGTCCATCCGCTCGCCGAGCTCGTCGAGCTCCTCGAGCGTTGGGTAGGCGGACGCTTTGGTATCCGCGCGGGCGAGGTCGAGCATCCGGTCGCGGAGCGGTCCTGCGTCCCTGATCAGCCTGCGCACGGCCGCATCGCTGAAGGACTCGCGGTCGTACTGGATGGGGCGGAGGTGGAGCCGTACCAGGCGGCTCACATCGCTGATCTCGTCATTGCTGAATCGCCAGCGCGTGAGGATCGCCCGCGCCATGTCGGCGCCGATTTGCGGGTGGTCGTAGAAGGTGTGGCGACCGTCGGGGGCGATCACATGGGTCGGGGGCTTGGCGATGTCATGCAGCAACGCCGCAGTTCTGGTCACCAGGTCCGGCGGAGCCGCGTCGACGGTCGCGACGGTGTGCCCGTAGACGTCGTGGGTGTGATAGCCACCCTGTTCGACGCCGATCCCCGCGGTCAGCTCGGGGAGCACCAGGTCGAGCAGCCCGGCGTCCCGAAGCACCGCGATCCCGGCACTCGGGTATGGCGCCACGAGCATTCGTCGGATCTCGTCGCTGACCCGTTCGACGGAGAGAATCGCGGTTCTCGACGCCTGCGCCCGCATCGCCTCGATCGTTCCGGGTGCAAGCGCGAAGCCGAGGCGGGCGACGAAGCGAGCCGCCCGGTACATCCGCAATGGGTCCTCGGCAAACGTCACGGCCGGGTCGAGCGGCGTGCGCAGCACCCTGCTGAGCAGGTCGGTGAGCCCCTGGCCGGTGATGTCGATCACCTCCCCGTCCAGGGTCTGACACAGCGCATTCACCGTGAAATCGCGCCGCCACACGTCGTCGGCGATCGTCCCTGGACGTACGTCCGGATTGCGCGACTCGGGGTCGTACCGCTCGGCGCGGGCGCGGACTCCTTCGATGATGGACGCGCCGCCCCGGATCTGCGCCGTCCCGAAGCGCTCGAAACGCTCTGGGGGGTGCCAGCCGAACCAGGACGCGACCGCTGCGAGCAGCGCCATCGGATCCGCGCCGACCGTCACCAGGTCGATGTCCTTGCCCTGCGCCCCGCCGAGGAGGCGGTCCCGGACGAAACCACCCACCAGGTACACCTCCACGTCGAGGGTGCGCGCCCCGGCTGCGATCGCGTCGAGGATGTCCTCGAGCTGCGGCGATTCGGGTCTCACCTCACGGACGGACGCAGTCACGGGACCGCCGTAACCGGCCGTGCCGGCCTCCCGCGAAGCAGGGCCGCCGCTAACACCGCCGCGACGCCGGCGGAGACGGCGGCACCGAGGAACACGGCGTGCAACTCGGTCACGATCGCAGCGGTCACGTCGCTCTCATATGCCGGGCAGTTGAGCGGTGACGACGGACAGAGCTTCGATGGCGAAGGGAATGCCGACGCCGTCGTGTAGAAGATGTGCAGGCTCACGGCGGTGAGAATGGAGATACCCACGAGCATCCCGATCATGCGCGCCACGACCACCAGCGCCGAGGCCAGCCCGTGCATCCGATCGCGCACCGACGCGAGCATGGATGCGTTGACGGGGGCGATCGCCAGACCGAAACCCAGGCCACAGCAGATCAGCACTGGGTCGCTCGGATGAAGCCACCCAGGCCCGAATGGAACGGCGAGAGTCGTTGCCGTCCAGCGGGTCATCGCCAGGAACGCGGCAGCGGTGAGCGCCAACCCGGCGGCGGCGACGAGGCGATTGCCGAGTCGCTGGGACAGCCATCCACCGGCAACGGCTCCAATGGGCACCCCGACCAGGAGCCGGAGGAGCACCACCGCGGCGCCGAGCTGCGAATTGGGGTCCACCGTCGCTCGGGCGAGCACCGGGATATCGAGCAGCGCTGCCATCAACGCAGCGCCCACCGCGAGATTGGTGAGCAACGCTCCGTACGCGCCTGGGGAGCGGAGCTCACCGGCGGCGATGAGCGGAAACCGCGCCCGTCGCTCCCTGAGCACGAAGCACGCGGCGGACACCGCGCCGAGCGGGAGCAGCCAGGCCGCATCCGGTGCGATCGCCCCGGTTGACGGATCCTCGGAGGAGAAGCTGACGATGATTGTCGCCAGAGCCAGTGCGAGGAGCACCGCCCCGGGCCAGTCCACCGCCGCCGCCAGGCTGGGCAGGCGTCTGACGGCGAGCAGTCCCCTCGTGGATCGGTGCACACGCAACTCCCAGACGATCAACGCGGCGGCCGCGCCCGCGGCGAGCAGTGCAATCGGCGTCAGCCAAACGAGGCCGCCGAGCGCGCTGTACACCACGCCGATCGTCTCGTTGTCGCGCAGCAGGCCCGGTGCTGCGATTGACAGACACCCGGCCACGAGCGCGAGGCCGGCGAGCGCGATCGAACCGCGATCCAGCCGCCGCCGGGGGGCCGCGGGTGGGGCGTCGGAGGCGGCGTTCCGGCCGGCGACGACCAGACCGAGGGCGAGGACGGCGGCGATGGGGAGGTTCAGCCAGAAGATCGTCTGCCAGCTGGCGACGGTGAGGATGAGGCCCCCATAGAGCGGACCAAGGACGCTTCCCAATTCCTGGACGCCGCCGATGACGCCGAGCGGCAGGCCCCGACGATCGGCGGGCCAGAGATCCGCGACCAGTGCCAGAGTCACCGGGACGAGGCCGCCGCCGCCGAGGCCCTGGAGCGCGCGGCCCGCCACCACCGATCCGAGGTCGGTCGCGGACGCGGTCACAAGCGAGCCGCCTGCAAAGACCGCGAGGCAGAGGATGAGCAGCGGTCTCCGGCCGTACATATCCGAGAGCCGGCCGAGCAGTGGCATCACCACCACGTAGCCGAGCAGGAATCCGCTGGCGATCGGCGTCGCCGCCTGAAGCTGGTCGATGCCGATGCCGACGTCGGCCATGATGGCGGGAAGCGCCAGCACGATCACGTAGGTGTCCATCGCGGCGACGAGCACCGAGGCCGCCGCGATGGCGAGGATCCAGCGCCGGCGCGTGTTCACCCGCTGGCGGGCGGCGTCACTGTCACGTTCTCGCCATAGTTGGTAAGAACGAGCGTGTAGGTGGTGTCGGTGCTTGCGCTGATGAACGGTCCGGTGAGCACGACACGCCGGAGCTGGTTGGTGCTCGTGTCGATGCCGAAGGTTGCGGCAACATTCTTGGATGGATCGGCGCTGGTGAGCAGGGCCGCCACCGCCCTCCCCGGAAGCGTGCAGCCGATCTCGTGCAGGGCTTCACCGTTGTATCGGTCGTCGCTCTCGACCTGCGGCGACTGGCACTTCAGCAGCAGCGAGGACAGACCGGTGTTCGGGTCGATGAGCTTGGCGGGGTCGGCGAACCCGTACTGGGCGGGATTCGCGGGGGTGAAGCCGGAGCCGGTGGGCAATTTCACGGAGAAGGTGCCTCCCGCCGACACGACCGGCACGCTGAGCGCGAGGCCGAAGATCGACACCTGGAGCATCCCGGACATGCTGTCCGGCCGCTTCATGTCACCGCTGCCACCGGTGAGCTGCGCACCGGACCCCGTCGCGTTCGCGCTGCTCAGCACGAAATGGAACGACGGCGTGCCGTCGAGGACGCCCTTGGTCGTCTTCAGCAACGATGTCGCGCTGATCGACGGGGTGCCGCACGCGCCGAGCAGCACCACCGATGCGGTCGCGATCACGACGAGGCGGCGCAGATCCGCGATGACGTTCCCTCCGAACGGGGCCAGGTATCGCGGGCGAGTATAGGTGTGCCGATACACTGCGACGCGTGAGTGGAGAGCGTGCCGCGTCGGCGGAGATCGATGCGGCGCAGTTCTTCGCGATCGACATCCGCGTGGGGACCGTCGTGAGCTGCGAGCCGTTTCCCGAGGCGCGCCACCCGGCGTACCGCATGGTGATCGACTTCGGCCCACTCGGCACCCGGCGATCGTCGGGGCGCCTGACCGATCACTACACCGCCGAGCAGCTCACCGGGAGCACGGTGGTCGCGGTCATGAACCTGCCCGCGAGGCAGATCGGTCCCGTGCGCAGCGAGGTGCTCGTGCTCGGTGTGTACCAGGAGGGCTCGGAGCGCGTGGTGCTGCTCCGCCCGGATCAGCCCTGCGCTCCAGGCGATCGGATTGGCTGAGATTCGAACCCCTGCTGACGCGTGAACCTGGCCACGCTGGCAGGAGAGCCCGGTGCACGCCGGGTCAGCCCGCTCCTCTTCCTGCTCGTGGTCCTGTCGTTCTTCCTCGTGTTCACCGGGGTGTCGTGCAACGCGGCCGCCAGCAAATCGGCCATCGGCTCGATCGACGCGGGCGGGGGAGTGAGCGCCGCGCAGGCCGCCCAGGTGGACGCGTGCATCGATTCGCTCAACGGCGTGAACATCATCACGTACAGCGGCTGGCAGATCGCGTTCGGGAAGGACCCCGCGGTCGGCTCGGTACCGGCACCGTGCAACCAGGACAACCCCTCGGTTGCGAACACGTCGTCAGCGAACATTGGTCCGCAGTTGCTCGCGTTCCTTGCGCTCATCAGCGTCGGGCTTGGGCTGCTGTTCTCGATCGCCGGGGTGCTCGGCCTGATTGCTGCGAGGAGCAGGGCGTTCGTCACGGCGGTGTTCGCGGCCGGGGCCGGAGCGCTGCTCATCCTCGATCAGCTCCACGTTCACGACGTGCTCGTCTCGAAGATCTCGTCGAGCGAGGGATCGAGCGTTCCCGGGCTGGACCCCGCGTCACTGTTCAGCATCAACCCGGGAATCGGGCTGTGGGTCGCGCTCGCGATCCTTGCGCTGGCCGTGGTCTACAACCTCGCGGCGCTCATCGTCCGTCGGGCGCCGGTTGCGGCCGCAGGACCGGAACCTGAACCGGCGCACGCGCAACCGCCGCCGCTGTCGCAACCCCCGTAGGGATCAGCTCAGCTGGTGCCGCCGAGAAACGGGATGCCGTAGGTCTCGAGCTCGGAGCCGACCGACGTCGACCACACCTCGGCAATCGCGTCCGCGGTCCAGCCACCGTCGCGGTAGGCGACCGAGATCTCCTTCGGATGTGCCCAGAGCGACAGCTTGTCGCCACCGAGACCGATGCACTGACCGGTCACTCCCGCGGCCTCGTCGGAGCTCAGAAAGACCAGCAGCGGCGCGACGTCATCAGGCGTGCCCATGCCCATCTGCTTGCGGACCGTGTCCGGCAGCGGCTCACCTCTCTCGGCCGCCTCGACGAGCGGCGCCATCCCGGGAATCGTCGAGATCATCCTGGTGATCGCGTTGGGGACGATGGCATTGACGGTGATGTTGTGCTTCGCGCACTCCATGGCCCAGGTGCGCGCGTATGCGGCGATACCCGCCTTTGCCGCCGCGTAGTTCGTTTGTCCGAAGTTGCCGCGCTGCCCGGCGATTGACGACACCACCACGATGCGGCCACCGGACCCCTGTTCGCGCATCTGGCGCACCGCCGCACGCGCGCAGGTGAACGTGCCGCGAAGATGTGTCTGGATCACAACATCGAAGTCGTCGTCGCTCATGTTCCACAGGACGCGATCGCGAAGGATGCCGGCATTGGTGCACATGACGTCGAGGTGCCCGAATGCGTTGACGGCGCCGGAGACGAGCTGATCCGCGGCATCCGTCGATCCGACCGCGCAGACTTCGGCCACGACCCGGCCGCCGGCACTGGAGATCGCATCCGCGGTCGCCTCGGCAACATCGGCGTCGACGTCGTTGACCACCACGGCACATCCCGCCTGGGCGAGTGCGAGCGCATAGGCACGGCCGATGCCACGTCCACTGCCGGTGACCACGGCCACCTTTCCTTCCAGATTCATTGCGCGGAGTCTAGTGCCCTGGCTCGGCGTTCCGCTTGGCGAACTCGATTTCCACGTGCTCTCCACGCGGTTCGTATCCCGCCTGACGGTAGATCGAGTTCGAGACAGGATTGGCTGCATCTGTGAAGAGCATGGCGTGATCGATGTCCTGTCGCTCCAGTGCCTCGGCCGTCACCTCGTAGGTGAGGCGCCGCGCGTAGCCGTGGTTGCGGTGCTCGGGAGGCGTGTACACCGGGCCGACACGAACGACGCCGGCGGCGTGCCGGTGGCCGACCATGCACACGGTCTGACCTTCCACGACCCACACATCGACGTTGCCCGAGTGCACCAGGTGATCGGCCATCGCACGGGAATCCGCCGGAGCAACGTGCTCGATCTCGGCGCTGAAGTCCTGGAGCCATACGGCGATCAGCGGCACGTCGCCGGGCACGCCGCGTCGCCTTGCGCCAGGCGGTCTGATCACTTCGGTGAGCGAGCCGAGCTCGTTGAGCAGGATCGGCCGGTCGACTTCGATCGTGTCCCCGGTGATCGACGTCCATGCCGCCGCGACTCCGCGTGCCGATGACGCCGGACCGGAGACTCCCGGAGGACGGATGCCCAGCGCCCCGGCGCGCTCGAGCGCAGCCGCGGCAAGACCTGTTGCGGCCTCAGGCGGTATCGACGACACCAACAGTGGGTGCGGAGGCGTCCAGCTCGCCGCGCCGACCACCGTGTCAGCGTCGGTGATCCACCAGAAGCTCGGCGCCGCGCTGTAGGTTGCGGGCGCGGTGCGGATGATGTCCACGATGGTCAGCAGCACGCTGCGAGCGCAGGCATCGGCTCGGAGGAACGCCTCCGCCGCGGCCGCATACTCATCGACATCACCGGTCGTGTGAATGTGCATCCCGCGCGATTGTGGCGATGTCAGAGCGCCAGGCGTCCACCCGTCGCGATCTGCGCCACGACGTATACCGCCCAGGGCGCGATGGCGATCATCAGCAACGAGCCTCGGGCCCGCCCGCTCCAGAGCAGCGCGAGCAGGAAGGCCGCGGTCAGCAGCGTGAGCGTGACGCTGATGACCCCTGCGGAACCAAGGTGCCAGGTTGTGAAGACGACGCCGATCGAAGCGAGGACGCACGACTGAAACGTTGCCGAACCGGCGACGTTGCCGAAGGCGAGCATGTCGTCGTTGGTGCGCACCCACAGCACGCTGTTGAGCGTCTCCGGAAGCTCGGTGGCGACCGGCACGATCACGAGCGCGAGCACCATCGCGGGGATCTGCAGCGCCGACGCCGTCCGGTCGAGCGCGGTCACGAAGAGCTGCGAGGCGACGATGAGGATCGCCACGGCGATCACGAGCTGCACGGTGACGAGCACGGGGTGCGGCTCGCCGGGACGCCAGCGCACGATGTGCAGCGGTTCCGGGCTGTCACCCGCGGCCGCGCTGCCGCGGAGCGTCGCGACGACGTAGATGGCGTACGCGACGAGCAGCAGCGCGCCGACGGCGATCCTCGCTCCGCCGGGGAGCAGGCTGGAGAGAGCTGCGACGGTGAACGCTCCCAGGAAGACGCCGAGGTCACGCCGGGCCTGCCGCTGATCGATCACCAGCCGTCGCGGCCCGCCGCGCACCACGACCGCGATGCCGGTCGCACCGGCCCCGAGCGTGAGCAGGAGGAACGGCGAGCCGAGCACCGCTCCGGTGGCGACCGAGTCGGCCGCCGGCGAGTGCGTCGCGAGCGCGACGATCGGGACGACTGTCTCGGGCAGCGATGTGCCCAGGGCCGCAAGCAGGCTGCCGGTCGCCCCGGTGCCGAGGTTGAGCAGATAGCCCGCCCATTCGATCGCGTTGGTGAAGAGCTCCGAAGCGACCACCACGAGGACCAGGCTTGCCACGAAGAGCAGCGCGGTGATCATCGGCGTCGCAGCAACCTGTCGAACGGTGTGTGCAGCCACGCGGTCGCAAACCCGAGCACGTGGCGGATGGTGACGGGCTGCAGGCGGTGCACCGCTGGAGCACCGTCCGCAACGTCGACGGCGTCACGAACCCGGTCACGAATCCAGGGGAAGACCGTTCGGGGCAGCGCGTCCGGAGCGAACATGCGGAGCGACCAGGCTTCGAGGCTGCGCCGTGGGGCACCGCCGATCACCTGTCCGAGGAAGACCACGTCGCCCGCCGATCGCAGCCCGCGCCACGAGTACACGCCGACAGCTCCAACGATGCGCACCTGGTAGCCGGTCTCCTCCTCCGTCTCGCGCGCAGCGGTGAGCGTCGGGTCCTCGCCGGGCTCGCAATGCCCCCCGGGCAGCTCCCAGCCCGGAGGCCACGGACGGAACTGGAGGAGGACGCGCCCACGCTGCACGATCGCGACCTGCGCGCCTTCGACCGGCCACTCGACACCGTTGACCAGGACGGTGCTCATGACAGCAGGTGCAACACGTTCGGCAGCCCGATGAAGATCGGGTGCACGCCGGGCATGATCACATGCTCGAAGGCGAGCGAGGCGCTCTCGACCGACATGGCCGACACGAAGTCGACGGCCCCGTGGGTCAGCGGTGGCGGGAGCAGCACGGCGAGGGCGGCGAGCGCGTAGAGCACGAAGCGGTACTGCTCCAGGTACAGGAACACGCGCGGTGTGGTGCCGAACAGCAGGGCGCGCACGACGGCATATCCGTCGAGTCCGGGAATCGGCAGCGCGTTGTAGACGAAGAGCGCGAGGTTGACGAGAAATCCCTGCAGCAGCACCCCCAGGATCACGCCCTGGAGGGTGAACTGCGCGAGGACGTCAAAGCCGCCGGCGTCGATGCCCGATTCGAGGAGCTCCACACGCAGCGCCCCGGCGAAGATCGCAGCAACGACGAGGTGCGCGAGCGGTCCGGCTGCGGCGACCGCCGCGCGCTGCCTGCCGTCGCGCAGGTAGAGCGGATCCAGTGAGACCGGCCGCCCCCACCCCACGCCGGCGAGGAGCATCGCAAGGCACCCCGACGGGTCGAGGTTGCGCCGGAGGTCGAGCGTCATCCGGCCATCCCGACGCGGGGTCGGGTCGCCACCGCGCAGAGCGATGGCGTTGTGACTGAGCTCGTGGATCACCGATCCGAACACGAAACCCGGCAAGGTGTAGAGAACGATCTCCAGGTAGGTACCGGGACTGGTCACCCGGTGCCGGCTACTCGAGCTCGACCCGCGACGGCCGCCGCGAGCGCTCTGTTCCGCTCCGTGATCGTCTCCGGCCGCGGGTCGGAGGCTCGGTGGGTTCCTGCTGGTGCTGCGTGTGGTGCTCGATCAGCGCCGCCAGCGCCAGCAGGAGCTCGCGCTGGGCAATGAGCAGGTGGCGCTGTGCCTCTGGAGGAACGAGGTCTCCGAACGAGGTCCCGAGAATGCGCGACGCCTCATCGACTAGGCGCGTGGGGCACACGCGACACGCTTCGGTCATTGCCTTCGATCCGAGAACGTGACCGAGAGCATTCCGTCGTCGAGTCGCCCCTTGGTCACGCGCTTGCCGTTGAGCACGCGCGGCAGCGAGATCTCGCGCTTGTACGGCCCGACGCTGACGAAGAGCTCCCCCTCGCGATGCTTGATGTCGACGTCCTCCTTGCCGACGAATGGAAGGTGAAGCTGGAGCTCGTAGTCGGTGCCGACCTTGCGGATGCGCTGCGGCACGGCGTGATAGAAGATCTGCGAGGGATCCTGGTCCCCGTAGATCGACTCACCCATCTCGGCGAGCGAGTCGAGCCCGACGATCTCATGGTCGAAGAGCTTGGTCTGCAACGTCGGGATCGGAGAGAACGCCGTGTCCACCATCAACGCGTAGCGCTGCTGCGCCTCGCGCCACGAGTCGAAATAGCTGTCGGTGACCTCCGGCGGAAGCACGCGGTTCACAACGATGAGATCGGTGAGGTAGTCGTAGAGGCTCAGGTAGGTGAAGGCACGCTGCGCCTCCTTGACCACCATCTTCTCGAGGTTGAGCACGATCCGGGTGGTGCACACCTTGGGATCGCCGAGGATCTTCTTCATCCCCTCGAGGTCGAGGAGGAGGTCCTTGACGTTGGTGAAGATCTCGTCGGTCGGCAGCGGGATGTTGATGAACGGCTGCATGATCGGGCGCGCGACTCTGTTCATCATCCGGTGGATCGGGAAGATGCGGTCGAGGTACCACTTCGCGACGTCGGGAAACGCGAGCAGCTGCAGCGTCTCGCCCGTGGGCGCACAGTCGACGATCAGCACGTCGAACTTGCCCTCGCGCTTGTGCTTCTTGATCCACATCAGGCTCGCGACCTCCTCCATCCCGGGAGGCGATGCCATCTCCTCGGCGACGATGTCGTCGACTCCTTGCGATGCGAACAGCGACGTGAGGTAGATGTGGATGCGATCCCAGTGCTCCTCGAGCTCGTGGAGCGCGTTGACCTCCTGCCCCCAGAGATTCGGCGCGAGCTCGGTCGGATGATCGCCGATCTCCTGATCGACGCTGTCCCCGAGGCTGTGCGCTGCGTCGGTGCTGATCACGAGCGTCTTGAGGCCGAGGCTCGCGCACTTGACGGCTGTGGCCGCGGCGACGGTGGTCTTGCCGACGCCGCCCTTGCCCGTATAGAGGATCACTCGCACGCGCGTGTACCGGTGCTCACGGATTGATGCGTGTCACCACGAGCGCCGCGATGATGATGAGCACGATCATGAGCGAGGCCATGATCGCGACACGACGAAGATCGCGAGGCACATAGGGCACTCGGTCGAACGGGATCGCCGCGTCATCGCTCTCGAGTGGCTGGAACAGCGCAGCGGCGGTCACCGGGCCCCTCATGCTCCGCGGCTGAGCTGCTGGGTTGACACGCTGCACGCGGCGCCGTGCCGACGTGTCCGCAGCGACCGTCTGAACGTCCGTCGCCACGTCGTCGGGCTCGGACTCGATGTCCACCCCGCCGCCGGCGAGCGGCAGCACGGTCTCGGGCAGCACCTGAGCCGGCACCAGGCGCGGGGCCACCGGCGCCGGCGCCGTGGACCGGCGCGTGGCGGTGCTGGGCGCCGCCGAAGCAGGCGTTCCCGGCCGTCGCGTTGCTGCGCGCTGTTTCTGCCTTCGGGTCTTCTTGGCCATGAACTGATCGAAGCGTATCAGGGGTGTGCTCGCCCGACCCGGCATCGAACCGGCAGCTTCCGCGCTGAGCATGAGAACGGGGCAGGCAGCGGGCCTCCGGATGAGAGGGGCCACGATTGGAGCCATGGCCTGAGCGTGGGAGAGCCCGGCGCCCGCTGCCCGACGAGCCGCGAATGTAAGGGGTGCAGCCCTACATCTTGTGGCCTTCGCGGAACGCTAGCACATCATGCGGGGGTATTCAATACCGGCGTGGACGTCTGGTCGAGACAACGCCTGAACCCGGCGGCGAGCGCGGCGACGAGCTCGTCGCGAGCAACCTCCCGACCGAGCAGCTCCCGTACGCCGACTCCACCAAGCGTGAGCGTCGACTCGGAACGGAGGTAGGCGGCCGCGCGTGGTGACTCGAGGAGCACCGCTCCATGCTGCAGCAGCGCGCCCGCGCGTCTCGCCTGGGCACTGCCGACCAGCTTCCGACCCCTTTCGTCGAGCAATTCGTGGGCTGCGGGACGGGCGAAACAATCAGCCACCGAGGCGCCCTCGCGGGCATCCCGCCGGAGGTTGGCGGGCAAGGCGCGAGGGATCGAACGCACGCCGAGGATCTCGAGTCCCGCCGCGACCGCCTGGTGGATCCGAGCGCACGCCTCGAGGACCCTGCCTCCGAAGACCGGATCCGTCGACCGGCACACGACCGAGTACGTCACCTCCTGGTCGTGGAGGACCGCCCGGCCGCCGCTCGGGCGGCGCACCACGTCGACGCCGTCTCGAGCGCACGCCTCGAGATCCACGTCGTCAAGCGGTTGCATCCGTCCGAGGCTCAGACACGGCGGATCGAAACCGTACAGCCGCACCGCGCCCGCGATCTCTCCGCGAGCACACGCGTCCAGCAGGGACAGGTCGCGACGCATGTTCTCCTCGCCCGGAGCCGGCGCATCGATCAGCAGCCCAAGCCGCTGACGAGTGATGGTGCCCGCGTCAGACATTGAAGAGCACGTGGATGACGTCCCCATCGTGCATGACATAGTCGCGCCCTTCGAGCCGCTGCTTGCCACGCTCGCGAAGCACCTTGTAGGAGCCCGCATCGAGCAGCTCCTCCGCGCCGGTCACCTCCGCACGGATGAATCCACGCGCGATGTCGCTGTGGACGCTCGCCGCGGCATCGAGGGCTGTCTCGCCCTCGCGGAGATTCCACGCCCGCACCTCGGTGTCGCCCGCGGTGAAGAAGGTGATCAGGCGCAGGAGTCGATACGCGCTGCGCGCGACCCGGTACAGGCCCGGCTCCTCGAGACCGAGGTCGTGCAGGAACGCAGCTCGGTCGGCGGGATCGAGCTCGGCGATGTCGTTCTCGATGCGCGCCGAGACGGCGATGGCGTCGCCGCCCGCGAGCGCGGCGCGCTCGACGATCTCCTTCGGGACAGGGTCCTGCGCCGCGGACTCCGCAACGTTGACGACGACCATGAGCGGTTTCCCCGTGAGCAACCAGAGCTCACGCAGCATCGCCAGCTCCTCGGGATTGAGCGGCATCGTCCGCACCGGCATCCCCTGGTTGAGATGCTCCTGGACGCGATGCAGGAGCGCGACCACCTCTGGCTCCTTCTCCTTCTGCAGCCGCGAGGTTTTCTCGGTGCGCTCGAGCCTCTTGGTGACCGTTTCGAGATCCGCGAGCTGCAACTCCAGCTCGAGCACATCGATATCGCGTACCGGGTCGACGCCACCCTCCACGTGGGTGACGTCGGGATCGTCGAACGCGCGAACAACCAGGGCCATGGCGTCGGCCTCGCGGATGTGGCCGAGAAAGCGGTTGCCGAGTCCCTCGCCGCGACTCGCTCCACGAACCAGTCCGGCGATGTCGGTGAAGGTGACGGTTGCCGGGATCACCTTCGGTGGCTGGAACAGCGCGGCGAGCCTGTCGAGTCGCGAATCGGGGACTGGCACGACGCCCGTGTTCGGCTCGATCGTGGTGAACGGATAGTTGCCGACCGCCGCGCCGGCCTGCGTCATCGCGTTGAAGAGCGTCGACTTGCCGGCGTTGGGCAGTCCCACGATACCGACACTGAGGCTCAAATCCTTTCCAGCTCGAACGCGGTGTGCAGCGCGCGAACCGCGTCGCGCACACGCGGGCGCTCGATGATGCAGGTGACGTGGATCTCGCTCGTGGCGATCATCTGGATGTTGATGTCCGCGTCCGCGAGGGCGCGGAAGATCTTCGCGTAGATCCCCGGTGTCCCCCTGAGCCCACTCCCGATCACAGTCACCTTGGCGATTCCGGCGGTAGCCGTGTATCCCTGAGCGTGCACCGCCTTCGCCACCGCCGGGAGCATCCGGCGCGCCTTGGCGAGATGGGACTCCGCGATGGTGAAGCTCAGGTCCGTGGTGCCGTCGTGACTGACGTTCTGGAGCACGATGTCGATGTCGATCCCGGCCTCACCGAACGGCCCGAAGATCGACGCGGCAACGCCTGGCTGGTCGGGGACGCGCAGGATGGTCACCTTTGCGACGTCGGTCTCGTGCGCGATCGCGCGCACCTTCTGGCGTATCTCCATGCTGTTCTGCTTCGCGATGATTGTCCCCGGTTCGTTGTCGAACGTGGATCGGACGCGAATCTCCATCGAGTACGCCTCGCCGATCTCGACGGCGCGCGGATGCATCACTCGGGCTCCGGCGGACGCGAGCTCGAGCATCTCGTCGTAATCGATGGACGGGATCACCCGTGCATTGGGAACGACCCGGGGATCGGCGGTGTGCACACCGGGGACGTCGGTGAAGATCTCGCAGTGGTCGGCGCGGATGGCCACCGCGAGGGCGACGGCGGTCGTGTCGGACCCGCCACGCCCGAGGGTGGTGACGTCCATGTCCTCGGTCGCGCCCTGGAAGCCGGCGACAACGACGACGTTGCCGCGTTCGAGCTCGTCGAGCACGCGCTGCGGGACGATGTCGACGATGCGCGCGGTTCGATGCGCGCGGCTTGTCCTGATCCCCGCCTGCGCGCCGGTGAGCGAGATCGCAGGCGTGCCGGCGGCATGCAGCGCCATCGCGAGCAGTGGGGCGGTGATCGTCTCGCCGCTGCTGAGCAGCATGTCCATCTCACGCGAGGGCGGATCGCCAGTGACGCGATGGGCGAGGGCGATGAGCTCGTCGGTGGTGTCGCCCATGGCGCTGACGACGACAACGACCTCGGAGCCCGCATCCGTCGACTCGCGGATGCGGCGCGCGACACGGCGCAGCTTCACCGGAGTCGCCACGCTCGACCCTCCGTACTTCTGAACGACACGGGTCATGGCGCCACGTCCACCCGGGTGCCGTAGTTGCGTGGCGGCAGCACCATCGTCTGTCCGGTCACGCCGGCACCTGCTGCTGCTCCGGCCATCGCCGCCACGATCGGCTCAGGGTCGAGTGCTGTCAGTGCGATGACGGACGGCCCCGAGCCCGCCAGGGCTGCGCCGGACGCTCCTGCGGCGTTCGCGGCAGCGACGATCTCCTTCGCTCCCGCGATCAGCGCGAAGCGGGCATCCTGATGCCATCGGTCCTGCATGGCCACGCGAAGCCCTGCGTGGTCGCCGGTGGCGATCGCCCGGACCAGCAGCGCGCAACGGCTCGCGTTGAAGATCGCCTCGTCCCGGCTGAACACTGTCGGGACGACCTGGCGCGATTCGGTGGTCGTGAACGGCAGGTCGGGGATGAACAGCACCGCGCGGAGGTCGTCGGGGACCGCCAGCTGTACCGCCGGCGCTCCCGGAGCGCAGATGGCGAGCCCCCCCAGCAGCGCTGCGGCTGCGTTGTCGCGGTGTCCCTCGAGTCCTCCAACGCGCTCGAGCACGGCGTTCTCATCCCACGGCGCCTGGTGCAATGCGGTGGCCACGAGGACGCCGGCGAGTGCCGCAGCTGCACTCGAACCCATTCCCCTTCCGATCGGAATCCGATTCACGCAGGTGAAATGCACGCCGTCGGCAGCCACCCCGAGCGCCGAGCAGGATTGCGCGTACGCGGCCGCCACGAGGTTGCGCTCGGGGTCGTTGAGCTCCGCCGGAGCATCGGAGCCTGCGTCAATGGTCAGCGCTCCCGGCCGCTGCTCCGCGCGGATGTCGTTCTGCAATTGCAGGGCCATGGCGAAGATGTCAAACCCCGGTCCGAGGTTGGCGACGCTCGCCGGGACGGCGACGCGGACACGCACCTCAGACCTCGATCGCGCGCGCCAGGGCGCCGGCGTCCGCGGGAACCTCGAGGATCGGCGTGAGCGCAGCCTCCACCGCGCCCGGGTCCTTCAACCCGTTGCCGGTGAGCACGCACACGGCGTGGGTACCCTTGGCGACGGTGCCCTCGGAGATCGCGCGCTCGAGGACGGCAAGCGCAGCGGCGGACGCCGGCTCGCAGAAAATCCCTTCGAGCCGTGCCAGCCGCCGCTGGGCATCGAGGATCGCTGCATCGTCGACCGAGGCGATCATCCCTTCCGACTGGTCACGAGCCTCAATTGCCCCCTGCCAGGACGCGGGGTTGCCGATCCGGATCGCGGTGGCCACCGTCTGCGGGTCGTCCACCGGCCGCCCCAGGACCAGCGGCGCGGCACCCGACGCCTGGCCGCCGAACATCCGCGGCAGCCGGCTCGCCCGCCCGTCGCGGTGGTCCTCGCGGAAGCCTCGCCAGTATGCCGTGATATTGCCCGCGTTACCGACCGGCAGCGCCAGGACGTCGGGAGCATCACCGAGCTCGTCGACGATCTCGAAGGCGGCCGTTTTCTGACCCTCGATGCGGTGTGGGTTCACGCTGTTGACGAGGGTCACCGGGTGACGTTCGCAGAGCTCGCGAACGATCCGGAGCGCAACGTCGAATCCCCCCTTGACGCTCACCACCGTCGCGCCGTGCACCCGTGCCTGCACCAGCTTCCCCGACGCGATGTGACCCTGCGGCACCACCACGACTGTGCGCAGCCCGAAGCGCCCGCCGTAGGCCGCTGCGGATGCACTCGTGTTTCCCGTCGACGCGCAGATGATCGCCCGGCTGCCCTCGTGCAGCGCCGCGGCGACGGCGACCACCATGCCTCTGTCCTTGAACGACCCGGTGGGATTCATGCCCTCGAGCTTGAAATGCAGCGAGGCGAGGCCAAGCGACGGCCCGATGCTGAGCGACTCGACGCACGGCGTGTCCCCTTCGCCGAGGCTGATGTGCGGTGCATGTGGCGAGAGTGCGAGCCGGTCGGCCCAGCGGGCGATGATGCCCCGAGCAAGGACGGTCATCGGCCTACGCCTCGACCCGGTCGAGCGCGCCGAGGATCTGGTCGACGGACGTCAGCGTGTCGAGCGTCTCCAGGGCGCGATCGTGAACGGCGCGTGGCGCAGTACCGGTCAGGACGATCAACTCCGAGCCGGCAAGGTCGACCGCCGCATCGACGGCGAGGCCTCGGTCCTCGAGCGCTTGCAGCACGAGGGAGCGCGCGTCCGCCTCACGCGACAGACGGACACGCACGTACCCGGCGATCTCCACGTCTTCATCACTGAGCGGGGACGCCTCTGCGGTTGCGAGCGCGACTCGCTGAGCCGCCGCGTCGCGCTCCCGCACGGCGGTGACGACATCGCTGAGCACGGCGCTCGCCGTTGACGCACCGCCGGCTCCGAGCCCGCGGAGCATCACCGTTCTCGCGAGATCGCTCGAGATAATGACAGCATTGTCAGCATCATCGACGTCGTGGAGGAGCTGCCCCGCGCCGACGGCGGTGGGGCGGACGCGAAGGTGCACGGCGCCGGCGGACGCCTGCTCGGCATGCGCGAGCAGGCGCACCCGGTAGCCGAGTTGGGCGAGCGCGGCGACGTCAGTTCCCGACACCTCGCGGATGCCGACGCGATCCACCGACTCGGGCGCGACCGAGACCCCGAGGGCGAGCCGGGCAAGGATGACGAGCTTCTGCACGGCGTCCCAGCCGTCGACGTCGAGCGATGGATCCGCTTCCGCGAAACCGCGACGCTGGGCATCGGCGAGCGCGCTCGCGAAAGTCGCACCCGGCTCGCGCATCCTGGTGAGGATGACGTTGGTGGTGCCGTTGATCACGCAGTCGAGAGCGGCAATGCGATCACCAAGCAGGCTGCCGCGAAGGAGCGCGATGATCGGCAGTCCCGCGCCCACACTTGCCTCGTAATACAGGTGAGCCCGGTGCTCTGCGGCGAGGGCCGTCAGGCGGGGTCCGGAGGCCGCGATCACGGCCTTGTTGGCGGTCACCACCGTCTTGCCGGAGCGCAGCGACGACTCGATGAGCGCCGTCGCTGGATCGGTGCCGCCCATGACCTCGATGACGATCGCGACGGCCGGATCGGCGATCACGGCCTCGGGATTCGCGGCGATCCTGACGTTCTTGAGATCGATGTCGCGAGGGCGCGAGGTGTCGCGCACGGCAACGCACCGCAACACGGGCGTCGCGCCCGCACGCTTGCCGAGCAGTTCCCACTCGCCGATGAGGCGCCTGGCGACGGCGGTCCCCACCGTACCGAGGCCGAGCATCCCAACACCCACGGATTCCATTGCTGGGACAGTCTATTGGGGGCTAGATGATGTGGCGTCTCCAGGCGAGCAGCACCGCGGCCGCGCGGTCTTTGCAGCCGAGCTTCTCGAGGATGTTGCTCACGTGCGTCTTCACGGTGTTCTCGCTGAGGAAGAGCAGCACGGCGATCTCCGCGTTGTTCTTGCCGTCGGCCATCAGCCGCAGCACATCGCGTTCCCGCCTGGTGATCGAGGGCATCTTCTCCGCGGCCGCGCTCACCAGTTGGGGATCGAGCAGCGACTCCCCCGCCGCGACCGCGCGGATGGCGCCGGCGAGTTCCTCGCGGGTCGCGTCCTTGAGCAGGTAGCCGAGCGCGCCCGCCTTGAGCGAGGGAAAGATGTAGTCCTCGTTGCGGTATGTGGTGAGGACGATCACACGCGCCTCCGGGTCACGCGCCCGGATCTTACGGAGCGCCTCGATACCGTCCATGACCGGCATCTGGACGTCGAGCAGGATCACGTCGGGGTGGGTCCGGCGCGCCTGCTCCACGGCCTCGGCACCATCTGACGCGCGCCCGACCACCTTGATGTCCGGCTCGAGCTCCAGCATCGTGCACAGACCGTCCCGGACGACGGGATGGTCGTCGGCCACGAGCACGCTGATCATGCGCTGACCGCTTCAGCCACAGCCTCGGTGAAGGGAAGCCTGGTGGTGACGGTGGTCCCGTGGCCGGGTGTGCTCACCACCGTCAGGGTGCCGCCGGCGTTGCGCGCCCGCTCGGCCATGCCGTCGAGCCCGAAGCAATCCTCACGTGGGGCGCTCGCGGACGGGTCGAACCCGATGCCGTCGTCGCGGATGGAGAGGATCAGCTCCTGGGCGTGCGCTCGGAGCTCGACATCGACGTGCTCCGCCTTGCCGTGGCGTGCCGCATTCGACAACGCCTCCTGACCGATGCGAAGCAGCGCGACCTCGGCCGTGGGTGCGAGGGCCGGGTGGGCCGGCACCGCCCTTGCCCTGAACCGCGCCGGGATCCCGGTGCGTTCCTCCCAGGCCTCGACCTCATGGCCGATCGCCGCAACCAGGCCCGAGGCGGAGAGGGGCGCGGGACGGAGGTTCCAGACGGACCGGCGTGCCTCCTGGAGGGCACCTCGAGCGAGTTCGCGTGCCTTCTCCACCGATGACTTGGCACGGCGCTCCGATCCCCGATTCAGCAGGGTGTCGGCCGCCTCGAGCTCGAGGACGATGCCGGTCAATTGCTGCGCCAGCGTGTCGTGGATCTCGCGCGCGAGACGGGTGCGCTCCTCCAGCACGGCATGGTCGGTGAGCGCCTGCACCGGCAGGTACATCCGGCGCGACAGCAGCGTCGTGGCGATGAAGGCCAGACCGACCAGCAGGATGAGCACCGGCAGCACCGTCACCGGGAACAGCCGGTGGACGCTGTCGTTGACGCCGAGCGTGAGCGCGCTGAGATTCGGTTCGAGCGTGTTCACCGGAACCGGGTTGATGAAGATCCAGTGGGAGCTGTACACCGGGGCGGTGAAGAGGTCCGTCGCGGTCTTGCTGAAGGTGGCGGTCACCGGTGTGCCGGGGGTAGCGCCGGTGACCCACATTCGGCGGATCGCGCTGAACAACCCGGTCTGCGGGAGGGTGAACATCGACCCTGAGGTCGCGTCCGGGAAATCCACCTGCGCGTGGGGCGGGCTGTACAGGATCATCCCGGTCGCGCTGATCACGAGCGGATCGACGGTCGCGGGCGCCGCGGTCCCGAGGGTGGCAGCCATGAGCTGTGACACGGAGACGTCGGCTCCCACCTGTATCGATGCCGGGTCCTGGTACCACGCCGTCACGCCCGAGGTGCCGTCCTCGAGGAGTGGGTAGGGATCCGACCAGAACGGTCCGTCCGTGCTGCGGCCGGGCTCGCCCTGCTGGATCCAGACGTTCGGCGCGGTGGCGGCCACGAGGCCTCCTTCGGACGCTTGCAGCACCTTCTCCCGGCTCACCGGATCGTACGGGCGCGCGGCCGATGGGGTGAACCCGGGAAATGCACGCACCGCCCCGGTCTTCGCATCCTCGAACCAGAGCGCGGTGATGATCTTGGCGTTGCTCTTGAGAATGGCGTTCGTCTGCGAAGCAAGCGTCGGGCTCGCGGTCGCCCGCACAAACCGGGCGTCGGCGGTTGCGTCATTGGGCAGGATCAATGTGTTCCCGGCGCCGGGGAAGAGCTCGAAGTTGGATCCGAGCGGCGCGGGCTTCCCCATCTCCGGCAACGTCGCGTTCGCTGGAACCGCCGTCAAGGCTTTGGCGAGGGTCGCGGCCAGGGTCTCCTGAACCGATGCATCGATCCCACTCATGCTGTCGTCGAGTGCTGCGGCGCGATTGTCCAGTGCCGTATCGGCCAGGGTTTGCTGGTGCTGCAGGATCGCGCTCTCGGTGGCGTTGGCAGTGCTCTTCGCCACCGTGTCGAGCTCGAACACTGCGAGGACCGCGAAAGCGACCAGCGGCAGTAGCGCAACGCCCACCATGCCCACGAGCAGGCGATTGCGAAATCGGCGCCTCGGGTCACGCCTGCGCGGACGTCTCCCGCGGCCGATCCTCATGGCGTGTCTCCAAGTCCCGCCCGTACCGCGAAGATCCCCATCAACCCATCGACCACTCGGTTCCACTATACGGGCGGGGCACAATGCACGCTCGTGTCTGTAGCCGACTCCCGACCCATGCCCTCGACCAACATGCGCTGGCGCCTCGCCATGCCATTGATGACGGTGCTGGCGGTCCTGGTGTCCGGTTGCACGTCGTCGCCTCCGTCGAAAACGGCCACGAGCGTTCCCGGCAGCACTGCGGGCTCCGGCGGGACACTGACCGTCGGAGTCTGGCAGGCGCCCACAACGCTGCTCGACGACGGGATCACTGGCAGCCTCTCCTTCGCCGACATCATCGCAGCGCCTGTGGAAGAGGGTCTGCTCTGGTACCGCTCGACGGCCGCCACCGCGACGTCGACGACAGAGGCCGATTACTGGAGTCCCGACCTCGCGACCTCGGTCCCCACCGTGGCCGATGGCGGTGTCCAGACCAGTGGCTGCGCCGACACCGCCGCGGCGATGTGCGTGACCTGGCACCTGCGGCAGGGTGTGCGCTGGGATGACGGCAGCGAGCTGACATCGCACGACGTTTGCGACACCTTCGACTTCCACTGGCTTGCCTACGGAGCCCTGGGGAAGCCCAGCCCGACGCCGCTGGCCTCGACCACCGGCTGGAACCAGGTGATCAAGTGCACCGAGCTGAACGCCTCCACGGCGGTGGTCGACTTCAGGTCGCAGTACGGCCCGTACCTCGCGCTCGGCAGCGGCGTCGACGGGATCCTGCCGGCCTCCGTGCTCGATCCGCTCCTGGTGGCCGGGAGCAGCCTGACCTCGACCACGACCAGCTTCGACCTGACCAAGGGATCCGGCAACGCGGCTGCGTTCAAGGGCACGGCATCACTGAGCACCGTGCTCGACGGCACCGGACCGTTCGTGATGTCGCGCGATACCCCGGGATCCCAGGTCGTGCTGGTGCGCAATCCCGATTACTGGAACCAGACCGGCCTCGCGCACCTGGACAAGATCGTCTTCCGGATCGAGCCGGACCTCGCGACCGAGAAAAAGGACGTGCGCTCCGGAGCGGTGCAGGTCGGGCTGAATCTCGGTCTGTCCGCGCTCGCGTCCCTCGACGCGGCGGTGCGGGCGCACACGGCGCCGTTCACCGTCGACCCCGTGCCCGGCTCCGGGGCCGAGGTGCTCATGTTCAACCTGTGCGCGACGGACGGCGGGCTGTGCGATAACCCGGCGGCGGACGAGAACGAGGACACAGCTGACGCAACCATCCGCAAGGCGATCCTGCTCGGTATCGACAGGCAGGCGATCATCAAGGCTGTCGCGCCCGGTCTCACGACGGTGCCCGCGGATTCCTGGATGAGTCTGGGGGCGAGCTACCTGGACGGCGCCGCCGTCCCGACGACCGGATACGATCCCACGACTGCGAATTCGATGCTCGATGCTGCCGGCGACCCGCGCACGACCAAGTGCGGCACTGCGCCCGACGGCCAGGACTTTCGCGCCGCCAAGGACGGGACCTGCATCGTCGTCAACCTCGGAACGACCAGCGACGACCCCGTGCGCGTCATGGTGGAGTCGTTGATCCGCAGTGATCTGGCCAGGATCGGCATCAACGTGCCGGCCGCCTTCGCGCCCAACGTCGCCTCGGCGCACTTCTTCGCCCCGTTCGCCGACGGCGGGCCACTTGCGACCCATGCCTTCGACACGGCGCTCTACACGGTCGGGCTTGGCCTTCCCGGTGAGCCGGACACGTACTCGTCGACCTGGCACGGTGACTGCGCCGGCGCATGTCCGAGCGAAGACGCCATTCCCTCGAGCGCGGACCTCGGCGCCGGCATGAACTTCAGCGGTGTCAACGATCCCGAGCTCGACAAGGACCTGGATCTTGCTCGCGCCACTGCCGATCTCACTGCGCGTGCCCACGACTACGCACTCGCGGATCAACGGCTCGCCGTCCTGCTGCCCGCGATTCCCCTCTATCAGCAGGTCATCGTCAACACGCACTCATCCAGCCTGTCCGGCGTCGTGCAGAACGATCTGGTCCCCGATTTCGATAGCGCCGCGTGGACCTGCGCGAACGGAAACTGCGCAGGGTAGGCCGGAACGTTCGGCGACGCCACGGCCCGTATACTCCGCCTTCGTGCGTCACATCAGCGAACGGGCACTCGACGCGGCGTCGGCGGCCGGCGCGACGTACGCCGATTGCAGGGTCATCACTCGCACCGTCCAGCGGATCGGCGTCAAGAACGGCGTGGTGGCCTCCGTGGAACTGTTCGAGGATGAGGGCATCGGGATTCGCGTGATCGCAGGCGGGGCCTGGGGATTCGCGGGGGTCGACGATCTGAGCCCTGGGAGCGTCGAGGACACGGCTCGGTACGCCGTCCGGATCGCGAACGCATCGTCGCGGGTCAACCGCACGGCGGTGCGTCTGGCTCCCGCCCCGGCGCTCGTCGGCGAGTACCGGACGACCGTCGTCCGCGATCCCTTCGGGGTCTCCCTCGACGACAAGGTGGAGCTGCTGATGCGCACGGACGAGGCGATGTCGCACCTTCCGCAGGTACGCATTCGGGAGTGCTCACTCGAATTCGTGCGCGAGCAGCGGCATTTTGCGAGCAGTGAAGGCGCGGTGCTCGACCAGACGATCATCGAGTCGGGCGGGGGCCTCGACGCCACGGCCACCAGCGACGACGAGGTCCAGACCCGGAGCTTTCCCAACAGCTTCGGGCGCCACCAGGTCTGCGCGGGCTGGGAGGCCGTCGAGGCCTTCGACCTCCCGGGGAACGCGGAGCGGATTGCCGAGGAAGCGGTCGCGCTGCTGACCGCGGCCCCGTGCCCGGCCGGGACGATGACCGTCATCCTCGACGCGACGCAGGCGGCGCTGCAGGTGCACGAGTCGTGTGGCCACCCGACGGAGCTCGACCGTGTGCTCGGGCACGAGGCGGCGTACGCGGGGACGTCGTTTCTGACGCCTGACCTGCTCGGGTCGTTCCGCTACGGCAGCGAGCAGGTGACGATGACGGCCGACTCGACCCGGGCGCCCGGCCTCGGAACGTTTGGCTGGGACGATGAGGGTGTGCCGGCCCAACGCTCCGTGCTGGTGGACCAGGGTCTCTTCACGGGGTACCTCTCGTCGCGCGAGACGGCCGCGGCGATCGGCCAGGTGAGCAATGGCGCAATGCGGGCGGACGGCTGGTCGCGGCTGCCGATCATTCGCATGACCAACATCAACCTCGAGCCCGGGACCTCGAGCCTCGAGGAGATGATCGCCACCACCGCGCACGGCGTGTATCTCGAGACGAACCGCTCCTGGAGCATCGACGACCGCCGTCTCAACTTCCAGTTCGGGACGCAGAACGGGTGGGAGATCGTCGACGGAGAACGGACCCGGCTGGTGCGCAACCCGATCTACAGCGGTCAGACCCCCGAGTTCTGGGGATCGTGTGACGCAGTGGCTGGCCCGGCGGAATGGCAGATGTTCGGCGTGGTGAACTGTGGCAAGGGCCAGCCATCACAGGCGATGCACGTCGGCCACGGCGCAGCGCCGTGCCGCTTCCGCAACGTTCGTGTGGAGCCGGCGCGGTGAGCGGTGATGACGAGTTGCTCGCCATGGGGGACAGGGCGCTCGCCTCGCTCGCTCGCGGGGAGGCGGAGGTGGTCCTCGCCGACCAGCGGAGCGAGTTGACCCGTTTCGCCGGCAACGAGATCCATCAGAGCGTCGCTGAGCGATCCCGGTACATCAGAGTCCGGTTGATCGACGACCGGCGCACCGGCGTCGGAGAGGTGCGCGGCCACAGCGACGATGCCATAGCACGCGCATTCGCCGCAGCCGAAGACAGCCGGCGAGTCACTGAAGGCTCCGATGTCTCACCGCTGCCTGCTCCAACCAACGGTGGCAACGGCCCGGTGGCATTCTCGGCTGCCACCGAGGCGGCGACGCCTCAGGATCGGGCAGAGCGGGTCGCGATCATCACCGAGGCGGCGGGTGCGCACGGTGTGCAGGCGTATGGAGCGCTGAGCACGACCACGACCACGACTGCGATCGTCACCAGTGCCGGGATCCGCAAAGCCGCGACGTCCACACAGGCGAGCTTTGTGTCGGTGGCGCGCGGCGGCAACGATGGAGCGGGCTACGCGTCCAGGCACTCGCCGGATATCGACGCCCTCGACGTCGGCGGCCTCGCGGCCGAGGTCGTGGACACCTGTGAGCGCAATCAGGGAGCGACGGTGATCGGGCCCGGCGACTACGAGGTGATCCTCTCGCCGTACGCGGTGACCGATCTCCTCGAACACCTGACGTGGACGGGATTCAGCGCCCTGGCCGTGCAGGAGCACAGGAGTTTCATGCACCTCGGCGAGCAGCTCATGAGCGAACAGATCACCATCAGCGACGATGCGATGACGCAGGAGATCTTTCCCTTTCCGTTCGACGCCGAGGGTGTATCCACACAACGTGTGACGATGATCGACCGTGGCGTGTGCGCGGCAGTCGTCTACGACACTCCGACCGCACTGCACGACGGCGTCGCGTCGACAGGTCATTCGCTGCCGCAGCCGAACACGTGGGGACCGCTCGCCCGGCACGTCGCGATGGATGCGGGCGATACACCATGGCAGGAGATGGTCGGTTCGGTGTCGCGCGGCCTCTACATCACCAGGTTCTGGTACGTGCGCGATGTGCATCCGCTGCGCACCGTGATCACCGGCATGACTCGCGAGGGGACCTTCCTCATCGAGAACGGCAGCATCGGGCGTCCCGTCAAGGACCTCCGGTTCACACAGAGCATCGTCGAGGCGCTCGCCAACGTCGTGCAGGTGAGCCGCGAGCGGCGCCTGGAGCTGGGCGAGGGCGAATCCGGGGTACTGTCACCGTGGTTGCGCATCGGGCGTTTCAGCTTCACGTCCTAGATACATCGGGAAGAGCCGCGTCATGACACGATCGCCATTGATCGGCATCACCTTGCGGGTGCTGCACGAGAAGGGACTCCCCACGGATCTGGCGCGCAATCGAGCGTACTTCGATGCGCTTGAAGGCGCGGGCGGCATACCGCTCGGGATCAGCGCATCACTGTCCGAGTCGCGATTGCGTGCGCTCTTCGACCTCTGCGACGGGCTGTGCCTCCCCGGCGGTCCCGATGTCGAGCCGGAGCTCTACGGAGAAGCGACGCGGGCGGACTGCGCGGTTGAGGTGGACGGCGAGCTCGACCGTGCGGAGATGCTGCTCGCCCGGTGGGCGCTCGAGGTCGACAAGCCCGTCCTGGCAATCTGCCGGGGAGCGCAGGTGCTCAACGTCGCCCTCGGCGGGACGCTCTGGCAGGACGTGGGCACGCAGGGTGCGACCGAGCACAACCATTCGCAGGACGGCTCGCGTCATGAGCTGACGCACAACATCGATGTGACCCCCGACTCGCGACTGCACACCATCGCCGGTGCACAGCTCGTCGATGTCAACAGCATGCACCACCAGGCGTTGCGCGACCTGGGTCACGATCTCGTGGTCACCGCGCGTGCGCACGACGGCCTCGTCGAGGCGGTGGAGCACCCCGGGCGGCGATTCATGGTTGGGCTCCAGTGCCACCCCGAGGAGCTGTACCTGGAGCGCGACTGGGCGCGCCGGCTCTTCGCCGACTTCGTCGCCGCCGCGCGTGCGTGAAGGCTGAGCCGGAGGCAGCTCGCCGGCACAGCCGGATCTGGGTCGACGCGATTGCCGTCCTCGCGATCGTCGTGGTCGTTCGCAACATCGTCGACCTCTCCGGTTCGCCGCCCGGCCTCTATGTGGATGAGGCATCGATCGGCTACAACGCCTGGACCATCGCCCATTTCGGCGTTGACGAACACGGGATCCACTTCCCGCTCTTCTTCGAGGCTTTTGGCGAGTACAAGAACCCCATCTATGTCTACGCGGCGGCGGCGCTGGTCCGTTTCCTGCCGCTGACGGTTGCGGTCGAGCGCCTTCCAGCCGCGCTCTTCGGACTCGCGGTGGTGGGATTCCTCACAGCTGCGGCATGGCGGCTGACCGAGTCGCGTGTGATCACCCTGGGCACCCTGGCGCTGACGGCGTTCACGCCGTGGGTGGTGATCGAGAGTCGCGTCGGCTTCGAGACGATATCGACGGTCGCCCTGCTGGCCGCCGCGCTCTGGTGCCTGTCGAGCCGGCTTCCGACCGCGCGCCAGTTCGGGATCGCCGGCGTGTTTCTCGCGCTCGCCATCTACGGCTATACCACCGCGAGGCTCGAGATCCTGCTGATTGCCATTGCGCTGGCGGTCGCATGGGGGATTGCCCGCACACCGGGATGGTGGCGCGCGCTGGTGCCGATCGCCGCCGGGTACGTCGTGCTCGGCGTGTACGCGCTGCTCAATCCAGGCGCGCTGACCGGCCGGTTCGCGCTCATCAGCATCTGGTCGGACGGTGCACCGCTCGGTGTGGTCATCGACCGGTTCCTGGTCAACTACCTGTCGTACTTCAGCCCCAGCTTCCTGTTTCTCCAGGGCGACGCGAATCCCCGTCAGAACACGGAGATCGGCGGGATGCTGCTGTGGGTCATGGCGCCTCTGCTCATCGCGGGAATCTTCGCCTGCTGGGAGCGGCGACGAGAGCCGCTCGTGCGCTTCCTGGTCGCGGGAATCCTGCTGGCCCCCGTCGCTGCTGCGCTGACGAACAACGGAACACCGCACGCGTTGCGTTCGTCGGGGATGCTGCCCTTCCTCGTCATCCTCGCGGTGCTCGGCGCCGACCGCCTTCGCGTCGCTCTCGCGGGACGCCTCGGGCTGGCGGGCGTGGTGCTCGGCCTGCTCGCTGCGGGCCTGGTTGCCCAGGCGCTTCTCTTTACCGTCGACCTCTATGCCGCCTATCCGAATCGTGCGGCGCCGTACTTCGATACGGGCGAGATCGCTGCGATCACCACGGCGCGTGACGTTGCGGGGACACACCACGTCTACCTGTCGGACAACCTCGATCCCCCCTACATCGAAGCCTTCTTCGCCTATCTGCCGGCGCCGCCACGCCAACCGGAGACCGATGATGCAACGCCCGGACTGGCGTCGCTGGGGATGCAGGTGATAGCACCGGACGTCGTAGAGCGCCAGGCATCCGCCGGCGACGTGTTGGTTCTCAGTCAGTTCGACCTCAGTCAAACCGACTCCGTGCCGCCGAGCGGATGGACGCTGATCGCGGTCGAGCGCGCACCTGCAAACGTTCTTGATCCGTCCGCGCCACGACCGATCATCGAGGCCGTGTATCGCTTCGACGGTTGAAGTCACGTGCGCTGCTAAGGTTGGCGACCCGACCAATTCACGGGTGCGATTCACAGGTGCAGTTCACAGGTGCAATTCACATATGACTGATGACTGAGGTCGTGATTGTCGAAGCGGTGCGAACCCCGATGGGCCGGGGCAACCAGCGCAACGGTGATCTTCGCGATGTGCACCCCGTGCTCCTTGGCGCGCATGTGCTCCGCGAGGTCACCAGTCGAGGAAAAGTCGATCCGGCGATGGTGGGCGATGTCATCTTCGGGTGCGTGAGCCAGACCGGCGAGCAGGCGGTGAACATCGCGCGTCAGGCGGTGCTCGCCGCCGGATTCCCCATCGAGGTTCCTGCCACCACCGTCGACCGGCAGTGCGGCTCGTCGCAACAGGCGATCCATTTCGCCGCGAACCTCATCCAGTCCGGCGTCTGCGACATCACCATCGCTGCCGGCGTGGAGAGCATGAGCCGGGTGCCCATGGGGACCACGGTGTTCCAGGGCCCGGGGACACCGTTCCCACCCGAGGTGCTCGAGGCGTACAACCTCGTTCCCCAGGGGCTCTCAGCGGAGATGATCGCGGAGATGTGGCACATCACCCGCGAGCAGGCGGACGAGTTCGCGGTCCGATCGCAGCGCCGTGCCGGCGAGGCACAGGCGAACGGCTGGTTCGACCGTGAGATCGCTCCTGTGGTGGTCGGAGCCAACGGCGACGGCCGGGTGATCAGCCAGGACCAGGGCATTCGGCCGGACACCACCGCCGAGACGCTCCGGGCGCTGCCCTCGGCGTTCAAGCCGGACGGCATCCTTCATGCGGGCAACAGCTCGCAGATCACCGACGGTGCCGCGGCGGTGCTCCTCATGTCCCTGGAACGCGCCAATGCGCTCGGGATCAGGCCGCGGGCGCGTATCGCCGCCCAGACAGTGGTCGGCGTCGACCCGGTGACGATGCTGACCGGGCCGATCCCGGCGACCACCCGGCTCCTGGAGCGGTCCGGATTGAAGATCGACGATATCGACCTCTTCGAGGTCAACGAGGCCTTCGCGCCCGTGGTCCTGGCATGGGAGCACGAGCACCATCCGGACATGGATCGGGTCAACGTGAACGGTGGGGCGATCGCGCTCGGTCACCCGCTCGGCGCCAGCGGCGCCCGGCTCATGACCACGATGCTGCACGAGCTCGAGCGCCGGGACGGGCGGTACGGACTGCAGACGATGTGCTGCGGCGGTGGCCTCGGCACCGGGACTCTGATCGACCGCTCACTCTGATCGTCGGTACGCCGGATGGCCCTGTTGTCCCAGGCGTGCGCTACGCGGTGACGGGTTGGTCACACCCCCCCGGGCGCCCCGAAATGCCCGTGCTATATTCGGCCGGATCCCCACTATGAGCCCAGCGACGAGTACCGCCATGAAAAAAGTCCTGATCATCGAGGACTATTACGCGCTCGCCGACATCGAATCTCTGCTCTGCACGATGGAGGGCTATGAAGTGAAGGTGGCGAAGAGCGGCGACGAAGGCCTCGCGACCTTTGTCGACTTCCAGCCGGACCTTGTCCTCCTCGATCTGATGCTGCCCGGCGACCTCTCGGGAACGCAGGTCCTCGAGCGGATCCGCTCCGATCACGGCAGCGATCCCAAGGTGCTCGTGGTCAGCGCGCTGGTGAACGCATCGACCGCACCGAAGCTCGAGGCGTACGGCAACGTGCAGACGCTCGCGAAGCCCTTCAAGATCAAGGAACTCGCCTCGCGCATCCAGTCGATGCTCGCCCCGTAAGGAGTTCTACACTCGGGGGGTCGATGCGAGCAGAACCACCGCCGCCGCCCCGCGGCCGGCCAGAGCCGCAGCGCCAGTCGGCGCCGTCTCGACCGCGCGGTCGCCGCTGCCCGTATCTCGAGCAGATCATCAAGGAGAGCGCTGGGCCGTTCGGTCTGCTCACGCGCTACAAGGCTGACTGCCATGTGGACCGAAGGACGCACAAGTTCACCGGCCGCCACCCTGTCCCGCCTTGCGTGTCGGCACCGGAGACCTGTTCGCTGTACCTGAGCGAACACGGGGACGAGGACGACCGGATCCGCCGGTACGTGGACTAGGCGCTGAGACGCCAACACGGGCGCCGATATCGCTGCACCAGCCCCCTAGAAGACCGCTGAGCAAAGCCGGTTGAGGCTGGGGCTCGGCAGAGGCGCACGGACGCGGGCAGGCATAGGCCACCCGGCCTTCCAGAGCTAGCTGCTCGGCGTGACCGCGCTCGCGGGTCGCGTCCCGTAAACGCCACGAAGCGCTCCCAGTCGTTGGCGCCGGGAGGTGGCGGTACCTCGGCGCCGAAGGGGGCACCGGGACCCACCATGTCCCGGAAGTCCTCCTTGATGAAGGCGTGCGCCCCACTCAGTGCCGGCGCGGCGAGGGTGGAGGCGAGTCGATCGAGCTGTCCAGTGGCCCGGGCCAGGTCCCACGCGTGGACGGCTAACTCGAGGAGATACATGTCGATGAGGGCGGCCCCCGTGTACTGTTCACCCCACGGCATGGTTGCGGTTGTCACTAGGCGGGTATCGTCCGCCCACGCCGCCGCCGCCTCCTGGGCGGCGCTCCGCAGGCGGTCGGGCGCCTCAGTCAGTTCCACGTGCGGAGATGCGTCCCCGGACGGGGGCGCTTGCCCGCGGCCGAGGGCGGCAGCTCGGTGCCCGGCTTCGACGACGTGGTCGATCAGCCCCGCTGCGTCGTAACCGTGGCAAGGTGTGGAGTTGCGCAATTGGTCAGGGCTTATCCCAGAGACGATCACCGCCGCGTTCTCGTAGGCATCGATGAGGATGCTGCGGCGGTCCGGCGTGGCCATGGTGTTCGTCCTCGCTCGTTTCATCGGGCGGC
>Ga0182024_10002668_pt1 | contig 43840 bp, 39 predicted proteins | sample P32metaG_FD_120480 | JGI IMG/M metagenome (GOLD analysis project Ga0182024, IMG submission 120480) | Permafrost microbial communities from Stordalen Mire, Sweden - P3-2 metaG (Illumina Assembly) | ecosystem: Environmental > Terrestrial > Soil > Wetlands > Permafrost | place: Sweden: Stordalen... | reverse complement strand
CTTCTACAACTTCAGCCGACCTCATGGCGGCCTTGGTGGCCAGACTCCTTACGAGCGACTAAGAAGCAAGGCAACGACTCGGGCCGCCAAGTAATCGACCTCCGTCAGTTGCACAGCTAGCCCCGACTCGTCGATCGCCGTGCGGGAGTTGGGCCAGGTGCTGTCCCCGTGGGGGTAGTCGGAGGCCCACATCACGTTGGTGGCCCCGATGCGGGGGATCATCTCGAGGCCCACGCGGTCCTCCTCGTAGCTGAAGTACACCTGGCGGCGCACGTACTCGCTGGGCGGCAACGGCAGGCGGACGTCCTCGACCAAGGGCCCGTACTTGTCGTGCTCGTGGTCCATCCGCTCGAGCACGTAGGGGACCCAGCCGAGGCCGGACTCACCCAGGACCAGGTTCACGTTCGGGTGCCGTTCGAGGAGGCCCGAGAAGACCATGCCGCTGAGGGCCTCGTCGAGCTGCATGGGCACCACCGCGACCATGGCCGGCTGGCGCCAGCTGTTGGGCCGGCCCTTGAGGCTGTGGAGGCCACCGCCGAGGTGGAAGTGGATGGGGAGGCCCACCTCGTCGGCCGTGGCCCAGAACGTCTCCCACGGCTCCTCGAAGAGAGGCACGTCCGACTCGAACAGCCCGACGAGCGCGCCCTTGTGGCCCAGGTCGGCGGCCCGCCGCAACTCCGTCGACGCCGCCTCCGGGGTGTCGCCTGGCAGCAGGGCCAGCACCACGAGGCGGTCGCGGTCCACGGCGTTGAACTCGTCGGCCCAGTCGTTGTACGCCTGCAAACAGCAGGTCCGCACCTCCACGTCCGGGACCGCGATCCCGCCCGGTGGGCCGTAGATCACCTGGGTGTACACGCGGTCGCGGTCCATGTCGGCGAGGCGGTGCTCGGGCTGGCCCGGCCGGAACCCGTGCTCCTCGTGCACGATGAGCCCCTTGGCCTTGCGCCCGCTGGGACCCAGCAACCTGCCGTCGACGTGCCAGACCGGCCCGTCGGGGGTGTCGACGACCCGGGGGGCGGCATCCCGCAGCCTGGCCGGGAGCCGGTCGACGAACAGCCGGGGCGGCAAGACGTTGAGGTCCATGTGATCGTCGGCTGAGATGATTGGCTCGTCAGCGGTTCGCATTTGTGTCTCCTGGTGCGACGCCCCCCGGCACGCGTCGGGCGCGCCAGCGAACAGTCATATCAGGTATCCGCAAGGCCAGCGCCAGGTTCGCTGGTCACCCGGCCACGATGAGGGAGTCGACGACTTTGGCGCCGTCGGGGCGGACGAGGACGGGGTTGAGGTCGAGTTCGCGGAGACGGGCGCCGGCGCCGGCAGCCAGGCGGGCGACACCCAGGATGATGTCGACGAGGGCGCCGACGTCGGCGGCCGGGCGGCCCCGGGCGCCAGCCAGGAGGGCGGCGCCCCGGAGGCTGGCGACCATCTCGTGGGCGTCGAGGCGGTCCAGGGGCAGCGGGCGCACCGCGACGTCCTCGAGGATCTCGGCGAAGATGCCGCCGGTACCGACCAGTACCGCGGCGCCGAAGGTGGGATCGCGGGTCACGCCGACGATCATCTCCACCCCCGGGCCGACTTGCTCTTGGACCAGCACGCCGTCGACCTGGGCGTCGGGATCGGCCTCGGCGGCCCGGGCGATGAGCTCCTCGAACGCGGCTCGGGCTTCAGTGTCGGAGGCGACGCCGAGGCGGACGAGGCCGGCGTCGGACTTGTGGGGGAAGTCCCTCGAGGCGATCTTCATGACGACCGGGTATCCGAACGGCGAGGCCACCGACGCGGCCTCGCCGGCCGACGTCACCACGGCCTCGCTGGCCATCGGGACTCCGAGCGCGCCCAGCAGCGCCCGTGCGGCGGCGGCGTCGAGGACGCCGCCACCATCGAGGATCGCGGTCACCTCGGCGGGCAGTGCGGCGTCGAGGGGTGGGCGGGTCCGGAAGGCCGGGACGCCTCGCTGGTACTCGTTGAACGCCTCGAGGGCCTTGAAGCAGTTACGGAACGACCGGAACATCGGCACACCGTTGGCGACGAGGGCGTCGAAGCCTTCCTCGTCGGTTTTGAAGGAGTTCCAGGTCACCACGATGGGTTTCGGCGACTCGTCGATGAAGTCGTTGATGTCGGCCGAGAAGTTGTCCGTCATGGACGCCAGGGCCCCGGTGAGGCCGACGACGATGATGTCCACCGCGGGGTCGGCGGCGATCAGCTCGAGCACCCGCCGCCGCTGCTCGGCGGGAGCGCTGGCGACGAACTGGCCGCCGTTGTCGACCGGGTTGGCGACCGTCAGGTAGCCGGGGATGATCGCGTGCAGGGCCCGCTGCGTGTCGTCGGACAAGCACGGCACTGGCACGCCGGCCGACTCGGCCACCTCGGCCATGAGCGTCCCCGACCCGCCGGAGATGCTGTAGAGGCACGCCCGTGGGCCCGTCCCGGCCGGTAGCTTGGCGAACAGGGCGGCGGTCTCGAGCAGTTCGTCGAGGTCGTCGACCCGCACGACGCCGTACTGGCGGAACAGGCCGTCGGCCACCGCGTCGGATCCCGTGAGGTGACCGGTATGCGAGCTGGCCATGCGCCGGCCGGCCTCGGTCCGGCCCATCTTCAGCGCGACGACCGGCTTGCGTCGGGCGTTGGCGGCCTCGAGTGCCCTGCGTAGCTTCGCCGCGTTCTTGAAACCCTCGAAATAACCGGCGATGACGGCGGTGTCCTCGTCGTCGGCGAAGTACTCCAAGAAGTCGGACACCTCGAGGTCCACCTCGTTGCCGGTCGGCACCCAGCGCGAGAACCCGATGCCGAACAGCGCTCCCTGCACGATCGGGCGACCGTTGTGGCCGCTTTGGGTCAGCAGGCCGATCTTGCCGCCCCGCAGGTTGGGGATCTCCGGCATGCGCTCGAACGCGTTGGTGTTCGTGTTGGGGCCGAACAGTCGCATGCCGTAGCGACGGCCGATCTCGGCCACCTGCTGCTCGAGGGCGGCGCCTTGCGGGCCGACCTCGCTGAACCCGGCCGTGAAGATCAGCGCGTACGGGATGCCACACTCCCCGCACTCCTCCAGCGCCCCCGGCACGAACTGCGGCCCCACGTTGATGACGGCGAGCCCGACCGCGTCGGGGACATCGGTGACCCGCTCATAGATCGGGATGTCGCCGACCGCGCCGCCGCGCGGGTTGACGAGGTAGAAACGCTCACCCCAGCGGGCCTGGTGCTGGCTCCGGAGCTGCTCGGACTCGGCGTCGCGCGGCACCGACCCCAGGAGGGCGACGCCCCTGGGATGAAAGAACTGGTCCAGATCGGCCCGCCGCTGAGACACGGCCGGCACCCTAGGCAAGCGGTGACACCGTCGTTGGGAACGCGCGGCCACGCCCGGGAGTGCGGCAACCCGCGGGACGGGCCCGGCTCAGTCGGTGCCGAGCAGGACGGTCCCGGTCGAGGAGAACCACCCGCCGGTGCCGTTGACGCAGCAGATGCGGGCGTCGGGCACCTGGCGGTCGCCGCCCTCACCCCGCAGCTGCCTCACCCCCTCCACCAGGAGGAAGATGCCCCGCATGCCCGGGTGGCAGGCCGAGAGCCCGCCGCCGTCGGTGTTCGTCGGCAGCGCCCCCCCGACCCGCAGCCGGCCGTCGGCGACGAACGCGCCGCCCCCGCCCTTCTCGCAAAAGCCGAGACCCTCGAGCGTGAGCAGCACCGTGATCGTGAACGAGTCGTAGAGCTGGCAGACATCGACGTCGGCGGGTGTCAGGCCGGACCGCTCGAAGGCAAGCCGGCCCGAGCGGACACACGGCGACTCGGTAAAGTCCTCCCACTCGCTCATCGTCGTGTGCGACGTGGCCTCGCCGGCACCGAGGATCCACACCGGCCGCTTAGCGCAGTCGAGCGCCCGCTCCTGGGACGTGAGCACCACCGCGCCGCCGCCGTCCGAGCGGATGCAGCAGTGGAGCTTGGTGAACGGATCCGCGATCATCCGCGACGACTGCACGTCCTCGATCGTGATTGGAGCGCGGTAGTAGGCCGCGGGGTTGAGCGAGGCGTTGGAGCGGGCCGACACCGAGATCTCAGCCAGCTGCTCGATGGTGGTACCGAACTCGTGCATGTGGCGCCGGGCGCTCATCGCGTACTTCGAGATCAGCGAATGTCCCCACGGCGCGTCGAACTGGGAGGGACCACTGGAGCCCATCGTGACGTTGGCCGTGCGCCGCCCGCGCTTGAGATCGGCTCGGGCCGTCGAGCCGTAGGAGAGCACGACCACCTCAGCGTCGCCGTGGGCGATCGCGGCGGCGGCATGAGCGGCCATGAACTCCCAGGCGCTGCCGCCGACTGCCACCGAGTCCGCCCAAGTCGGCCGCAGCCCCAGGTACTCGGCGAGCTCCACCGGTGCCAGCGCGCCGGTGCCGGTCGAGCCGAAGCCGTCGACGTCGCCCTTGGTCAGGCCGGCGTCGGCCAACGCCCGGCTAGTGGCCTGGTGGTGGAGCTGCCACACGGTCTTGTCGTCCACCCGGCCGATGTCGGAGAGGGCAACACCCACGATGGCGACACGACGGTCCGGCACCTCAGCGCAACCTCCACTCCACTCGGCGGCCACCCGCGAACGCGGCCTGGCCGCCGGCCAGCGCCTCCCGGTCGTTGCCCAGCGAGACGAAGGCAAAGCCGAGCGACAGCGCCTGGGCCCGGGACAGCTCCTGGGCAGCCCAGATGGCTCGCAGAGTGCCCTGCACCACCCGGGGTGAGGCCAACGCGATCGTGGTGGCCGCCGCCCAACGGGCGTGCTCGTGCAGCTCGGCCTGCGGCACTACCTCCGAGACCAGGCCGAGCTGGAAGGCCCGTTGGGCCGACATCCGCTCGTGGTTTCCCAGCAGCGACAGCCGGAAGATCTCCCCGATCGGCATGCGTTGGAGCATGTGGATCGGCTCGAAGGCGGCCGTCATCCCGTAGGTCACATGGGGGTCAAAGAAGGTGGCGGGCTCGGCGGCGATGATGAAGTCGACCTCGCCCAGCATGTAGAAGGCCCCACCGCAGGCCATGCCGTTGACGGCGGCGATGACCGGCTTCCACAGCTCGCAGCTCTTCGGGCCGATGTTGACGCCAGGATCATCGAAGTGGAAGGCGCTCGACCGGGCCGGCCGGCTCGGCCCGGCCCCCGGGTCCCAGTCCGGGCGTGTCTCGAGGTCGCCCATGGTCTCGGTCCGGTCGATGCCGGTGCAGAACGCCCGGTCGCCAGCCCCGGTCAGCACGACCACCCGCACGTCGTCGTCGTGTCGCAGTGAGCGGTAGACCTGACGCAGCTCGCGTTGCATCTGCACGTTGAAGGCGTTGTGAACCCCAGGCCGGTTGAGCGTGACCCAGGCGACGCCGTCGCGTTCCTCGTACAGCAACGTCTCGAACTGACACTCGCCCACCATGCCGGCACCGTACTCCGACCCCCCCACGTGACTGCCGCCTCCGCCAGACCCCACGGCGCCGCGAGGCGCCGCTTAACTGCTGTACCTCGGGTTTTGCGCCCGCCCCGGCGCGGCCAGCCGAGTCAGGCCCCATCCGATGCGTTGCGGGCCTGGTCGGCGACCTATCTGGGCGCGCTCCTGCAGGGATGCAGGTCGCCGCACCGTTCGCGCCGGCTCGCGGACGTCGGCCGAAGCGGAGGCCACCCTCACCAGATCGTCCGACATCTGGGGATGTGTGCAGCTCGCCTCTGCGCTCACGGGTCGAAGGGGTCCGTGAAGTGCGCGGCCCACCAGCCCGGGTAAAGGGGAGCGGGCGCGCTCAGCTGGTCGAGGGTGGCGATGTCGTCGTCGGCCAGGGCGACCTCGGCGGCGGCGAGGTTCTCAACCAGCTGGGCGCGAGCGCTGGCTCCGACGATCACCGACGTGACGTGCGGCTTGGCCAGCAGCCAGGCCAGCGCGACCTGGGCGAGGGTGGCCCCGCGCCGGACGGCGGAGGCCCGCAGCTCGGCCAGCACCTGGTGGCCGAGGTCGACGTCCACCGGTGGAAACGCGAAGCTCCGGCGCCGGTCGTCGTCGCCGCCCCCGATGCCGCTGTACTTGCCGGTGAGGAACCCGGCGGCCAGCGGGCTCCAGACCAGGATGGCGAGCCCGGCGTGGCGGGCGAGCGGGACGAGCTCGTGCTCGATGTCGCGCCACACCAGCGAGTAGTAGAGCTGCGCGAGGCGAACGGCACCCAGCCGTGCTCTCGGTGCAGGGTGAGCGCCGACGCCATCTGCCAGGCCGGGTAGTTGGACAGCCCGACGTAGCGGACCAGGCCCCGCCGTACGAGGTCGTCGAACGCGCGGCCGGTCTCCTCGATCGGGGTGCGCGGGTCGGGCCGGTGGGCGTGCAGCAAGTTGACCCAGTCGCTGCCCAGCCGGCGCAGGCTGGTCTCCACCGAGGCGACGACGTTGCGGTAGGAGAGGCCGCCCTCGAGGGCGGCCGGCCCCTGGCGGAAGCCGACCTTGGTGGCCAGCACAACCTCGTGGCGTTGGTGGCCCAGCGCCCGGCCCAACAGCTCCTCGGACTGGCCGTGGGCGTAGACGTTGGCGGTGTCGAACAGGTTGACGCCGCCGTCGAGGGCGAGGCCCACCATCTCGTTCGGGCCTCGCTGGTCGACCTTCGTGATCGAGCTATCCCGGTGCCAAACGTCATGGTTCGGAGAGTGAGCTCGGATACCAGCAGTCCGGTGGCGCCGAGGGGACGGTACCGCACCGGCGCCTCAGGCCCGAGTCGGCTCGGCGCCCGAGGGGGCAGTCGTGGGGGGGGTCGAGGACGTCGCCGAGCGCCGAGACGTCGTCGGCGGGCTGGGGCCGAGCGAAGTGGTAGCCCTGGGCGTACCCGCACCCGAGCGCGCGGAGCCGCGCGGCCTGGCGGGCGGTCTCGACGCCCTCGGCGGTCACGTCGAGCCCGAGCCCGCGGGCCATCCCGATGACCGCGGCGACGATCGTGGAGTCCTCGGTGTTGTGCGCGACCCCGCGGACGAAGGTCCGGTCGATCTTGAGGGTGTCGAGGGGGTAGCGGCGAAGGTGGGTGAGTGAGGAATAGCCGGTGCCGAAGTCGTCGATCGCCAGCCGCACGTCGAGTTGCCGCAGGGCCCGCAGGCTCACGAGCGCCGCGTCGGTGTCGTCGACGAGCACGCTCTCGGTGATCTCAAGCTCGACGAGGTGCGGGGCAACGCGCGCGGTTGCGAGGACCTGACTGACCCGCTCGGCGAGGCCGGCACTGCCGAGCTGTCGGGCCGAGAGGTTGACCGCAAGCCGCAGGGGGTCGTCGGCGGGCCGCCCCTGGTTCCAGCGCCAGAGCTGGGCGCACGCCGTCTCGAGGACCCAGTCGTCGATGGCCTCGATCAGCCCGGTCTCCTCCGCGGCGGGGACGAACTCGCCCGCGGGGAGGAGGCCTCGCTCGGGATGCTCCCAGCGCACGAGCGCCTCGAGCCGGACGACGCGGCCCGTGTGCAGGTCGACGATCGGCTGGTAGTGGACGCGCAGCTCGTGGCGCTCGATCGCATGGTGCAGGGCCGTGACGGTGTCGAGGTCAGGACGCCTGGCGGCACGCAGCGACCGGTCAAAGAGTCGGGACCGTGCCCGTCCGTCGTACTTCGCGGCGTACATCGCGGCGTCCGCGTCGACGAGGAGGCCCTCGGCATCCGTGCGCCGGGTCCCCGAGCAGGCGACCCCGATGCTTGCCGAGCAGGCGATCTCGGAGCCCTCGACCTCGTAGGGTGCCGCGAGCAGCGCCGCGAGCCGCTCGGCCACCAACGCGGCTTCTTCGTCGTCGGCGACGCCCTCGCAGACCACGACGAACTCGTCGCCACCCACCCGGGCCACCATGTCGGTGGGGCGCAGTTGCTGCTCGAGCCGGCGTGCGGCCATGGTCAGCACGCGGTCGCCGACCGGGTGGCCGAGGCTGTCGTTCACGAGCTTGAAGTGGTCGAGGTCTACGAACAGCACGGCCAGGCGCGAGCCCGAGCCGCGGACCCGGGCCAGGGCCTGGGCGAGCTGGTCCTGGAGCACGGCCCGGGTGGGAAGGCCGGTAAGGGTGTCGTGGGTGCCCTGGAACGCGAGCCGGGCCTCGAGTTCCTTGTGGGTGGTTACGTCCTCTGCGGTTCCCACGTAGCCGGTGCGGTTGCCGTCCTCGTCGTGGATCGGGCTCGAGCGCACCCGCAGCCACCGCGCGTCGGCGTCGGGGGTGACGATCCGGTACTGCTCGTCGAACGGCACTCCCTGTTCCCGGGCCGCGTGTCCTGCGGACTCGACGCGGGGCCGGTCGTCGGGGTGCACGACCGCAAGCCAGTTGGCCATGGGGCGGCCCTTGAACGCGGCCCGGAAGATCCGCTTGAAGGCCTCGTTCGTGTAGACGATCTGGTCCTGCGCGTCGGCGATCGAGATACCGATGGGAGCTGACGCGGCCACGGCGCGAAAGCTCGCCTCGCTGGCCCGTAGTGCCTCCTCCACCTGGAGCCGCTCGGTGACGTCGCGGGCGTTGACCAGCACGCCGTCGACGCCTGGCTCGCCGCGTAGGTCCGTCAGCACACCTTCGACGTGTCGCCAGGAGCCGTCCCGGTGCTGCAGGCGGAACCGGAGGCTCGGGCGGCTGGCGCCGTTGGCCGCGCGCATCGCGGCGCCAAGGATGGCGTGGTCGTCGGGATGCACGAACTCGACTGGCTCGCGCCCGAGCAGCTCCCCGGGCCGGTAGCCGAGGTTGGTCGTCGCGGCAGGGCTCGCGTAGGAGACCGTGCCGGTCGCATCGACGACCCAGACGATGTCGGGGGAATGCTCAACCAGGGCACGGAACCGCGGCGGCGCGAGTACCTCCAGCCGCTCCGCCGCTCGGAGCGCCGCGACATCTTGGATCACCGAGACCAGGTATCGCCGGTCGCTCGACTCGTCCACGACGGGTGTGATCCGCACCTGCGCGACCTGAGCGTTGCCCGGCCGCGTTGTCGGCAGAGCGCGTGTCGCAGGAATGCCCGACTCGAGCACGGCACGGTATTGCTCGACGATCCTGGCGGCAGTGTGCGACGAGTTGAGCTCCTCGACGCGTCGCCCGAGGACCCGTTCCACACGGAGCCCGAAGCGGCGCTGGGCAGCACGGTTGATCCCCGCGACGCGAAAGACCGGCCCGGGTTCCACGGCGATGACGAACGTCGGCTCCGGGTCGGCGTCGAAAGCGACGCGAGCCGGGTTGTGGGCCGACCGGCGCCCCGTCGTTGTGCTCCGATGCAGCTTGGGCGACACGCGGCCTCCCTCGAGGCTTTGCCCGATCCCCCTACCCTTTGCCCGATCCCCCTACCCTTGGTCGACCGGTGGGCCGGGCGCCTTGAGCCTCGATTGGCGCGCTCGGGCACACACCTAGGCCCTAGGCGCCCCCCACTGTTTCCCCGAGGTACTGGGCGGTCGCTTCAGCGGCGGCCGTGTCGGCTGGGCCTCGCCAGGCGAGGTGTCCCCGCCGCAGGATCACTGCTTCGTGGGCCAGCGCGAGGGCGCGCTCGACGTACTGTTCGATGACGACGATGGTGACGCCCGCAGCGCGGGTTCGGCTCAGGCTTCCAAAGATCGTGTCGACGAGGAGGGATGCGAGGCCCAGGGTGAGTTCGTCGGCGACGAGGAGCCGGGGCGGGGCGGCGAGGATCCGGGCGAGGGCGAGCATTTGTTGCTCGCCCTCGGACAGGGTCGCTGCCTGCTGGCGGCGACGCTCGGCGAGGATCGGGAAGTGCTCGAAGGCACGCTCGAAGGCGGCGGCGCGCTCGGCTCGGGGGACCGCGTGGCGTAGCCCCATGCGCAGGTTGTCCAGCACCGAGAGGGTCGGGAAGATGCCTCGCCCTTCGGGCAGGTGCGCGACCCCCGCTCGGGCGATCCGGTGGGTGGACCAGCGGGTGATGTCGTGGCCGTCAAAGGTGACCCGTCCGGCATTCGGACGCACGAGTCCGACGATGGCGCGGGCCAGCGTGCTCTTGTCCGCCCCCATGGCACCGAGCACCGCGACGACCGAGCCGGTTCGCACCTCGAGGGTCACACCGCTGAGCGCCCGGGCCGCGCCGTAGCGGACCTCCAGGTCGCTTGCGCACAGGAGCGGCTCGACGCTCAGTGCTCACCTCCCACCCCGAGGTAGGCCTCGCGGACCGCCGCGTTCGCCCGGACGTCCTCGGGCCGGGCAGTCCCCCCGTCATCGCGACAGCTCACAGGCCCGAGCCTGAGACGCTGACACTGGCGTCAGGGACCCTACCGAGTGGCGCTTGGACGCGAAACGCGCTTCAGCTCTGGAGCCCGCCCGGCGCAGCCGCTGCGTGCGGGTGTGGGCGGGCCCGTGGCAGAGCTCGGCGAGGAGCCCGGCGAGCCTCCGGTCCCGGGGCGAGCCAGGCGACGACAGCGCCGATCGCCCGGGGGGGCCGGTGACCTCCCCGACCGGGGTACGCGGCGGCCCGAGCCGCCAGGCGATCACGCTACGGTGCGCCCCAAGAGGAGGGGAGGGTGGTGGCGATGATGGGGGTAATGGACGGGATCCGCGTGCTCGAGGTGGCGCAGTGGTGGTTCGTGCCCGCAGCCGGCACGATCCTTGCCGACTGGGGGGCCGACGTCGTGAAGATCGAGCACCCGGTCACCGGTGATCCCCAGCGGGGCCTGGTGACGTCAGGGCTCATGCCCGATACCGGCCGGCGTAAATTTCATGGTGGAGCAGTCGAACCGCGGCAAGCGCAGCGTCGGTCTCGACCTTGCCACCCCCGGCGGCCAGGCGCTCCTGTACCGGCTCGCTGAGCGCTCCGACGTGTTCCTCACGAGTTTCTTGCCCGATGCCCGCCGACGCCGGGGCATCGACATCGAGCACCTCCGCGCTGTCAACCCCGACATCCTCTACGTCCGAGGGCACGGGCAAGGCGCGCGGGGCCCCGAGGCGGGCAAGGGTGGCTACGACGCCGCGTCGTTCTGGGCCCGGAGTGGCATCGCGCTGCGTTGACCCCACCCGGCGCGCCCGCGCCGACCGGACAGCGGGCCGCCTTCGGCGACTCGACGGGGGCGATCCCGCTCGCGGCCGGGGTGGCGCCGCGCTCTTCCAACGCGAGCGCACCGGCAAGCCCGCGGTCGTCGACGTGTCGCTGCTGAACACCGCGATGTGGGTCTTGGCCCCCGACATCGTCGCTAGCCGGCTCATCGGCGCGAACCTGCCGACAGCCGGCGACCAGACCCAGGCGCCGAACCCGCTCGTCAACACCTACCCGACCAAGGACCGACGGTGGCTGTCGCTGATCCTGCTCCAGCCCGACCGGTACTGGGCCGACCTCTGCCAGCACCTCGACCGCGCCGAGCTCGCCGACGATCCGCGCTTCGCGGACGCCGCCGCCCGCTTCGAGCACCGCGTCGAGTGCGTGGCCGCGCTCGACGAGATCTTCGCAACGCGGACGCTCGCCGAGTGGCGCCAGCGGCTAGGGACCTTCGAAGGCGTCTGGGCACCGCTACAGACCCCGCTCGAGGTCCACGACGACCACCAGGCGCTCGCCAACGGCTACCTGCCCGAGCTCCGCTCCGACACCGACCAGCCCTTCCGGCTCGTCGCGAGCCCGGTCCAGTTCGACGAGACACCCCCCGAGCTACAGCGCGCGCCTGAGCACGGCCAGCACACCGAGGAGGTCCTGCTCGAGCTCGGCCTGGGCTGGGACCAGATCATCGCCCACAAGGAAGCCGGGGCGGTCCTTTAGCCCGCCCCCCGATCCACCGATTGACGCTGGAGTTGGCTGGGGTTTGCGGGTGGCGGCGTCTTGGCCCCGCCGGGGGGTTGTCGTTGGTCTTGATGCGACGCATCCGGACGTGACGGCGCGCGCGTGCATGTCGGGGTCGCGTGTTCGGGCGAGCCCGTCGCTCACGACTGGTCGAGCAGCTCGGCGCGTACCTGGCGTCGCAGGATCTTGCCGGTGTCGGTGTGGGGGAGCTCGTCGCGCAGCACTAGCACCTCGGGTGCCTTAAGCGAGCCGAGCGAGTCGCGAGCGAACGCGCGGCGCTCGTCGACTCCGACCGTCGCCCCGCTGCGCAACGTGAGCATCGCGCCGACCTTCGCGCCCCACTCCTCGTCGGGGAGCGCGACGACTGCGGCCGACGCGATCGCGGGATGGCGCAGCAGCACGTCCTCGATCTTGGCCGGCGCGATGTTCTCGCCGGCCCCGATGATCGTGTCGTCGCCTCGGCCGTCGACGAAGAGGTAGCTGTCGGCGTCGAGGTACCCGCGGTCGCCGGTGTGTAGCCAGCCCCCGTCGTCGCACTGCCGGCCCTGACCGACGTACTCGCCCGACACCTGCGAGCCGCGGACGACGATCTCACCGGCGACGCCGGTCGGGGTGTCGTTGCCGGCAGCCTCGACGACACGCACCTCGATGCCAGGGACGGGGCGTCCGACCGAGGCGAGGCGCGCGGCTGCGGCCTCGTCACCGTCGAGCGCGGCGCGATGGTCGTCGGGGCCTAGCACGCACACGGTGCTGCTGGTCTCGGTGAGTCCGTACGCGTTGACGAACGCTGTGTTGGGCATGAGTCGCAGCGCGCGTTCGAGGACCGGCGACGGCATCCGGGCGCCGCCATAGGCATGAGCATGACGTGGCGCCCGTCGGCGGTCGCGTAGGACTGGTAGCGGACGTTCTCGGCCGACGCGTTCAGCACGGCTCGGTCCTGGACCTCGCTCTGGAGGTCTCGTGCCCGCGCCGCGGTCTCCCGGACGAGTCGGAGGGTTTGCCAGTCCACCGCGCAGTCGCTCTCGGCGACGTCGAGCACGCAGCCTTCGCCGGTCGCGCGGGCCCGGATCACGCCGGCGAGCACGGCCATCGCGGCGTACAACGGCCCGGCGAGGATACCGACCTGGGTGTAGCCGCCGGGCATGGACGGCCAGCCCTCGGGGCCGGGGACGGGGTCGGCGAGCCCGGCGTAGGCGTCGAATCCGACGCCGTGGCTGGGCAGGTCACGGTAGGGGCCGGTCTGTCCGAAGCCCGAGAGGCTGGCGAACACCAGCCGTGGGTTCACGCGCTGGAGCTGATCGGGGCCAAGGCCCCGGCGGGCGAGCGCGCCGGGGCGCAGGCCCTCGACCACGACGTCGGAGACCGCGACGAGCTCGCGGAACGCGGCCGCGGCCTCGGCCACGCGCAGGTCGAGGATCACGCTGCGCTTCCCGCGGTTCCACAGGAAGTGCAGCGGTGACACCTCCTCGCCGGGACCGCGTCCCACGAGGCGCACGTAGTCACCCCGGCCCGGTTCCTCGACCTTGATCACCTCGGCGCCGAGATCAGCGAGGTGCATGCCCAGCGCGTCGGGCGCGAGCAGCGCCACCTCGACGACCCGCATCCCCTCGAGCAGGCCCCGCGTCGGGGCCGGTCGGCCCGAGGTGGGCGAAGCCGCGGCCGGGTCTGGTTCCACCACGCTCTCTTCCTAGCGCGAGGGCGGGGCGTCGGGGCGAGCGGCGCGCGGCGCGCGGTCAGCTTGCTCGTGCGGTGAGCAGCATGCAACCGGCGATCAGCCGCCGCCGTTGGTGTTGAGGGGGAGGTCGCCGTCGAGCGCGATCCGGGCGCCGTCGGCCACGAACGGTCCGCTCTCCCCGCGTCCGCAGAACCCGAGCGCCTCGAGCCAGCACATCGTGATGATGCTGAAGCCGTCGTAGAGTTCGGCCACGTCCACGTCGGCAGTGTCAGGTCCGCGCGTTGCCAGAGGTGCGCGGCGGCGTCGCGGGCGCTCATCGTGGTCATGTCGTCCCACTGGTCCCAGGATGGGCGGCCGCGCAGGGCGGTGCCCACGGCGTGCACGTGTAAGGCCGGGTGCGGCGTGTCGGGCGCCTGCTCGGCGCGAGACACGATCAACGCGGTCGAGCCGTCGGCGGGCACGTCGCAGTCGTAGAGACACAGCGGGGTCGTGATCATGCGCGCGCCGAGGTAGTCGTCGAGGGTGAGCGGGTCGCGGTAGATTGCCTTCGGGTTACGGGCCGCGTTGCGTCGCGCGTTCAGGGCGATCTGGGCGAGTTGCTCGCGGGTGGTGCCGAACTCGTGGAAGTGGCGCTGGGCGACGAGGGCGATCCAGTTGGCGGCCGAGAGCGCGCCGAACGGCAAGAGCCACTGCGCCGGTCCGGTGATCCCGTTGCCGGCCCGGTCGACGCCGATCCCGGCGCGGCCGCCGCTGCCCTGGGCGGTGGCCTCGGTCACCGTGCGGTACACGAGCACGTGGCGGGCCAGCCCGGTGGCCACCGCCATGCACGCGTTCACGACCGCTTGGAGCTGCGCCGGGCCCTCGTGGGCGCCGCTGTGCCAGTCGAGGCGCAGGCGCAGCGCGTCCTGGGCCTCGGAGGTGCCGGGCCCCGAGAAGCCGCCGGCGGGAGTGCCGCCCCGGTCGCCGGGGTAGGTGGCCAGCCCGTCAATGTCGTCGCGGGTGAGCGCCCGTCGTCACGGTAGGGTCAGCCCGACCTGAGGCAGAGAAGGAGTCGTGGGGACGAACGCCAAGCGGGTGCTGTTGCCCTCGCCGATGGTCGACCCGGCCGGCGAGGCGCTGCTGGGGCGCGTCGTTGAGGTCGTGCGAGGCGGCGCACTCGATGAAGCGGAGCGCGACCGGGTCCTCCCGACCGTGCACGGGATCTACGGGCGTGCCACCGCGGCCGAGATCGAGGCCGCGACGAGCCTGGAGGTGATCGGCAGTGGTGGCTCGGGCGTCGATGGGATCGACGTCGGCGCCGCGACCGAGCACGGCGTGCTCGTGGTGAACGCCGCGGGCGCGCAAGCGAGCGCGGTCGCCGAGCACGCCATCGGGCTCATGCTGGCGCTCGGCAAGCGGATCGCGGCCTCCGACCGGTTGTTGCGCCGGGAGCGGCGCTTCCCCGACCGGCGCGAGTACCTGGGCGACGCGTGGCCGGTCGGCGCGCCCCGCGAGCTGCACGGGCGCACGCTCGGTCTTGTGGGTCTCGGCGAGGTCGGGCGCGAGCTGGCGCGCGCCTGCCGGACTGCCTTCGCGATGGACGTGCTCGCGTTCGACCCGTACGTCGAGCGCGCCGACGCCGCCGCGGCGGGGGCCGAGCTCGTCGACGGGCTCGACGACCTGCTGGCCCACAGTCACGTGGTCTCGCTGCACGTTCCGCTCACGCCCGAGACCCGCCATCTCCTCGGCGAGCGGGAGCTGCGACGCATGCGCGCCGACGCCTACCTGGTGAACCTCGCCCGGGGGGGAGTCGTCGACGACGCGGCGCTGGTCCGGGCGCTGCGGGAGGGATGGATCGCCGGGGCGGGTCTCGACGTCTTCGATCCCGAGCCGCTCCCGGCCGACCATCCGCTCTTCGAGCTCGAGAACGTGGTGCTCACCCCCCACATCGGCGGCTGGACGGCGGAGTCGCTGCCCCGCCTGGCGTGCACCACCGCGAACGAGATGCTCGCCGCGCTGCGCGGGGAGCGCCCGGCGCGGCTGGTGAACCCGCAGGCGTGGCCGGCGTTCGTGGCGCGCTGCTCGGCGACCGGCGCTCACCGCTAACGTCGCTCGCGACACGGCTGCGACTTGGGGGGGGACCGATGCGCGACGGCTTCCGGGTGATCGACGCCGACGGCCACACGATCGACCCGCCCGACGTGTGGGACCGGTACCTCGAGGCGGAGTACCGCCACCGTGTGGGCACTGTGCGCATCCCGACGAGCATCTTCGCCTATCACACCGTCGATGGGAGGGCGCCGCTGCCGATCCCGGACCCCGCGGTGCCGTTCGACGAGCGGAGTGCGTTGCGCTGGTCACCGGAGCACGTGCGCGAGCGGTTCGGTGCCGCCGCCGCCCGTGGCTTCGACGCGCTGGCGGTCGTCGAGGCGATGGACGGGGAGGGTGTCGACGTCGCCGTCATCTACGGGCCGGGCTATGACATGTGGGGCGACGGGATCGACCCCGAGTTGCAGGCCGCGATGGCACGCGCGTACACGCGTTGGCTCGCCGACTACCGGGAGGCCTCGGGTGGTCGCATCATCGGCGCGTCGCCGGTGCCGATCGCCGACCCGGCCCGAGCGGCCGAGCACGTGCGCTGGGCCGCGGACACGCTGGGGACCCGGTGGTTCTGGACCCGCCCGAACCCGATCGGGGGCCGCGTGCTCGGCGACGCCGCCTACGACGCCATGTACGACACGCTCGAGGGCCTCGGGGCCTGCCTCGGTATCCACCACTTCAGCGGCGTCGACCTCCCGGCCGCGGGCCGCGACCGCTTCCGCACGTTCGTCGAGCTCCATACCTGCGATCACCAGATGGAACAGCAGATGGCGATGCTCTCGATGATCGTCCAGGGCGTCTTCGAGCGCTTCCCCCGGCTGCGGGTCGGCTACCTGGAGGCTGGCTGCGCGTGGCTACCCTCGTGGCTTCACCGCATCGAGGAGCACCTCGAGATCGCCGGCTGGAAGGAGGCACCGCAGCTCACGCGGCCGCCGCTCGAGTACTTCCGGCGCAACTGCTTCATCACCTGCGAAGCCGACGAGGCGCTGCTGTACCAGGTCGTCGAGGTCGTCGGCGACGACAATCTCTTGTTCGCGACCGACTATCCGCATCCCGACGCCAAATACCCGGGGGCTGTCGACACCTTCCTCACGCTGGCGCGGGTCAGCGACGAGAGCAAGCGCAAGATCCTCTGGGACAACCCGCTGCGCTTCTACGGCTTCGACGAGGCGAGCCTGCCGTCGCCCGCCACGACCGCCTCCGCGTGAGGCCCACGCACATCCGCACGACATGAGGAGCAGACCATGCCCGCGAAGGTCATCCGCCCCGCCGACCGGCACCTCGAATCCATCCACCCGAACGAGCCCGCCCACCCCAACGCGTCGGTGCGCAAGCAGGTGCTGTCGGCCGCGGATCCCTACGCGCACCTCATCGAGGTGCCACCGGGGCACGCGGTGCTGTCACACTCCCACTCCGAGCCAGAGGTGACGGTCGTGCTGTCGGGGTCCCTCGTGATCGACGGCACCGCCTGCGCCAGCGGCTCCGTCCTCGTCGTCCCCGCCGACGAGCGCTACGCCTTCTGCGCCGGGCCCGATGAGCCGCTCACGTTCCTCGTGCTGCGACCACGACCCTCGACGAACGACCTGCACGCCTAGCGAGGCCGGCGGTCCGCAGGTGATGCAGGCGTCGCACCGGTACGCGGCGGCCATGGCCGAGGGCCGCCTCGCGCTCGGGGTGTTCTGCGTGCTCGACGGCTACGCGGCGAGCCATGTGCTGGCCACCGCGGGCTTCGACCTCGTGGTCTTCGACCGCCAGCACGCCGCGTTCGACTGGTCGGCACTTGAGAACCTCTGCTTCCGCGTCCGCGCGACCGACGCCGCCGTCTTCGTGCGGACCGCGAGCCGCGACTCCGCCGAGCTCGACCTCACCCTCGACCTGCCGGTCGACGGGATCGTGGTGCCGAACGTGACGTCGGCCGCCGAGGCCGCCGAGGCGGTGCGGGCGGCACGGTTGCCGCCCACCGGCACGCGGTCGCTCGGCAACGAGCGCAACCAGACGGTCCTTGGCGTCGGCTACGACGCGATCCCCGAGCCGATGGTGGCCCTCCTCGTCGAGCATCCGGGCGCGGTCGACGAGATCGAGGCGATCAGCGCGACCCCGGGGGTCGGCGCGCTGTGGGTGGGGACGCACGACCTGGCCGCCGCGATGGGCCTCGACCCCGTGGCCGCGGTCGCGCAGCCCCCGGCCCCGCTCGTCGAAGCGACCCGCCGGGTGCAAGCGGCTGCCGCGGCCCACGGCACCCACTTCTGGACCACACGGGCCGCGGCCCTGCGCGACGCCGCCGGCGAGCGCGAGCACGGCGCGACCGCAGCGATCTGGGGCGTCGACGTGCGCATGCTCGCCGACGCGGCGCGCGACGCCGTGCAACGCTTCCGCGACGCGACCGGCTGAGCGTGCGACTCGGCCTCGTCACCCCCGTCGTCACCCACAACCCGGGTCTCAACAACCCGTGGGAGCTCCACGCGACGAGCGACGACCTCGCCGCGATCGCGCAGGGCGCGGACCGCCTCGGCTACCATCATCTCACGTGCAGCGAGCACGTCGCCTACCCGCGCGAGCGCGTCGTCGCCCCCGGCATGGGTCGCTACTGGGACCCGCTCGCGACCTTCGGGTTCCTCGCCGCGTGCACTGAGCGCATCCGGTTCGCGACGCATGTGCTCGTGCTCCCGTACCATCACCCGTTGGCGGTCGCGAAGCGCTACGGCACCCTCGACCGGTTGAGCGGCGGGCGGCTGATCCTCGGGGTCGGCGTCGGACACCTCGAGCGCGAGTTCGAGCTGCTCGGCGTGCCCTTCGACGATCGAGGCGCCCGCACCGACGACGCGATCCGTGCCCTGCGCGCGGCGCTGTCGTGCCGGGAGCCCGTGTACTCCGGGAGCCATTACCGATTCGACGGCATGATCGTGGATCCGCACGCGATCCAGCCGCGGGTACCGATCTGGGTCGGCGGCCGAACCTTCCGCTCGCTGCGCCGGGCGGTCGAGCTGGGCGACGGCTGGGCTCCCTACGGGCTCTCCCGCGCCGAGGTGGCCGCGCTGCTCGCTCGGGGGCGCGACCGCGGGCTCTTCGAGCCGCGAGTTGAGCCGCTCGAGCTCGTGCTGTACGCCGAGCCGAGGGTCGACCCGAGCGGTGAGCCCGACGCGGTCGCCGCGACGCTGGGCGCCTACCGTGATCTCGGCGCGACCGTGATCAACGTGCGTGTCGTGCACCACTCGCGCGCGCACTGCCTGGAGCAACTTGAAACGCTGTGTGCCGTGGCCACCGACACCTAAGCGTCGTGGCCATCTTCACGCTCGCGCTGCCTCTGAGATGTGCAACGATCGCAGGCATGGACCTGTCGCTCACCCGAGGACCAGGAAGCCCTGCGCGACGCCTTCGAGACGCTCCTGGGCCACGAGGCGAGGCCCGAGCGGGTACGGGCCGTCGAGCCTCTCGGCTTCGACCCCGCGCTGTGGAAGCTGCTCGTCGGGATGGACGCGGTGTCCATGGCCGTCCCGGCCGCGTCGGGCGGAGGCGGGCTCGGGCTCGGTGACCTCGGAGTGCTCGCCGAGCTGCTCGGCCGGCGCCTCGCGCCGGTCCCGCTGCTCGAAGCGCAAGTCGCCTCCCGGCTGCTGGCGCGCGCCGGGGCCGAGGACGTCCTGGGACGCGTCGTGGGCGGGGACCAGCTGGTGACGCTCGCCCTGCGGCCGGGCGTTGAGGGGACGGCCCGGCTCGTGCCCGCCGGGGCCGTCGCCGACGTGGTGGTCGCGCTCGACGGGACCGAGCTCGTCGCCGTCGAAGCCCGGCCCGAAGACAGTGCCCATCCCCTCCAGAGCCTCGGGTCGGCCCCGCTCGCCGATCGTGACCTGCGCTCAGGAACCATCCGGGTGCTCGCGGAGGGGACCGAGGCGGCGTGCCTGCTCGCCGGCGCCGTCGCCGAGTGGAAGGTGCTCACCGCCGCCGCGCTCATCGGTCTCGGCGCCGAGGCGCTCGACTTCGCGGTCGCGTACGTCCGGGAGCGCCGGCAGTTCGGGGTGCCGATCGGCTCGTTCCAGGTGATCCAGCACCGGCTCGCCGACCTCGCGAGCGAGATCGACGGCGGTCGCCTCCTCGCCCAGGAGGCGGCGTGGGCTGCCGACGAGCACGAGCACGACGCCGCCGCGCTCGGCGCGATGGCGTTCGCGTACGCGGCGTCGACGGCCCAGCACGCAGCCGCCGAGAGCCTCCACTTCCATGGTGGCTACGGGTTCATGCTCGAGTACGACATCCAGCTGTACTTCCGGCGGGCCAAGGCGTGGGCGCTGGTCTATGACGACCCTCGCCGCGAGTACCAGCAGGTCGCTGAGCTGCTCTGGGGCCCACCCGAGGCGCCGTGATGGATTTCCGGCTCGGTGAGCGCAGCGACGAGTTCCGGGCCGAGGTGGCGGCGTTCCTCGACGAGCACCTCACCGACGAGGTGATCGAGCGTGTCCACGCGACCGGGACGGTCCACGACTGGGCCTTCTATCGCGCCCTGGCCGAGCGGGGCTGGCTCGCCGCCGGCTGGCCCGAGGAGTACGGCGGCCAGGGCCGCGACCCCTTCGAGATGGCGGCCTTCGCCCAGGAGGCGGCGCGTCGACACGCGCCGATGGACGGCCTCTCCACCACGATGATGGTGGCGCGCACCTTGCTGTACGTCGGGACCGAGGAGCAGAAGCGGGCCATCGTGCCCCGTGCGGTGCGGGGTGAGATCCTCATCTGCCTCGGGTACAGCGAGCCCGACGCCGGATCCGACGTCGCCGCCACGAAGACACGCGCGGCGCGTGACGGCAACGAGTGGGTGATCACCGGCCAGAAGATGTTCACCACCCTCGCCCACGAGAGCGACTACGTCTTCTTGCTCACGCGCACGAACCCGGACCTACCCAAGCACCAAGGCCTCACGATGTTCCTCGTGCCGCTCGACTCGCCCGGCATCGAGATCCACCCGGTTCACACCCTCGGCGGTGAGCGAACCAACATCACCTTCTACAACGAGGTCCGCGTCCCCGATACAGCCCGGGTCGGTGACATCGACGGCGGATGGAAGGCGATGACCGTGGCGCTCACCTTCGAGCGCAGCGGCGGGGGAGGCAGCGAGACACGCCGCGTCCTCGACCAGTGCGTCGAGTGGGCACGCACGGCCCGGCAAGCGGACGGGCGACGGATGCTCGACGATCCCGTCGTCCGCGAGCGCCTGGCGCGCGTGGCCACCGACTGCGAGGTGGGCAGGCTCCTGGGCCTGCGCACCGCGTGGATCGCGCACCAGGGCGGCCTGCCCGGCGTCGAAGGATCGATGGCCAAGCTATTCGCCTCGGAGACGTTCCAGCGCGCCTGCTCGGACCTGCTCGACCTCCTCGGGCCCGAGGGCTTGCGCCACCACGGCGAGCCCGATGCCCCCGCCGGCGGCTGGATCGAGCACGCGTACCGCCACGCAGCGGTGGGGACGATCTAGGCGGGTCGAGCGAGATCCAGCGCGGGATCATCGCCGAGCGCCGTCTCGGCCTGCCGCGCACACGCGGCACGCAACGGAACTGACCACCGCGCGACCCCGACAGGTGCGGTGCCGCGCTAGCGCCGGCCGAGGCGATAGAGCTCGACCGCGTTGTCGCGGATCATCCGACGCTTCTCGGGCTCGGGCACCCCGCCGAACGACTCCTCGATGACCCGCCGGCTGTACGGCCAGTCGTGACGGTGGTGCGGATAATCGTTCGACCACATCATGTTCTCGATCCCGATCCAGTGGCGCACCGCGACCGCGAACGGCTCGCGAATGAACGTCACCCGCCGGGTCTGGCACGTCGAGACCGACGCGGTGGGCAACGAGTGGATCGTCATGAACGGCCGCCGCCAGCCGGCCAACGGGGCGGCGCTCGCGGGCATGGACCATGAGGACCTCGAGCGGGCCCAGCGGGGTGAGTTGAAGTACACCGAGGTGCGCCCGGCGGCCTACAACGTCAAACCCCGGCTCGACGACATGACCGCCGACGGCATCGACCGGTCGGTGCTGTACCCGACGATGCTGCTCGGCATCCAGAGCCACCCCGACGTGGACTTCGCCAAGATCCAGTGCCGCGTGTACAACGACTGGCTGTCCGACCACGTGAGTGACGGCGAGGGCCGGCTCTTCGGCGCCGCGGTGCTGCCCCAGCAGGACATCGAGCGGGCCGCGGCCGAGATCCGTCGGGTCGCGACGAAGCCCGGGATCGTCGCCGTGTTCATCCGGCCCAATCCGACCGCCGACTGGAAGCCCTTCAATGACGGGGTGTATGACCCGATCTGGGGGGCGGCGTCGGACACCGGCCTGCCCGTGGGCCTGCACCCCTTTCTTGCCGCCGACCTCCCCGGCGCGTGCATCGGGCTGCGCATCAACCGGCTGGGGACCTCGGCGATGCCGGTCGACACCGCGCGCGAAGGTGTGACGGTCGCCAACTTCGACAACATCTACTTCACGCAGGCGATCGCCAACCCCTTCGACATGATGAGCTCGATGGCGTTTCTGCTCGCCGGCGGCGTCTGCGAGCGGTTCTCCGCGCTCCGGCTCGTGTTTCTGGAAGCCAACGGCGGCTGGCTGGTGCCGTGGCTCGAGCGCCTCGACCACCACTACGAGGTGTTCTCCTGGGATGTGCCGTGGCTGAAGATTCGGCCGTCGGAGTACTTCCGGCGCCAGTGCTGGATCAGCTTCGACGCCGACGAGTCGACGCTGGCGTTCACCGCCAACTCGGCGCTGTGCGGTGCCGACCGCATCGTCTGGGCGTCGGACTACCCCCACCCCGACGCCAAGTACCCGGGCGTCACCGCCGAGCTGCGCGAGGCGATCGCATCCCTCAGCGAGGAGCAACAGCACCAGATCGCCGGGGACAACGCGACGGCCCTCTACGGGCTCTAGAGCCATCGGGGTGGACACCTGGGGGATCCTGCCTGGGCGGCTGTGGCAGGCCAGCTCGCCGCTGGATTGGTCGCGTGCGACCGAGTTCGGCGTCGACGTCATCGTCGATGTCGACGGCGACGGAGATCACCGGCTGCTGCCGGTGCCGTGGTTCCCCTCGGAATCGATCCTGTACGCGTTCTGGCCACTCGCCGACGCGCGCCTGCCCGATACCGGGATGGTGGGGCTCATGAGCGGCTTCGTCGCGGACCTCGTGACCGCGGGCCGCCGCGTCCTCGTGGTGTGCTCGGCGGGCGTGAACCGCTCGGGGTGCTGTGCGCGCTCGTCGTTCGTTTGGCCCAGCGAGTCAGCGGCGACGACGCGGCGGCGTGGGTGCGTGCGCGGCGACCGGGTGCGCTATCGAACCCGGTGTTCGCTGTCCACCTCTCGAAACTACCTGTCCCAGCCCCATCTGATGAGGACCGGCGAACGCCGACCCTCGATCCGGCGCGACCGGTCACCGAGGGCCGACCCGGCGACGAGCGCGGTGGCTAACGGTGAAGACGAAGGGAGCAACATGACGAAGGCTGTGATGGTCGTGCTCACGAACCCGGCCGAGGGACGTGAGGACGAGTACAACGAGTGGTACGCGCGGGTGCATTTCCCCGAGGTCACCGCCCTGCCGGGCTTTGTCGGCGCGTCCCGGTACCGTCTCGCGGACGCGCAGCTCATGGCGGGCAGCGACTCGCCGCCGCACCGCTACCTTGCTCTCGACGAGATCGAGGCCGACGATCTTCCCGACGTGGTGACGACCCTGACCGAGCAGGCGTCCGGGTTTCAGATGACCGACGCGCTCGACGCGTCGAGCGCGTCGGTCACCGTGTTCGAACGGCTCACCTGAACCGCTCATCAGAGGCCGGTCCCCACCCGGCTCCGTGCGTCGACCGAGCGACCCCCACGCAGCGTGGCCGAGGGGGAGACCGGGCGGTACGCTCAATCGGCGGAGGGACACGACCGCGAGGGGGACGTCATGGCCCAGGTTCAGGCCGAGCATCGGATGCTCATCGACGGGAAGCTGGTGGATGCGAGCTCGGGGAGGACATTCCCGAACGTGAACCCCGCCACCGAGGCGGTCGTCGGTGAGGTCGCCGACGGGGCTGCCGAGGACATGGATCGCGCCATCGGCGCGGCTCGCCACGCCTTCGACCAGACTCCCTGGTCAACGGACAAGGACCTCCGGACGCGCTGCCTCCAGCAGCTCAAAGATGCACTCGACCGACACCGCGAGCACCTGCGGCCACAGATCGTCACCGAGGTCGGCACACCGATCGCCCTCACGTACGCGATCCAGCAGGACTCTTGCATCGACGACCTCCAATGGGACGTCGACCTGATCGGCTCCTACGACTGGTCCTCGGACCTGCCCGTGCACGAGTTCATGGGCCAGCGCAGCGCGCGCCAGGTCCTCCGAGAGCCCATCGGCGTCGTCGGCGCGATCACGCCTTGGAACTTCCCGTTCATGCTCAACCTCTCGAAGCTCGGCCCGGCGCTGGCGGCCGGGAACACCGTCGTGTTGAAACCCGCGCCTGACACCCCGTGGAGTGCGACGTGGATCGGCAAGCTCGCGGCCGAGGAGACGGACCTCCCGCCGGGCGTGCTGAACATCGTCACGGCGGGTGACAAAGCGGAGGTCGGCGAGGTGCTCACCGGCGACCCGCGCGTCGACATGATCAGTTTCACCGGATCGTCCGCGACCGGCCGGCGGATCATGGCGCGGGGCGCCGACACGCTCAAGAAGGTCTTCTTGGAGCTCGGCGGCAAGTCGGCGAATATCATCCTCGACGACGCGGACTTCGGCGGCACGGTCGCGATGGGCTCCATGACCTGCATGCACGCCGGCCAGGGCTGCGCGATCACGACGCGGATGCTGCTGCCGGCCTCGCGCTACGACGAGGGCATCGAGCTGCTCACGGCGTCGTTCGAAGGATTCCCGTACGGCGACCCGACCGATCCCGGGAACATGATGGGTCCGCTGATCAACGAGCGCCAACGTGAGCGGGTGCTCGCCTACATCGCAAAGGGCAAGGCCGAGGGCGCACGCCTGATCGTCGGGGGCAGCCAGCCGGCGCACTTGCCGAAGGGGTATTACGTCGAGCCGACCCTGTTCGTCGACGTCGACCCCGACGCGACCATCGCCCAGGAGGAGATCTTCGGGCCGGTGCTCGCCGTGATCAGGTACCGCGACGACGACGATGCCGTCCGCATCGCGAACAACTCGCGCTATGGGCTCTCGGGCGCGGTGAACTCGGCGTCGCTGGACCGTGCGATGGCCATCGCGCACCGCGTGCGCACGGGAACGATCTCGGTCAACGGCGGCCAGTGGTTCGGTCCCGACTCCCCGTTCGGTGGCTACAAGGAGAGCGGGATCGGCCGCGAGCACGGCGTGGCCGGATTCGAGGAGTACCTCGAGACCAAGACCATCGGGCTTCCTGCGCCGGCGGCGTAGCCGGCTGGCTGCCGCCTCGCGCGACGAGCCGCCCGGCTGTTCCTCGATTGTTACAGGCCGAGGAGGTCGGCGATGCGCGTCCGGTGGTCGGCGGCGGTTCCGAGGAGCTGGGCGTCCGTCTTCGCCCGGCGCACGTACAGGTGCATGTCGTGCTCCCACGTGTAGCCGATGCCGCCGTGGATCTGGATGCCCTCCTTGGCGAGCAGGCGCTGGCAGTCGCCCGCCGCGGCCTTGGCGGTCGAGGCGGCGAGTGAACGGCGGGGATCGTCCTCGGCGATCGTGAGCGCGGCGAAGTACCCGGTTGCTCGGGCCCGCTCGAGCGCGACGAGCATGTCGGCGAACTTGTGCTTGATCGCCTGGAACGACCCGATCGGGACGCCGAACTGCTCGCGTTGCTTCGCGTAGTCGAGCGTCACGTCGAAGATCGTCTGGCAGGTGCCCACGGTCTCCAGCGCGAGCATGACCACCGCTTCCTCGACGCCGCGGCGTAACGCGGCGGCGGTCGCCGGTCCCGGCTCACCGAGCAGCCGGTCTTCGCCGACCCGGACGCCGTCGAGCGAGACGGTGCCCAGGGTGCGTGTCATGTCGAGTGCCGCCACCGGTGTGATCTCCAGATCGGCGCGGGGGACCACGAATGCCGCGACGCCGTCGTCGCCGCTGGTGCCGGCCACCCGAGCGACGATGGCCACCTCGTCGGCGTCCAGCGCTCCGAGCACGGCGTGCTTCGTGCCGGCGAGGCGCCAGGCACCACCCTCGCGGGTCGCGGCTGCTGTGACCGGCGCGGGATCGAAGGCGACACCGGGTTCGGCGAGTGCGAGCGCGCCGGTGAGCGCACCCGCGGCGACCGGGCCGAGGAAGCGGGCCTGTTGCACGGGGTCGCCGGTCTCGCGCACCAGGGGCACGAACTGCGAGACGGTCGCCACGAACGGCCCCGGCGCGACCACGCGCCCCAGCTCCTCGGCGACGACCGCGAGCTCGACGGCCCCCAGCCCGAGGCCCCCGTGCTCGGTGGGGATGGTGAGGGCGGGCCAGCCGAGCTCGACCATGTGCCTCCAGAGACCGGCCGGGGACGCTCCCTCCTCGACGACCTCGCGCACGAGGCCCATGGGGCACTCCCCGGCGAGCAGCGCGCGGACGCCGTCGCGCAGCTCCTCCTGCTCGTCGGTGAGCTCGAGCTGCATGCCAGGAACCTACCGGCGTTCGGGTGTCGCGGCTCGACGTCCGCTCATGACGGTGGAGGTCGTCTGACCCCCGGGTGGTTTCACTCGACGGCGCCCGCTGCGCGGAGTCGGGTCTGCTCCGCGGCCGGGAGGCCGAGGAGCTCGCCGAGGACCCAGTCGTTGTCCTGGCCGATGGTCGGCCCGGCGCGGTCATAGCCGCTGGGCGCGCCGCTGAGGCGGAAGCCGTTGCGCTCGTAAAGCCCCGGGCCCATGACCGGGTGTACGAGCGGCACGAAGTGCTGGCGGGCGGCGAGTTGAGGGTCGTCGTGGACGTCACCGAAGTCCTCGACGGGCACGGCCTCGATGCCCTGGTCCTGGAGCAAGGTCGCGACCTCGGCCCGGGGACGGGGCGCGGTCCAGGCCGCGACCGCGGCCTCGACGTCGTCGACGCGCTCGACGCGCGCGTCGAGGGTAGCGAGCGTCGGGTCGTCGACCCCGATGAGCGTCGCGAGCCGTGCCCATTCCTCGCCGGTCCAGCACGCGATCGCGACCCAGCGGTCCTCGACGTCACCCTCTGGGGCGCAGGCAAACGCACCGTGCGGCACGGCTCGCGGTGAGCGGTTGCCGTCGCGGGTGCCGACGACGCCGTCGAGCTGGTAGTCCAGCAGCCACGGGGCGAGCGTCCAGGTCCCGGCCTCGACCTGGGAGAGGTCGAGGTAACAGCCGCGCCTGGTGCGGCGCCGGTAGTGCAGCGCGGCGGCGAGCGCGGCGGCGACGTAGCGGGGCGCGAGCGAGTCGGTGATGGTGCCGTGCGGCCCGACCGGCTCGCGGTCGGGCCAACCGGTGAGCCAGTTGTACCCCGAGAGCGCGGAACCCTGGCCGCCGAAGCCAGGATAGTCCTGGTGTGGCCCGGTCTGGCCGTTGAGACAGGCGCTCATCATCACCAGGTCAGGTTTGAGCGCGGCGAGCGTATCGTAGTCGAGCCCGAACCCGCGCATCGCACGCGGCGCGAAGTTCTCGGCGATCGCGTCGGCCCACTCGACGACCAGGCGCCGCACGAGGACAACGGCCTCGGGGTGCTTGAGGTTGAGCGCGACGTTGCGTTTGCCGACGTTGAGCCCGTCGTACATCGCGGAGCCCTCGAGGCCGTGCGGGTTGTCGGGGCCGAGCGCGTAGACCCGCAGGAAGTCGGGGCGGCTGCGCGACTCGACGCGCAGCACGGACGCGCCGTGCTCGGCGAAGTACCGGGTCGCGATCGGCCCGGCCGCGCCGGAGCCGAACTCGAGGATCTTGACACCACTCCACGCCGGCGTACCCGGTTGCCCGTCACCCGCGGCGGACCAGATCGCGGGGCCGTCCCGCCGCGGCCAGCTCGGTCTCGGCCCGGCGTTGCGCTCCGGTGCTGGCGCGCGTGGTCCCACTCGGGCGACCGCGCCGTCGACAGCTCGGGCGGTGACGAAGGAGACCGGGAACTGCTTAACGTCACCGAGAGGAGCGAAGAACTCGCGGGCCTCTAGCTGCTTGCTCGCCAAGATCTCGCGCGGCGAGTTCGCGGGGGCGAGCATGAGGTTGGTCTCGCAGGCCAGGTCGTAGAGCTCTTGCATCGTGTGGCGGGCGAAGTACGACCCGATCGGGGCCTCCACCGCGCGTAGCACCTCGCCGGGCACATGGTTGGGCGACCACGTGCTCCAGTCCTGAGCCAAGAGCGCGGAGGCGTCGATGCCGTCCTCGGCCACGACCCGGGTGATGATCTCGAGGCTCGGGATCCGCGCCTTGCCGCCACGCAGGCCGAACGACACGTAGCCGTCCGTGGTGGGCCAGATCTCGCGCGTGGGCCCGATGTTGGCGCCGAGGCGTTGCCCCCGAAAGCCCGACTGCGCGAAGCGGGCCGGAGCCGCCATGTTGGCGGCGACCACGACCTCTTGCATCGCGACGTCGACCCGGTGAGGCAGGCCGGCCCAAAGCGCGCTGAGCGCGGCGAACGCCGCCTCACCGCCAGTGTGGGCATATCCCGCCGGCTCGGTGCAGCGCACCGGCGCCCGGTCGGGATCGCCGGTCGAGTACATGTTCCCGCTCGCGGCCATCACACCGAGGTCCGACGCCCGCCAGCACGCCCGGGGCCCGGTGCGCCCGAAGGGGGTGACGCTCACCCACACGGCCTGCGGCGCCCGACTCGGGTCGAACTCGAGCGCGCCGGGGTATCCCGGGGTGTCGATCACGACATCGGTTTCGGCAAGGAACCCGTCCAGGGCCGGGTCGTCGGGTCCGGTGACCTCGACGCTCGCCTTCCCGGCCGCCCAGGCGCGGAAACGGTTCGGCTCGGCCCTCAACGCAGCGCCTCCCGGGGGCTCGACGAGGACCACCTCGGCGCCGAGGTCGGCGAGCACCCGCCCCGCGATCGTGCCCGGCTCGCCCGCTAGGTCGACAACTCGCAATCCGTCCAGCAGGCCTCGCATGCTGCTCCGTTCGTGTGCACCTGACAGCGGTGTCAGCGTACTGTCGGGGCTCCAGGCTCCCGCCCGATGCACGGGCCCGACTCGGGCGTTCAGCCGATCCTCGTGACGAGGCCTCGGCCCGCCCCCCTGGGCCGGGTCTCGTCACCAATCGCGATGGTCGGACGACCCCTGGCTGGCTGGTCGGCCGGCCGGCCACCGGGATCGCCACCTCGGCGGCCGCGGGCCGGAAGGCGACCTCGAGGGCCATGCCCACCTCGAGCTCGTGTTCGGCACACTCGACGACATTCGTCGTCATCCGGGGGCCTTCCTCGAGGTCGGCGACCGCGGCGACGTAGGGCACGCTCGTCGAACTGTGGCAAGTCGTTCGAGTACACGACCGACCACGTGTACCGTCGCTAGGCCGTTCGCGACCTCCCAGTCGATGCCCTCGCTCCAGCAGAACGGGCAGAGCGACCGTGGATAGAAGTACCGCACGCCGTCGAGGAATGCGAAGGCGTAAAGGCCGCGCAGCATGTCCTCGGCGTCGAGTTCGTCGAGTGGGAGTCGGTGTACCGCGACGTTGTGGAGGATCTTGGCGAAGATCCGGCCCCGGCCGATGGGCATCGCCGGCCGGAGCACCGGGTCGTGCGTCACCCCGACGATCGTCTCGATGCCGCCGGTCACATGCTCCTGCACCAACACTCCCTCACGGCGCGGGGTCTGGTCGAGCGCGCCCACGTCGCCCTACCCGATGCAGCGCGTGAGCAGTCTGCTGCCTGCGATCGGCCCGCCGCCTGCAGACGCCACCGCCACCTCGGTGGCGTCCACTTGCCGCGCGCCGGCCTGGCCGCGCAACTGGAGACAGGCCTCATGCCGCACCCAGTACCCTTGCATCCGCCCGGCTGAGAGCTGACCGCCGTGGGTGTTGAGCGGCAGCTTGCCTCCGATCGCCACACGCGTGCCGCCTTCGACGAATGGACCACTCTCGCCGGTGCCGCAGAAGCCGAGCGCCTCGAGCCCCGCGAGCCCGCAACACGTGAACCCGCCATCAGGTTCGGCAACATCGACATCCACTGGGGCCAGCTCGATCCCGTTCGAGTTCCCTTGGTGGTCCCGTAGAGATGGACTCAATGAATTGCCGACGCTACTTTTGACATGGTTGTGATCAGCGAGACCGAACTCCTCACGCGCATCGACCAGTTGCTCGCCGAATATCCGCCGGCGTCGACCGATGCCTTGGTGTTCCTGCGCGCCCAGTACGACGCCGGACTCGCGTGGGTGCATTACCCACCGGGGTACGGCGGGCTGGCTGCGTCGATCGATCCGCGGGCAGTCGTCGACGATCGGCTGAAGGAGGCTGGGGCACCGCCGAACGGCCGGGCGTTCAACCCGATCGGCGCGGGCCAATGCGCGGCGACGGTGCTTGCCTACGGCGCCAAGGAACAGAAGCAGCGTTACCTACCGTCGGTCTTCACCGGCGAAGCGCCGTGGTGCCAGTTGTTCAGTGAACCCGGGAGCGGTTCGGACCTGGCATCGCTGGCGACGCGCGCGGTGCGTGACGGCGACGAGTGGGTTGTGAACGGTCAGAAGGTGTGGACAAGTGGTGCGCAACGAGCACGGTGCGCGCTCCTGCTCGCGCGCACGAATCCCGATGCCGAGAAACACGCGGGCCTCACTGCGTTCGCGTTGGACATGCACGCGCCGGGCGTGCAGGTGCGCCCGTTGCGCCAGATGGACGGCGGCGCCGACTTCAATGAGGTGTTCCTCTCGGACGTCCGCATCCCCGACGCCGAGCGGCTGGGTGACGAAGGCAGGGGATGGGAGGTCTCGCACCACACGCTGATGCAGGAGCGCTACAACATGCCGCGCATCCCGAACCGCGGTGAGGGCCAAATCAGCGCCGTGGTTGGCGCGTGGGCAGAGCGCGCGGACAAGGCGTCAGCGAACGGGCTGGCGCTCAAGGACCGACTGATGCAGCACTGGATCGAAGTCGAGGTGCTCCGACTGCTCCAGGCTCGTGCCGATACGTTACGCGCCACCGATGGGAGCGGTCCGGAGGGTTCGCTCGGCAAGCTCGCGACGTCGGTCGTCGGGCGGCGGCTCGCGGAGTTCGCGCCATCGTTGCTCGGAGCCGAGGCGCTGCTGATCGACGGTTACGAGCCCAGCCGTCAGCCGGGAATGTCCGGCGCTCAAGGCTTCAGCGACGGCCCCACCGCCATCAAGCGGTCCTTCGCCAGGAGTCCCGGCATGGCGATCGCGGGCGGCACCGACGAGATCCAGCGCAACATCATCGGCGACCGCGTGCTCGGACTTCCTCGTGAGCCGAGCGCCGACCGCGGCGTGCCTTGGCGTCAAACCCGACGCAACTGAGTCGAGAGCATTCGCCGTGAAGCCCACGCCGGAGCCGGATGACGTCACCGCCTTCTTCTGGCGTGGCGCCGCGGAGGGAACGCTGCTCGTGCTTCGCTGCATGGTGTGCAGCTACCTGTCACATCCACCCGATGTCGCGTGCGCGCGGTGCGGGGCGGTGGAGCTCGAGCCGACACCAGTGTCCGGGTATGGCTCCGTGTACTCGTTCACGGTCGTGCGCCAGGCCTTTGACCCTGCGTTCCTACGCGAAGTTCCGTACGTCGTCGCCCTGGTAGAGCTCGATGAGCAGCCGGGTCTGCGCGTGCTGGCCAACCTTGTCGACGTCGCACTCGACGCGGTCGAGATCGGTATGCGCGTGGCGGTGGCCTTTGAGGACCGCGGCGACCAGGTCGTGCCGCAGTTTCGCCCGTCCGAACGCCCGGCCATCGTGTCGTGAACGGTGCCGGTCGCGAGGTCGCGGTGGTGGGAGTGGGGTTTTCGCCCGTCACACGGGCGGGCAGTCCCGATATCCGGACACTGACGCTCACGGCAGCTCATGACGCGCTCACGGACGCGGGGTTGGTCGCGTCGGATCTCGACGCGATCTTCGAGTACTCGTTCGGTGGCGCACGGGACGACTCGCCGATCGCGGTATCGGCGCAGCGTCTGCTCGGCGTCGAGAACCTCACTGCGTTCAACGACATCATGGGGACGGGCCCGTCCGGGCTGGCGAGTGCGATGGACGCGGCGATGGCCATCGCAGCCGGGGCGTGCGAAACCGCACTCGTCTACCGAACCATCACCCGCGCCGCTGGTCACACCGGCGCCTTGCGCGAGGGACCAGCGCGCGCTGTGGGAGCGATGCAGTTCTCGGCACCGTACGGGTACGGCGGCGGGATCATCCTCGCCATGGCGATGAAGAAGCGCCGCCGGGTCGCCGAGCTCGGCGGGTCGTTCGAGGACTACGGACAGATCGCGCTGAACGCGCGGCGCTGGGCGGCCCTCAACCCGCGGGCAGTGTTTCGCGATCTGATCACGATGGACGACTACCTCGCGTCTCGGATGGTCGCCGATCCGCTGCTGCTCTTCGACTGCGACTACCCGGTCAACGCTGCGTGCGCGGCGATCCTCACCACCGCCGACCGCGCCCGTGATCTCCGGCAGCCCGCGGTCCTCGTCGACGCGCTCGCGTACGGAACCGGCGCTCGACCGGATTGGCTCTACGCCGAGGATTTCATCTTCGGGGGCACGATTCACTGCGCTCGGGAGCTCTGGCGCCGCTCGTCGCTCACACCCCAAGACGTCGACGTGGCTGAGCTGTACGACGGGTTCACCCACATCACGATCTCGTGGCTCGAGGCACTCGGGCTGTGTGGGGTGGGCGAGTTCCACGACTGGGTCGAAGGCGGCACCAGGATCGGGCCCGGCGGGAGGCTGCCGCTCAACACCTACGGCGGGCAGCTCGCCGCGGGACGGATGCACGGGCTGGCGTTCCTCAACGAAGCGGTGCTCCAACTCCGCGGTCAGTGCGGCGAGCGCCAGGTACCCGACGCACGCGCCGCCGTGGTTGCCAACGCGCACGGGCCACAATGCGGCGCGATGGTTTTGCGCAGCGCACAATGAGCTTGATGACGGAATCTCGCCACGCGACGCGAGTTGGCTACGCGCCGATCGATCCCGCACCGGGAATGTGCGAAGCACGCTTGCCGAAGCTCTTCGGTGCCGTCTCGACGTCGGGTGAGAGCGCGCGCAGCGCGCCCACCGTGCACTCCTCGCGCGTCCGGTGTTCGAACGGGTCGAAGTCATAGAACCGGCACGCGTTCTTCCACGTGATCATGTCGATCTCATCATCGGGCACCTGCGCCGCCTGCAACGACTTCCAGATGTCTTCCGGCGCGTGCGGCCACGTGCAGTCCGAGTGCGGGTAGTCGCACTCCCACGCGATGTTCGCGACTCCGATGTCGTGTCGGAGGCGAAGCCCCGTGAAGTCGTCGATGAAGCAGGTGAGGACCCGCTCCTTGAACACCTGGCTCGGCAACTTGTCGCCGAAGTCCTGCTTGGTCCATGGGCTGTGCCGCTGGTAGGTGTAATCGGCGCGCTCGAGCCAATACGGGATCCACCCGATGCCACCCTCGGCGAGGGCGAACTTCACCGTGGGGAACTTGCGCAGCACCGGTGACCACAGCAGCTCGGAGCAGAACACGCCGGTGTTGAACGGCATGGTGTGGATGAGCACATCGAACGGCGAGCGCGGCATGAAGTTGGGCGCGCCCCCGAAGTGGAACACCATGACCGAGCCGGTGTCCTGGCATGCCTGCCACGCCGGGTCCCACTCGTCGCCGTGGTGGTCGGGCATGCCGAACCGGTGCACCTCGGAGTGGAACGAGATGGCGTGGCAACCCTTCTCGGCGACCCGACGGATCTCTCCGGCCATCCACTCGGGGCCGAGCATGAACCCCGACAGCGCGAGTGGGATGAAGCGGCCGGGCTCGGCGCCGGCCCATTCCTCGATGTGCCAGTCGTTGTAGGCGCGGATCATGCACGCGGCGAGCTCGGTGTCACCGCTTTGGAGGAAGTACTGGCCGCCGAGACCGGGCCACGACGAGAAGCACATCGAGCCGAGCACACCGTTGACGTTCATGTCGCGCACACGCTCGTGCACGTCGTAGGTGCCGACCCGAACCTCACCGAAGTTGCCGGGGTCCATGCCCCACTCTTCGCGCACGCGACCCGCGACGGCATTGAGACCGAAGCTCGCGACCTCGTGACCCTCGACCAGCCACACGTCGGTGCCGTCGTCCTTGGTGATCACCCTCGGCACGTGCTCCCGATACTTCGCCGGGAAATGGGCCATGAAGTAGCCGCTCATCGACGGCGGCTCGACGAGGTGGTCGTCGACACTCACCAGGATCATGTTCTCGGGCTGCATCTGCTCCCCTCCTTCACTGGTCGCTCGCTGCGAACCGCAGGATGCTCCAGTTGGCGGGCTCGCGCCTGCGCTCGTGGGGGGCATGGTACCGGGGTCCTTGTGGTTGCGGGTCCCAAGCACCAGATTTAGGGCGCGACGGACAACGGGGGCGGAAGAGACGGGCGGCGTTCTCGTGTGTGATCTTGGGACGTCGTCCTCGCGGAGGGGGCCGAGACGTTTGGCGAGGAGCTCGGTGTCGGGCCAGGTGGAGTCGGAGTGGGGGTAGTCGCTCCCCGCCATGATGTGGTCGACGCCGATCACGTGGCGCACCTCGATCGTGGGCGGGGTGTCGAGGGTGCAGGACCAGAAGCTGCGTCGCAGCGTCTCGCTCGGTGACAGCTCTCCGGACCAGCCCGATCAGCCCTGGGCCGAGTGGTGGGCGACGTCGTCGAGCCGGTCGTCGAGCATCGGCACCCAGCCGATCCCGCCCTTCGACCTGGCGATCTTGATGCCCGGGAACCGCACGGGCACCCCGGACCAGAGCCAGTCCGCCGCCCGACACCGCCGCGGCCAGCGGGAACACCGTGGTCATCATCTCGTGGGGCCAGTCGGCCGAGGAGCGGCACCCCCGGCGACGAGCCGGTGTGTTGGCAGGAGGCCAAGGATCCCGAGCTGGGCCTGGCCTGCCTGCGGGCCTTGGACGACTGGCACCTCGGGTGAGGCCCGCCTCGAGGCGATGCTCGACCACATCTTTCTGCTACCTCCGGGACCACCGGCGTTGCAGCGGCTCCTTGAGGACGAGCCGGGCTTCGTGCTCGGCTACCTCCGCCAGCAGCTCCCCTTCCTGCGGCGGGCGATGCAGCGCTCGATCGGGCCGATGCTCGAGCAGTCGATCCCGGTCCGGCGGGGGGCCACGCCGGCCCAGCTGGTCGACGTCCTCCTCCACGTCCTCGTGTCCAACTTCGTTGTTCCCGACCGTGACCCCGAAGCCCCGGCAGGGCGATAGAGGCGATGGTCGGGATCTCGGCCGCAGGGAAGCCTCAGGCTCGCCGCCCGAGGCCGCGACGTTCGGGGGACCTCAGGTGCCGGCGAGCTCGGGCACGGCCAGCTCGTAGACGCGGGCGGTGTTACCGCCCATCATCTGCGCGATCGTCGCGGGCTCGACGTCGTGGTGCTCGAGCATCGTGATCGCCTCGTCGGGTGTGGTGGCGTCGTGGTGGGGGTAGCGCGATCCCCACGCGCCGATCCGGCCGTACATGTCGTTGATGATGCCGACGGCGTCCTCCCAGGCGTCGAAGGTCACCAGGGTGGCCTGCTCGAGCCAGAGCTCCTCGGGTTCGAGGGTGACCGGGACCGGCCCGGCTGGGAAGAGCCACAGGTACGTCTCGGCCTTTTCGAGCACGAGCTCGAACCATGCCGCGCCGGCGTGGCACAGCGCGAGCTTGAGGCGGGGGCGGTCCTCGCGGTGGCCGTAGTAGCAGAGGGCCAGGACCGCCGACATGTTGTCCTGGACCGGCGCGATGGCGGGCGCGACGTCGTGACCGATGCCGAGGTTGGCGGCGACGCGCTCGACGAAGGAGCCGGCCGAGGTGAACTCGGGGTTGGTGTTACCAGCCGACGGGTGGATGCACGCGACCAGTCCCGTTTCGCTGAGGGCGTCCCACACCGGGTGGTAGTCGCTGTGGTTGATGAAGCGGCCGTCGTGGAAGCTGGGCCGGATCAGGGCCGCGTGGAACCCGGCGCCGGCGAGGCGCTCGATCTCGGTGAGCGCGCCGGGGATCGACTGGAGGGGCAGCACGCCGACCGGGTGGAGCCGGTCGGGCGCGGCCGACGCGAGATCGCGCACCCAGTCGTTGTAGGCCCGGGCCAGCGCGACCGCGGCACGGGGGCTTTCCACGACCGGGAGGTGCTCGGCGAACAGGGTGGGGAACACGACCTGGTGGTCGATGCCGAACGCGTCGAGGTCACGCACCCGGGCGGAACCGTCGGCGGCCCCCGGCGTGTCGTCGGACGGCTGGGTGGGGTCGAGCGCGGCGATCGACTCGAGGGTGGCCCCGGGACGGAAGCAGGCGAAGCGGTTCAGCGCCGAGCGGTTCATCGCCCGGACCGCCTTCCCGTTTACGACCGTCAGCTCGGTGCCTCGTGCTCCCCGCTCGTGCCAGAAGGCGTCCTCGGCGAGCGTGCGTTCGCGTTCAGACAAGTACTCGGTCCAGATCGAGGGCGGCTCGTAGACGTGGCTGTCGGCGTCGACAACCGTGAAGGCGCGTGTCATGTGCTCGTCCCCCTCAGGGTTTCGATCAGTAGGCGCCCGACGACGTCGACGCCGACGTCGGTGCCGACGCGCCGTTGCCGGTCAGCATGGCGATGATCTCGTCCATGTGGCGGCGCGGATCCTTGACGAGCTTCGTGAACCGCTCGAGCTCCTCGCCCTGGGGGAACCACGACGGCCGCTCGATTGGAGGCGGCTCCTCGCTCACGAACGTCTTGGCCTCGATGCGATACAGCCGGCGCGCGTTGGCGCCGAGCATCTTGGCTTGTGCCTCCTCGGGCACCCCGCACGCGCGCATCTCCCGCATGGCCGACCACACGTCGGCACCGTCCGTGTGATAGGCGTCGGAGCTCCAGATCGAGCAGTCCTCGAAGAACTGCCACTGCCGGAACGACGGGGCCTCGTCGGACTCGAACGCGATGAAGCACTGCTCCGCGAACGCCTCGCTGGGCAGCCGCGACGCCTGGGTCCGACGTTCCCTCGCGTGGAGCTTGAAGAGCCGATCGCAGTGGGCCACGACGCTGGGAACCCAACTCGAGTTCGACTCGAGAATGGCCATCTGCAGCTTGGGGTAGCGGTCGAGGAACCCCGAGAGCAGCACCTGGACGAGCCAGGCCTGGGCCTCGAAGATGAACGTGAGCGCCTGGCTCTCCATGCGCTGATCGGTCTTGGGATCGGTGGCCGCCACGTTGAGCTCACCCGGCGAGACGACGTAGTCGAGGGGCTCGCCGTCGTAGTAGTCGGGGACCATCGGAGCCGGGAACGTGTGCACCCCCAGCACCATCTCGGTCTCCTCCATCGCCTTGTACACGTCGTCCCAGCCCGCACCACCACCGACACCGCCCATGAGCCCGCCCACGCCGATCCGGTTCGGGTACTGGTGGCGGGCGTCGATGGGCCGGATGAGGCCCATCCGGAAACCCAGCGCGGCGGTACGGCGGATCTCCTCCACGGTGTAGGCCGACGACTGCAACGGCAGCCACGCCGCCGGGAACAGCCGATCGGGAGCGGCCGAGCAGTAGTCCCGGGCCCAGTTGTTGTAGGCGCGGGCAAAGCCGCGGGCACCATCGGGGTTCTCCCCGAACGGCACGTGCATCACCATCATCGACGGGATGACCATCACCTGGTCGATGCCCATCAGGTCCATGTCGACGCAGCGGGCCGTCCCGTCGACGGCGCCGTCGTGCTCGACCGCGCGGACCTGCTCCTCGCTGAGCTTGCCGGTGACGACGTCCATCATCAGCTTGCGGATGATGGCCTTGTTCATCTGGGGCCCGGCCATGAGGATCGGGTTATACAGGGGCCGGAAGTAGTGGCTCTGGCCGCCCATCACCAACGTCCGACCATTGAGGATCGTCTGGTGCTCGTCCTGCCAGTAGAACGACCGCACCACCTCACGGTCCGCGTCAGCGACGTACTCACTCCAGATCTCAAGCGGGTCATTGATGTGAGCGTCACAGTCGAAGACCGGGAACGGCTTCGTGAGCCGCCCATCCAAGCTGGGTCCCCCCTGGACGTTCGTAGTGCTCATGACCCCTCCTCGATGACGTGACGCCAAGCTCATGTTCGCGCCCGAACTCACGCGGCTCAAGCACGAGATCCGAGCCGACTCCCCTCGATCCGCAGCGTCTGGCTGCTGCCTCCGTCAGTTTCTACAACCTAGGCTCCGTCACGCCCAACCGACAGGTAGGCCAACGGACACAGGACCGACGAGCCGGGAGGGGGGCCGATGGGGCAGGCGGGGCACTTCCGGTTCGGGATCCATTCCGGTCAGCAGTACACCGACTTTCCCTCGTACCTCGAACTGTGGCGTTGCGCCGAGGAGCTGGGCCTGGACTGGGTGTCGGTGTTCGACCACTTCCTCCCGATCCAGGCCGATCCCACCGGCTCATGCTTCGAGGGCCTGACGCTGCTTGCGGCGATGGCCGCTCACACGACGCGTGTTCGCTGCGGGGTCCTCGTGGTCGGCAACACGTACCGCAACCCGGCGTTGCTCGCGAACATCGCGACCACGATCGACCACATCTCGGGTGGGCGCCTCGAACTTGGGATCGGTGCCGCCTGGTACGAGTTGGAACATCGCCAGTATGGGTTCTCGTTCCCGAGCGGCGGCCGGCGTATCCGGATGCTTGGGGAGACCGCCCGGATCCTCAAGCGCCTCTGGACCGAGCCGAGCGTCACCTTCGAAGGGCGCTACTACCAACTGCACGGGGCGCGCTGCGAGCCGAAGCCACTCCAGCGGCCACACCCGCCGCTGTGGGTCGGTGGCGCGGGGGAGCAGCTCACGTTGCGGGTCGCCGCCGAGTCGGGGGACGGCTGGAACACGTTCCTCGCGGACGAGGACGTCTACCGACACAAGCTCGCGGCCCTCGCCGAGCACTGTGCGGAGGTCGGTCGCGATCCCGCCGAGATCCGCAAGTCGCTGGTGTTTCAAGCGATTCTCGGCGAGACACCGTCCGAGGCCAAGCAGAACCTACGCCAGCGCGCTGAACGCGTCGGCATGGACCCGGACGCGCTCCGCCAGCATGCGATCGTGGCCACTCCCGAACAGTGCGCGCAGCGCCGACTTCCTGCTACTCGCCCGCCCGCCCGCCGACACCCGTACCATGGAATTGCTCGCGGGTCCCGTCGCCAACGCCGTGCGTGCGGGTTAGCGCGACCCCGTAGAGCCGTCGTCGGGTCAGCCGGCACGACCGGACAGCGCTGCCGTTTGTCGTGCATGGCAAGCCGTATCGCGGAAAGCGACAGACCAGATCGAGTGGAGGACGTCCTTTGGACGTGCCAGCACCTCGGCGTGGGGGTCGCCTCGCCCCGGGCTTCCAGGCGGATATCCCCGTGTTCGACCCCGCGGGCCGGCGCGCCGGACGTCTTCGTCAACGGCGTCGAGGTGGGGGAAGGCTCGTCGCTCGCGGGCACGTACCTCAGGCGCGTCCGGCGATCCGGATCCGACACCGACACGGTCGACGTCGGTGGCGCGTCCTGGGGTGGGACCGGGTCGGCTCGACATCCATTGGCATGTTGACGATGGGGGAATCTCTCGAGGACGCCTCCTCAGACGCGGTAGAGCTTGGCGGCGTTCTCGCCGAGGATCTTGCGCTGTACGGCGGGGCTCAACTCTCGCATGTTGTCGTGGGCTGTTTTCAAGGGGTCGGGGTAGAGGCAGGTCGGGTGCGGGAAGTCGGTCTCGAACATGATGTTGTCCTCTCCGACCGATGCGACCAGCGGTGCCAGGTCGGTGTGCTCGAACCAGGTGGTGGCGTAGATCTGGCGTCGGAAGAACTCCGACGGCGACAGCGACAGCGAGGCCTTCAGCTGGGGAGCGTTCTCGGCCATCTCGTAGTCGAGCGCCTCGAGGATGAACGGGATCCAACCGGCTCCGCTCTCGACCGACACGATCTTGAGCTCGGGGAATCGGTCGAGCATCCCCGAGCAGATGATGTTGACCACGACCCGGGCGTTCCCGATGAACAGGAGCGTTCCCCCGATGGCGAGCTGCGTGTCGTCATCGTGGGATGGCCAGGGGTACGTCCCGAAGTAGTTCATCGTCGTCAGGCTCGCACCGATGTGAAAGTGAACCGGCAAGGCCAACGAACTGCATGCCTCCCAGAGCGGATCCCATGCACGGCTCGCCAGGTCAGGGGCGCCCAGGTCCTGCGGGTCCGAAGTGAGGTTGACGCCCCGTAGGTCAAGGCTCTTTGCTCGGTGCGCCTCGCGAACGCAGGCCTCGATATCCCAGGCGGGCAAGATCGCCATGGGGAGGAGCCGGTTGTCGGACTCTGCTTGCAGTTCGGCATTCGCGTCGTTGAAGATCTCGACGCAAAGCGTGCGAAGCGCCACGTCTTTCACAGCCTCGGCAAGTGCCTGTCCGCCGAGGCCCACCACGCCGGGGAAGATGATCTGCGCCCAGATCCCGGTCTCGTTCAGGAGCCCCAACCGGGCCACGGGATCATAGGCCGCCTCGTGAACCTGATCGATCTCCCACTCGTAGAGACCATCGAACGAGCGCCCCTTGACACCTTCCTTGTCGACGACGCCACCGGCGCCGGCGCGACCGAGGACCACGTCATCGACGACCCACGTCGCACATCCGTCCACCTGGGTCACGTGGGGCACGCGGTCCTTCAACGCGGCCGGGGCCCGGCTGGTCCACAGGTCGTGCCGCTCGGTGAGATGCGTGTCGGCGTCGATGACTTTGAGTTGGTCTTTTTTGATTGTCATGGCTGGCCCTTTTGTGTTGGTGGCGAGGTCGTGTGGTGTTTAGTGGTGTTGGGGGAATCCGAGGTTGACGCCGCCGTGGCTCGGGTCGAGCCATCGGCTGGTCACAACCTTTCCTCGGGTGTAGAAGTGCACACCTTCGGTCCCGTGGGCGTGGCTGTCACCGAAGAGCGAGTTCTTCCACCCTCCGAACGAGTAGTACGCGACGGGCACCGGGATCGAGATGTTGATCCCGACCATCCCGACCTCCACCTCGCTCTCGAACCGTCGAGCCGCGCCGCCGTCGTTGGTGAAGATGGCCGACCCGTTGCCGTACGGGTTGGCATTCACCAGGCCGAGCGCGTCGTCATAGGTCGGGACCCGGACGATTGACAGCACGGGCCCGAAGATCTCATCGGTGTACAGCGGCATCTCTGGGCTGACCCGGTCGAACAGGGTCGGTCCCAGCCAGAACCCGGACTCCTCACCCTCGATGTGGTGGTCTCGTCCGTCGATCACCAACGTGGCTCCCGCGGCCACGCCGGCGTCGAGGTAGGACGCCACCTTGTCCCGGTGGGCCCGGGTGACGAGCGGGCCCATGTCGGCGTCCCCCCGCCCGTCACCGACCGCGAGTCCGGTGATCCGCTCGCCGATCTTGGCGACGAGCGCGTCCGCGACCCCGCCGACCGCGACGACCGCCGAGATCGCCATGCAACGCTCCCCGGCCGACCCGAAGCCCGCGTTGACCGCGGCGGCGGCGGCCAGGTCGAGGTCGGCGTCGGGGAGCACCACCATGTGGTTCTTGGCCCCACCGAGGGCCTGGACGCGCTTCCCGAAGCTGGTGGCCGTCTCATAGACGTACCGGGCGATCGGCGTCGACCCGACAAAGGAGACCGCCCGCACGTCGGGGTGCTCAAGGAGGCGGTCGACGGTCACCTTCTCGCCGTGCACGACATTGAACACCCCCGCCGGAAGTCCAGCCTCCGCCCACCGCTGGGCCAGCCAGTTGGCCGCCGACGGATCCTTCTCGCTCGGCTTGAGGACCACCGTGTTCCCGGTCGCGATTGCCAGCGGGAAGAACCAGCACGGCACCATCGCCGGGAAGTTGAACGGGCTGATGATGACCACGACGCCGAGCGGCTGGCGGATCGAGTGGACGTCGACCCCCGACGAGACGCCCTCGGAGAACTGACCCTTCAGCAGGTGCGGCGCCCCGCAGGCGAACTCGACGACCTCGAGGCCCCGCGCCACCTCGCCGCGCGCGTCGCTCAGGACCTTGCCGTGCTCCGCGGTGATGATGGCGGCCAAGTCGTCGGCGCCGTCGTTGAGCAGCTCGCGGAATCGGAACAGCACCCTCGCCCGTTCGGCCAGTGAGGTGACCCGCCACGGCGGGAACGCCGCGCTCGCGGCCGCGACCGCGGCGTCGACGTCGGCGGGTGAGGCGTGCGCGACCTGTTTGGCCACCCGGCCGGTCGAGGGGTCGAAGACGTCGCCGACGCGAGCGGCGGACCCCTCCACGAGCCGCCCGTCGATCCAGTGGGCGACCGGTACCTCGTCGTGCGGTGCCATCGCCCAAGTCTCGCCGGAGTCTCAGGGGGCCGCAATCCGGTCCCCCGACGTCGGGCGCACTGGCCTCCCGGGGCCGATACATTGCTGCCGACGTCGACGCTCCACCAGCACGGCGATCGTCGGCGGGGAGGGGGAATGGCGACAGCCGAGATCGACGGCACCGTGATCTCCTACGAGGTCATCGGCGAAGGCGCCCCGTGGGTGCTGACCCCGGGCGGGCGCTTCAGCAAGGACACGCCCGGCATCCGGCAGCTGGCGCAGGAGCTGGCCGCGCACGACCAGCGGGTCCTCATCTGGGACCGTCCCAACACCGGGGCCTCGGACGTCTGCTTCACCGGGCCGTCAGAGTCCACGATGCAGGCCGATCGGCTGGCGGGGTTGCTGCGGGAGCTCGACATGGCACCCGCGGGCATCTTCGGCGGCTCTGGCGGCGCGCGCGTCTCGCTGCTCACCGCGGCGAACTACCCCGACGTGGCGGCCCGCCTCGCCCTGGTGTGGATCTCCGGCGGCGTCTACGGGCTGATGCTCCTCGCCACCCACTACTGCGGCGAATCGATCCGCGTCGCCTGGCGCGGCGGGATGGAGGCCGTCGTCGAGCTCCCCGAATGGGCCGAAGTCCTCGAACGCAACCCCCGGAACCGGGACCGCTTCCTCCAGCTCGACCCGCAGCAGTTCATCGAGACCCTCCAACGGTGGATGCTGGCGTACTGCCCCGACCCGAGCGCGACGGTGCCCGGACTGCCCGACGCCGAGTGCACCAAGCTCCGGCTCCCGACCCTCATCTTCCGCAGCGGGAGCAGCGACCCGCACCACACGCGAGCCACCTCGGAGCGCCTCCACGAACTCATCCCCGCCTCGGACCTGGTCGAACCACCGTGGGGTGACGACGAATGGAACCAACAAAGCGAAGCTGCCAGTGCCGGCACCGGCCACCTCTTCGAACGGTGGCCGCGGCTCGCACCACAACTACTCGACTTCGCGTCACCATAACCGGCCTCGGCGACGCCCTCAATCGTCAGCGAGACGGTGAGATCGAGACCCTCGGCGACGGCTGCCTTGCACCGAAGTTGTCGCGCGTCATCGGAGAACTCCTCGATGAACCCGATCAAGTGCGTGGGATCGAAGTTACAACCCATGAACCCGCGGATTGCTGACGCAGGTACGAGACCCGCCCTGGACCAACGCGCGCGGCAATCTTTCGAAGCAGTCGCTTCCTTTCCTGGTACGAGCCACCCAGCGGCCGCAATCTCGGCCTGATCAACCATCCGACCCCCGATCAGCCACCTCACTCCCACATCGATCCGTCCATCACGTCCACCTCCCGTGCGCGCTCACAGTCACCAACACGGCCTTCAACGTGGCCTGACCGAGAATCGCTGCGGCGATTCGGAAGGATGAAGGGTGTCATTAGTCGGTCGCGGGTGGTGTCTAGCAGTGTTGGCTGATGTTGTTCCGCTTCGTGTACCTGCTTGTCCGTCGGTTCCTGGATGTCCTCAGCGGCCGTTTCCGCTCACGCCTCGCGAAGGAGGTGGAGATCAGTCGGCGTTTGTGGTCACGCCGGCGACGATGCTGCGTTGGCATCGCGATTTGGTGCGTCGCCGCTGGACTTATCCCAAGCTGGGCCGGCCGCCGATTGGCGGCCAAGCTCGCGAGCTTGTCGTCCGGTTGGCGAGGGCGAACCCGCGGTGGGGGGATACCCGTGAATCGCCGGGGAGCTGCGCCACCTCGGTCTGCAGATCTCACCGAGCACCGTGCAGCGGATTCTGCGCCAAGCTGGTCTGGGTCCGGCGCCGCGCCGAGCGGGACCGAGTTGGTCGACGTTTCTTCGCGCCCAAGCTCACGGCGTGCTGGCCTGTGACTTCTTTACCGTCGAGACCGTGTGGCTACGGCGGCTGTACGCGTTGTTCTTCATCGAGCTCGGGACCCGCCGGGTGCATCTCGCCGGTATCACGAGCAGCCCGAGTGGTGCCTGGGGCGTCCAGCAGGCCCGAAACCTCACGATGGCCTGCGACTTGGCCCAGATTGAGGGGAGTGTCTGGTGCTCTGTGTAAGAGACTGATTTGGTCTTGGGGTCTGTGTTCATTATCTCATGCGCGTCAACTCGTGACGTCGACGCGGTCGGGGAAGTAGATCGCGAACTGGTGCAGTG